>Ga0193726_1003400_pt1 | contig 10141 bp, 9 predicted proteins | sample H2c1metaG_FD_144928 | JGI IMG/M metagenome (GOLD analysis project Ga0193726, IMG submission 144928) | Soil microbial communities from a riparian zone of the East river system, Colorado, United States - H2c1 | ecosystem: Environmental > Terrestrial > Soil > Riparian zone | place: USA: East River... | reverse complement strand
TTGGCTTCCTTCGCGTCGACGCGCTCCTTTGTGTTTTTCAAATAGACCCCGCGTTCGCGGACGAGCGTCCGGATAAAAGGCGATACAATTTGTTTCACCCCACGCCCGACGCGCTGCTGCGCGAGATGGCCACGGACCGGCCCGACAAAACGGAAAGCGCCTACAGCGTTGACGCGGGCCATTTCCAAATCGAGATGGATCTCCTCAGCTACGCCTCCGATCGCTCCGAAGACGAGACCGTGAAGACGCAGGCGATCGCGCCGATCAATCTGAAAATCGGAGTCCTCAATAACGTCGACCTCCAGATGATCGCGGAAAGTTACAACATTCAACTCACGGAGGATCGCGCCGCGAACAGCAGCACCCGCCTCTCCGGGTTCGGCGATCTCGTCCTGCGTTGCAAAACGAATCTGTGGGGAAACGATGGCGGGCCTTCCGCGATGGCCGTGATGCCTTTCGTGAAACTTCCCACCAACCAGCACGGTCTCGGCAATAAGGCGCTGGAAGGCGGAATCATTTTTCCCTTCGCGCTGGAGCTGCCGGCGGACTGGGGATTCGGTGCGCAGGCGGAAATGGATTACCTGCAAAATTCGAGCAGTTCTGATTACCACTCAGAGTTTATCAACACCGTCACCGTCAGCCACGACATCGTTGGGAAATTGGGAGGCTACGTCGAACTCTTTAGCAACGTGAGCACGGAGCGCGGCGCCAAATGGGTGGCCACGTTTGATTTCGGGTTCACTTACGCCCTCACGCGCGACATCCAGTTCGATGCCGGGATGAATATCGGATTGACCTCGGAGGCGGACGATCTCAATCCATTCATCGGGCTTTCAATGCGGTATTAAGTGTAGAGGCGCTTGTGCCAAGCGCCTGTTGTCGTGGTTTAGGCGCTTGGCACAAGCGCCTCTACAGTGACTGAATCTGCGTGCGCTTGGGCGCGGGCGCGATTAAGAAAGCGTCGTGAAGGCTCTCTTTCTCACGAACGAATATCCGCCCAACGTCTACGGCGGCGCGGGCGTGCACGTGGATTATCTCTCGCGCGAACTCGCGAAGACGATGCCGATCGAAGTGCGCTGTTTTGGAGCGCAGAAGCTCGAGAAGGGAAATCTTTCTGTCCGGGGATTCGAACTCGACGACTCGGATTTCACTTGTCCAAAATCGCTCCGTTCTGTCTTTGGCGCGATCCGTCGCTGCACCGATTTTAACACGACGAATATTGACGCCGATCTCGTCCATTGTCACACGTGGTACAGCCACTTCGGCGGGATTCTCGCGAAAACAAATTACGGCCTTCCGCTGGTCATCACGGTCCATTCACTCGAGCCGCTCCGGCCGTGGAAGCGCGAACAACTCGGCGGCGGCTACGATTTCTCAGTCTGGCTCGAAAAGACCGCGCTGGAAATGGCGGACGCCGTTATTGCCGTCTCCGCCGAAACCAGGGCGGACATTGAACGGCTTTTCAACGTGCGCCCCGAGCGCGTTCATGTGATCCACAACGGGATCGACCTCGAGGAATATCGAAAGTCCGATTCGGCGGCGGCGCTGACCAAATACGGAATCGATCCTGGCAAACCTTTCCTGCTTTTCGTTGGGCGAATCACGCGGCAAAAAGGGATCGTTCATCTGGTCCGTGCGATCGAATTCATGGATCCAGGTTTTCAGATCGTGCTCTGTGCCGGCGCGCCAGACACGCGAGAAATTGGAGTGGAGATGAAGGAGGCGGTCGAGAAGATGAAGGCCAGACGGCCGGGTCTCATCTGGATTGACGAGATGGTCGATAAAGAAACGGTGCGCGAGCTGTATTCGCATGCCGCCGTTTTCTGCTGCCCTTCCATTTACGAGCCGTTCGGGATCATCAATCTGGAGGCGATGGCCTGCGAGACAGCCGTCGTGGCGACGGCCGTAGGCGGAATCAAAGAAGTCGTAGTCGACAGAGAGACGGGCTTTCTCGTCCCGATTGATCAGATGGAGAAGAGTCCTTTCGAGCCACGCGATCCGGAAAAATTTGCGCGCGATCTGGCCGCGCGCATCAATCAATTGATCGCCGATCCGGAACTCTGCGCGAAATTCGGACGCGCAGGACGAAAGCGTGCCGAAGCGAAATTCAGTTGGGCGGCAATTGCCGCCCAAACAAAGACGCTTTACGAGCGACTTCTCGCTCCACGTGGCGCGTAGCTGCGCTGATCCGGAAGAATTGGTAGGGACGCCGCGCTGCGGCGTCCGCGAATGGCGATTCATCGTTACATAGAGGTGCGCGGACGGCGTAGCGCGCCGTCCCTACCATGGGTCTGCGACTGCGAGGTTTCTTGCCGTCTGCGCGGCTCGGGGTGACAAGCGGCCAAGACATGGCACTTTGTCCGAGGAACGCGCGAAAGCCCCCGTATCCCCGTATGTTTGTCGATCGTATAAAAGTTTTGGCCCGTGCCGGTGACGGCGGGCGTGGCTGCGTCAGCTTTCGACGCGAGAAATTCGTGCCCCGGGGCGGTCCGGACGGCGGCGACGGTGGCCGCGGCGGAGACGTGATTCTTCGTGCCGACGTCCATACCGATACTCTCTCGAATCTCTTCTATGAGCCGATCATCAAGGCCAAGAACGGCGCGCACGGGCAGGGGAAAAAGAAACACGGACGCGCGGCCGTTTCGAAAGTGGTAAAGGTTCCGGTCGGAACGGTTGTATACCGCGCGGCGGCGCCACCTCCACGAAATGAGTTTGGAGAAGTTGTGGCGTCGAATGGAGAAACTGGCTCGCTGCCGAACGGTGTTGCACCTGCGCTGCAGGACGAGGATGGCGCCAACCCAATCGCCGATCTCACGCACGACGGTGAAGAGTTCATTCTCTGCCAGGGTGGCGGCGGCGGGAAGGGCAACGTCCACTTCAAGAGTTCGCGAAATCGCGCTCCCGTCCAATACACCGAGGGCGAAGAAGGCGAGCAGGGTCATTTCCTCTTCGAGCTGCGGACGATGGCCGACGTCGCGCTTGTGGGTTATCCGAATGCCGGCAAGTCGACCTTGCTCGGAAAACTTTCGGCGGCGCATCCGAAGGTTGCGCCCTATCCGTTCACCACGCTTCATCCGGTGGTCGGCGTGATTGATTTCGATGGTGGCTATCGCCGCGCCTCGATTGCCGACATTCCCGGATTGATCGAAGGCGCGCATCGCAACGTCGGCCTGGGCCACGATTTCCTCCGCCATATCACGCGTTGCCGTATTTTGCTTTTCATCCTCGACATTGCGGGAAGCGAAGGCCGGCACCCGATCGAAGATCTCCAGAATCTGCGACGCGAGATCAATCTTTACGATCCGCGGCTTTCGGAGCGGCCCTGGTACGTGGTCGCCAACAAGATGGATCTTCCGGGGGCCGCCGATAATTTGCGGGAGTTCGAACAAAGATTTCCCGATCTGGAGGTCGTCGCGCTTTCCGCCGAGCGGTCCGAGGGCCTCGCGGAGTTGCGGGCGGGACTCGAGCGCTGGCTTTACAAAACCGAAGAATCGCCGAGTGAAAACAGAGTGGAGGCCGCGGAAGTCGTGGCCGCCGAATAACAGTTGGACAACCAGCAAGACCTCAGGGACAATCGCGCTTTTCATGGGTAAACGAGTTGTAGCCAGCTACTGCACGACCTTCCTCAAGCCGGAGATGCTACACATCTACCGCCAGGTCAGGTCGCTCCATGACTACGAAACGTTCGTCATGACCAAGGCGCTGCAAAACAGCGAATTGTTTCCCTTTCGCGACATCGAGATCATTCCCAAGCCGCCGAGCAACCCGCTGCGCCATGGCTGGCTGAAATGGGTGAAACAACGGCCGCCGATTGTCTATCGGGGCGAATACCAGATGCTGTCGAACCTGCTCGAGCGGCGCGGCGCGGACCTGATGCACATCTATTTCGGGCACACCGGCGTGCATCTTCTGCCTTTCATCGAGCGCTGGCATAAGCCGTGTGTCGTTTCGTTTCACGGCGCCGACGTCGCGGAAAAAAAGGATATCCGCGATTACGGCCCGAAACTGCGCGACCTCTTCACTGCCGTTCCCCTGATCCTCGCGCGCTCCAAGTCTCTGGCCGACCGCCTTCTGACCCTCGGATGTCCGGCCGAGCGCCTGCGGATAAATCGGACCGGCGTTCCGTTGGATGAGTTTCCATTCGTTCGGCGGGAGGCCCCGCAGGATGGCCGATGGAGGTTCATGCAAGCCTGCCGCCTGATTCCGAAAAAAGGGGTAGCCACGTCTCTCTGCGCGTTCGCCATTTTCCAAAAAGAATTTCCGAACGCCCGGCTGGTCATCGCCGGCAAGGGTCCTCTTCAATCGCATTTGGAAGAACTCGCCGAGGAGCTCGGGATCGTCGCCAAGGTGCATTTTCGCGGGTTTCTCTCCCAGAAGGAATTGATGGAGCTCTACGCGAACTCGCATTTTTGCCTGCATCCCAGCGAAACACCGCCGGATCAAAATCAGGAGGGCATCCCCAACTCCATTCTCGAGGCGATGTCGACTGGTCTGTCGGTTCTCGCCACCAGGCACGGAGGAATTCCCGAGGCCGTCGAGCACGGCCGGTGCGGGCTCCTGGTGGAAGAGCGGGACTTCGTCGCGCTGGCGGCGTCGATGAAGGAAATTGTGCGCTCGCCCTTCGCTTTTCGCGAAATGGGAGCGCTGGCCAGCGAATCAGTCGCGGCGAATTTTGAGCAGCGCGAACAGATTCGTCAGCTCGAAAATCACTACGATGAAGCCGTTGCGCTGGCGGGCGCCGAGGAGCGGATCTCGCGTCCAGCGGCACCTGTTCTCAAGGAACGCTTTCCGGAACAAGTCCCCGTAGAATAAGCCGCACCGACGGGACGCGCTCCGGGACCGACAAATTTCCGGAAAGTTCCTTGTCATCGCGGCAAAACACGCTTTTATATGCGCGACGCAAGCGCCCCTTGTGTTGTGTGCACCGCTGCCGCAGCGCCGCACCTACGAGAAACATCGGGCTGCTGCTTCCATAACACCATGCCGCTCCGTTTTTTACCTTTGCTTCTCGTCCTGCTGGCTCTCTGCGCCTTGGTCGCGCCAGTGCCGGCATTCGCCGCAGAGGAGGGTCACGAAATCAAGGAAGAGCATGCCGTCCCGCTCAAGCCCGACGTCCTCTTACACGTCGGTCCATTAGCGGTCACAAATTCCATGGTGGTGACCTGGATCGTGGCCGCCGCGATCCTCGTGTGTGCGCGACTCGCGACGCGAAAGATCAAACCAGTTCCAGCTGGTCTCCAGAATTTCTGGGAATGGCTCGTGGAAGGTCTTTACAATTTTCTCGAAAACATAATTGGCCGCGATCTGGTGCGAAGGACATTCTGGTTCTTCGCGACGATTTTCATTTTTATTCTCTTCGTGAATTGGTTCGGGTTGATTCCTGGAGTCGGCACCATCGGCTGGGGTCACTACGAACCGAACGGCGCGTTTCAAATCGATCGTCCGCTCCTGCGCGGCGGGAATGCAGACCTGAACATGACAGCGGCGATGTCCATGATCTTCTTCGCCTGCTGGGTTATCTGGGCCATTCAATCCAACGGCGTCGGTGGATTTCTCATGCACATCTTTGGCCCGAAAGGCGACAGCAAGGGATTAATGAAGATCGCAATGGTGGGGGTCTTCTTCGCGGTTGGATTACTCGAAGTTGTTTCGATTTTGTTCCGGCCAATTTCACTCAGCTTCCGGCTTTTTGGTAACGTGTATGCCGGCGAAACGATTCTTGAGTCGATGAGCCATATGGTGCCGGCGCTCGCCTGGCTCATTCCGATTCCATTTTATTTCATGGAGCTGCTCGTTGGGGTCGTGCAAGCGCTGGTCTTCATGCTCTTAACTGCGGTCTTCACTTTGTTGATCGCGAAACACGAGCCCGGACACGAGGCTCACCATTAAGAATTTGGCGGCTATGACCGTGGATCCCGCGGAGGCCGCTGAGAAACAACCAACAGAAAAAATAATATGATACTACCAATACTCGCGGAAATGACCGGAAGCGTTCACATCGGATTGGCGGCGCTGGGCGCGGCGATCGGTGTCGGTTTGATTGGCATGGGCGCCGCGTCTGCGGTCGGACGTAATCCCGGCGCGGCCACACCGATTCTCGTGCAGGCGATTCTCGCAATCGCTTTCGCGGAAGCGATTGTGTTTTACGCACTTTACCTTGCGCCGAAATAAGGATTGCGAATGAGCGCAATATTCCTCGCCGCCGGTGCGCTTGATCAAGCACGCGAAACGGCTGAAACCTTCGGCTTCGATTGGAAGATCTTCTTCTCGCAGGTTATCAGCTTCGTCATCGTCGCGTTGGTTCTGCGTCAGTTCGCTTACAAGCCGATTCTGGCCGTGCTCGAAGAGCGCCGGCAGCGAATCGCCGAGGGGCTGCTCAATGCGGAGAAAATCAAGCAGCAGCTCGCGGAAGCGGAGCAGCGCCATGCGGAGATCCTGGCCAAAGCGAATGCCCAGGCGCAAAAAATGATTGATGAGGCGCGCGAAAGCAGCGCGCACATCGCCGAGCGCAAACAGCAGGAAGCGGTCGTGGCCGCGGAGCAAATCATGGCGAAAGCTCGGGAAGCGAGCGCCATCGAGCACGAACGCACGATGACGGAATTAAAACGCGAACTGGGCCGGCTCGTCGTCAACACGACGGCGAAGGTGACGGGCAAAATCCTGACGCCTGAAGACCAACGGCGTCTCCAGGACGAAGCTGCGCGGCAAATCGCATCCTAGAGTTTAAGGCCCGATGAAGATCAACAAAGAGACGCGGCAACTTTCGAAGGAACTTATGCGCGCGAGCTTCACCGACGGCCGGCTCGACAACGGACGAATCGCCTCGCTCGTCATCTCGTTGATCAAGAAAAAGCCGCGCAACTACATCAAGGTGCTGGAGGCCTACAAGCGCCTGTTGCGCCTGGAAGTGGAGAAGCGCAGCGCCACGATTGAAACGGCGTCAGAGGTCGCGCCAGAAGCGAGCGCGCAGATCGTGGCCAATCTGAAACGCAAATACGGCAACGACCTCGCTACTCGCTTTGTCGTGAACAAAGAGCTGCTCGGCGGAATGCGCATTCGCGTCGGCAGCGACGTCTGGGACAGCAGCGTGCGCAATCGCCTGCACCGTCTCCAGCAACAACTTTAACCCAATTAAATTATGAGCAGTATCCTCGAAGACATCGAAACGCAGATCGCCGGCCTTAAGACCACGACGAGCAAGAGTAACGTCGGCGTTGTCCGTGAAACCGGTGACGGCGTCGCGCGCATCGAAGGCCTGAGCGACTGCATGCTGAACGAAATGATCGAATTCCCGAGCGGTGTCGTCGGACTCGCGCTCAACCTCGAAGAGACCGAAGTGGGTGCGATTTTGCTCGGCGACAACACGCAAGTCATGGAAGGCGACGAAGCCAGGACAACCGGCAAGCTTCTCCAGGTGCCGGTCGGCAAAGGGCTGCTCGGTCGCGTCGTGAATACGCTGGGTCAGCCGCTCGATGGCAAAGGTCCCGTCAAATCGGACGTCTCCTATCCCCTGGAAAAAATCGCGCCGGGCGTTATCAAAAGAAAAAGCGTCAGCCAACCGGTTCAGACCGGCATCATGGCCATCGATGCGATGATTCCGATCGGTCGCGGTCAGCGTGAGTTGATTATCGGCGATCGCGCCACTGGAAAATCCACTATCGCGATCGACACGATCATCAGCCAGGCGCGCTTGAACCGAGCGGCGGAAGAAGGACGGCTAAAAGACCATCGGCCGCTCTACTGTATCTACGTCGCCATCGGGCAGAAGAATTCCAACGTCGCCCGCGCGCTCGCCATTCTCGAAAAAGAAGGGGCGATGCCATACACGACGATCATCTCTGCGCCGGCCTCCGACTCGGCGACAAATCAATATCTCGCGCCGTTTGCCGGCGCCTCCATGGGCGAGTGGTTCATGGATAACGGCATGGACGCCCTTATTATTTATGACGATTTGTCGAAGCACGCGGTCGCGTATCGGCAGGTTTGCCTCGTCCTCAAGCGTCCGTCCGGCCGGGAAGCGTATCCCGGCGACGTTTTTTATCTCCACTCGCGGTTGCTGGAGCGGAGTGCCCGCGTCACCGAGGAGGCCGGCGGAGGCTCGCTCACGGCGCTGCCGATCATCGAAACGCAAGCGGGCGACGTCTCGGCCTATATTCCGACGAACGTCATTTCGATTACGGACGGTCAGATTTACCTCGAGACCGATCTGTTCTACCAGGGTGTGCGTCCGGCAATTTCGGTTGGTCTCTCGGTCAGCCGCGTCGGTTCCGCCGCCCAGATCAAAGCGGTCAAGCAGGTGGCGGGCAAGATCAAGCTGGACCTGGCGCAGTTTCGCGAACTGGCGGCCTTCGCGCAGTTCGGTTCCGATCTGGATGCAGCGACCAAGGCCCGTCTCGATCGCGGGCAGCGGATCGTCGAGCTCTTCAAGCAGATTCAATACAATCCGATTCCCGTCGAGGAACAGGTCGCGGTTCTTTGGGCGATGCAAAACGGCTATATGGATTCCGTGCCTGTTGAAAAGGTGAAGCAATTCCAGATCAAGCTGCAGGACTATCTCCGGACGCGAAAAGAGAGCCTGCTCGCTTCCATCGTTTCCAAACGCGCCCTCGACAAAGATCTGGAGGGCGAGCTCTCTTCGGCCCTCGATGAATTCAAAGCGACGAACCCGGTTTCATAATGATTTCAGAAATGTAGGGCGTTTCTGTGAAACGCCGCGGAAAACCAACGGCGTCTGACACAGACGCCCTACAAATTAAGACATGGCAAACACCAAAGATCTAAGGCGCCGGATCAAATCGATCCGCAATATTGGCCAGCTCACCAAAGCGATGCAGATGGTCGCGGCGTCGAAGATGCGCAAGGCGCAGAACGTCGCGCTGGCCGGCCGGCCTTATTCCGCCCTGATGAATCGCGTTCTTGTTTCGCTCCAGCAGCGCACCGATTCAAAGCTGCATCCTCTCCTGCAAATCCGGGAGGTGAAGAAAGAACTCGTTGTTGTCGTCAGCACGGACAAGGGACTTGCCGGCGCGCTCAACACCAACCTGCTGCGCGAGGCCGCTAACTTCGACCCGGACAAAACGAGCTACGTCGTCTCCGGCCGCAAGGCTCGTCAATTCCTAGCCCGCACCCGTCGCGACATCCTGGCTGACTTCGAGTTGAAAGACGCACCGTCGTTTACCGACACAAAGGAAATCGGCAAGTTTTGCGTGGAGAAATTTCTGAGCGGTGAAGTCGACAAGGTTTCCATGCTCTTTTCGCATTTCATCAACACCGTCTCCCAGAAGCCGGTCGTGCGAACATTGCTTCCGATCTCCAGTTTCGATTTGCCGCAGATGTCGACAGACGCCGCCACAGTGCAGGAGAGCGCGGACCCGATGATTGGTTACCTCTTCGAGCCCACGCCAGAGGGTGTGCTCGACGTGATGCTCCCGTATTACCTCCATTATCAAGTTTTCCAAATGATCCTGGACGCGCGCGCCTCGGAACACAGCGCACGCATGGTCGCGATGAAGAACGCGACCGACAACGCGCAGCAGTTCATCAAGGATCTCACTCTCGAATACAACAAGATGCGCCAGGCCGGCATCACGACGGAGCTGCTCGAAATCTCCACCGCCCAAATGGCGGTCGGCGCTTAAACACATTTATGAATAAAGGAAAGATCGTTCAGGTCATTGGTCCCGTGGTGGACGTGGAATTTAAGAGCACGGCCGAACTGCCGCGCATCTACAACGCGCTCGAACTCGAATACGACGTCAATGGCGCCGCGACCAAGCTCACCCTCGAAGTCCAGCAGCATCTTGGTGAAAACTGGGTGCGTTCCATCGCCATGTCGTCGACCGAAGGCTTGAAGCGCGGCATGCCCGTCAACGACACCGGCAGCCCGATCACAGTCCCGGTGGGTGAGGGGACCCTCGGCCGGATCTTCAACGTGACCGGCGATCCCGTCGATGATCGCGGCCCAGTCACCTACACGAAGCGTTATCCCATTCATCGCAAGCCGCCGGAACTGACCGACCAGGACACCGGCTCCACCATTCTCGAGACGGGCATCAAAGTCATCGACTTGATCTGCCCGTTCACGAAGGGCGGAAAAGTCGGGGCCTTCGGCGGCGCCGGCGTGGGCAAGACCGTCGTTATT
>Ga0193726_1003399_pt1 | contig 10141 bp, 18 predicted proteins | sample H2c1metaG_FD_144928 | JGI IMG/M metagenome (GOLD analysis project Ga0193726, IMG submission 144928) | Soil microbial communities from a riparian zone of the East river system, Colorado, United States - H2c1 | ecosystem: Environmental > Terrestrial > Soil > Riparian zone | place: USA: East River... | reverse complement strand
GCGTTCACGATCGCGTGGAGGCGATCGTGGAGTTCCGCCGCCTGACGCGCGACGCCCTCGCACGTCGCCATCGCGAGGAGGGGGTTGTGCCCGCACTCCCACGCCTGATGGCCCGTGTCGTGGCAGATCCGGCAGCAGCACCCGTCGGGTGCGAGTTGCTCGCGCGCGTCGCGAAGCGCCTCGATCGCCTGGTCGTACTGGCTCGCGGTGAACCTCACGACGCGACCTCCAGCCGCGGATCGTTCACCCAGCGCGCGAGCGAACCGCAGCGAGGACAGTACGCGCGTCCGCTCTCCCAGAGATGAGGCTCCCAGACGTGCGCGCAGCGTAGCGGATCCGTCGCGAACGAGATGCTGCCCGGACGAGCGCGCAGGTCGACGTCCTCGACGGTCATCGACGGAATGACGGTGGTCGTCACAGCGCCATCTCCTCCTGCGACGAGGGCCCTGGCCGCAGCGCGGTCTCCAGCGCGAGTTGGTAGAGCGCGTCCCACGACCCGATCGAGTGAGCGCCGAACGGCACGGCCTCGGACGTGTTGTGCGCCGTGCGCCAGAGCACCGCCGTGCGGCCCGGCCACGCGTGTGCCCACGCGCGCACGTGCTTGGATCGGTCGTCCACGAAGACGTCGGCCGCGTAGGTGGTCTTGTCCTCGGCGTGGTGGACGACGTCGATGCCGACGTGCATGGCCAACCACGACTCGCGCTCTGCGCGCCACCAGGGGTTGGTGTCCCAGGGACTCGTCACGCAGAACACCTCGCCCAACTCGCGCAGGCGGCGCACGCCCTGGCGCGCGTGCGGGTACGGAGCGAGCGACGCCGCGAAACCCCGCCGCGATCCGATCACCGCCTTGACCTCGCGCGCCTCGCGCGGTGAGAGGTCGAGCGCCTTGGTGAAGTCGAACTCGGTGACGTCGGCTTCCGCGTAGCGACGGCCGGTCACTTCCTCGACGACGCGGAGGGCCCCCGCGGTGAAGTTGCTGAGAACTCCATCGCTATCGATAGCAATTTCGATCCGCCTCATGCTACGTGCCCCCACCGCTCTTTGGTCATAGCAGCACGATGAGCCTCTAACTTCGGCTTTCCCTGAAGCGCTTTGGCGATCGCGGCACGATGCGTCTCAGACAGGGCCTTTCCCAGACCAGCGGCACTCAACTTCTGTCGATGTTCCACCGAAAGTTTGATTCCAATGCGCGCGAGACGTGAAGCCTCGATGTGCTCTGGAAACTTCGGCTTTCCCTGAAGGGCATAGATCAACACTGCCTTCTTCGCATGCAAGAGCGCTGGCGGCTGGTCGCTCGTCACCATCGACATCACGCGGAGCACCTTTCTGCTGCGGAAGCGCCACGGCGAACCGCGTCAGCAAGATTTCTTGCCTCATCCGGCGTGAAGTATGTCGACGCTTCACCGCCGAGACGGCGCAAGGAAACGTGGGGTGGCGGGTCGCTCTGGAGCGTCTTCGCGTGGGCTTCGATCTCGTAGCCCATCACGTATTCCACGCTGACGGACATCACGCCGCAGCCCTCAGTTTCATGGTCCCGAACGCCTCGGTCACCGCCTGCTGGAATGCCGTCGTGCGCGTATCGGCGAACGTCTCGTAGGTGAGGAGCGACGGCATCGGCGGACGGGTGAGGTCGATCCTCGGCCGTCCGAGCCGACCGAACAGGTCCCACTCGGCACCCGTGCCGCGAGAGAAGTCGCCGCCGACCGCCGCCGCGCAGTCGCTGCGCTCGGCCCAGACGAGTGCGTCCCGCAGGCCCCGCTCGCGATCGACCATCGCCTCGGCGTACGGGAGCCACGGTGCCGCGATCGAGACGTCGGGCAGGAGGTCGACGAGCGCGCGCAGCCAGAGCTTGGCGGAGAGCACGTTCATGGAACGGGTGGCACCGATCCCGACCGGATGCAGGAGGAAGATGATCGGGATCTTCGCGGCCGTCACGCCGAAACCTCCGTGTGCCGTGTGCCGACGGCGACGCGTTCGCGCTCCATGCGATCGGCGTAGTCGATCGCCTCGACGATCTGCGGATCCTCCGGCACGTTCTTGCCGATCCGGATCCGCTCGGCGACCCACGCGCGGATCGCGATCGGCGCGGCAGGATCGCGGGCGAGCAGGACGAAGAGGCGCTCGTCGTCGCGCGCCTTGTTGAGGCAGGACTCGGTGGACTCGATCTCGTGACGCTTGATCATGCTGTCTCCTTCACGACGTTGTTGAGGCCAAGTCTCTTCTTGAAGTGCCAGACAAGAGTTGGGTTGTAGTTGTGTCTCTCAGCTACCTGTGCAACGGAATCGCCGCGAGCAAACTCCACCGTCAGGGCTACGAGAGCCGTCGGGTCGTAACGGCGACGATCCGTGGGATCGCGCAGGATCGCCGTGTACGTCTTCTCCTTAAAACCCGGCCTGTACCGCTGCCGCAAGTGCCAGATCAAGATCGGATTGAAGTTGTATCGACGTGCAATGTCGGCTGGCGTTTCGCCACTGTCGATTGCTGCCAGAAGCTCTGCGAGGATCTTGCGATCAAACTGGTTTCGTTTCTGTGCATCGCGCGGGATCGGCATGTAAGACTGCTCGTCCTGGATCCGTCGCTTCTTCGCGCCTTCATTGCGGCATGTCCTACAGAACGACTGCCAGGCCGAATTTCCGAGATTCTCGGCAGCGAGCACGTGTCCCCTTGGACAGCGCTCCTTAATTCCTCTCTTGTAGGAGAGAGCGCGCCGAACGTTCTCCTGCGGCGTGACCGGCTCAAGATGATCAGGATTGACGCAACGTGTGTTGCGGCACAGATGATCCAATTCTAAGCCCTCAGGAATCTGCCCACGCTGAACTATGTAGACTAGCCGATGTGCTGGGATCGACCTGAACCAGTTACTTCCGTCGATGACGCACTTGAGCGAGTAGATGCCGTAGCCAGAATCGTACGCTGCCTTTTTGATACGCTTATTCCAGTTCCAGCAATCAGTGCACGGATCTCTGGTGAACAACGCCTCCAGATCGTCAACAGACGGCCACCAAATCTCGCCGGTCATGATCTGCTTGTTCATTCGACTTCCTTCGAGAGCGACGTGTGCCTGCTCGCCGCCGTGAACAGTTTGGTCAATTCGCCGTAGTTCGGTCCAGCCTCGATGTCGCAGCGAAACGGCACGCGAATCACGACGGCGTCGCAGGTGATCTCGCCCATGCGGCGCGCCTCGGCCTCGTTGTTCCCCGAGTAGCCGAACTCGTCGTGCACGGTGAGCTGGAGAGGAAACCCGGCGGCATCAAGATCGACGAGCGCTTTCTTCGTCTGGTGTGCCGCGCTTCCTTGGATGAGCTTCGAGATCGCCTTGTGCTCGTCCTTGATCTCTCCGTTTTCGTCCAGCTCAAAGCGGACCCGACGGTTGCCGAGCGCGATGATATATTTCTTAGCCTTCGCGCTCCTGGAGCAAAGACGCGCGAGCGCCTTCACGTATGGCACGCCGCGGTTAAAACGGTCGATGATCGCTTGTGCCTCGGGACCCGCGGCCTCGTACGTGTAGCCGGTGCGATCGTTCGTCTTCCACACCGTCGGACGCTTGAGCTTTTTGGCTGTCTTACCGCCGCCCATCCCATAGCACTGCGCGAGGTAAACTTCCTTGAGATCGTCTCGCAGTTGCTTGAGATCGGTGTCCCGCTCCGTCTTGCACAACTCCACCATGAGTTGGTACGGGTCGAAGCACGGGTCGTCGCGAAAGGCGTTCCCGGCCTGCATCGAGCCAGGCAGTCGACACAGCTCGGCGAAATGCACGGTCAGGCGCGGTTCCTGCTGCCCGAGATCCGCCTTGAACCATCGGCCTCCCTCATCGGGGACGATTACCTTGCGCCAGCGCTTTTGTATTTCACGGCTCCTCTTCATTTGCGCTTGGACGTTCGGATGCTTCGCCGAGCAGCGACCGAAGCGCGCTCCGCTCGAGTCTCCCTCCTCGTCTCCATTGTCCTCGTCCTCGTCCGAGGCGCCGACGAGTTGCTTGAATGTCGGGTTGAGGCGATCCTTCACGAGGTGCTTGCGAAATCCCGCGACGTACGTCCCCAAGAGCTTCGCGAACTCACGACCCGAGATGACTGCCTTTGACACCTCGTCCGTCTGCTGCTGGAGCCAGAGCTTCTGGACCGAGTACATCTGCTTGCCCGTGCCGCCGTGGACCTTCGTCGGCACGTCGATACCGTGCGCCTTCAAGGCGCGGGCAACTTCTTCCGCCCTGCTGATCGATCCGATTCGGACCCCGGTCAACTGATGGATCTGATCAAGGTACTCGCTCAAGCGCCCCTTCGCCCACGTCTCGACGCGATCCAGCTCATCGAGGTCGACACGAAGTCCCCGACGCGTCATGCGCACGAGCGCAGGCGTCACCCTCGACTCGATGTCGTACGTCTCGCGCAGGTTCTGCTCTTCGATCTCCTTCTCCTGCACGCGCAGGAGCGTCAGCGGCGCGCGGACGTCGCCGATCGCGTAGTGGCCCACCGCGCCGGCGTGGAGGCGCCAGAGTCCCGTCTTCGGATCGATGCCCCACGCCTTGGCGTGCTCGCGGAGCTTGTTCTCGTCCTTGCCGGGCAAACCGCGACGGGCGCAGAGCGCGTCGAGGCCGTACTTCTTCTGGAGCTCGTCGAGCAGCGGCTCGGCGACCTGAACGTCGCGATGAAAACGAGCCTTGGTGAACTCGACCTTGTGCTCCCACAAGTAGTCGAGGTCGTAGGGCGCTGAGTTGAACACCACCTCACCGCCGAATGCGCCCGCCTGGTCGTGGAGGTACGCCCAAACGTGATCGGCAGACAAGTTGCCGCCCCCCTCGTGGCGGATCGGCAGGTAATGCGCCGGGCCATCCTCGATCGCGAACGCGATACCGCACACGTAACCGCCGCGGCGGACCCCTGGACCCAACGCGTGTAGTTGGTCGTCGCGACACTCGATGTCGACGCAGACCCGCTTGGCGTCGGTCCAGGCGGGGAGTTGCGCGACGGGGGTCGATTTCCACGTCAGCTCCGGCTCCCAGAGTGGTGCTTGAAGCCACCCGGCAGCCTTCTGAGCCTTCGACGCGGTCACGTAGCATCTCCGCTGATGGCCGCGACGATCTCGCGCAACTTCTTGAGCTGGCGCGCCGACACCAGCACATTTCCCCTGGCCAGATCGCGAGCATCTCGGGCGTCGTGGGCAACGACCTCGACGGTGGTCACCCTGCCGGAGCATGCGGCGACGACGCAGCGACGACGACGACGAGCCCCCACGCCGGTCACGCGCGTCTCGACGACCGCGGTCCTCGCGCCGCAGACGGGGCACGCGATCATCCTTCACCGCCCACGTCGATCCACGCTGGGTAGCGATCGCGCTCGCGCCGGTACAGCTCGCCGTGCAGCCGCTCGCTGAGCCGCGCGGCGATCCACCGATCCGTCGGATCGCTCCGGTCGTAGGTCGCGATGAAGTCGCGGATCAGCTGAGGCGTGATCCCACCCTCCTCTGCAGCGCCCTCGGTCACGCGTGCGCCTCCGACTGCGCGTCTGCGCTACCCCACGGCAGCTCGGGCACCAGGTCTCGCAAGATCTGCCGCGCGCGTTCGCGCGCCGATGGCTGGTTCCAGACGAGGTTCCTTCCGCTCGGGTGGGGCAGCGAGACGAGCGTCGTGCCCGGGCAGATCGCCCGCGTCGCGAACGGGACGAGTGGCACGTCGTCGAGCACGACCTTCACGAACGCCTCGGTGACCTTGCGGCCGAGCAACACCATCACGCGCCACGGCGCGTGAGGATCGAGCAACTCCGACGCGCGCGCACGAGCGCGCGCATTCGACCACCCGCCCACGCAGAGGTTCGTGCGGTGGAGCGCGAGGTACTGGTGCTGCGGGAGACCGAGGATGCGGCGCAGTCGGTAGCCCGCGCAGCCCGGCGGGTAGCAGTAGAGCGCGAACTCCGGCGCCCCGCCGTACGGGTTGTTCTCTCCGATCAAGATCATACGACCGCTCACAGCAACCCCGCAGACATGCCGGCTGTCGACACGGCCGGCACGTGCTTCATCGCTATCGCTGTCATCCATTGCGCGATGCGCGCATGCTGTGCAGCCGTGCCATCGTTCTTGAGCCGATTCGCGAGATAGCTCATGACGATGACGTTGCTGGGAACATAGCCCAAGTCACCCGGGCCAAATGCTGCTTGCCTCTCAGAGCACGGCGCCTTGCGAAGCCCTCGCGTGACATGTGCCCGCAACTCTTCGAGCCACCGAAGAGCAGGTTAGATCCTGCCATGCTTATCCGGTTGGCACCCCTCACAGGAGGAGTGGCGTTGGTGGATCCGCAGTTGGATCGGTTGTTGCCGTTAGTCTCCACAGTCACACGCTCCAAGTTCGATTTTCTCGCGCTGCTTGACCGGACGCTTAAGGCCGATCTGAACGAGTTGCCGAAGCGTCACGTGCTCACGGTCGCCGCCACGAATGATGGCGTGACCAAACTCCTCTTCGAGCTTGGCTCGTTGCTCGAACACCTCCGGGTGATGCTCGGCTACGGCGAGCCAGTACGCCCGGCCGCCCTTCACGCAACCAACGCAGTTAGCGTGCTCGGCCCAGCAGTACATTGCGGATGGTTGCACGCCTTGCGCTACGCACCAGTCGGCCGTTTCCTGCTTGGTTACGCTCTCTTCAATCACCGGGAATCGCGCGGTGATGCCCTCTCGATCGCAGTGTCCGACCATCCGTGCGACCCGGCGCGGTTCGTTGGCCGAATACCCGATCACCTTGATGACGTCGTGTCCCTGATCCTTCAACTCTCGAATGAAGGCCGCGCAAGGCTCGGCCTTCAGGATGCGGGAACACATGGTGTTCTGCCCGTTGCCGAGCATGCCCTCATCGCGAAATAGCTGAGTCACTGAGCGCCCATCCGAGCGTTCGGTGATCGGCATGTCGAGCGCCGCCGCCATCTCGCGGAGGAATCGATACGTGTCCGGGTGCTCCTCCTTGGTGTCATGCCAGAGCAGGATCGCCTCGTCACGCGGGAACGTTCGAAGCGCCCAGCCAGCACACCATGCCGAGGTAACACCGCCAGAGAATCCGACGACAACACGCCGACTCATGCGACACCCGGCGGCTCAACAACGAGCCACCTCGTCTCGTTCGTCCCTACGAGCAAGCATGTCCGTTGGTTACACGCGGGGAGTAGTTTCGCGGCGAGGGTCTCGGCACGCAACCAGAGTACGTCCGGCTCGCAGGGGAAGCGTGGGTAGTTGACGAGGCCGATCGCGAAGCCGTCCTCCTCGCCTGCTGTGTAGATGAATTTGGACGGCGTGATCGTGAAGCACACGCCCTCGGTGTAGCAGTGATCGCGGCAGACGCGGTGCGCCGTGGCGAGATCCCCAGCCATCCAGATCGTGACTTGATGTGTCAATACGGCACTCATGATCTAAATCACGTTTGGGGTGTCAACCGGATAAGCATGGATCCTGCGATGGACCTGACTTCGCCGCATGAACAGCGGCACGGCCACATCTCTGACACGCGTACATCACCACTGGCCGGAATGTCGATGATGGTCCATTCCATGCTTATCCGGTTGACACCACTCACAAGGCAGCGAATTCATCTCGCGTCACCGTCAACGACGAAGCAGCTTGGTATCGAGGATGATCGCGCTGGTCTTCCCCGCCGTTAGCGGCTGCTTCGTGCGGTGCGCGGTCGCCTTACAGGCAGGATCTCGGCGCCCCGCCCGCGGTTGCGGGGGTTCGCTCAGCGTCTGCCGATCGGGGAGGCAGATGCATCGCACTGGTGTTTCCATCTCGTTCATATCGCTCCTTGTGGCGTTAACCGGATAAGCATGGTCCATTCACCAAACACATCACCAATAACCGGAATTCGTTTCGGCGTTCTTCCCATCCCTACACCACAACGGTGAGCGCGCGAACCGCACGCGTCACTCCGGTATAGAGCCATCGACTCGCACTTTGGCCAAATTGACGAGACTCGTCGAAGAGCAACACGTCGTCGAATTGGCTGCCTTGGGCAGAATGACACGTCAGCGCGTTCCCCCATTGGAACTCGTTGCGCTCTCGGCGTTTGATACCGTCAAGCTCGCCCTCACGTCCCATGAACGGGTGCAACCACGCGTCGCACTCGACCCGTTCACGATCATCATCTTCGGAAACGACGTCGATCTTCACAGCCATCTGGTCAAAGTTCGGCACACTGCGATCCACCGTCCACAACGAGCCATTGAGCAGCCCGAGCTCGTGATTATTGCGACGGCACACGACACGATCGCCCTTCACAGGCGCTGGCTCTTCTCCGCGTCCGCGTAACCGCCGAATCTTTGCGTTGCATGCATGACGCGTACGATTGCGACCAACGATGATCATCTCAGCAGCGAGAGCGCGCTCTTGGAGAGACAGATCCCCTTGTCTCAGGACCTCAACGTCTTCGCCGATCTGGCCGTATGGCAACCGTTCACCACGACGTGCAAGATCTGCGAGCCTTAGAACCGGACTATCGAGTGCCTGGCGATGGATCTCGTCCAAGAAAGCGTCTGGCTCACGACTCGTAAAGAAACCTGCGCCATAGACAGGCGGCAGTTGTGCCGGATCGCCGATCACGAGAAGTTTGGTTCCGAACGACTCAAGATCCTCGCCCATCCGACGGTCCACCATGCTCACTTCGTCAACTACTCCGAGTGTCGCGCCCTTGAGCTCACTGTCGAGGTTCAAAGAAAACCGCGGACCCTTATATTTGCCCTCTTCCTCCGCACGCGAGAGTTGCTGAGCGAGTTGGTCCGCAGTCGCGCGCGCGCCAAGATCGTTCACCGCGTAGAGACGCTTCATCTCGGCGCGCAACTTCTCGATCTGCTCTTTCGATGGGGGATCTCCAGCAACACGGTAAATTTTGCTATGGACGGTTGTTGCCGTCGGACAGCCCTTACGGCGCATCACGAGCGCGGCCTTGCCAGTCGGCGCCATATGCACGACGCGCCCGCGAAGATCGCCTACAACATGCTCGACGAGCGTCGATTTGCCCGACCCTGCCAGACCAGCCAAGTAGAACGTCTGCTTACCACTCGGATCGGCGAGCCACCGCGCGATCGCGTCGAGACCCGCCGCCTGCTTGGGCGAGAACTTCACGCGACCCCCGCCTCGCGCGCAGCCGCGACCCGCTCTGCGTGGATGCCCTCGATCGGCGTGCCGATCGAGCCGGTGCCGCAGAGCGGCACGGTCGTGACGCACGGCTTGCCCACGCGAGCGCCCCCGCGAGCCCCGCAGCCTGGGCAGACCACGCCGAAGCCCGGCTGAAGACTAAAGACCCGCTCTGCCTCGTCTCGTCTCGACGACTTCACAGCGCACCTCAGGACAGCAGACACTGACAGGACAAAAGTTGCCCCCGCCGTCGACCTGTCAGCGACGGAGGGGGCTGCGCCGGGATCGGTCCTCGTTGGACCTACGTCGGCAACACGAACTACGCGGCGAGCTTCGCGACTTCTTCGGCCGCGAGACCCGCCTCGACGAGGCGCTTCACGAGGCGATCCACGGCCAAGTTGCGATCGCGCAACTTGGTCTCGAGCTGCGATCGCTGCTCGGCGCTGCGCCGCTGGAGCTCCCGATACGCGGGCGTGCGCTGGTCGCGCTTCGACTTCTTGCGGGTATCTGCGTCGTACTGGGACGTATTCATGGTCCGTTCCTTGTCTCGATCGTCAGGTGATCGAGAAACATCTTCGTTACGGCAGCCACAATGTTTCGTGGCGGCCCTCAGAGCAACTTTTTTTACAGTGAGACGATCAGAACGGAACGCCGCTCTCGGGATCGACGCCGGGATCTTGCTTGCTCGTCTCGTACGCTGCCTTCGCCAGGCCGGCGAGGACGTCGTCGTGCAGCTTCTTGGCGGAGACGTAGCGCAGGTCGGTCTTGGGCAGCAGCGAGTTCTTGAGGTCGTCGCCCCCCTCGGCCGGCGAGAGCACCGGGACCATGTACGTGTTCGTGGCCTTGGTCTCGGACTCCGAGGTCATCTTCACGCGGTGCGCGAAGATCGGCACCGCGCCCGGACGGAGCTTCTTGTTGCCGATCGTCGGAGCGAAGTTCCCGATCGCCGAGTTCCACGCGCGGTAGATCTTGATCTTCGTCGACGTGAACGGGATCATGGCGAAGCCGAGGATCTCGCCATCCTTGTTGTAGAGGATCGC
>Ga0193726_1003398_pt1 | contig 10148 bp, 5 predicted proteins | sample H2c1metaG_FD_144928 | JGI IMG/M metagenome (GOLD analysis project Ga0193726, IMG submission 144928) | Soil microbial communities from a riparian zone of the East river system, Colorado, United States - H2c1 | ecosystem: Environmental > Terrestrial > Soil > Riparian zone | place: USA: East River... | reverse complement strand
CGTTCAAACTCCGCTTCCACCTCCGGCAAGAGGCTGCGCCAGAAGTCATTCCCCGAAGGGGGGATGGCCGATGAGCTTGGGATCGTACGCGTGCAGGGCCGGCAGCTTCTCGACCGGCACGAAAGCATCCCAGGACTTGACTGGTGCCGCCTCCGCCAATGCGGACGAAGTGGCGAAATGCAGGGTAACGATCTGCTGGGGGCGAACCGGGAAGGCGTAGGGAGAAGATCCCGGCAAGGCCGAAAGCTTGCGTCCAGTGAGGTCGGTCAGAGTAGCACTTCGATGCGGCAGATCCAGTTTTACTCTAACCGTCCCGGCCGTGCCCAGGCACTCGACCAAACGAACTTCGATGTGGTCGCCCTCGCGACGCAATGCTTCCACGATCACATTGTCGGAGGTCTCAAGGAACGACTGCGCTGCGGCCGGCGCTCGGTCGGCGATGACCAGGGGTTCACGGTTGTATTCCCGGGCCATCTGCGGTATCCGGGATTGTTTCCACCCGGACTCGTGAGCCACCACCGAGTACGCGAGTACATGTTTGCCCTTGCCACTGAGCCACGCGTTCTCATATCCGGCATACTTATCTTCGGCGTTGAGCAGGTAGATGACCGCGGTCCGCTCGTTGAGTTCGCGGCCGCTGAGACCCCGGTCAAAAATAGCAAAACCGCCGCCCCGGGCCAGGGAGAAATCGATCCAGCCGACCGCCGGAACAATTCCCTTTGTCCAACCGTGCAAGTCCGGGTTTGGCTGCGACCAGGCTCCGTGAGAAAACCCGTAGGGGATGGCGCGGCGCACCTCAACAATGTCTTCTGCCAGGGGAAATTCGGACACAACGACGGTAAAGTTCGGCAGGTCGTTCAATTCGGTCTCGAAATCAATCCGGGGATGGTCGTGATAGAAACGGACGACGCGACGCAACGCCCCGCCTCCGAAGAAGGTGCCGGTGATTTCGACCGTGGTGGCCAGAACTCCCTGCTTCATCTGAATGGTCGAGGGATGGTCGTTTGAGGTTCCCAGGCGCGTGCGTTCCGGACGAGGCGGCATCTTGTCGCCCGGGTCTTCCGTCATTTTTGCCGTCGGTCTTTCGGCAACGATGACGTTGGCGGGAGCCGCCAGCAGTTCCCTGCCCGTGCTCTTGAATTTCAGACTAGCGATGGCACCGGTTTTGGAGTCGATGACCGCCGAGTAGTAGCCGGTTTCGATCACCGCCGGAGGGTCGATCGAGCGCGGGGGCTCAGGGGCTTGCGGCGACAGCTTCCACCCTCGCGTGCTCATCGAGGGCAACTCCGGACGGCACAGCACGGCGCCGCCGGGCAAGGCCTCACATGGCGTGCCTTCCAAACTCTTGCCCGCTGGAAGTTCGACGGCCACCGGATCATTCCGCTTCCAGTTCAAAGGATTGAAAAACTCCACCCGGTCGCCGGGCCCGACGATTGCACTCCCTGCCGCCTTGCATACTTCGCCGGCGGTCTTGCGCACCCAATGAAACCGGTCCAGCGCATCCCATGAGGTGGGGTTTTCGAAAACCATTCCGCCCGCCGAACCCCAGATGGTATTGCGATCCATGTTCAGGCACATCAGAATCCAGCAATTGGACAGGGGCTCAACCGGATATTGGTATGTGTCTTTGAGGCTGGCGATGGCGGCCAGCGCCTCAGCGGCTTGCAACGCGTGCTCATTGCTGCGGTACAAGGTTTTTACCCTCGGATTCTCGATCCAGAAAGCATCGTAGTCGTAGGCTGTGCCGCCCTTCAGGGTGGGGATTTTTGCGGCCCCCGATTTGATGCCCGGAGAGACCGCATCCAGATACCGGCTCATGGTGGCAAACTTGAGTTTCCGGCCGGGGTCGGTTTCCATCATTTGTCTCAGCAGCAGGCTGGGATACTGCTGCACCAAGGGGGCAATGGAGTAATCGTCGCCGCCGCCCAGAACCAGGATGGGAGCGCCTTCCGGAGTGATGGCATTTTTCCCTAAAAGATGGATTGAGCTTCGCTGTATCCTCCCGGAGAAAGCGTCAATATTCGCGATCCGTCTGGAGACTCCGACCAGTAGACCGTCTTCCCCGTCGGGTTCTTGCGGGTGTATACAAGCGCCTCGAGACCAAGACCCGCAGCAATCTGTGGCATCTGGTCGTGCGTGCCCACCACATCAATGTTCCAGGAGAATCGAGGCGTTACGCCAAACACCGCCTGGTACCAGCGGAGGCCTTCCACTCCCTGGCGAACCAGCGCTTCTCCGCCGGCCAGACTGATGGCCGACTCCAGGAAATAGCCATTCACCAGTTCGACGCGCCCTTCTCGAATCCGCTGCTTGAGTTCCGGAATTCGCGCCGGCTGAAATTCCATGATCGCGATGACGTTGTTTACCTCCGACATCACGAAGGCATAGTTCGGATCGTCACGGACGCGGTCCAGGTGACTCAGGTAGCTATTGGCGCAGTAGACGCGCTCTTTCGAAAAGGTGGTCAGCCAACCGCAACTCGCCGGATGGAAATTGGGGACGATGAAAACCTCCCGCGCGGCTTCCGCAAGGGCCTCGGCTTTCAGCTTCCCGGCAACGACGGCGGCCGCCAGACCCGCCACGAATTCGCGACGGTTCCACTGATTCGGAGGGTTTTCCGTGTCATTCGGCATGTTGCTGAGCTCCCCTAGGTTTTGCCTCGGTCTCCGGAAGGCGGCGCCTTATTCGCAGCCTCGACCCTGCAGGCATCGCATCCCTGCGCCGTCTGTCTCGAACTGGAATTGCGTGGCGCCCGATCGCAGCCGGCGGCCGGAACAGAAATGTCCTGGTCGCAAACAGAACCAGGCCCACCGGGCGCAACCCTTCACCCCGCCGGATAGGTTCCCCGCGGGCGATTCGATCGCCCGTTCAGGAGATTGGTCCGGTGATCTTCAATACGTATGCGTATTCGCCGGGAAGCACGGAAGGAAGGCTGACTTTGATGTCGCTGCCTTGCTGGGACCAGGCCAAATCATCTTTCGCGCCCAGGAGCGAGATCTTGGCGCCCGCTTGAGGAGAAAGAGACTTGATGGTCACAGTGGTTGCTTTGGGCTTCCCCAGAAAAATGGCATAGAGGGATGCGTCTTTCTGGGTAAAGCGAACGCGAAGTCCGTCGACCTCTCCGTCCGCACGCTTCCAGGTATGGGTTCCATAGATGGCATCGCCATTTTGCTCGAGCCACGCGCCCAAGGCCTTCAGGCGCGTCATCTGAACCGGTGGAATGGTACCGTCGGCTTCCGGTCCCACATCCAGCAGGAGGTTCCCGTTCTTGCTGACAATATCGACCAGCAGATAAATCAGTTCATCGGGCGCAATCGTCTCCGCTTCGCCCTCGGCGCGGTTGTAGCCAAAGGAACGGCCAAGGCCGCGGCATTCTTCCCATTTGGTCGGGCTAATCTTGTCGAGCGTTTGATATTCAGGGGATTTGAAGTCGGCATGCTTCACCCCGAAGCGGTCGTCGATGACGCCGTCCGGTACAGCGTTGTAGTACTCGGCCATGATTTCGAGCGGATGCCCGGACTTGGGATAATCGATGTCGTTCCACAGCACCGCGGGCTGGTAACGGCTGATCAGCTCCCGCACCTGCGCGTCGACATATTTTCCGTAAGCTTCGCTTTGTGGCTTCACCGTCTGATGGTCCGATTCTTTGACAATGGGCCCCGGCACAAACGTCCAGTCATAGCCGCCGGAGTAGTAAAGGCCCATGCGCAGGCCTTCCCTGCGCACCGCGGTGGTTAGATCCCCTACCAAGTCCCGGGTTGCATGTTGCTTGTCGGCGGGCAAAGTGGGGTTTGGGGTGGTGCTTGGCCACAGGGTGAAGCCGTCGTGATGTTTGGTGGTCAGTACAACGTATTTCGCGCCTGCGTCGTGAAAGATCTTGGCCCAGGTGTCCGGGTTCCACTCCTTGATTTCCTTGTCGAAAGTGGCAGCAAAGTTGTAGTAGTCGTAATTGGCGCCGTAGTGCTCGCGATGATAGGCCGCGGTGGCCGAACCCGGGATGCGCAAGGTGTTGAGATACCACTCGGCGTAGGGATTGTTCTTGATGTAATCCTCGTTGGTGAAATCATGGTTGGGGTGGACCAAGGGTGCCCAGCCCGGGACCGAGTACAGGCCCCAGTGAACAAAAATTCCAAGTTTGGCGTCAGCGTACCAGGCGGGAAGGGGATGGCGGTTGAGCGATTCGAGGGTAGGGCTGTAAGGAGCGGGAGACTGGGCCGCCGGATGGGGAACCAGAGCGAAGGCGACGATCAGCGCCAGAGCAAACCTGTAAAACCTGCCAAATCCTGGGTTCAGCATTCCTGTCACCTGTCGTTCTTTGATTCGGATTTTGATTCGGACTCCTCGCGGGGTCCGGCTCAGAAAATAATCTTAGCCCCGATCTGCAACTGCCGGGCAGTGCTCGCAGCAGATGTGACTTTACCAAATGTGGAAGCATTGCTGATGTCGTTGCCAGGTTGACCAAACACTACGTGATTGAACAAGTTGAATGCTTCCGCGCGAAACTCGAAGCGCCGGCTCTCGCCGAAGGGGAACTGGCGGAAGATCGACAGATCCAGGTCCCAGTAAGGCGCGGAGCGGAAGGCGTCGCGCCCGCTGTTTCCAAAGGTGCCCTGGGCCGGGACTGCGAACGCGGAGGTGTTAAAGAAGCAGCCGGCGCTGCCCACTTTTTCACCGCTTGGACATGAACCTGAATTCGGGTCCCCCACAAGGTTCGCCCTTTCATATTGTGCCCATGAAACGTTTCCCGTTCCGGCAAGGTCGCTGGCGCCGTAATAGACGTTGAACGGGGTTCCCGAGCGAGCGCTGAAAATACTGTTGATCTGCCAGTTCCCCAAAACATAGTCAATCGCCGGTTTGCCGGTGGAGAACTGCTTGCCCTTGCCGACTGGAATATCGTAAACCGCGTTGACGGAAAGGGTATGGGTCAGATCGAATCCGGAAGGGCCGCGGCTCGAACTGATGTCGTAGGGATCGGTGAGTGACTGGCCTTCCACACCAAACCAACCCGACGAGCCTTCATCGATCGACTTTGAGTAGGTGTAGGAAACCTGGTAGCTCAAGCCCCGGGTGTAACGTTTCTTCATTTCGAATTGCAGCGCGTTGTAACTCGCACTGCCGATGCTGCGATCGTAAAAAGTCGGAGTGATATAGGGGAACGGCCTGCGGCTCGCGTCCTCGGTCAGGCCGGGTGTCACGTCGGTGTTGTAGTAGCCACCCACGTTGGTGCGGCGCGACCCCGATCCCACGTAGTTCAAGTCCACCGTGGTAGAGGAATTGATTTCGCGCTCCACCCCGAAGTTCCATTGTTGCGAATAGGCGTTCTTGATGTGCGGATCGTAGAACCACTGGACCTGATTGAACGGAGTGGGCGCCGGGAAAGCTCCGCTGGTGGCGAACGGATTCTGCGCCGTCACCGTGGGCGGACCGGTCGGCCCGTTGAGGTTGTTGGCGATTTGCTGGCCGATATCGGGCCATGCGCCTTCGATGTTCTGCGACATCTGGCTCACGGCCGCCCAGTTGTCATAGACAATTCCAAACGCGCCGCGAATGACGGTTTTATCGCCGAGACGATAGGCCAATCCGAAACGCGGTCCAAAGTTCTTGGAATCATTGTGGGCGATCTTTCCGCGCGGGTCCACCACCACGTGATCCGGCAAGGTACCGGCAGGCTGCCCCGCAATGTCGGGGATGCAGGGAGCGAAACCGCGCTGGCTGCAGGGTGGCGGCAACTTTTGCACGATGTAGGTTCCATTACTAAAATCCACATCTCCGGTTTCGATGCCGCCTTCCTGACCGATGGTGTCGTTGGTCCCGTACGGCGGGATGAAGGTCAAGTCATAGCGCAGGCCTGCGTTGATGGTTAACCGGGAGGTGGCCTTCCATGAATCCTGGAGAAACCAGCTCATCAAACCGCCAAGGCGCGTCTGTTCATTGACGTTCCGCCGATTCGCATTGTCCGGCACGTTCAACAGGAACGAGGCCAAAGGATCTCCGGGCTGGGTACCGTCATGGGGGTCTCCGGTCTGCCCGCCGGCGAAGCCCAGCGAAGCGTACGAAATCGGACTGGCAAAGCGATTGGTGGTGTAACTGCCGCCAAAAATCACCGAATGATTCCCCAGAATCTTGGTCAAGGTGCCGCCGACCTGGTGGCTGTCGGTGGCTTTCGGAGTCAGCTCCACGTTATCCCCGCCATTGGCATAACCGCCGATGCCTGGGCTTGGAATCAGGGGACCCCCGTTGACACCAGCGAATCCATTCGCAAAAGTATCCGCAAATCCGATCTGGCCGTTGAGGGCTGCCGGGTCGATGCCATTAAAACGCTGGTAGGTATTGTCGGCGTTGGTGACCCTCGTGTACTGCAGCTGCAGTACCAGACTCGGGTTGAAGACGTGCACGTAACTGCCGCCCCAATCGTGGCCGGGGATGGCTTCGCTCTTCAGCAGTCCGGGAAGACCTCCGGTGGTGTTGAGCTGACTATCGATCTTGCTGTAGCGAAAGAAAACTGTATTCCTTTGGCCAAAACTCTGATCGATGCGAATGTTGTATTCATTCTGGGTCTGGACCTCGGGAGTGGTGTCGATCGCGTTGCTGTTGGTAGTCGGGTTGTAGGCCCCAGCCGCCGGGAACAGAGCTTGTGCGTATGCGACCATTCGCGGATCGATGAGCGCGGAGGGAATGATCTTCCCGGGAAAAACCTGACGTGCGCCGCTCGAATCGGTGCTGAATGGATTGTAGATCTGGCAGGCCTGGTCGTGGTTGGTTCCGCAATTGTCCTTGCTGAGAAATGGGCTGGCGCTGAAGTCTCCGGCCAACTCGGCCGCGGTGGGGACCAGGAGATTGGTCGCGCTATCCTGGTTGTAACGAAGCCCCTGGTAGGCAAAGAAGAAGAAAGTCTTATTGCGCCCGTTGTAGAGTTTCGGGATCCAAACTGGTCCGCCGACGGAAGCACCGAACTGATTTTGCCGGAATCCCGGGCTTTTCGCCGATGAATCGAGGAAAGCCGGCCGCGAATCAAAAGCCGCGTTCCGTACGTATTCCCACAACGAACCGTGCAGATCATTGGTCCCCGACTTGGTGACCACGTTCACCACTCCGCCCAGCACCGATCCGAACTCGGCGCTGTCGGTGTGCGAAACCACCTTGAATTCCTGGATCGCGTCCACGATCGGCGGCACCGCATAGGTGCTCTGGAAAGTTCCGAAGTTATTCAGACCATCGGTCAAGAAGAAGTTGCTGCGGTTGGTTTGTCCGTTGATGGCAGGAAAGATGAACGCAGAGCCGACCGAAATTGGCGCGCCGAAGCCGCCCGGGCGCCCGCCCATATTGTTTTGCGAGACGCTCACCGGGGCAACGCCCGGCGTGAGCGCCAGCAACTGGGTAAAGTTACGGCCGTTGAGGGGGAGATCGTTGACTTGCTTGGTCGCGATGACGGTTCCCAAGTCGGCGTTTGAAACTTGCAGCTGCTCGGCTGAAGCTTCCACGGTGACGACCTGGCTCTCGCTGCCCACCTCGAGGGCGACGTCAATCGTCGCCGTCTGATTCACGCCCAGGACGAATTCGGAGACTTTCTTCGAACTGAAGCCGGCAGCGTTGACGCTTAAGCCGAACCGTCCCGGCGGAATATTCAGGAAGACGTAGTTGCCCGCGTCGTTGGACACGGTTGAACTCTCGACCGAAGTGGCGAGGTTCGTCAGAACCACCTTCGCCCTGGCAACGACGGCGCCGCTCGAGTCATGTACCACGCCGTTCAGCGAGGCAGTGGAGAGCTGGGCCAACAGCATTGCGGGCGAAACCACCATCAGGAGCGCAACGACTAGGTAAAACCCGAAAAGCATCTCTCTGCGACTAGGCATTGGGTTCATCCTCCAGTTTTCAAAATGCTGCTCCTACCAGGCGCTCAATCGACGCGATGTAGCCATTTCCCGTGGCGGTTGCGAATGATAGTACAAACCTACTAGTGTTTGTCAAGATTTAAAGCGCTCATACATATATATTTTTGCCGGATGATCGCTTTTCGCATGTTCTGAGCGCTCAGCAACAAAAAGACCTGCCAGTGCAGGTCCGAAGCGGGCATGGGTGGCCCCGCAAGCGATTTAGGACCGCCTTTTGCGCCGGAGCCGCTCCCTCTCCAGCCGAAAAGGCGACATTTGCCTGTAATCTGTGTACGCTGGCACCCGCCAAACTCAGTCATGGGATTCCCATCTTGAAGATCGATCGACGGTCCTTCCTGGCGCTGGCTCTGGCGACACCATGGTTGCGACATGGCCCAGCGCAAGCTCCCAGCATCGGACCTTTACCGCAATTCCTTGATGTGACCGCCGCCTCGGGGGTGAAGTTCAAACACCAGGCCAGTTTGACCTCGCAAAAATATTTGCCGGAGTCGATGGGGGCAGGCGTCGCCATGTTCGATTACGACGGCGACGGCTATCTCGATCTGTTTTTTGTCAATGGCGCCTTGCTTCAGGACCCGATGCCGCGCGGCGCAATTCCCGATAAATCGCAAGCCCGTTTCTGGAACCGCCTATACCGGAACAATCGCGACGGAACATTTACCGATGCCACGGAAAAAGCCGGGTTACAAGGCGGGCTTTACGGGATGGGGGTGGCCACCGGCGACTACGACAACGACGGGCACGTGGACCTGTTGGTGAGCAATCTTGGGGGCAATACGCTCTACCATAACAATGGCGACGGGACCTTTACCGATGTCACCGCGAAAGCCGGAGTGGCGGGCGGGGCATGGTGTACCGGCGCCTGCTTCGTGGATTACGACCGCGACGGCCGCCTCGACCTGATCGTCACCCGCTACGTGGAGTGGGATTTCGCGTCGAACGTCTATTGCGGCCTGCATCGGCCCGGTTATCGCGACTACTGTCATCCCGACCAGTTCAAACCGATCTCACCCCTGGTCTACCACAACAACGGCGACGGTACCTTCACCGATGTGTCGAAGCAATCCGGGTTGGGGGCGTCGCTCGGCAAGGGGCTGGGAATCGCGATCAACGATTTCGATCAAGATGGATGGCCCGACATTTTCGTGGCCAACGATTCATTTCCCGAACAGCTTTTCCGCAACAACCGCAATGGAACCTTCAGTGAAGTTGGATTGTCGTCCGGCGTGGCCTACGACCAGCACGGAAATGTTTTCGCGGGCATGGGCGCCGATTTCGCGGACTCCGACAATGACGGATGGGCGGATGTCTTCGTGAACGCCCTGGCCAACCAGAAATATGCTCTTTTCCGCAACCACAAAGGATCTTTCGAGGATGTGACCGACCGCAGCGGCATTGGCGGGATCACCATGCTGCATTCCGGCTGGGGGACAAAATTATTCGACTACGATAACGACGGATGGCGTGATCTATTCGTCGCCCAGGGACATGTGATGGACAACATTGAACTGACGGATCCGGGCCTGCACTACCGCGAGCCGGTGCTGTTGATGCGGAACCTGGGCGACGGCCGCTTCGAAGACGTGTCGAAACAGAGCGGGCCGGTATTCCAGGTGCCCTTGTCGGCACGAGGCGCCGCCTTCGGCGACCTGAACAACGATGGTTCCATGGATATCGCGATCAACTGCAACAACGGCGACGCGGTCATTCTTCGCAATCAAAACATCAGCCGGAACTCCTGGCTCCTGGTGAATCTGGTTGGCGGCAAGAGCAACCGGGACGGAATTGGCGCAAAACTGCGGCTGGTGTCCGAGGATGGAACGCAACAATACGGGTTCGCCAGCACCGCGGGAAGCTACCTTTCGGCGAGTGACAAGCGCATCCATTTCGGCCTGGGAAAATCGCGCAGGGTGAAATTGCTTGAGATCAGCTGGCCGAGCGGCATCGTGCAACGAATCGAGTCCGTCGCGGTCGACCAGATTTTGACGGTTCGCGAATCTCAGTGAGCGGAAGGGGTAAACGGTTCGCGGCGAACAATCCCCTTGCCTTGTTCCACGGTGACGATTTGGCCGGAGGCCAGGCCGGAAAAGGATTCGCTCTTTCCATCCGGCCAACGTACCGACAACTCTCCGCTCTTGGCCTTTCCCAGCCCGAAGTGAACCCGGAAATCGCTTTGCGAGAGGAACGAACCTCCACTTCGGATTTCGTCGACCTGCTTTCGTGCTCCAGCGGTCAGCGTCAGGCGGGAGCCGATCG
>Ga0193726_1003397_pt1 | contig 10152 bp, 6 predicted proteins | sample H2c1metaG_FD_144928 | JGI IMG/M metagenome (GOLD analysis project Ga0193726, IMG submission 144928) | Soil microbial communities from a riparian zone of the East river system, Colorado, United States - H2c1 | ecosystem: Environmental > Terrestrial > Soil > Riparian zone | place: USA: East River... | reverse complement strand
GAATAGCTACGCGCCCTTTCTCGCCCTAACTCACGGAACATTTGCCGCGTTTCAAGCGTCTTCTATATAGGCGCTGGTTCTGCGCGCGCAAATAATTGATTGCCGCAAATCCTTCACGGCGAAAAGGATTTTAATCCTATGGGAACGTTCTGGCAGGACATTCGATACGGCTTGCGAATGCTGGCGAAGCGGCCCGCACTTACTTTGATTGCGGTGGTGACGCTCGCTCTTGGCGTGGGTGCGAACACCGCAATTTTCAGTGTTGTTGATGCCGTGCTGCTGCGGCCGCTTCCTTACACACAACCCGACCGTTTGGTTTTCCTGACTGAGGAATCGCAGCAAGTTCCGGGCATGAGTATTTCGATGGCGGATTTCAATGACTGGCGCGCTACAAATTCCGTGTTTGAAAGCATGGCGCCTTACAGTCCGAACGGCGCAATCCTAACCGGAAACGGCGAGACAGAAAGTTTGCAGGTCCGGCAAATCACCGCGGGACTTTTTCCGACGCTGGGAATACAGCCGATTTTGGGGCGCGCGCTTACGCCGGAAGATGACAAAGTCGGCGCGGCGCCTGTGGTTCTTCTGGGCGACGGATTCTGGGCGCGGAAATTTGCGCGCGATCCAAATGTGATTGGCAAACAAATCACTCTGGATGGCGTCGGCTATACGGTGATCGGCGTTTTACCGAGCAGCAAATTTCATGGATCGTGGCCGCGATATTCTGTGTTCACTTCCCTGTGGAGACAGGAAGATACTCTTGGCGGCGAAGCGAACCGGGGGAATCATCCGGGGATTTACGCGATCGCGCGGATGAAGCCTGGTGTAACTCTGGAGCAAGCGCGGAATGAGTTGAACGGAATTGCCGCGCGTCTCCAAAAACAGTATCCGAAATCCAATACCGGAATCGGCGTCACCGTCGACTCCGTACTCAACGCGTATGTGGGAGATATTCGTCCCGCGCTGCTGGTGCTAATGGCCGCGGTGGGATTCGTGTTGCTGATTGCCTGCGCGAATATTGCGAATCTTTCTTTGGCGCGCACGACGGAACGCAATCGTGAACTGGCGGTTCGCACGGCAATGGGCGCAAGCCGCTTCCGACTAATCCGCCAACTCATGACGGAAAGTATGCTTCTGGCCCTGATTGGCGGCGCGCTTGGGCTGTTCGTCGCGTACGGCGTGGCAACCGCCGTATCGAAAGTTTCTACGTCGAGCGTTCCGCGCGTCGATACTGTATCAATCGACGGTGGCGTGCTGCTCTTCACGCTTGGCGTCTCGTTAGTAACCGGACTTTTCTTCGGGCTTTTTCCCGCCTGGCACGCCTCTCGAGCCGATATCGGCGAAACTATGAAAGAAGGCGGGCGTAGCGGAACCGCAAGCGCTGGAAAAAAGCGGATTAGATCAGCGCTGGTTGTGGCGGAGGTGAGTATTTCATTGGTGCTGCTTGTGGGCGCTGGACTGATGATCAAAAGTTTCTATCGCGTGCTGAAAGCTGATTCCGGATTCGATCCCACGGGCGTATTGACTGCGCAATATTCGCTTCCGAATGCGCAGTATAAGGACGCGGCAGCGCGACGACTTTTTGTGAATCAACTGGCGGCAAAACTTCAATCGATTCCCGGCGTACAGGCAGCAGGCGTGAAACTTCCTCTACTGGGAGGATTTCAAACCGGTTTCATGATCGAAGGAAAACCAAAGCCGGAGCCGGGTAAAGGGCCCTCAACGGATATTAGTCGCGTCACACCGGGCGCTTTGGAAGCGATGGGTGTGCCCCTGCTACAGGGACGGTACTTCACCGCCGCGGACAACGAAACATCCGAGTCAGTCTGCATCGTGGACACGACGATGGCGCAAACGCAGTGGCCCGGCAAAAATCCAATCGGCGAACATGTGGCCGTGGCGGGCCGCAACAATGATCCGAATAATCCTGACTGGATGAAGGTCGTCGGAGTGGTTGCGCACACTAAAAACTACGGCGTTGACCAACCATCGCGCGTGGAAACTTATCGACCGTTCGTGCAGTTTCCGTCCAGCGGAGGAACCGTTTTGCTGCGCGTCGAAGGAAATCCGTCGGGCGTCGCGGGTTCCGCTCGAGACGCAATCCGCTCGATTGACGCAAACGTGCCGCTCTCGCAGACTCGCGAACTCGCGGAAATTGTGGACGAAAATGTGGCGCCGCGAAGACTTTCTGTTTTGTTGCTGAGCGCGTTCGCCGCACTGGCGTTGGTTCTCTCAGCCGTGGGAATTTACGGAGTCATGTCCTACATGGTGACGCAGCGCACGCAGGAAATTGGCGTGCGTATCGCGTTGGGCGCGCAACGAGGAGATGTAATGCGGCTGGTGTTGAAGAATGGAATGGCCCTATTGCTCGTCGGACTTGGCATCGGACTGGCCGGCGCGTTTGCGCTCAGCCGATTCTTGCAATCGTTGCTGTTCGAGGTAAAGTCTACAGATATAATGACGTTTGCGAGCGTTCCGTTTTTGCTGGCGGCCGTGGCATTCCTGGCGTGTTATTTGCCGGCGCGGCGTGCCACACTTGTGGACCCGGTGGTTGCGCTAAGGAACGACTAGCCGGACGCGACATATGTGTCGCGCGAGCGTCTAAGAGGACAGGAGAATTATGGCTGACCCATTGATTCAGTTGCGGAACCTGGAAAAGTCTTACGACATTGCCGCGGGAAAATTCTTCGTGCTGCGCCGCATCAATTTGGATATTCAAGCCGGCGAATTTGTGACGATCATGGGGCCGAGCGGCGCGGGCAAGTCCACATTACTTGCGATTATTGGAATGCTCGACGGCGCATGGACAGGCGAGTATCGCTTCGTCGACCAGCCGGTGCACAAGCTGAGCATCAAGCAGCGCAATGAATTGCATAAGCGCTATATCGGCTTTGTGTTTCAGAGCTACCACTTGATTGACAATCTGACGGTGTTCGAGAATTTGGAAATTCCGCTTTCTTACAAAAATGTTCCGCGTGGCGAACGGACCAGCCTGGTGTGCGACATTTTGGATCGCTTCAATATCGTCGGCAAAAAAGATTTGTATCCGAATCAACTTTCCGGCGGACAGCAACAACTTGTTGCAGTGGCGCGCGCGGTGGTGATGAGTCCGAAATTAATTTTGGCGGACGAGCCGACCGGAAATTTGCATTCGGGACAGGGCGACGAAATCATGCAGCTTTTCAAGCGCTTGAATGACGCGGGCACGACAATTATCCAAGTGACGCACTCCGAAAGAAATGCCACGTATGGAAATCGCGTTATCAATCTGAAGGATGGATGGATTGTGGACGAGACGCGGCCTGTGGCGGCTGGCGCGGAAACCGGCGCGGCGCGATAATCTTCGCGGGAATATCGGCTGCAAACTGAGATTGCTGAGCCCTCCAATTTCGCGACAGGTCGTCCCAAAATCGGTCACACCCGGCATCGGCGGACGCCCTCAGTGCTTGTAAGTGTTTCCATCATAACAACTTAGTCCGTATTCGACAGGCCAGAAACTTGCTTATATATCGCCGGATACGGGTAAAATTCCAACGCAACTTCCACCAAGGAGCGATAGATGAAACCCGTAAAAAACTTTAGAACAAACTTCAGAACAAATTTCAGAGCTTCGGCGTTGGTGATTGCGTTGGTTGGGCTTGCGTCTGTGATTCCGGCGAGTGGATTTGCGGGAAGCGTAAGAATTTTTGCGGCGCAAAAGAATTCTTCGTCACTTCAAAAGGCGGCGAAGGCGGATTTTTCCGGCAAGTGGGATTTGAACGTCACGACAGACGGCGGTCCGATTTCCGCGAAAATGGATGTAAAAGTTGCGGCGGACGGATCAATCACCGGAACTGTTGAGTCTGCAGAATACGGTTCGTCGGCGATTTCCAGCGGCTCGGTGACGGACGCGAGTTTCGTGATCAAGTTCAACATCAGCGGCGACGGAAATGCGATCCAAGTAATTATGAACGGCACGTTCGACGAAAAAACACTCAAAGGCTCCGGCTCGGCTGGTGACGCGGGATTTAGTTTCACCGGCACGCGAGCGAGCAGTTCGCAGAAGTAAGTAGCTCGCAGAGATAAAGCTGCGCGCAATAAAAACCGGCGGCGACAGGGAGGCATCTATGGGAGTTTTCCTGAAAGACATTCGTTACGCGGCGCGGATGTTCGCGAAGAATCCCGCCGTCAGCTGCGTGATGGTGCTTTCCCTGGCGCTGGCCATCGGCGCAAACACTGCTATATTTAGCGTCGTCTACGGCGTGCTGCTGCGCCCGCTTCCCTACCCTAAGGCCGAACAAATTGTTGTCATCAATGAAGTGGGCGCGAAAGGCACGCGCGCGAATTTCGCCGATCCAAACTACGAAGACATGCGCGCGATGAACCATTCGTTGCAAGGACTGGCGGAGTATTCTCAGTGGGTCCGTTCCGTCACCGGGGGAGCGGAACCAACGCGAAGCATGGTTTGCGATGTGTCCGCGGACTTCTTCGACATCATCGGCGTGTCGCCCGTGATCGGGCGCGCATTCGGGAAAGAATCTCAAGTATTTGGAGGCGCTCCGGCGGCGCTGGTCAGCTATTCCTACTGGCAACAATTTCTAGGTAGCACACCAGATCTTACCAACGCCAAGCTGACGGTGGAGAAGCAAACATATACTGTAATTGGAGTAATGCCCGCCGGTTTCCGTTTCCCTTCTGACAGCAGCATCTGGCTCCCGCGCGAATTGGCTGATCGTTATCCAAGCCGAACCGCGCATAACTGGAGGGTTATCGGCCGCGTCCGCGACGGAGTTTCAGTTGAGACGGCGCGCACCGACTTGAGCGGCATCGCCAAACAATTGAAGCAGCAGTACGGAAAAGATATTTGGATGGTTGACGCATCCGTGGTTCCTCTTCAAGAAGCAATGGTCGGCAAAGTGCGTTCTACTTTATTTTTGCTTCTCGGCGCTGTTGGCTTTCTGTTGCTTGTAGCCTGCGCAAATGTTGCGAACCTCATGCTCGTGCAGGCTGCAGGCCGAGGCCGCGAACTCGCGATTCGTGCGGCACTTGGCGCTGGACGCAGCCGACTTATTCGCCAATTTCTTACGGAAGCTTTGCTGCTGTCTGTAGTGGGCGGCACACTTGGCGTTTTCGCGGCGTTGTGGGGCGTCGACGCGCTGGTGGGAATTGCGCCAGCCACGTTGCCGCGAACACGGGACATTTCCGTGAATCTTCCAGTGATGTTGTTCGCGCTGGGTATTTGCGTGTTAGGTGCTGCCGGACTGGGTGTGATGACCGCCATTCGCGCGACTTCTGGAAAAGAGCAGTCAACGCTGGGCGAAGGAAGTCGCGGACAGGCCGGCTCCCTCAGAAGCCAGCGGGTTGGCAGAACGATCGTCGCCTCACAGTTGGCCATAACGCTGGTGCTCCTAATTGGCGCGGGACTACTTGGCCGCAGCCTCCTTCAAACTCTTTCCGTCGACTACGGTTTCCGGACCGAAAATAATGTTTCGATAAATCTTCCGCTTTCCTTTCCGATGACCGACGCCGATAAAGCGCAGCGCGCGCAGTTGATGGACGAAATATTGGGGCGCATGCGCCGCGTTCCCGGAGTCGAATCGGTTGGACTCAGTAACGAAGTGCCATTAGGCGCGGGTCTGGCTGACGGCACGTTCGTGGTGATGAATCCGGGCGAGAAATTCAGAGACGAAGATTACCTAGCAATGATGAAAGATCCGAATCGCGCAGGTGAAGCTGAATTCGGTGTGGCGAGTGAGGGCTTCTTCCAGACGCTGGGAATTCCGCTGATTCGCGGCCGGATGTTTGATGATCGAGATGGTGTGAATTCTACGCCAGTTGCTGTGGTTAGCCAGTCACTTGTACGGGCGAAGTGGCCGAAGGAAGATCCCATCGGCAAAACAATTGAATTTGGAAACATGGATGGAGACATGCGGCTTGTTTCCATCATCGGTATTGTGGGCGACATTCGGAATAGCACTCTCGAACAACCACCGACGCCCACTGTATATATGAACTACAGGCAACGGCCGCGAAAGGCAGCAAATCTTTTTGTTGTAGTACGCACCTCATCTACGCCTGCGAGCGTATACAGCGCCGCGCGCGAAATTGCTCATGAACTTGCACCCGATGCTCCACCCATCTTCAACACCATCTCGCAGGTGTTTTCCACTTCATTGAGCACACAGCATTTCAACTTAATTTTGATTGGCGCATTTGCCGGAACAGCGTTGCTGCTTGCGATGGCGGGAATTTACGGAGTGATGGCTTACACCGTCGAGCAGCGTACGCGCGAATTCGGAGTGCGCATGGCGCTGGGCGCGCAGCCGGCCGACGTGCTCGGCTTAGTTTTGCGACAAGGAATTATCACGATTGGAATCGGCGTGGTCGCCGGAATATTCGGAGCGATTGGACTGACTCGGCTAATGCAATCGATGCTGTATCACACCAGTACGACTGATCCAATTACCTTTGCGGGCGTTGGCGTGTTGCTGACATTCGTCGCATTGCTGGCGTCTTACTTACCAGCGCGGCGTGCGACGCGGGTGGATCCCGTTATCGCGCTGCGGTACGAGTGAGCGCCGCAATTTAGCGCGGGCCACCGCAGAAGCACATCGCGAAAAGGAGATTGATCAAATGAAGCTGGCAAAGAATTCCATGAAAATAATGTTGGCGCTCACGGTTGCGCTGGCAGCGTCGATGACGTGCACTGCAGACGATAAGTATGCAGAGGGTGCGTTCGATCGCACGCTGAAAACTTCCGGCGCAGTAGACCTGACAGTTGAAACTGGCGCGGGATCTATTTCTGTGCACGCAGGGGACGGTTCGAGCGTTCATGTTACCGCGAAAATTCGCGTGAGCGAAGGCTGGCACGTCACGATGGCCGAAGCGCAAGACAAGGTGAAAAAACTGGAAGCGAATCCTCCGATTGAACAGAGCGGAAATACAATTCACATCGGAGAAATTCGCGACGAAGAATTGCGGCGCAATGTTTCCATCAGCTATGAAATTTCAGCGCCGGCTGATACGAAGTTGCGCTCGAGCACGGGATCGGGCAGCCAAACTTTGGAAGGATTGAAGGGACCAGTTGAAACGAGCACCGGCTCGGGTAGTATTCGCCTGACAAAAATTGGAAGTGAAGTTCATGCGACGACTGGATCGGGAACGATTACTGCGGACGACGTGAATGGCGGCGTGCGCGCGTCAACTGGTAGTGGAGGAATTCACGCGAGCGGAATTGCCGGCGGCGTAACTGCGAAGACTGGCAGCGGCACCGTGGAAGTTTCGCAGACTGCGCCGGGCGACGTGGATGTTGAAACGGGATCTGGCGGAGTTGAATTGCGCGGTGTACAAGGAAAGGTTCGCGTTCATGCGGGTAGCGGAAGTTTGCACGCGGAAGGAAAGCCGACGGGTGATTGGGATTTGCACACTGCTTCCGGTTCCGTGACGTTGCGATTGCCGTCCGATGCTGCATTTAATTTGGAAGCAAGCACCGGCTCCGGAAATATCAGCACGACGCACGAACTGACCGTGACGGGTGTGATCGGCGGACGCCACGAGCTGCACGGAAAAGCTCACGGAGGCGGCCCGGTGATTTCTGCGCACACGTCTTCGGGAAGCATTCGCGTAGAATAGAGGCGAGGCGGATTCTGGCGGGCCGGACCTCCCGGCTCGCCGGAAAATTCCGCCGGTAAGGCGACCCGGAGGACGCAGTTCTCAACGATCGAATGAAAAACTCCAATCCCGCAGCCACGCGAGTGCTGGTTGCTGATGACCAACCTGATGTCCGCGAAGCTCTGCGGCTGCTTCTGAAAAATGAAGGATATGAAATTCAGCCGGCTGCATCGCCAGCCGAAATTCTTGCCGCGCTGGAAGCACGCGAATTCGATATCGTGCTGATGGATCTAAATTACGCGCGCGATACGACGTCCGGCGCTGAAGGCCTGGATTTGCTGATGCGCATTCAGGCAATCGATAGTGCGCTGCCGGTAATTGTGATGACGGCGTGGGGCAGCGTGCAACTTGCGGTGGAAGCGATGCGTCGCGGCGCGAGAGATTTTATTCAGAAGCCGTGGGAAAACGCGCGGCTGCTTGCGATTGTTCGCACGCAAGTTGAATTGCGTCAATCGCTGCGGCGGCAAATTCGGCTGGAAGCGGAAAATAAACTTCTGCGCTCCGATTCTATGCCGACGCTGATCGCGGAATCTGAAGCGATGCGGCCGGTGCTGGAATTAATTGCGCGAGTTGGGCCGTCGGATGCGAACGTGCTTATCACCGGCGAGCATGGCACGGGCAAGGAAGTTGTTGCGAAGGCGCTATACGCGCTTTCGCCTCGATCGACGAAGCCGCTTGTTACAGTAAATGCCGGCGGACTTTCTGAAGGAATATTCGAGAGCGAACTTTTCGGTCATGTGAAGGGCGCGTTCACTGACGCGAAGATGGATCGCGTCGGGCGATTTGAGCTAGCCGAAGGCGGCACGCTTTTTCTGGATGAAATTGCGAACGTGCCGATGAATTTGCAGGCGAAACTTTTGCGCGTGCTGGAAACAGGCGAGATGGAACGCGTCGGATCATCGAAGACGCGCCGGGTGGACGTGCGAATTCTGGCGGCAACGAATGCTGATGTGGATGCGGAAGTTGCTGCTGGAAGATTCCGTCAGGATTTATTGTTCCGTCTGAATACGATTGAAATTCATTTGCCTGCATTGCGAGAACGCCGTGAAGATATTCCGCTGCTCGCCAATCATTTCTTGCGCGCTTATGCGCAGCGCTATCGAAAAACGTTGACTGGATTTGATGCGGCGGCGATGCAGGCTCTGCACGAACATATGTGGCCGGGCAACGTACGCGAATTGGATCATGCGATTGAACGCGCGGTTTTGTTGGCGCAAGGAAATCAGATTCGCGCGTCGGATTTAGGATTGCGTGCTACGCCCGGAACAGGAATTGCTCGCTTGGAAGAAATGAATTTGGAAGACGTTGAACGTTACCTCGTGCAGAAAACACTTTTGCGATTTGACGGCAACGTGAGCCAGGCCGCCGACGCTTTGGGCTTGAGCAGAAGCGGACTTTATCGCCGCATGCAGAAATACGGACTTTCCGCATGAACAAGCTCTTCCATGAGCGCCATGTGCTGCTGCTGGCGCTGGTGGCGGGGCTTCCCGGATCACTCGCTGGAATTATTCTTCTGTGGATGGGATATTACGCCGGAACTTATCGCGCGCTAACCTGCTGGACGCTCACACTCGTGATCGTCGGCGTATGGCTTGGGTTCGCGACATCTGTAAAAAATAAAGTAGCCTTCCCGCTGCAAACACTTTCAAATTTACTGGCCGCAATGCGTGAAGGCGATTTTTCCATTCGTGGACGCGGCAGCACGTCTCCCGACGCGCTGGGTGAAGTAATTCGCGAAGTGAATGCGCTGGGCGTAACTTTGCGCGAGCAACGCCTGGGCGCCGTCGAAGCAACTACACTTCTGCGAAAAGTTGTGGAAGAAATTGACGTTGCCATGTTCACGTTTGACGGCACACAACATTTGCGCGTGGTGAATCGCGCCGCGGAAAGATTAATCGGATTGCCTTCGGAAAGAATGTTGGGCCGAACTGCCGCAGATTTGGGATTGGCAAGTTGCCTGGAAGGCGAACCCGCGCGAACACTTGAAATAAGTTTTCCCGGCGCAACCGGCCGCTGGGGAATGCGTCGCAGCACATTTCGCGAAGGAGGACTGCAGCATAATTTGCTGGTGCTTTCCGACTTGAGCCGCGCGCTGCGTGAAGAAGAACGGCAAGCGTGGCAACGCCTGATTCGCGTGCTTGGCCATGAATTAAATAATTCTCTCGCGCCGATTCAAAGCGTCGCCGAAAGTATGGAAAGTTTATTGCGCCGCCTACCCGTGCCGGCGGAATGGCCCACCGATGCTTCCGCCGATATGCAAAGCGGATTCAGTATTATACGAGCGCGTTCGGAAGCGCTGGGAAGATTTATGAGCGCGTATGCACGGCTCGCTCGGCTTCCGCAGCCGCAGCTTGGTCCCGTGGATGTTGCGCGATGGATTGCGCGGACTGTCAGCCTGGAGCAGCGATTGAGCGTCAGCGTAGTTCCCGGTCCACGATTAATTATTTCGGCGGACGGCGACCAACTCGATCAGCTGCTGATTAATTTATTGCGGAACGCGACGGA
>Ga0193726_1003396_pt1 | contig 10154 bp, 9 predicted proteins | sample H2c1metaG_FD_144928 | JGI IMG/M metagenome (GOLD analysis project Ga0193726, IMG submission 144928) | Soil microbial communities from a riparian zone of the East river system, Colorado, United States - H2c1 | ecosystem: Environmental > Terrestrial > Soil > Riparian zone | place: USA: East River... | reverse complement strand
TGCGCATGGCTCGCTCCCGAGGTGTACGGCGGCGACTCAGCCGACGAGATCCCGCGTACCCGTGGCGAAAAGCTCGTCCACCGTGGGCCGTGCGGGCAGGATGTGCTGGTTCACCGCGTGACCGATCAGTTCTTCGATCACCGACCGGTTCGTTTCGATGCCGTAGGGGAGCGGATCCGCACCGGTGTTGTCCATGACCCGCTGGTTCATCGCGTCGGTCGCCGTCACGGGTGCGATCTCGCCCGCACGCAACCGGGCCACGTAGCGCTCTTTCGACTCGGCGAATGCGCCGAACACGTCGGCCGCGAGATCGGGGTGGGCGGCCAGCAACTCGTCCTTGACGACGACGAGATGGTTGATCGGATAGTGGCCGCGCGTCGCGAGTGCGCTGTAGCCGGCCTCGTCGGCGTCGGGGATGAGCGGCGCGACGTTCGGGTGGTCGGTTTCCACACCGATCGCGGCGGACAGGTCGCCCGACGCCAATAGGTCGGCGAGGTTGGCGCCGGACGGCATCGGCACGACGTTGACCGGCGCCCGATACTCGGCCACGTGCTCGTCGCCGGATAACACCCACGTGATGCGGTCGAGGTCGACGCCGTACTCGTCGTGCAGGATGCCGCGTGCCCAGACGCCGGTCGTGACCGTGTAGCCGCGGTTGACGCCGACGCGGCGGCCTTCCAGATCCTTCGGATGGCGAATGCCGGCATTCGTGTTGACCGCGATCGCGCCGTGATGGAAGCCACGCACCAGGAAGACGGGGAGCGCGGTGAACGGCTTGCCGTACGCCCGCGCGCACATGTACGTCGTGATCGCCATCTCGGTCACGTCGAACTCGAGCCCGCGAACCATCCGGCGAAACGCATTGACGAGGACGGGCACTTCTTCGAAGTCGAGGCGAAAGTGTTTCGGCGTCACCTCGCCGGCCTTGAGCGCCCGATTGTTCCCCTGCGTCCGGGTCACCGTCGTGAGGCTCGTCGTCGACATCGGGCATCCCTCCCAGGATTCGGCCATCGCGCTCGGATCAAGTCGCTCGGATCGGGTCGTGCGCGGATCGACCGGTGAACCGCCGCAAGGTAGGATAGCAAATTGTTAGACCATTGTGAGCACGAGACCACGCAGGGGAGCGTTCATGGCGGAGAGTGTGCTGGCGGCGGTCCGGACGGCTCCGGGCCGGACCGAGTTTCGGGAGTTCCCGATGCCCGAGATTCCGGACGACAGCGCACTGCTTCGGGTCGAGGTCGCCGGGATCTGTGGCACCGACGTGAAAATGTACGGCAAGCCGCCGTACCCGGATCCCGTCATCATGGGGCACGAAAACATCGGAGTGATCGAGCGCGCCGGGCGCGGGTTCACCGAACGGCACGGTTTCGTCGACGGCGACCGGGTGTTCGTCGAGCACTACATCGGGTGCTTCCGGTGCGAGTGGTGCCATCGCGGTGAATACCGGCACTGCGAGGCGACCGACTGGCGGACGAACCCGGATGCGCGCCGCTATGGCTACACGACCTCGGACAACCCGTACCACCTCTGGGGCGGGTTCGCGCAGTACATGTATCTGCCGTGGAACTCCGTCGTCCACAAGGTGCCCGACAACGTTTCGGCCGAGCTGGCCGGCATCGTCACCCCGATGTCGAACGGCATCGAATGGGCCCTGGTCGACGGCGGCGTCGGCTACAACTCGACCGTGCTGATCCAGGGACCGGGCCAACAGGGCCTGTCGCAAACCGTCGCCTGCAAGCAGGCCGGGGCGTCGCTCATCATTGTGACCGGCACGACTCGGGACGCGGCGCGGCTCGAACTCGCCAAGACGCTCGGCGCCGATCACGTCATCGACATCCAGGTCGAGGATCCGCTCGAGCGCATCCTCGACGTCACGGGTGGCAAGGGCGTCGACGTCGTTCTCGACTGTACGGCCGGAGCCGGGGTGAAGCCCGTGCTGCTCGGTATCGACGCCTTGAAACGCCGTGCCGGCACGCTGTTGATCCAGGGCGAGATGTCGTCGTTCCCGGACTTCCCGGTCAAGAAGGTCACCGAGAAGGCCATCACCATCAAGAGCGCACGTGGCCACAGCTACCACTCCTGCGAACTCGCGCTCGCCCAACTCGCATCGCACCGATTCCCGCTCGACCTGTTGACCACACACACGTACGGTCTCGCCGACGTCGACCGAGCGATCCGATCCGTGGGTGGTGAGGTGGACGAGGGCGTCATCCACGTTTCGCTGCTGCCGTGGCAGGGACTCGCGTAAGCGACCTCGCATGGGCAGACTATCGTCGCGCGCCGCCGATGCAGGCCGCCGTCACGCAACAGCCGTCACGTAAAGCCGTTACGCAAAGGCCGTCAGCAACAAGAGAGTGAGGCACCGATGCCGGTCGTTGTCCGCAATCCACCGCGTGCGCCGCGTGCGGTCGCCGACGCCTTCGCCGGGTACGGAGTTGCCACCGTGCACGAGGCCCAGGGCCGGAGCGGCCTGCTCACTCCGGACATCGCTCCCATCTATCCGGGCGGTCGGATCGCCGGCACAGCGGTGACGGTAAGCGTTCCGCCGGCCGACAACTGGATGATCCATGTCGCCGTCGAACAGTGCGGTGACGGCGACATCCTCGTCGTAGCTCCGACGTCCTTCTCCGACGCCGGCTACTTCGGCGAACTTCTGGCCACGGCATTGCGCGCCCGGGGCGTGCGCGGACTGGTCATCGATGCCGGCTGCCGCGACGTGGCTGAATTGACGGAGATGAGATTCCCGGTCTGGTCGGCGTGCGTGTCCGCCACCGGAACGGTGAAAGAAACGCTCGGCGACGTGAACGTGCCCGTTGTCTGCGCCGGCCAACGGATCGAGCCCGGCGACGTGATCGTGGCCGACGACGACGGTGTCGTCGTGGTGCCGCGGGCGTCGGCCGCGGACGTGCTGACCGCCTCCCGCGCGCGGGAGGCAAAAGAGGCGGTGGTCCGCAAGCGCTACGCGTCGGGTGAACTCAGCCTCGACGTTTCGAACATGCGAGAGGCATTGGCTGCCAAGGGTCTCGTATACGTGGACCCGTCGCCGGGTGACCACACATGATCATCGACTGCCATGGGCACTACACCACGACGCCGCCGGCGCAGAAGGCGTTTCGCGCCGCCCAGTTGGCCAGCCTCCACGATCCGAGTGCTCCACCGCCGACGCTGGCCCGGATCACTGACGACGAAGTCGTCGAGAGCATTGAGAACAACCAGCTGAAGGTGCTCCGCGAGCGCGGCGGCGATCTGATGATCTTCTCGCCACAGGCGTCTGCGATGGAGCATCACGTCGCCGATGCAGCGATCGCGCGGGAGTGGGCGCGATCGTCCAACGATCTCGTCCACCGCGTTACGTCGCTATTCCCGCAACACTTCGCCGGTGTCTGCCAGCTTCCGCAAACGCCGAACGGTGACCTCAGCGACTCCGTGTACGAGCTGCGACGGTGTGTGAACGACCTCGGATTCGTGGGCGCCAATCTCAACCCGGATCCGTCCGGTGGCTTCTGGACCGGTCGGCCGATGACCGACCCGTCGTGGTACCCGATATACGAGGCTCTCGTCGATCTCGACGTCCCGGCAATGATCCATGTTTCGTCGTCGTGTAACGACAATTTCTACGCACTGGGCGCCCACTACCTCAACGCCGACACGACCGTGTTCATGCAGCTGATCGAGGGCGACCTGTTCAAGGAATTCCCGACGCTCCGCTTCGTCATCCCGCACGGCGGCGGCGCGGTGCCCTATCACTGGGGTCGGTTCCGTGGTCTGGCCGATCGCCTCGGGCGGCCGCCGCTGGACGAGCACCTGATGAACAACGTTTTCTTCGACACGTGCGTCTATCACCAGGCCGGCATCGATCTGTTGCTACGTGTCATCAACAACGACAACATCCTGTTCGCATCCGAGATGATCGGCGCCGTACGCGGCATCGATCCCGAATCCGGATTCCACTGGGACGACACGTTGCGATACATCGACGCCGCCGACGTGTCCGATGCCGACCGGCGCAAGCTGTTCGAGTCGAACGTACGGCGGGTCTATCCCCGGCTGGACACCATTCTGAAGGCGGGCGGTTGGCTATGACAAACGACGAACGTATTGGTCGGGTCGGCATCGTCGGTCTCGGCGCGATGGGGCGGCCCATCGCCGAACGCATTGCCGAGGCGGGCTTCGACGTATGGGGGTATGACCTCGCGGCCGACGCGCAGGCAACGGGGGTACGGCGAGCCGCCGACCTCAGCGATATCGCCGCGTCCGACGTCGCGTTCGTCATGGTGCCGTTCGACGATGACGTCACGAAGGTCGTGGCCGGACCCGACGGGCTGATCGCGAACGGGCATCCGGGCCTGGTCATCGTCGTCAGCGCCTCAGTCCGGCCGGAGACCTGCCGAGAGCTTGCGGAACTGACGCGACCGGCCGGCATCCACGTGATCGATGCCGCGCTCACGGGTGGCATTCGTGGCGCCGTGGCCGGCACGATCAATCTGCTCGTCGGCGGCGAGCCATCGACGGTCGAGCGCGTCCGCCCAGTCTTCCTAGCCTTCTCGAAGAACTACCACGTGCTCGGCGATGTGGGCGCGGGTCAGATCGGCAAGACCGCCAGCAATCTGATCCATTGGGCCGAGATCGTGGCCATCGAGGAGGCGTTTCAGATGGCGTCGAAACTCGGCGTGTCGCCGGCCGCCTTGCGCACCGCGCTCGTCGAAGGTGGGACCGACAGCGCGACGATGCGCGAACTCGAATTGATGCGCTTCACCTGGTACGCCAAGGATATCGCGATCGCTCACCAGATGGCCGACGAGGTCCGGATGGGCCTGCCGGTAGCCACGCTGGCCCGACAACTCATGGACGGCATTTCGGTCCAATCGGTCCAGGAGTTGCTTGCCTGACGTCTCGGCGGCCGACTGCGTCGCTCTGTAGGCCTATCGAACCGCAGCACCGACCGTCAGCGCCGCCCGGCCCGCGGCCATGATCTCGGCCAACCGGGCGACATGCTCGGGCGTCGGATCGATGAGCGGCGGTCGTACGCCGCCGAGGTCGAGTCCGGCAATGCGCGAGCCGGCCTTGATCAGCGAGACCGCATAGCCCGGCACCTGTGCGCGCAGGGCTGCGAACGGCAGGAAGAACGCCGCCAGCAGCCGCTGGACGGTGACCTCATCGCGGGCGCGTACGGCCCGGAAGAACGCGGTCGCTAACTCCGGCATGAAGTCGAGCACAGCCGACGAGTAGGACGCGACGCCGATCGCTTCGTACGCCTGGACCGACAGTTCGGCCGTCGGAAGACCGTTCAAGAAGTTGAAGGTGTCCGCGCGTGGATGCCCACTGGTGCGAACGGCGGTGACCTCGCGCAGCATAGTATCGACGTCGCCGACGCCATCCTTGAGTCCGATCACCGACGGCAGATCGAGCAAGCCGACCACAGTCGTCGGATCCAGCCGGGCGTTGTCACGCTGATAGACGACGACCGGAAGAGGCGCGCGATCGGTGACGTAGGCGATGTGCCGGAGCACGCCGGCCGGCGGTGCCGACACCAAGTAAGGGGGCATCAACAACACGCCGTCGCAGCCCGCCGCCCCGGCCATCGCGACGCCCTCACGGGCGACCTTCGGGCCGCCGCCCACGCCGGCAAACACCGGCACCCGGCCATCGACAACGCTCTTCGCGGTCCGGACAACGCCTTGCCACTCGGGCACACTCAGCGAGCTGAACTCGCCGGTCCCACACGCGACGAACACGGCCGCCGGATCGTGCGCCAGCAGGGCTTCCAGGTGCACGCCGAACGCCGGGAGGTCGACATCATCGTCCGCCGTGAACGGCGTCAGTGGAAACGCAAGCAGGCCATCGAGGCGCATCGACCAGTTCCAATCTAAGCAGGTTATCCACCGTCCACCCTACCGAAGCGTCGGATGGCGACGAATCACGCGGGCCGTTGGGCGGCGATGACCGAGCGCATCGCGAGAAGGTCGCGGTCCGCGGCTAGGCCGGCGTGGTAGAGCCGCAAACCGGTCGCGCCCGCGCGCAACGCCGCTTGAGCCCGATCGATCAACGTGTACGGGTCGCCGCCCAGCCCTGCGACGGCCAGCAGATTCCCGTGTACCGGGAGCCCCGCAGCGAGCGCCGGACCGACCGAGCGGTGGTTGGCCCAACAGTTGACGACCAGCGCATGGGCGATCGGACGTGGCGGGTCATCGTCGCCGTGGAGACCCGACACGTCGACACCTGTGAACGCCGTCGTCACCTCCGGATCCGGGCTGGCCTGCAAGGCGATCCGCCACTCCGGTCGCCGGTCGCGGATGCGGCCGATCACGGCGGCGCGGAGCCGATCGGCCGCCGCGGCGCGGACGCCCGCCACGACATGCGTCTGCTCACCTAGCACGCTGTAGCTCGGGGCATCGAGTGTCTCCGCTCCGCGCAGCGCGCCGTCGAGCGCATCCCGTACGTCCCGGCGCATCCGATCCACGTCGACGCCGGCCGAGACGAACGAGGAAACGCAGGCATCGCAGAAACACAGTGACAGCAGATACTTCATCGACTCCGAACGCGGGAGCGTCGCTTTGTCGTGGGCGCACATATGGTCGACGCCGTACCAGCCGCACGCCTCCAGTTCGATTCCGTCGATTCCGTCGACGTCGGTGACCTCATCGGCGACCGTCGTGGCATAGGACACGACCTCGTCGTACGCCGGACACAGCGCCCACGGATACCGGTCGCCGTACGCGTTGACGACGCTGAACCGTTGATCGTCGCCGGGACGGTCGACGTGGTTGAGCACCACCCAGGCATGCACATCGAGACCGTTGGCGCGCAACGCCTCCGCCGCTTCGACGAACGAATCATCGGCCGCCGTCAACGCGATCGGCGCGTCACGCCATCGCGGCTCATTCAACGGCACGTACGCGGCCGTCCGCTCGACTGTGACGAACCGATGACGGGGGTGACGCGGGGTCACCGCGCGGGTCGCGTGATACACGGCCGCGAGCGTCACCTCGTCCAGACCGAGCGCCGCCAACCGTTCCGCCGCGCGCGGGTCACCGGCCACGTCCCACGGATACGCGTACGTCGCGATCGTCGCGTCGCGCTGAGCCGTGTTGGCCATCAGAATCGGGGTCTCGCGCCGGTCCAGTCCGGTGCGACGGCCCGCATCGGTGTCACGTCGTCCCGCCGCCGGATGCCGCAGCGTAGGTATTGCTCGTGCAAGCGGCCGAGCGCGTCCTCGTCCAGAGTGACGCCGAGGCCAGGTCCCTCCGGCACAGTCACCTCGCCGGCGCGGATCACCACCGATCCGGGCTCGATGACGTCCTCGACCTGCCAGGGCGAGTGGGTATCACACGCGTACGTCAGCAGCGGCGTCGCCGCGGCGAGATGCGTCATGGCGGCCAGGCTGATGCCGAGATGGGTGTTCGAGTGCATCGACAGGCCGAGTCCGAAGGTCTCGCAGACGGCGGCGAGGTCGAGCGACGCGCGAAAGCCACCCCAGAAGTGATGATCGGACAGGATGATACGTACGGCATCCGTTGCGACCGCCCGTGGAACATCGGCGAACGTCGTCACGCACATATTGGTGGCCAACGGGATTGTCGTTTGCGCCGCGACCGATGCCATGCCGGCGATGCCTTCGGTCGGATCCTCCAGGTATTCGAGGACACCGTCGAGGCGCTCCGCGACGGCGAGACTCGTCGGCACGGTCCAGTTGGCGTTCGGGTCGATGCGCAGCGGATGCTCCGGAAACTCGGCTCGCAGTGCCTCGATGGCCGCGATCTCGTCGTCGGGCGGGAAGACGCCGCCCTTCAGCTTCAGCGACCGGAAGCCGTACGTCTCGACGAGGTGACGGGCCTGCGCGACGATCCCCGCCGGGTCGAGCGCGGCCCCGAATTGGTCGGCGTCGCCACCCGGATGCCCCGCCCACTTGTAGAACAGATAGGCGCTGAACGGTACGGCCGGCCGGACGGCGCCGCCGAGGAGATCGCACACCCGCAGACCGGTGGCCTTGCCCTGTATGTCGAACAATGCGACCTCGAACGCCGCGACCGTCGCCGCGACCGCCTTCGCCACGCTGGCGACACCGATCAATTCGGTCGGCGTATCGGCCTCGACACCGGCGAGCGCGGCGGACACGCGACGGGTCAGTCCATGGATGTCGAAGACATCCAGTCCGGTCAGTCCCGGAATCACCCGGCGCAGCCGATCGAGCGTCGGATCGTCGCCGTACGCCTCCGCGATGCCGGTGATGCCCGCGTCGGTGTGTACCTGGACAACGGCCCGCAGGGCGTACGGCTGGTGCACGCCGACCGAGTTCAGCAACGGCGGGTCGGCGACCGCGATCGGGGTGACGGTTGCGCCGACGACGTGCGGACCATGCTCGGCGGCGGTCGATCCGATCATCGGCTCAGTATCTACGGCACCGACCGCGAGGCGTTCGGTGGGTCGGCCGACGCCGCGGTGGCGTCGGCCGACCCGGATCGATCAGGCCGACGCAGGCACCCGCGGAAGGTCGGCGACGAACTCGCTCAACTGCTCGCTCGTCAACTCGTGATCGACGAGCTCGCCGGCCAGATATGCCCCGTAGGCGGCGAGATCGAGGTGTCCGTGGCCACAGAGTGCGGTCAGGATGACCTTCGACTCGCCGGTTTCCTTGCACCGCAATGCTTCCTCGATGCAGGCCGCGAGGGCGTGCGTCGGTTCGGGCGCCGGGATGATGCCTTCCGTACGCGCGAATTGGATGCCCGCTTCGAAGCACTCTCGTTGGGTCTTCGCCACCGCTTCGATGAGGCCGGAATCGTAAATGTGCGAGACCAGCGGCGACATGCCGTGGTAGCGCAGGCCGCCGGCGTGGATCGGATCGGGGATGAAGTCGTGACCGAGCGTGTGCATCTTCATCAGCGGCGTCATGCCGGCGGTGTCGCCGAAGTCATACGCGTACTTGCCCCTGGTCAGCGACGGACAACTCGCGGGCTCCACCGCCCGGATCGTGACGTCCATCCGCCCGGCCAGCTTCTCGCGCAGGAACGGGAACGCGAGACCGGCGAAGTTCGATCCGCCACCCGTGCAGCCGACGATCAGGTCCGGCGCCATGCCGACCTGAGCGAACTGAGCGAGTGCCTCCTGCCCGATCACGGTCTGATGCAGCAGCACGTGGTTCAGCACACTGCCCAACGCGTAGTTCGTGGTCGGATCCTGCGCCGCGACCTCGACCGCCTCGGAGATGGCGATGCCGAGGCTGCCCGGCGAGTCCGGATGCTGGGCGAGAACGGCCCGGCCGGCCGCCGTCAACGTCGACGGCGAGGGGTGGATCGTGCCACCGAACGTCTCGATCATGATCTTCCGGTACGGCTTCTGGTCGTAGGACGCGCGGACCTGCCAGATTTCCGCGTCCAGACCGAACTGCGCGCAGGCGAACGCGAGCGCGGTGCCCCACTGCCCGGCGCCGGTCTCGGTGGTGAGCCGCCGGATGCCGGCCTGCGCGTTGTAATACGCCTGCGCCACGGCCGTATTCGGCTTGTGCGAGCCGGCCGGCGAGACGCCTTCGTACTTGTAGAAGATCTTGGCCGGAGTCCCGAGCGCCTTCTCCAGACGGTGCGCCCGATATAACGGCGATGGCCGCCACAACCGGTAGATGTCGAGCACGTCGTCCGGGATGTCGATGTAGCGATCGGTGGACACCTCTTGCATGATCAACGCCATCGGGAACAACGGTGCGAGGTCGTCCGGCCCGACCGGCTGCAGCGTTCCGGGGTGCAATACCGGAGGTGGGGGAGTCGGCAGATCGGCGAGGATGTTGTACCACTGCCGCGGGATCTCGGACTCGGCGAGCAGGATCTTGGTGGCTTCGTCAGCTGTGGTCATCCCGTCAAACTAGCCCGATCGGCGCGCCGCCGGCAGACCCGGTCGGGTCGGTTCGGGGCGGTTCGGTGGGCCTCCTTATGACCGGATGGGCGGCCGCGAGGGTCCCGCCTTCCTTGTGTCATTGGTCAGTCCGTAATACTGTTTGCTGGCAACGAGAGGGGAGCGATGTGACCGCCTACTGGACGGATCCCACCACCGCGACCGAATGGGCCAAGCGCGACGGGCAGCGCGAACTGTTGGCAACGGCGCGAACGATCGCCACCGAAATCGTCGCCGGCGATCACGATGGCGCGATCACCGTGCTCGACATC
>Ga0193726_1003395_pt1 | contig 10156 bp, 12 predicted proteins | sample H2c1metaG_FD_144928 | JGI IMG/M metagenome (GOLD analysis project Ga0193726, IMG submission 144928) | Soil microbial communities from a riparian zone of the East river system, Colorado, United States - H2c1 | ecosystem: Environmental > Terrestrial > Soil > Riparian zone | place: USA: East River... | reverse complement strand
TCTTTGTGAATAGTTCACGGGAAAATAGCTCATATCCATTGGAGAAATATCAATAACGGCATATGGATTTACTGACTGCGGAGTGGTAAGATTGTCGGGCTTACCGGCTGATTCGTTAGATGTATTTCGTTCCTTGCCGACGCAGGAAAAAAGAATAATTGCTACAAGTATGTAAGATATTCTGATCATCTGCTTATTTTAAATTTATCGGCAAGTTCACCTTTATATTATCCCAGGCAATAACAAGGTTGCAGCCACTTCCTGTTTTTTCAAAAAAAATAGCCAAGGCTTCCACTGGTTCATTCAATTTTTCTATTGGGACAGTTACTCTCAATGCATCTTTCATGAAATCATATTTAAATGCTCCCCATGTATCAGTATCCTTATTAAGAATAATTGTCCAGCTGTCAACGGCCGGAATGGCATATAAAGTATATCGACCCTTAGCAATTTTCTTATCCCCGATCTTTACATTTTTATATAGCTCAATTTCTGTGGCTTCATTGGCACCCATGCGCCACACCTTTCCATATTCAACAAGATCACCAAATATAATGCGCCCATTTCTTTGCGGGCGACTGTATATTACCCTGGCTAAAACCGGCTCTGTCACTTTATCCTGGATCTTTAGGACAGGATAGTTGTTTGGATAGTAGCTCATATCCATAGGGGACTTATCAAGTACAGGAAGCTCATTGGTATCCTGCGCAAAACAGGAAAGAACGGCGAATGACAGGAAAACGGAAAACATCAGGTGTTTCATTATAGTTATTTTTTTTGAAAGAGCAAAAATAATTGTTTGGGGTTGCATGGAAAAAAACAATGAAATGATAACTTGTTGTCGGAATCACAATTTTATATAGGCTTCATATTCTCTATGAGCAAATGATTTTACATCGGGAAAGAAAGCCAGGTAACAATCTTTGAGGGAATTATAATGTTGTTGAAATAAAGATGCCGCAGTCTCACTTTCGTCAATATAGGCGGCTCTTCTCACAAGTCCTTTAAAACTTAATTCAGTTCCCCGGACCGTGCTGTAATTAAATAACCAATTTTGAAGCTTCATAAAAGGAAACATCCGGGCAAATGGATCAGGGAAATAATTTGTGTAGTGTTCAAGCGCTTCATAAACTTTTGCGGAAAAATCCTGAAGGCTTGTCCCGGGAAATTCCTTCGTGTCTATAGCTAGAAAGTGATCGTAGACCACATCCACGAAAGCGCCACTGTATAAACGGTAGTGAGGCCGGAAAATATTCCGGGCCAATTTAGTGGCTTCATGAGCATCTGTAAACGTATCAATGGATCGGTGGAGCGCGATCCCCTTTTGAATGTTTTCCGGGTAGTTGTATTTTTTATTCCCTTTAATAAAATCACTGATCAGGTTCCCTACGAGGATCTCTTTATGATCAAAGGAAAGATATGCATGTGCCAGGTAATTCATAACGCCTGAATTCAGGATCCAATTTCAATAGCCTGTCTTTATTTTATATTGTCTTTCAACCAATCCCCCATGACCTGCAAGGCTTCCGGGGCAAATGTTTCTTCAAGCTCACCATACTCACTTAGTCCGCATTTTTTACAATGCTGAAACAAATGATTCAATCCGGGTAATTCTTTTATTTCATAATTGCCCGACTTGCTTTTTTTCAATGCGGAACGGATCCCTTCGAGGTCTTTAGCCGGCGGCACCTGTATATCTTCCGATCCATTGAGGGCAAGCACAGGACAGTAGGCTTTTTCATAGTTAAGGGAGGCATCACTATTATTAAAGAATTGCATCCAGGGCAAGTACAATTCAGCAAGGAGACTCCTGAATATTTTTTTTGCAGCAGTATCGTTTGTAAAGCCAAGTTGTTGCAGTGATGCTGGTTTCATGGATTTTTTCCACTGGGCATATTCCTGCCAGGTCTTATCAAAGGATTCCAAACTATCAGCTATTGTCAAAGAATAATTAATGATTTTTTTGTATAATTTTTTGTACGACTTTGCTGTCATTGAATCAATTCCCTCCTTCACCATGATCAATTCACCCTGGTCGGAAAGAATATCAGCTCCTTTCATACCCGCTCCTGCCAATGAAATTATAAATGCGATATCTTTTCGCTTAGTAAGAACAATCGAGGCAATAAGTCCTCCTTCACTATGTCCTATCAAACCAATTTTATTTTTATCAGTTTCTTTTCTTGTTTTCAGATAGTCCATTGAGGTAATTACATCATCTGAAAAATCCATGCTCGTTGCTTTCATCACTTCGCCGGTTGTCTTACCCTTTCCCCTGTCATCAACTCTTAAAACAGCAAATCCTTTTTTTGTCAGGTAATCAGCGATCACTGCGAAAGGTTTATGAAGAAGAATCGTTTCATCCCGATCCTGCTGGCCACTTCCGGTAATTAAGATAGTGGTAACGAACTGGCCGCCGGTATTGGGGTATGTAAAAGTAGCGCCAAAATGAACTGTTTTATCGGCATTATCGTATTCAATGGCTTCGCTTTTATATGGATAAGGTGGCAAAGGAGTTTGTGGTCGTTTCAATGGTCCTGAAGGGTTATCGGTTTTTATTAACTTCAGCGGTACATTGCCACCTTGCGTAAATGTTCCACCGATGGTGCTATCATTTTCAAGATTGCCGGTAAAACTTGCCCCCGAACTTTTAATTTCAAAATACAATGTGATTCCTTCAACAGTTGTTTTATCTGCAGCAATGCCAAAAACATTCTGATCCGGGCTATCGAGAGTTGATGAAACACTATCAGGCCCTTTCGTGATAATATGAATTACAAGTCTTAGCTGGACCCCTACATCCATCTTCCCTTCCCAGGATCCGATAAACTTTTTGCTGGCCTGGGAAAAACCATTCAGGAAGCTGCTAACGAAAATAAAAATGGTAAAAAGCATTCTCATAATATCATTTTTAGGAACTAAGGGATTTTTGTTTTTTATAAAGACGGTAAGAATAAACAACAGGAATAATAGTGATGGTTATCATTACCGAAAAAAACACGGCCAGTGCCGCTACAGGAGGGAGTATTAAACAAATTACGGCAATAAAAATCCCGCCCATAAACCAGAGTTTACCTCCAAGTAAATGCGTCTTTCTCCAGTTCTCTTCATTTTCCAATGTCCAGGGCAAACGAAAACCAGCGAAATAGTTCGGCTTTATATTATGCATATAATTACCGATAAACGCAAAAAGGATCCCAACTCCTGCAAGGATAAAATTCGTATTGAAGCTCAAGTTTCCATGATCACTGCTGTAGATGATCAAACAAAGTATGGTAGATAAAAGCACGCATACTCCGAAACCAATTCTCTGTAAACGACCTTTATTTTCGGCTGCATATCTTTTTGGATCGATGCGGTAAACGTTTGAAAGTAGCAGATAGATCACCGCATTCATACAGGTTAACAGGATGACCATAGTGATCAATTCTTTCCTGCTTCCAAGGCGATCTACGTTTCCCTTCAGATCAAAATGCATGGCTACTTTTTCCGGGAGTCCCTTCCAGACTACAGCTAAATAGGCTGCCGGAATGATAATGATGAGCCAAACAATTCTTTTTAAAAAAGCATCCATATTTATTTCTTTTTTGATTTAAACTGCAAAAGCCATTTTAGGATTTCATCTACCACGGTAGTATTTAAAGAATAATACACAAACTGTCCCTCTTTCTCTGCTATCACCAGTTTTGCCTGCTTTAGAAGATCAAGATGATGGGATATGCTTGGAAAAGAAATCTCGAACTTGTCAGCGATGTCGCCTGCTGTCATGTCTTTTTGCTGAAGCAATTCCAGGATCGCTCTGCGGGTGGGGTCGTTTAATGCTTTAAATATTACGTTCATGCCAGGTATTTCGAAGGTTGTATATTTAGACAAGTATCTAAATACTTTTTTTAATCAACAAATTTTTAAAGATATTTTTTTTATTTTTTGTTCTGTAACCGTACGGCAGTGCTATGAAAGGCGATAAATAATGCCAGGCGGTAGGATTCGGAACCTTCTGTTAACGGGAATTAACAGTGCAGGCCGCTAGTCATAAATTCATTGCAGGAAGATGTAACCTAAGATACATTTGTGGCGTCATACTATTCAAATAAACAAAAACAATATAAAACCAAAAAAACTTAAATGATCATGAAAAAGATTTTAATGATAGTGGCGCTGGCACTTACGGTGAGTACAAGTTTCGCATTTACAGGAGAAGAAACGGTTAACAAACGCGCGTTATCTGCCTTCAAAACTGATTTTTCCGGCGCAAGCGATATAGCCTGGACAACAGGAGTGAATTATTACAAGGTAACTTTTACCATGAGCGATCAGAAACTCTTTGCATTTTATAATGGGCAGGGAGAGTTTTTGGCAGTTACGCGGTTTATATCTTCTTTCCAGTTGCCGCTTAATTTGCAGAACGGGTTAAAAAAATGTTATAGCAATTTTTGGATCAGCGACCTGTTCGAAATGGCAAGCAATGATGAAACAAGTTATTATGTTACTCTTGAAAATGCAGACACGAAGATCGTTCTGAAATCTACTGATGGAAAAGAATGGTCTGCATTTCTGAAAAATAAAAAAGCATAAGCAGTCAGCACGTTAGTTTTGGTGTGTGGTAAAAACAACCCCGCTCTCCACAAGGAAGCGGGGTTTCTCTTAGAAAAGTATTGCAGGAGAACACAACTATCATTCAATCTTTTTAATTCATGAAAATTATAACCATCGTTAATTCTATTAACAAAGGACTCCGTTAATCCCAATTCGTTTGTTGGGGGTGTAACTTAAAATAATTTTACAGCGTCAAACAATCGAAAGAAAATTATTAATCATTAAACCTTAAGCCATGAAAAAGTTTATCGTCGCATTCGCAACAGGGATCCTGTTGATCTCAACAACTGCAATGGCAGGTGGAAAAGACAAAACCACTCCAGCCCAGGCAACATTTCAAAAAGAATTCAATGGAGCCACTGATGTAAAGTGGACCGAAGGCAAAGATGTGATCTCTGCCAGCTTTGTTCTGAGTGAATCCAGAGTGATTGCTTACTTCGACCACTCAGGAGAATTGCTTGGCACAGCCAGGAGTATTTTATTTAACCAGTTGCCGCTGGCGGCTATCAAGGAAATAAATAAACGTTTTGGATCTGCTCCTGTATATGACATTGTAGAATACAGTACCGGGGAAGAAACGTTTTATTCAATGGGCGTTGAAACTGCAACCAAATTTACAAAGTTGAAAGTTTCGCAATCCGGAGATATTTCAGTAGTACAAAAAACAAAGAGATAAGGATTTGTCCTGATCCTGCCCTCAGGCCGAAAGGCATCAAAAGTCCCCCGATATTTCGGGGGACTTTAATTTTTCAAATCACTTAGTTTTGCTCCCTAAGATTTTCACTATGAACAAAGGACCCATTTCTCAATTTATTCAACATCATTACCGGCATTTCAATGCAGCAGCATTGGTGGATGCAGCAAAAGGATATGAACAACATCTTCTTGAAGGTGGAAAAATGATGGTAACGCTTGCCGGCGCCATGAGCACCGCGGAACTCGGTGTATCTCTTGCTGAAATGATACGACAGGGAAAGATCGATATCATCAGTTGTACAGGAGCCAATTTAGAAGAGGATATCATGAATCTTGTTGCACACAGTCATTATAAACGGATTCCACACTATCGCGATCTTACTCCCCAGCAGGAATGGGAACTATTGGAAAAAGGATTGAACCGCGTTACAGACACTTGTATACCCGAAGAAGAAGCTTTCAGAAAAATCCAGCACAATATTGTAAACCTTTGGAAAGAAGCTGACGCAAAGAATGAACGATATCTTCCTCATGAATTTATGTACAAACTCCTGCTGAGTAAAGTCATGGAAAAGGATTATGAAATTGATCCAAAAGATAGCTGGATGATCGCCGCCGCCGAAAGAAATTTACCAATCGTTGTTGGTGGTTGGGAAGACAGTACCATGGGAAACATTTTTTCATCTTACATTATTAAAGGAGAGATGAAACCCACTACAATGAAGAGCGGCATAGAATATATGGTTTGGCTTGCCGATTGGTACCGAAACAACAGCGGTGGTAAAGGAATCGGTTTTTTCCAGATAGGAGGTGGCATTGCCGGCGATTTTCCAATTTGTGTTGTTCCGATGATGTACCAGGATCTTGGGTGGCACGATGTACCTTTCTGGAGTTATTTCTGCCAGGTAAGTGATAGTACTACATCCTACGGTTCCTATTCAGGCGCAGTGCCTAATGAAAAAATCACATGGGGCAAGCTCGATATTAATACCCCAAAATACATTGTTGAAAGCGACGCTACGATTGTGGTTCCTTTAATATTTGCCTGGGTGCTCGGGTGGTGATTTTGAGTGTCTTTCTATGAGACTATATAGACCAATGAGAAACCAATATTCTCACAATTACAATAAGGGAGTACAGTGAGATTTGGATCTTCAGGCTTGATTGGGCAGATTGGCCGTTTGGATCCTAAACCTGGAATGGGAAAATTTGTCCTCAATGTATCCTTAAACCCAAAGGAACGGGGCACAATTCATTATTTTTTCATCTTTCTCAAATTTATCCTAACAGGTTGAAAGGATATTCATAAAAAATAAATACTCATGCCATTAAGGCAATAGGTTGGCACAGCCGGGGCGCCGAAGTTTTTTGGTAGTGTTTTTGAAAAGAAATGAGTGCTATGAAGTGGAATAAAAAAAGGGTTCGGGCATTCTTCCGGTCACGGAAAGGAATTGTTATTACAGTCATTATCTCGGCATTGATCATCTTTCGTCTTTTCCTGCCTTTGATTGTAAAAAATTATGTAAACAAAGTTCTGAACAGGATACCAGGGTATCACGGGCATGTGGAGGATATTGATATTGCCCTGATCCGGGGCGCATACGTCATTAATGGTCTTTACTTGTACAAGAATGGTGATGAAAAACCGATGCTCGATCTGCCTAAAACGGATATATCGATCCAATGGGGAGCAATTTTTCATGGGCGAATTGTAAGCGAAATAGAAATGTCCCGGCCAAAGTTCAATTATTATATCACAAAAAATAAACTTAGCCCAAACCAAACACCAGGCGAGGATGACTGGACCGCCGCACTAAAAAAACTGGTGCCCATAAAGATCAACCGCCTCAGGGTGGAGGATGGTGAATTTTTATACGCAGATATTTTGGAAAGCCCGGACATTAACTTATCCGTAAAAAAAATAGATCTCATTGCAACGAATATGGGGAACGTTGTTGACAAGTCCAAGGCACTTCCTTCAGATATCCAGGTTCACGCCGTTTCTTTTGGGGAAGGGAACCTCGACGTAAAAGCAAATATGGACCTTCTTAAAAAAATCCCGGACATGGATGTAAATCTGTCGCTTACGAATTCAAATGTTACAGCGCTCAATGATGTATCGCTTGCAGCGGCCGGATTCGATTTTCAAAAAGGTCAATTTAATTTTTTCAGCGAGTTTGCGATAAATAAAGGGTACCTGAAAGGATATTTTAAACCAATGTTTCATGATATTAAATTACATGATACCGCAGGTCAACCGAATAGTAATATTTTCAAACGGGTATGGGAAGGTGTTATTGGATTCTTTGGTTTTGTATTGAAGAATAAACCTAAAGATTCATTTGCTACCAAGATACCTATTGAAGGTGACCTGAATGATCCAAACGTTAAAGTATGGCCGCTGATCACCAATATTTTTAAAAATGGTTTTATTTCACCCTTTAAGAAAGAGGTCGACAATGACATAAATTTCAGTGATGCAAAAAGAAAAAAACCTGGTGGATGATCACTCAGTTTTTTTCTCAAATCTTTTATCGGGAACAAACCACATGAATGTTACCAGGAAATATGAAGAGATGCCTAGTAGGGGATTTAAAAAGCAAAGCCCGATTCCTATTACATAAATAAAGACAGAGATCTTTCCTTTCCTGTCAGATCCAAGGGCTTTTGTAAATTCAGAATCATTGCCATGAAGATTTGTAAGGCAATGTGCCAGCATATAATAGGCGATGCCTGCCATACAGAGCACTGCGCCATATAATGCTACCGGAATGGTAGTAAAATTATTTTCACCCATCCAGCCAGTAACAAAAGGGAACAAGGAAAGCCAGAATAACAAATGCATGTTGGCCCACAACACACTTCCATTTACTTTATTTGCTGCCTGGAGCATGTGATGATGGTTGTTCCAGTATATGCCGACGATTACAAAACTCAAAATATAACTGATGAATACAGGTAGTAGTGGTTTTAGTACCTCAATCGTGTTGCCATGAGGAACTTTCAATTCCAACACCATGATCGTAATGATAATTGCCAGTACGCCATCACTAAAAGCTTCCATTCTTCCTTTTGTCATAAGTTTAGTTAACCGCGGGATTTAAGTTCGTAAAACACTTTTCTTAATTATTAGTTGATTCATCAATTTTTTGCGTCGTGAATTTTCTTACTTCCGGTGCAACCCTTGTCCCTAACAATTCCAGCGCATGCAATATTTTATCATGCGGCATGGCGCCCAAACTCATTTGTGCCAGGAAACGGGTATGGTGAAATAATTCGTGTTGAGAAAGTATTTTATCAATCACTTGTTGGGGGCTGCCTACAAGCAGCGCACCATCCGGCTCTGTTGAAGCATCAAACTGTTGCCTTGTGCCCGGAGCCCATCCCCTTTCTTTACCGATCCTTGTCATGACATCGGAGTAGGGGGGATAAAATTCATCTCTTGCCTGCTGCGCATCGTCTGAAATAAATGTATGTGAATTGATACTTAACTGAATCTTACCAGGATCAAATCCAGCCTTTGCGTATACATTCCGGTACAACTGGAGATGGGGCACAAATGCTGAAGGGGATCCGCCGATGATGGCTAGCGCCATGGGTAACCCATGCTGGGCAGCACGAACAACAGATTCAGGAGTGCCGCCTACACCAACCCATATTGGGATTTTCTTTTGATATGGCCTGGGATATACGCCGCGCTTTTCAACGCTTTGTGTATGCTTGCCTTTCCAATCCAGAATTGTTGTTTCATTCAATTTCAAAAGCATTTCCAGTTTTTCTGAAAAAAGTTCATCATAATCATCCAGGTTATAACCAAACAAAGGAAAAGATTCAATGAAGGAACCGCGACCAGCCATGATCTCTGCACGACCTCCAGACAAAAGATCCACTGTGGAAAATTGTTGAAACACACGAACAGGATCGTCAGAGCTCAGAACCGTTACGGCACTTGATAATTTTATATTCCTGGTTTTAACTGCTGCCGCACCCAGTACCACTGTAGGTGCTGAAACCAAATAATCCGGCCGGTGATGCTCTCCTACTGCAAATACTTCAAGACCCAGCTGGTCAGCCAACTCGATCTCCTCCATTAAATTCAGCATTCGCTGGTGCGGTGATATCGTTTGTTTTGTGATGGGGTGTGTGCCGAGATCTGCAAAAGTATAAACGCCTATTTCCATAAGGCAACAAAGTTAGGGAAGGTAGTAGTTCTTTGTGCAGGGGTTATATATGGGCCTTGATTTGCACTCAGTGTTTGCGATATTTTATAGCAAGTATGATCGTAAGAAGATCAATGAATACTGAAAATGAATTTGTAATTATTAATATCGGGTCGGCCCTTAAATACCCATAGAATGTCCATCCGGCAACCCCTAATAGGAGAACGATCAACATCCCAATGGAAATATCTTTGCTGTCTTTTTTCTTTATTAATTTAGAAAATTGAGGGATCATCGATATCGACGTTAGCGCACCTGAGAGAATACCCACTATTTTTATCATGAAGTGATTGTTGCCATGAATCAGGCAAACATCATTCCTAACTTGCAGCCTCAAAAGACCAGGCGTTATTTATTGTAGAATGGTACCGCAATCACGTGCGAAGATTCAGCACAGGAAAAAGCCGGGATTTGGCATAATAAGAATGATGTTCTGGAATAAATTCAGGGTTATAACCAGGGTCTTGATTTTGCTGTTCCGAAGGATTAAGAATGATAATTTTTGAATAACCATAGATTATTTATTATTTCTGTTCATATCCTGAAGAGAAATGAGTGGTGGGTTTAAATTTATTTTTCCTTATCAGCTTTTGGAGTGGATGGAGCGGGTCCGATCACTAAGAAATCAGGTGGCTGTGGGGACT
>Ga0193726_1003394_pt1 | contig 10163 bp, 9 predicted proteins | sample H2c1metaG_FD_144928 | JGI IMG/M metagenome (GOLD analysis project Ga0193726, IMG submission 144928) | Soil microbial communities from a riparian zone of the East river system, Colorado, United States - H2c1 | ecosystem: Environmental > Terrestrial > Soil > Riparian zone | place: USA: East River... | reverse complement strand
TTCAATATCTTATAAGGATAGTTGGCGGAAGGGGTGGGATTCGAACCCACGGTACCCTTGCAGGCACGCCGGTTTTCAAGACCGGTGCCTTAAACCACTCGGCCACCCTTCCAAACCATTGAAGTTGTTAGCGACTTAAGAAACGCTCGGGGCCAAAAGCCCGTTTGCCGTCGCTTTGCTAGCCAACGCCCCCTGATGCGCTTGTTTATGGTAGCCTGCGGTGCTTCGTCAACGCGTCCGGGGCTGGAGGCGTCTACTTCGACGCCTGGCTGATCTTGTGTTCCAAATGACCGGTCTCGTGATCACGGCGCAGCTGGCTGAGTGACGTCTCGTTGAGCTGAAGCAGCACTTCGGCAAGCTCGGTGGTTTCTGGATAACCGGCTGCAAAGCCCTTTCCGTAAATCTTGCGCAAGGTGCCTACCAGGGTATTGCCGTGCTTGTGGCTGATTTCGCCGTTCTTGTCGCGATGGCGTCCGTCGAGGCTTGGCTTGTTCATATCGCTCTCCTCTGTCCCCCACGGGCCAGCATCTTCCCGGCGGAGCATAATGGCAAGTAAAGGAGTTGCGTGGTCGTGGTCAGTCCAATTAACGCAGGCAGACGGCTTGCCGGTGGCAGGCAAGGAGATACCGGGTGGGTTCGTTCCGTGGAGCAGAGACGCACGCAAGGTCGATCCTTAAGGCCGTCAGTTGGCGGACGCTGGGAACGCTCGATACGTTCGCGATCAGCTGGTACCTGACGGGCAAGCTCGAGTTGGCGGGTTTGATTGCCGGGCTCGAGTTCGTCACCAAAATCGGGTGGTATTATTTTCATGAGCGCGTCTGGGCGGCGGTCGCCTGGGGCCGGCGTTGATCACCGCTGTCGCCGGTTCAAATCCAACGCGTACGTAAATCAACGGCGTGCCAAAGCAACCATCGATTCATCATGCGGGTGTACTCTCCCCATTTCCGCCGTGTTCGCGTTGCGATATCTTTTGGTTTGATGCTGAGGTGGGCTGCATCGGGGCGTACAATTGCCGAGCGCATTGAAGTAGGCGCGCGGCCGGTGGAATGGTAATTGGGGCGTATGGGGATTCGGCGGTCAGATCCGATGTTACGGACAGCGCGGGGTGTTGCTGCGGTCGCCGCATGCCTCGTTCTCGCCAACTGCGCCTCATCGGACAAGTTTGCCAGCAGGGTCGACCCCAAATATGGCGTTTCCTCCAGCCCGCGGGTGATCGCTCTCGGCGAACCCGTGCCAAAGGGCGGTGGCACCTACCGTATAGGCAAGCCGTATACCGTCGGGGGACGGATCTACGTTCCGGAAGAGGACACCAGTTATCGCGAGGAGGGCATGGCCTCCTGGTATGGCGATGATTTCCATGGCCGGCTCACCGCCAATGGCGAAGTGTTCGACATGGCTTCGCTGACCGCCGCCCATCCGACCCTCCCGATGCCCTGTTATGCGCGCGTGACCAACCTTGGCAACGGCAAATCGCTGATCGTCCGCGTCAATGACCGGGGGCCGTACCACGGTAACCGGCTCGTCGATGTCTCCAACAGAGCCGCTGAACTTCTTGAATTCAAAGGCAATGGCGTGGCCCGCGTGCGGGTCGAATATGTGGCCCGGGCGCCGCTTGAAGGTTCCGACGACCGTCAACTGATGGCGACCCTGCGCACCGGCGAGCCGGCACCATCGCCGTCTTTGGTCCGGGTAGCGTCCGCCCATTCATTCATTCCGGAACTTTCCTCCTCGGCGCGTCCGATCCGGGGCGAGGTTCCGATGCCGGAGGGGCGGCCCTATAGCCTCGGCAATAGCTCGGCAGACATGGCCTCGATCAATGCCACATCCGAGATGTCCGCCTCCAGCCGCGTGCGGTCCGGCAGCCGGATCTTGCAAAATCCGCGCGCGGTCTCGTATGACAATGATGGCGCTTATGCGCCCGATGCCCGGTCCGTTTCCGCTTACGCACCGATCGATCCGCGTGGCCCCAGCGAATTGCTGGCCGGACGCGGGCTCTATTGAGCCGGGGCTGTCGCAGCATTTCCCTTGAGAAAAGCGATCAAGGCCGCGTTGACCTCGTCGGCGCGTTCCTGCTGGATCCAGTGGCCGGCGCCGTGGATGATGAGCTTTTGTCTCAAGTTCGGCAGCACCCGTTCCATGTCCGCCACCCGTTTGGCGCCGATCAAGCCGGTAATGACGGAATCGTTCGATCCGGCAATGAACAGTGACGGTTGATGGATTTGCGCGCCTTGCCAGGGCGCGGTGAGTTCCCAGTTGCGGTCGATGTTGCGGTACCAGTTGAGCCCGCCACGGAAGCCGGATTTCCGGTAGATCTCACTGAAATAGGAGAGGTCGGCTTCGCTGAGCCAGCCCGGCAACGGTCGATCGGCATCGGGATTGCCGAGAAACCCCTTGCCGTCTTCGACGAACAGCGAGGCGGCCGGATCGGAAAATCCGCGCCCCAGCAGGGTTCGCATCGTCAAGTTAACATCGCGCTCGAACTCGGCCTCCGCGACGCCGGGCGGCTGAAAATATTGCCAGTAGAAATTGGTGATCCCGCTTTCGCGCAAGGTGTCGAGCGGCCGGCCGCGCCCACGGAATGGCGGAGGAACGCTCAACCCCGCGACGGCTGTGAAAACATCCGGGCGGAACATCGCCGCGTGCCAGGCAACCGGCGCGCCCCAGTCGTGCCCGATGATGACGGCCCGGTTTTCCTGCAACGACGCGACCAGCGCGACCATGTCGCCGACGTGATCGAGGATGCTGTAGGCGTTGACATCGGCGGGCGCGCTGGTTCGCCCAAAGCCCCTCATATCCGGCGCGACAACATGGAAACCCGCCGCCGCAAGCGCCGGGATTTGATGCCGCCAGGAATAGGATAATTCAGGCCAGCCGTGGCAAAACAGAACGAGCGGGCCTTCGCCCTGCTCAAGCAGAAAGATCTCGATCCCGTTGGCGGAAATCGTGCGTGAGGATGGCATCGCGTTTCCGCCTTGTTTTCCCGATTTTGTTACCGGTCTTAGGATGCGACACGATAGGGTCGTTTGACCGGCGCCGCAATCGGATCGGCCCCGGCCAGCGCGCAAAACCCGTGTTGTTTGCGATGCTTCCAACTGATACTTGCAGCTGTTAGAACGACGCTCAGGGCATCGCCGATGACAGTCGAATTATCACTTTCCCGCAAATCCAGCGCCGCGACAGGACGCGCGTGGCGCAGCCTGATTGCGGCCGTTGTCGCCATCGCGGTCGGATGGGGCGGGGTGGTTTATGCCGCCAACAACAGCGTGCAAGGCGCCAAGAAAGAGGAGGGGGGATTCGACGGCGACGCGCCGACCGCAATCCTGATCGAAGCCAATAGCGGCAGCGTGCTGTTCGAGAAGAATGCGGACGAGTTGCGAGCGCCGTCCAGCATGATGAAGCTGATGACCGCCGAAACCGTCTTCCACGCCATCAAGCAGGGCGAGGTCAAGCTCACCGACGAATATCGCATCAGCGAAAACGCCTGGCGCAAGGGCGGCGCCCCCTCAGGGGGCTCGACGATGTTTGCAGCCATTCACAGCAAGATCTCCGTGGACGATCTCTTGCACGGCGCCATCATTCACAGCGGCAACGATGCCTGCATCGCCCTGGCCGAAGGAATCGCCGGCAACGAGCGCATCTTCGCTGACATGATGACCAAGCGGGCGCGCGAACTCGGGCTGACGCAATCGACCTTCGCCAATTCCAACGGTCTGCCCGACCCCGGCAACAAGATGACGGTGCGTGAACTTGCAAAGCTCGCGCGCTACGTCGTCCAGACCTATCCCGATTTCTATAAATTGTTCGGCGAGCGTGAATTCACCTGGAACAAGATCCGGCAGCAGAATCGCAACCCGCTGCTGACCTCGCTCGAAGGCGCCGACGGGCTCAAGACCGGTTTTACCAAGGAAGGCGGCTATGGCATGGTCGGCTCCGCGGTGCAGAATGGCTTGCGGTTGATCGTCGTCGTCAACGGCCTCGACGACCCCGATGATCGGGCATCCGAAGCCAAGAAAATGCTGGAGTGGGGATTTCGAAATTTCGAAGCGCGGACGTTGTTCGCAGCACAGCAGCTAGTCGGTTATGCCAAGGTGTTTGGCGGCGAGAGCCGTTCGGTCAAGCTCGCCAGCCCCGAACCGATCAAGGTGATGGTCCAGAAAAACGGCGCCGATAAATTGATCGCCCGCGTGATTTATAGCGGGCCGGTAAGCGCGCCGATTGAAGCGGGTCAGCCGGTCGGCGTTGTCAGGGTATGGCGAGGCACCAACGTCGCCATGGAGGCGCCGGTTTTTGCGGCCGAACCGGTCGGCAAGGGATCGACGATGCGGCGGGCAATCGATGGCGCGAGCGAACTCGTGATCGGAATGTTTCGCGCAGGCGCCGAGAAACTCTGACCATGGCCGAGGCAGCGGTCAAAAGAACTCCCGGGCGCGGACGATTCATCTCCTTTGAGGGCGGCGAGGGATCCGGCAAATCCACGCAAATCAAACTGCTCGCCGAACGTCTCGGCGCAGCAAAATTGCGCACCATTGTCACCCGCGAGCCCGGCGGATCGCCGGGCGCGGAAATCATTCGCCATGTCGTGTTGTCCGGGATGGGCAAGCTGCTGGGTCCCGACGCGGAAACGCTGTTGTTTGCGGCCGCGCGCGACGACCATGTGCGCACCGTGATCCAGCCAGCCCTCAATCAGGGACTATGGGTGCTGTGCGACCGCTTTTCGGACTCGACGCGGGTGTATCAGGGCAGGCTGGGGCAGGTCGCTCCAGCGGTGCTCAACGCGATGGAGCGGGTCACCATCGGCGATCTCAAGCCCGATTTGACCGTTATTCTCGACGTCCCGGTCGAAGTCGGCATGAGGCGCGCGGCTGCCCGCCGCGGTAGCGGCGCACCAGACCGGTTCGAGGCCGAAGATCTCAAATTTCATCAGGACTTGCGCGAGGCCTACCGGCAGATCGCCGCTGACGAACCGCAGCGATGCATCCTGATCGATGCAAACGCCGACGCCAGCACGGTTGCCGCCAGCGTGTGGACCGCCTTGCGCGACCGCTTCTTCGCAGTCGGTGTCGGCAACGTGGCCAATTCGGCATGAGCGCCCGTCATGTCGAACCGAAAATCGCCGTGGTTCATCCGCGCGAAACCACGGCGCTATCCGGGCATCGCGAAGCCGAGCAGGCCTTGCTGAATGCCTACCGCAGCGGACGTATTCCGCATGCCTGGTTGATCGGAGGCGCGCAGGGTATCGGCAAGGCGACGCTGGCCTATCGGATGGCGCGGTTCGTGCTCGCCCATCGCAATCCGCTTGCGTCAGATGTGCAGCACGCCGAGACGCTGTGGGTGGATCCATCCGATCCGGTCGCGCGACACGTCGCGGCGGGCGCTCATGGCGGCCTGCTCACGCTTGAGCGCAGCCTCAACGACAAGGGCGTGATGCGGACCGTGATCACGGTTGACGAAACCCGGGAGACGATTTCTTTTTTCGGCTCAACCGCCGCGGTCGAGGGATGGCGGGTCTGTATCGTCGATACCGTCGATGAGCTCAATCCCAACGCCGCCAACGCGCTGCTCAAGATCCTGGAGGAGCCGCCGCGTCAATCGCTCTTCCTTCTGGTCTGCCACGCTCCCGCGCGGGTCCTGCCGACGATTCAGTCACGCTGCCGCAAATTGGCGTTGCGGCCGCTTGCTGTCGATGACGTCATCCGCGCCGCGGCCCAGGCTGCAAACATCGCCATCGATGATCCCGCGCTGTCAGAGGCGGCCGAAGCTTCGGAGGGGAGTGTCGCGCGCGCGCTGACCCTGATTGGAGGCGACGCCCTCCAACTTCAGCAGCGGACCGCGGCGCTGCTGGCGACCCTGCCGCGGGTCGATCCGCGCGAGCTTCATGCCCTCGGTGACGCGCTCGGCGGCAGTGACCGGGTGGCGCTGGCGGCGTTCATCGACAGCGTCGATCGCTGGGTGAGCCAACGCTTGCGGGCCGACGACGCCAATGCCAACGCGAACCTTCCCCGCCTTGCACGGCTGGCGGAGGTGTGGGAAAAGATCAACCGCGCCGCGCGCGACACCGCCGAATATAATCTCGAGCGAAAACCGCTGGTTTTCTCGGTGTTCGGGCTGCTCGCGGAGGCGACGCGGTAAACGCGCCGCCGGCGATTATTCCCGACAGTCGCGTTTGAGCAATAAAGGAAATCGTGGTGGCGACGGCTAAGAAGAAAACTGCCAAGAAGCGCGGCGCGACAAAGGCCCGCAAATCGCCCAGCGCCCGCGCCGCTAAAGCGGCAGCGTCAAAAAGGCGCGCCAAGACCGGTAAGCGCTCGGTGAAGAAGGCCAAGAAGACCGCGAAGAAGACCGCCAAGAAAACCGCAAAGAAAACGGCTGCAAAGAAGGTTCCCAAAAAGCCGACCAGGAAATCATCGCAAAGCAGGCCGAACAAACCCATCGCGATAGCGAACGAGACCAGCGTTGCCGAAAAGACGTTATCGGCTGGCACAACCGCAAAGCTTGGCGCTCCGAAAAAGAAAGCCGTTCGCACCGCAAGCGCGTCGACGCCCACGGAACGAAAGTCTTTCTACATCACAACCGCGATAGCGTACCCGAATGGTGTGCCGCATATCGGCCACGCCTATGAGGCGATCGCGACCGACGCGCTCGCACGCTTTCAGCGACTCGACGGCAAGGACGTGTTCTTTCTCACCGGAACCGACGAGCACGGCCTGAAGATGATCCAGGCCGCGGAAGCCGAAAAGCTGCCGACGCTGGAAGTCGCGACGCGCAATGCCCTCAGGTTCAAGGAGATGGACCAGCGTCTGAATGTCTCGTTCGATCGTTTCATCCGCACCACGGAAGAACAGCATCATCGCTCCAGCCAGGCGATCTGGCAGCGGATGGCCGATAATGGCGACATCTATCTGGACAGCTATGCGGGCTGGTACTCCGTGCGCGACGAAGCCTATTACGCCGAGGACGAAACCGTCGTCGGCGACGACGATGTTCGGCGCGGACCGCAGGGCTCGCCCGTCGAATGGGTCGAGGAGAAGAGCTATTTCTTCAAATTGTCCGCCTATCAGGACAAGCTTCTGGCTCTCTACGACAACCAGCCGGATTTCATCGGCCCGGACTCGCGCAGGAACGAGGTTGTCAGCTTCGTCAAAAGCGGATTGCGCGACCTGTCGATTTCACGAACCACATTCGACTGGGGCGTCAAGGTGCCAAGCGACCCCGAGCACGTCATGTATGTCTGGGTCGATGCCTTGACCAATTACATCACCGGCGTCGGCTTTCCCGACGAGAGCGACACGAACTGGCGCTACTGGCCAGCCGATGTGCATATCATTGGCAAGGACATCATCCGTTTTCACGCGGTGTACTGGCCGGCGTTCCTGATGTCGGCGGGCATTCCGCTGCAGAAGCGCGTCTACGCCCATGGCTTTCTGTTCAACAAGGGCGAGAAGATGTCGAAGTCGGTCGGCAACGTCGTCGATCCATTCAACCTCGCCAATCAATACGGCGTCGATCAGATGCGTTACTTCTTCCTGCGCGAGGTGCCGTTCGGGCAGGACGGCAGCTATAATCACGAAGCCATTGTTGCGCGCATCAATGCCGATCTCGCCAATGATCTCGGCAACCTGGCGCAACGCTCGCTGTCGATGATCGCGAAGCAGTATGAGGGCGTGTTGCCCGAGCCCGGCGCCTTCAGCGACACCGACACGGCGATCCTGGCGCAGGCCGATGGCATGATCGCGCTTGCACGAACGGCGATGGCGACGCAGCAAATCCATCATTGGCTGAATGCGGTCTGGGCCGTTGTGGCGGAAGCCAACCGCTATTTCGCCGGCGAGGCACCGTGGGCATTGGCGAAGACAGATCCGCAGCGCCAGCGAACCGTGTTGTACGTAACCGCCGAAGTGGTCCGCCAGGTCGCCATTCTGGCGCAGCCGGCGATGCCCGATTGCTCGGCAAGGCTGCTCGACATCCTCGGCATTCCGGCCGATCAGCGCGATTTCGCAGGCTTGGGCGGCGCTGCCCGCATCAAGCCAGGCACCACGCTGCCGGCGCCAACCGGAATTTTTCCGCGCTATATCGAACCGACCGCTGCCTGAACGGTTGGAAAAACGATGCTTGTCGACAGCCACTGCCATCTCGATTTTCCGGATTTCGCCGATGACCTTGACGCCATCGTGGCGAGGGCCGCGGCCGCAGGCATTGGGCGCATCGTCACCATCTCGACGCGGGTGAGGCGCCTTGGCGGGTTGCTGGCAATCGCAGAGCGATTTCCAAACGTCTATTGCTCGGTCGGCACCCATCCGCATCACGCCGACGAGGAAGACGGGATTGCCGCTGACGAACTGGTCGAGCTGACGGATCATCCCAGGGTGGTGGCGCTGGGCGAGGCCGGGCTGGATAATTTTTACCAGCACGGCTCACGTGAAGCGCAAGAGCGCGGCTTTCGCGCGCACATCGCGGCCGCGCGCGCGACCGGCCTGCCGCTGGTCATCCATACCCGCAACGCCGACGACGACTGCGGCCGTATCCTCGAAGATGAAATGACAAAAGGATCGTTTCGCGCGGTGCTGCATTGCTATACCGGCGGGCGTGAGCTGGCGATGAAAGCGATCTCCTTGGGTCTTTCGATTTCATTCACGGGGATTCTGACCTTCAGGAAATCGCAAGCCTTGCGCGATCTCGCGGCCGAGCTTCCAGCCGACCGCATCATGGTCGAAACCGATTCACCCTATCTGGCGCCCGGGAAATTCCGCGGCAAACGCAACGAGCCCTCCTACGTGGTTGAAGTTGCCAAGGTGCTGGCGGAAACGCGCGCGGTCTCGTTTGAGGAGATTTCGCGCCAGACCACGGAGAATTTCTTCCGGCTGTTCTCCAAAGTGCCGCCTGCGGAAGCGACGGCATGACGCTGACGCTGACAGTTCTCGGTTGCGGATCCTCGGCCGGCGTGCCGCGTCCCGCGCTCGGCTGGGGCGCCTGCGATCCCAATAATCCGAAAAACCGCCGCCGCCGTTGCTCACTGCTCGTCGAGCGGGCTGGCGACCGCGGGGTCACGCGGATCGTGATCGATACCTCGCCCGACCTGCGCGAACAGCTGATCGACGCCAGTGTCGATCACATCGATGCGGTGTTTCTGACGCATGAGCACGCCGATCAAACCCATGGGATCGACGATCTTCGCTCTGTCGTGCTGCACCAGCGCAGGCGCATTCCGGTCTATCTGAACCAATCGACCGCGGATCATATCCTGCTGCGATTTTCATACTGCTTTGTGGCGCCCCCAGGCAGCGACTATCCGCCAATCCTGGACAATCACGCCATCGAAGCCGGCGAAAGCCGCACCATCGAAGGGAAGGGCGGTGCGGTCGCGCTTTCGGCATTCATCCTGCAGCATGGTAATATCCCGGCGCTCGGGTACCGGATCGCGGATGCCGCCTATACGCCTGATGTCAGCGATATCCCGCCCGAGAGCTGGCCGTACCTGCAAAATCTCGATCTGTGGATTATCGACGGGCTGCGCTACGCCGGGCATCCCAGCCACTTCAGCGTCAGCGACGCGCTGTCATGGATCGACCGCTTCAAGCCGCGCCGGGCTGTTATTACCAACATGCATTCCGATCTCGATTACGAGGTGCTGCGTCTCAGTCTGCCGCCGACCATTGTCCCGGCCTATGACGGGATGCGGCTGACGCTGGAGCAGGCGGGCTAGAAGCCCTTCCGTCGGGTCGTGCGACGCACATTTTTTAACTCGCACGCGAGCTGTTTCCTGATCAGTTAACGTGCTGCACGCTCAATTTTAGTGCATCGCAAGTTTGGAAGCAGCTTTTGCGGCGCATTCCATGTCCCCGAAGGCTGAATCTGGAAACGTCATCGCGCGGGCAACGCGTGACGGCAAGCGAGAACAGTCCAGCCTGCCAAATCCTCTCAATCGGCATATTTGTTGCATCTTTTCAAAGCAACAGAGGAGTTGCGAATGTCGTCCAGGATCCGCCGCCGTGAATTCATTGCCGCCCTCGGGGTCGGACTTTTCGCCGCGCCTGCGATTGTGCGCGCCGAGGGCGAGCCAATCGTCATTCGAGCGGGAGCTCTGAAGCTGATCCATTCCATCGCGCCGTATTTCTACGATCAGTTCGTGCCCGCGGGTTACAAGATCGAAGTGCTGCCGTTCGAAA
>Ga0193726_1003393_pt1 | contig 10164 bp, 17 predicted proteins | sample H2c1metaG_FD_144928 | JGI IMG/M metagenome (GOLD analysis project Ga0193726, IMG submission 144928) | Soil microbial communities from a riparian zone of the East river system, Colorado, United States - H2c1 | ecosystem: Environmental > Terrestrial > Soil > Riparian zone | place: USA: East River... | reverse complement strand
AGCTGGGCGGCTCGACCAAAAACATCGTCGGCCCGAATCTCCTTCCAAGTAAGCCTTGCAATTTCCCTTAGAGTATTCCCGCTCGGCCTGAATAGACTCGACTCCACCTCCCACTCCTTGGCCTTAAGGTAAGGCCGCTCATGGCAGATCGAATTTTGCAATCTTCAGGGCTGCGCTGCGAATTGCATCCCCATCTCCTCAACACGTGGTCGTGAGTGGAAGAGCCGGTTCTCGAGAGTTTGCTCTCAAGGCGGCTCAATTCGGGCGCCACCGATGAGGACAGTTCCTCAGAAGTTGTATCCGAATATTAAACGCAGTTTCGGCGCAGGCCCTGAATAAAGGCTAGTTTTCAATTCAACAAATGTGCCTCTGCGAGATTGCATGCCTGCCAAGATATTCAAACCAGTCTCGTAATCGAAATTACCAAAATCAATCTGCCTGCCCTTCTCAAAGTTCTGGTGAATAAAAGTAAGGGATGGTCCCCCTCCAAGATACGGTGTCCAAACTCCTCTTCGAGAAGACGCCGGAAAACGATAAACGGCTTCGAGATTCAATGCGACCAGGTCGGTCACTTCTCCAAACGCGAATTCGGCGTTGGGTCGGAAGAATACGCGTGGGTGAAAGATGGGCCCCATTTCGGATTGCACGCCGAACATGAAGAGCTCCGGGTCAAAGGCCCCGCCCGCACGGACACCCGCCCGCCAGCGCCTGCTCTCTCGTTTGATATCGCTCTCAATCTCACGGATCTTGGGTGGAATCGGAGCCGCTTGCGTACCGGTAGCCCCCGAATCAGCCGCTTTTGCGTCAAGCACGGTGACGCTGCTCGCGAGCCTGGTGCCGTTTTCGTCGCCGGAACCGGCGGCCACCCGAACTCGCGCGCCTCGTGCGAGCGATCGCGCTCGCACCGAGTTACGGTCGTAGGTAAATAGGTGGAATTGGTTGTCGTCGGTTCTCACAACCAAAGTGTCCCGGGTCGCCGAAACCACTATACCTTCCATCGAATTCTCACTTTCGGCTTGCGGGGACGATATGGTTTGGCATGGAGCTGAAATGGTTATGAAAGGTAAGGTCAAAAGGACGGAACAAGCAAGAAAAAGCGCGGAGGTTCGCATTTGGTTTCCTTAATACTGCGGGGCCCGCATACAGGGAACGGTCCTGGCGAACTGCAGTTGATCAGAGATTATGCGGCGCGGGTGTTGCGGTCGATAAGGTGCGAACCGTATTTAAAGGCGTCAGATCGGGTAGCCAAGTGTTTCAGATTCAACTTTGCTCGGTAGCCGAAGGACCTGGGTTGCGCGCGGTGAGGAGTCGTTACTATGCCGCACCCTATTTCAGAGAAAGTGTGCAGAAAAATGTGACTGCATCTATAGCATTCGAATGGCTGTGCCAAATGCCAACCCTTACTGTTGGCAATACCGCTCGTGGACAGCGGCGCGTGCAGCCAAGTTGTTTTGTGCATTTTCGGCTTGGCTCACGGAATCAGATCGGAATAGTTATTGGATCCTACGAGCGACCCGCACAGGGGCCGGATTTGCTCGCGGCTCAATTACGTTCCTTCTGTCTTCCGCGTCATTCAAGTCTTTCCGTTCCGGAGGTTGATCGGTCGTTTTCACGCCCGTGACTTTGTCTTTCTCCCGATCCAGTTCAGCGTCGTTGCCCAGCGAGCTTTGTTCGTTTTCATCGCGATCCACATTGTTCCTCCATAAAAAATATAAGAAGCGAAATCCGTCCTCCCGGAATTCGGTACGGCTCTCAGGAATTAAGTTTGCGCCCAAGCTAAGCAGATTTACGCAACTTCGCCCTGCCTCCCGCAGCCTATCGCCGAATGCCGGACTTCCGGGCTTCTCCCGCAGACTCCTTGTTTAGCTCTCCGTCTTCTTTGAGCTTTTCGACGCCCTGTTCCAAGGCGGGAGAGTCGACGATTTCCCAGTCGCCGCCTTCGTTCCATGGGCCGCGCGCATCCGTTTCGCCTTCATCGCCGACGCCTGTTGAGTCGTTGAAATATCGATAGCCTTGTCGTCGACTGAATTCTCAGTATGTGCTGGGATGTTTTCCAGTCGTGCTCTCGCGGGAGCAACGTCGGCAAAACCGTCGCTCTGCGATTCGGTTTGATTTCGCAATTCCGATTTCATCGACTTTTGCATCATTTTCCTTGGCCCTCCAAGTCAACCGTTTGGATGCGACTAAAGTGGTCGCGGCTATATATCGGAAAAAGGGAAGGAGATCTTCTCGAAGGTGAGCGCCATATGGTCTTGAGCGATGGGACCAAAGGCATAAACGTCTGCCTTATACTCGGTCTTCACGATAAAGACGAGATTCCATGTTCATGGCGATGGCAAGAAGGAGCATTAACCGAACCGTTAGGAATTGCAGCTCTTATCTACCGTGTTGCCGTGCGCTTGCTAGGGCCCACACCCGATTGTGGAGGCGAGCGTGCTGACCTAAGGTAGTGCAACAAAGGCTGTATGGGCCGACTTTGATCTTGCCGGGAGGATCACAATGCAACCTCGTTCTAGTGTTGGGTTTTTTGGTGTCATACTTCTGAGCGCGCTCATGACATGTTCACAGTTTGTCGTGGCGCAAGACAACACGCCGGCGGCAGATAACACAAAGATCAACCAGCGGGACAGAAATCCTTCTGAACCGACGGCCGACCAGCAAAAAAACGCCGCTGCTGACCGCGCCACAACCCGAAAGATCCGGCAAGCTTTGATCCAGGACAAGGCGCTCTCGACATACGCACATAACGTCAAGATCATCACTCGAAAGGGGATGGTGACGCTGAAGGGTCCGGTGCGTTCCGATGACGAAAAAAAGACGGTGGAGGCAAAGGCCACTGAAATCGCGGGTGAAAGTAACGTCACCAGCAATCTTGATGTCAAACCGAAGAATTAATCTCCATTGCAACCGACGGGTTAACGTCCTCGAAACCAGGAAATAAAAGGAGAGAACCATGGCTGGCAAAAATACAGCAGTATTTGGAATCTACGAAACGCAGATTGGCGTCGAGTCCGGTGTGGAAGCTCTGCAGGCAGCAGGGTTTCGGTACACGGATGTCTCCGTGCTCTTCTCTGACAATCAAGGCACGAAGGCATTTGCCCACGAAAAAGGGACCAAGGCGCCAGAGGGCGCAACAGCCGGTGCGGGCACAGGCGCGGTGTTGGGCGGCGGTCTTGGCTGGCTGGTCGGGATCGGTGCGCTTGCTATCCCCGGGCTTGGTCCTTTCATCGCCGCCGGTCCGATCATGGCAGCTCTCGCCGGTGTCGGCGTCGGCGGAGCCATTGGCGGGATCACCGGCGCCCTGGTCGGCATGGGAATTCCGGAGTACGAGGCGAAGCGCTACGAAGGCCGCGTCAAAGATGGGGGGATTCTCCTTTCGGTGCATTCGGATGGCTCAGAGTGGACATCGAAAGCCAAGAAGATTCTGGAAGCCACGGGCGCCCAGGATGTCTCTTCGACGGGCGAAGCCAAGTCGGACGACAAACGTTCTGATCGCGAAGTCGCATAGACCATAAAAGACGTTCATCGGCACCAATAAGTCGCCGGGCCAAGTGCCCGGCGATTTTATCCGGGCTAGATTGACACGGTAGAGACTGGAAGTTTGAGTAGTCGTGCGCCATCCAGTTCAAAACTCGCGGTACAAGGACGGTACAACCAAAGCCTGTTCCATCCTGCTCTGAGTTGTTCCTTACAGGGCATTGCAGAGCGACCGCTGCCTTGTAATTACAACGTGATACACCACATCAGCGCCCTCTCACGGCGTAAACACGGGTTCAAGTCCCGTCGGGGACGCCAAACCTCCCAACAACTAGCAGGGACTTAAGTTTTAGCGCGACGGTGATCCTCCTTCCCATACTCCTTCGTAGCTTGTACAAAAGTGCTTTATGCATGGGCCATGATCTCATCCACGTCGGCTTTCCTGGACGATCGTGCGAGAACCAGTTTGCACCTGTCTTTTCAGCTCCCGCAAGCGACGCGCACCTTTTGCCAACATCGCCCAGGCCAGTGCGCTCGTGTCCGGATTTCCAGAATTCGCGGCCCTTAGTAACTCGTTGCCTGCCTCTTGCTGTCCGAACTTGCACCACGTCAATCCACAAAGAAACACGTAGTTGCTGTCCATCTCGGGTTCCTCTCTTGCAACGCCGAAGAACATCGGTGGTATCCCAGCGCCATTTTGCAATCACCTACCGCTGTTTCGATTGCAATCCAACTGCCAACGGAGGGCCGTCCCGAGAGAGACAGCCGTATCGCCAGAGATCTTGAGTCACCATCAGGCATCTCTGCCACCTGTGCCAAAAAGAACGCCCCACCTCTTGATGAGGCAGGGCCGTTCGCTTAAGAACGCGAAAATGGGAGCCACGGAATCGGGAAAGGAAACTACATGCCACTCTGCTCAAAGATTAACGATTCTTTGTTACGACCGAAGTCGATCTCTGTGAGCGTTTGGGTGTTGGCGCTGGTTGTTGCAATCACAATGTCGTCTTGCGTCACTTGGGTGTCATTCGTCCTCAGCGTTCCAGGTACCGTGGCAACAGTCTGTCCATTACGCAAGAACGTTGCCTGTATCTGCGGGCCGGTTCCTTGCCATTCGACCTTGTAGTTGCCAGGCTCCAGTTGCTTGCCACCGACTTGTACAGCGCTGGGAATCTGTACCGAGTGCTGATTCTTGTCCCGCGCCAAAGCGGACACCGACGACAATAGAGTGAGCATTGATAAGAGTGCTGCATACTTTATTTGTTTCATTGAGCGAGTTCTCCTTTGAACAGTTAAACAGCGGTTCTCACCTTGATGAGACGAGACCGCTAACACAGACACTGGATGTCCTTTTCAATAGATGCCGACCAATCGATCTGAGGTGCAACTATGATCGTCTCGCGATGTAATAATGCGTAAATCTTCGTAATCATTTTCGAATCGCATGGGAAACAGCTCTGCTGGCGTGTCCACAGGCTGACACGTTGCTCCTCTGATGACAGAAAATATCGATTTGGCCCTCCATAACGAAATTCAAAAACTCAAGCCCATGGTTTCGGCCGGATTCCCAAAATATCAATGGGCGAAGGTGGTTCTGGCGACGCTGCCGAAAACGGAACAAGTCGCCGGTTTTCTCCACCGTTATGCACGCGTTGCTGCATCGCCTTTTCCAATTCTTTCTGGGGATCGACAAGCAGAGCATCAATCTCGCGGTTGGACAAGCCAGATATCGTCGTGAACTTCCTTGATGCCGACCGCTTGGCCCGCGAAGACGGTGCTGAGGCTAGTCTTTTTACTGCCCAGACAGATGCGGCCGCAATGAGTGACCGTAAGGATCTGGTGCAATGCAGATCAATAAACTAGAATCCAGGAAATGTCGATGCTTCAGGACCTCCGGCTCGCATTTCGTCTTTTGTGGCGTACCCCTTCCGTGACTTGCATCGCTCTGTTGTCCATTGCGCTCAGCGTAGGTGCGACAGCGGTTGTATTCGCGGCGATTAAGTCCGTCCTTATCGATCCTCTACCTTACGCGCGTGCCGGAGAACTGGTGCAAATTAGGACGGAATTCGCTAAGGCAGAGCCTGGCCAGATGGATTGGGCTTTCTGGAACGACGCCCAAGAAATCAGCAGACGGACCCGCACACTGGAATCCTTGGCAATATATCGCAATGCAATCTTTAATCTTTCGGGTAACGCTTCCACTGCGCCCGAGGCGCTGTATGGCCTGCGTGTCTCAGCGAATCTCTTCCCAACCCTCGGTGTTACCCCGATGTTGGGTCGCAACATCCTGCCCGAAGATGATCAGCCAGGCCACCCGAACGAATTGATCTTGAGTTATGGGCTCTGGACGAGGCGCTTCAACGCTGACCGCAGCGTAATTGGACGCAGCGTCAACATTGACGGCCATGCGTGCCTCATCATCGGGGTGATGCCATCGGAATTCAACTTCCCCCTGCGACGAGCCGCAACACACACACCCTCACCGTACGTGGAGTTTTGGGCCCCCCTCGGAGTCGATCCTGCTGCCAGAACGGGTGCGCTCGGCGTCGTGGCGAGACTTCGCCAGGGCGTATCACTGCGCATGGCTCAAGAAGATCTGGCCTCAATCAGCGAAGCTCTTACCCACGAATTCCCCGCCACGAACCGCGACCATTCGCTTCGGATGGGTTCCTTGATGGACCGAACTCTAAGGAGCGCAAGAACTTCTCTTTGGCTGGTGATGGCTGCGGCGTTCTTGTTCTTGCTGATCGGATGCGCGAACGTTGCCAATTTGCTCCTAACGCGCGGCTTGGCAAGGCAGCGTGAGATTGCTATTAGGGTGGCGACGGGGGCAACGAGCGCACGCATTATTCGCCAACTTCTCACAGAGAGCTGCGTTCTTGCGGTACTTGGAGGCGTAGGCGGTTATATTTTGGCTGCTGCAGCGTGGAGGGTCCTGCCAGCCCTGGCTCCTGTGAGCATTCCTCGGCTTGCGGCAGGTCGTGCCGATTGGTCAATTCTGGCCTTCGCTATCGCGGTCGCTCTAATCAACGGTGTTTTGTTCGGGATCATACCCGCACTACGCGCGTGCTCCACCCGGGCAATTGCGGCATACGATTTTGGCGCACGGGGTGGGGTGGCAAGCAGCGGAAACCGGTTTCGCTGCTCACTTGTTGCTGCCGAAGTCGCCATCTCCGTAGCCCTTTTGGTAGTGGGCGGACAGCTCTTGGGGAACTTTGTCAGATTGCTGGGCACTGATCCTGGTTTCGATGCCGATCGTGTGCTCGCATCTGTGATAATTCCTAGCCCTGAGCAGTACGGAACTCCTCAGCAGCGGGGAAACCTCTATCGCCGGCTTCTCGAGTCCGTTCGCGGGTTGCCTGGAGTCGAGAAGGCCGGGACGATAGACGCTCTACCGTTTAGCGGGGAGAATCACGGCGGATTTATCAGCGCCAGCTCAGGTGGATCCACCGAACAGAACGGTCAGATAACCGCCGAAATAGACGTCATTAGCGCAGAGTATCTGCAAACCATGGGAGTGCGGTTGAGAGAGGGGCGCTGGTTTCGTGAGGAGGAGATGAATGGGACGAGTGACGCAGCCATCGTGAATGACATCGCTGCTCGCCGGTTGTGGCCAGGCGCAAGCGGCTTGGACAAGCTGATCTGCGTCTATTGCACTCCAGAGAATCCGCGCAACTGGAAGCGAGTCATAGGAATCGTCAGCGGTGTTCGGCACGCTTCGATGGACGCACCAGAGCAGGCAAGTGTCTATCTTTCCGCGGGAGCCTTTGAGAAGGCAGATTTCCTGGTTGTAAGAACGAATCGCCCATCGGCGGATCTAGAGAAGGCTATTCGTCATGCAATCGCAGGCGTCGATCCGAATCAGCCGGTATTTCTGAGTGCCTCTATGCGGACGCTCATCGGGGACTCACTTGCCGACCGACGGTTCATCATGAGCTTGCTTGCTGTCACTGGTTGCCTTGCCCTTCTGATGTCCATAGCAGGCGTTTACGGTGTAACGTCCTATGCCACGTCACGCAGAACGCGAGAGATTGGCGTTCGGATGGCGCTTGGGGCAACTAGGGGTAACATTCAGGCCTTGGTCTTCCGCCAGGGTTTCGCCACCGCTGCGATGGGACTAGCGATTGGGACGACTTTGGCCCTGATTCTGATGCGTACGCTTCGTGGAGTCCTAGTAGGGCTGGAATCGGGACAACCCAGAAACATTTGGATCGCAGGCGGCATAGTCTTGCTCACAGCTGCGATTGCTTGTTGGATTCCGGCGCGGCGGGCAACAAAAATAGACCCAATGTGTGCGCTCCGGCAGGAGTAGTAAGGTTGTTCTCGCTTCCTTGGGCCCGACTACGTGCACATCGCCCGGTCCGACCGACACTCAAACGTGCGCGTGTCGCATGGGTTTCTGCTGTACGCTCACGGGCGCTCCGGTTTCGTCGCTACGGACGCCCCATCAAACTGAACCGGCGGTCATGGTCAAGCAGCTTGACGGTGACATGGGCCAAGTTCGAGATCTTTGCCGCAGTCAGAGTCGTGGAGTGACTTTCTGTGTCGATTACCCATAGTGTTTGTGCCGATGAGTCCAGCACGGACGAGGAGGAAAAGGCAAATTATGTAGAAAGGTAGATACCGTGGCTCAGTCATTTGGTTTCTCTCCAGCCGTCTGTCAGTCCTTCTGGAGCATAACTTCGGTTGACTTTATTACGACCTTCACGGCATCACCCTTTTTGAGGGCCATCTCTTCGGCGCTTCTCCGAGTGATCACGCTCTCGACGAGGTTTTCCCCAACGCGCACCACGACGTGTGCCATGACGCCACCAAGCTGGATTTCTTCGACGGTTCCCTTGAGCTGATTGCGAGCAGAAAGAGTCATGCCACAAGCCTAATTCAATTGCCTCGTCGCTGTGAAGCACTGCGGAAATTATCCATGCCTGCTGGTGACTTTACGGAGTGCTGAGCACCTGGAAATAACGGTAATGGTGCTCGCCGGATCACCCGGGCCGTTCGCCATCACACCCGCAACAGCTTCTCCAGCACGTCTGCGGCCGGCCTTCCAAAGCGGCGAGTGGTCCGACGCAACAGCTCCAAGTCGAGGGGCTGATCGACGGTCTTGAGCGCTTGGACCGCATCGGCGATATCTTGAGGGCCGCCGGCAAAGCACTTCATGGCGATAAAGTCCTCTCGCCCAATCACACGCAGGGAACTGCCGAAAAAGGGCACGGTGATCGAGCGCGACAAGGCCAGTCGGTCGAGGCCGCGCAGGCCCGCCAGCAGATCCACCCGATTGTGGTGCCGGTCGCTTACTGAGAGCAGCGCGGGAATGGGATCGTCCGCATCCCCGCGACGCAACTCCGTCGCAAATCCCGCTTTCTTGAATATTTTTTCGAGCTGCCCGAGCCTGGCGATGGAAACGGATAGCAGGGCATCCGCATCCGTCGTCGCACGTATGGCGCCATACACCGCAGCGGCCATGGCACCGATGACGGCGTACTCGACGTCATTTTCTGCCAGCACCGTGCTTACATCGAGCAACAGATGCGCAGATTGACCTGCCCCGCGGGCTTTCATCGAGCCCTACTGCTCTTTCGGCCCGCCCGGTGGAGCGCGACCATCAGCTGGCTGTGTCGGGCATGCGCTTCGAGCCGTTGTTGCGGAGTCAGATATCTCGCATCCTCGTTCAAGGCCTGACGTGCCTCATCGGCAACCTTCGACCTCAGGATCCGACTCTCCTGCAGTGGCTCGCCCGCGACGAACGCTCCCGCCTCTTCCGCATCCTTTCCTGTTTGCAGCACCACCGGCAATCCGGCACGCACTGCAATGCGGATCAGCAGCTCGAGGGAAAGCTGCGAGACTTTGCTGTGCATGATCTGGCTCACAGTCGGCTGCGGGACGGCCAGCCGCTTAGCCGCGGCGACCTGGGTTTGGCCGCTACCCCTGATGTGGCGCGCGATCTGCAGCGCCAGATCGCTGCGCAGCGCCTGGACGGTGCGCGTATCGGTATTAGCGGTCATAGTGTATTCACTATAACATTAGCGAATACACTATGGCAAGCGGGAGTTGGCTATCCACAGCCTGTTTCACCGGCACCATTGCGAAGGTTGCAAGTCTGCTGAAGTTGATGGATTTTAGTCCCAAGTTCACATCGGCTTGCTGCGAAGGGTTGTCGCGTTTGCTTCCAAACGAAGCCGCTTCACCTACACGCAATCCGTATACGGCGAGCAACGGGCCATTTTCGTGGCGAGCGATCGTGCGTGAACCGCGGTAAAGAGCGTTGAACATGGAAAGCCTAGGCGGGAAGGCTCTCGTCCCACTCCTTTTTGTCCAGCCAGCATCGAGTGGTTCCGAAATGTGCAACGCAAATTTTTACTTGACCCCATACCGCCGGGCCACGGCTGCTGGCATTGCGATCCAAAAGGGCGCAGAACACTAAGGCACTCAACGGAACCCGCTCCCTGATAGTAGGAGACGGTCTCATGGTCAGCCTTGCCAAATCAAGAATGTCCCGACCGCCGAGCCACGTGTCAGACCACTGTCACTTCAGCTCCGGATTTTCTTAGCGCACTTAGATCGGCTTTGTGAATGCCGGAGTCTGTGATCACGTGTTGAAGCGCAGAAGCAGGGGCAATGAGTGAAAGACTTCGCTTTCCAAACTTGCTGGAATCGCAGACGGCCACCGCGACCTTGGAGATCTCTATC
>Ga0193726_1003392_pt1 | contig 10164 bp, 6 predicted proteins | sample H2c1metaG_FD_144928 | JGI IMG/M metagenome (GOLD analysis project Ga0193726, IMG submission 144928) | Soil microbial communities from a riparian zone of the East river system, Colorado, United States - H2c1 | ecosystem: Environmental > Terrestrial > Soil > Riparian zone | place: USA: East River... | reverse complement strand
GCAGGATTGGCATGGCACGGCAACAAGGTGTTCCGAAATGCCGGCCGGGTGCGAATCCTGCAGGAAGTCGATGACTCGCTGCGTCGGCTGCGCACCGACTATATCGATATCTACCAGGTCCACTGGCCGGATCCGCTGGTGCCGGTGGAGGAAACCGCCGAGGCGATGCGTCTGCTGTATGAACGGGGCAAGATCCGCGCGATCGGCGTCAGCAATTTCTCACCGGCGCAAATTGCAAGTTTCCACCGAGTGGCTCCGCTACACGTGCTGCAATCGCCCTACAATCTTTTCGAACGGAACATTGAAGGGCAGATTCTTCGCTACTGTCGCGCCAACAACATCGCAACGCTGGGCTACGGTGCGCTGTGCCGCGGATTATTGAGTGGCCGCATGCGTCCCGATACGAGCTTCGATGGCGATGATCTGCGAGGCATCGATCCGAAGTTTCAGCCGCCGCGATTTGCGCAGTATCTCGAGGCGGTGGAACAGCTCGATGAGTTTGTGCAACGCCGTTTCCAGCGTCATGTCATTCAACTGGCGGTGCGCTGGGTGCTCGATCAGGGTGTCGGCGTGGCGCTTTGGGGCGCACGTCATCCCGATCAAGTGCTGGCTGCGCTCGGCGTAGCAGGCTGGGCTCTCAATGCCGCAGACCTCGCGTTGATTGACCTGATCGTGAATACCGCCGTCAAGGATCCGGTTGGCCCTGAGTTCATGGCGCCTCCGCCGCGAAGCCAAGCCACAATCGATACGCCGGCAGCGGCATGAAGTCTGCCGTCTAACATGCTTGCTCTAGTCCGCATTGCCCTGCATCGGCCCTATACATTTATCGTGGCCGCGTTGCTCATTTTCCTGATTGGATCGCTCGCCGCACTGCGCACGCCGGTGGACATCTTCCCGAGCATCAACATTCCAATCATAGGCGTTGCCTTTCAATATCAGGGCCTGCCGCCCGATCAGATGGCGGGACGCGTCATCACACCGTTCGAGCGTGCGCTCACGACCACAGTCAATGATATCGAGCATTTGGAAGCGAATTCCTATACCACGTTCGGCATCGTCAAGATTTTCTTCCATCCATCCGTCAATATTGCCACCGCCAACGCGCAGGTCACTGCGATTGCGCAGACCTTGCTCAAGCAGATGCCGCCGGGTACGACGCCGCCGCTGATCATCAATTACAGCGCCTCCTCGGTGCCGGTCATTCAGCTGGCACTTTCGGGCAAAGGCTTGACCGAGCAGAATCTCGCCGATCTGGGCATCAACTTTGTGCGGCCTCGCCTGGTCACGGTGCAGGGCGCGGGCATCCCTTACCCGTTCGGCGGCAAGACGCCGCAGGTGATGTTCGACCTCGACACCGCGGCGTTGCAGTCTCGCGGCCTAACCGGTCTCGATGTCGCCAATTCGCTCGCCGTGCAAAATCTCATCACCCCGGTGGGCTCGGAAAAGATTGGCGACTACGAATACACCGTCAACCTGAATAGCGCCCCCGCAAAAATCGCGGATCTCGGCGACCTGCCGATCAAGAACGTCGGGGGCGCGATGGTCTACATGCACGATGTCGCCCACGTGCACAACGGCAACGCGGTACAGACCAATGTCGTGCATGTGGATGGCAATCGTTCCGTACTGCTCAGCGTGTTCAAAAATGGCACGACCTCGACCCTCGACATCGTCAGCGGCATCAAAAAGATGCTGCAGGTCATCAAGCCCTCGCTGCCGGATGCCCTCGATATCAGGCCGATCGGCGATCAATCACTGTTCGTGCGCGCCTCGATTCAAGGCGTGATCCGCGAGGGCGTGATCGCCGCGGCGCTCACGAGCCTGATGATCCTGCTGTTTCTTGGCAGCTGGCGCTCGACGCTGATAGTGACGACCTCGATTCCCCTGTCGATTCTGGGAGCGATCGGCGCGCTCTCAGCGATAGGCGAAACGCTCAATATCATGACCTTGGGCGGACTCGCGCTCGCCGTGGGCATCCTTGTCGACGAGGCGACGGTGACGATCGAGAGCATCAACTATCACCTGGAACAGGGCAAAGAGGTGGAAACCGCGATCCTCGACGGCGCCTCGCAGATAGTCATCCCGGCATTTGTGTCCCTGCTGTGCATCTGCATCGTATTCATTCCGATGTTCTTTCTAAGCGGGGTGGCGCGCTTCTTGTTCGTGCCGATGGCAGAGAGCGTGATGTTCGCCATGATCTTCTCGTTCTTGCTGTCGCGAACCCTGGTGCCGACGATGGCCAAATATCTGCTGCGCATGCATGTGGCGCGCGTCGCCGGTGCCGGTGCCGAACCGCCGGCGTCCAGGAATCCTCTGGTACGCCTGCAACGCGGCTTCGAGGCTCGCTTTGAGCGGCTGCGCGGCGGGTACCACGATCTGCTGGGCCTCGCCATTGAGCATCGCAGGGTGTTCGTGGCCGGGTTTGTCGGTTTCATTGCCGTGTCATTCCTGCTTGCGCCATTTCTCGGGCGCAATTTCTTTCCCCAGGTCGATGGCGGCCAAATGCTGCTGCATGTACGGGCGCCGGTGGGTATGCGCGTCGAGGAGACCGCCGCGCGCTTTGCCGAGGTGGAGAAAGCGATTCGCGAGGTGATCCCGCCGGCCGAAGTGGCGGCGGTCGCGGACAATATCGGCACTTATCTTTCGGCGATCAATACGGTTTACAACAACACCGGCACGATCGGCGAGTCGGATGGAGACATCCAAATCTCGCTCAATCCGGGGCACGCGCCGACTGCGGATTACGTCAGCCGTCTGCGCCGGGTGCTGCCGCGCCGCTTCCCCGGCATGAGCTTTTCTTTTCTGCCTGCCGACATCGTCAGTCAGATCTTAAATTTCGGCGCTCCGGCTCCGATTGATCTGCAAGTCCGCGGCAACGATCTTGGCGCCGACTACGCCTACGCCAATAAGCTGCTGGCGCAGATCCGCCACGTCTCCGGCATCGCCGATGCGCGCATCCAGCAGTCGGCCAGTGTGCCGACAATCAATGTCAATTTGGACCGAACGCGGGCCCGCTATACCGGCGTGACGGCGGCTGATGTAACCAACAGCATGGTCGTCAACCTGGCGAGCTCCAGTCAAGTGGCGCCCACCTACTGGCTCAATGAGAAGAACGGCGTGACATATCCGATCGCGCTGCAGACGCCGCAGTACCAGATCGATAGCCTCCCGGCGCTGCAGAATCTGCCGGTCAACGCCAACGGCGCGCCCACCGCAGTGCTGGGCGGCATTGCGGACATACGCCGCACCCAAAGCTCGGCGGTGGTCTCCCAGTACGATATCTCCCCGATGGTGGAGATCTATGCGACCACTCAGGGCCGCGACCTCGGCGCAGTCTCCGCCGATATCCAGAGGATTGTCGCCCAGAACGACAAGGACAAGCCCAAGGGCTCGATCATTGCCCTGGTCGGCCAGACGGCGACCATGAACAGCGCTTACTCGGGCCTGCTGTTCGGCCTGCTCGGCGCCATCGTGCTGGTCTATTTTGTGGTCGTCATCAACTTCCAGTCGTGGACCGATCCCTTCGTCATCATCACGGCACTACCGGCGGCGGTGGCCGGCATCATCTGGATGCTGTTTGCGACACATACCACGCTGTCGGTACCGGCGCTCACCGGTGCGATCATGTGCATGGGCGTTGCGACCGCGAACAGCGTGCTGGTGATCAGCTTCGCGCGCGAGAAGCTGAATGAAATCGGTGATGCGACGCAGGCCGCACTCGAGGCAGGATTCGTGCGCCTGCGCCCGGTTTTGATGACGGCACTCGCGATGGTCATCGGCATGCTGCCCATGGCGCTCGGCTTGGGCGAGGGAGGCGAGCAGAATGCGCCTCTCGGCCGCGCCGTAATCGGCGGCCTGATTTTCGCCACCATCTCCACACTGTTCTTCGTTCCTGTGATGTTCAGCATCATTCACCGGCACAGCGGCCCACGGCCGGCGCCGCAAGCCAACCCCGGAGCATCCCATGTCCCAGCCTGATCGAATTCCCAAACGCTCGAGTCCGCGCAGATTTGCCATGATCGGCGGTGGCTTCGCGCTTCTCGCTGTCGCAGTTGTCGCGTACGGCCTTGGCACCCGGCAGGCGCAAGACTCGCGCCTTCACGATGCAACTGAAGCGCAGGCTGTGCCGGTGGTGGCGCTCATTGCACCGACAAGCGTAGGCAATGATTCAACCCTGGAATTGCCCGGGCGCCTGGAGGCCTACATCCAGGCCCCCATCTACGCGCGTATTCCGGGCTATTTGAAGAGCTGGAAGCACGACATCGGCGCCAAGGTGAAGGCCGGCGATGAGCTCGCCGAGATCGATACGCCCGATCTCGACCAGCAACTCGCGCAGGCGCGCGCCGATTTGAACGTCGCCCAGGCCAATGCCAAGCTGGCACAGATTGGCGCGGAGCGCTGGCAGTCGCTCGCCAGCACCGACGCGGTGGCCAAACAGGATGTCGACCAGCGCACCTTCACCTGGAACGCCAACATCGCGCAAGTGAAGGCGGCGCAGGCGAACGTCGACCGCCTGGTCGCCGAGGAAGGCTTCAAACGCCTGAGCGCGCCGTTCGACGGCATCGTCACGGCGCGCGCAACCGACATCGGTGCGCTCATCAATGTGGGCGCCGCGGGCGGTGCGCAGCTGTTCGTAGTGTCGGAAACCGGAAAGCTGCGCATCTATATCGACGTGCCGCAAAACTATGTGCCGAGCGTGCCGTCGGGCACCAAGGCCACCATCAGCGTGCCGGAACATCCCGGCAAGACTTACGTCGGGATCGTGGAGGCCTCTTCACAAGCCGTCAACCCGAGCACCGGCACGACCCTGATGCAGCTCATCGTCGACAACGGCGCCGGTGAGATGATGCCGGGCGACTACGCCAGCATCCATCTGCAAATGGTGTCTAGCGCGCATGTGCTGAGCCTGCCGGCGAGCGCGCTCATTTTTGATGCCAAGGGCCTTTCCGTCGCCACCGTGGGGGCCGACAACCGCGTGGTGCTCAAGCCGGTGTCGATCGAACGCGACTTGGGTACGATCATCGAGTTCGCCTCCGGCCTCTCACCCGGCGACCGCGTGATCGAAATCCCACCGGATGGAATCGGCAATGGTGCCCGCGTGCGCCTCGCGGACGCGCCGCAGGGCGACAAGCTCATCGGCAAAGGGAAGAATAAAAGTGAAGCGGGCTAAGGGCATTCTGCGCTGCGGAGCGGCGCTGATTCCGCTGCTCAGCGCCTGTTCGCTCGCGCCGGCGCTAAAAGTCCCGGTTGTTCCCGCTGGGGACGCATATAAGGAAATCGGTCCCTGGACTCAGGCGCGCCCGGCGGACCGCCTGCCGCGCGATAGTTGGTGGGCTCTCTATGGCAATGCGGAGATCGACGAGCTCGAAAAGCAATTGATCGCCGGCAACCCGACTCTCGCCGCCGCACTGGCGAATTACGCGCAGGCCCGGGCGCTCGCCGATCAGGCGCGCGCCGGCCTGTTTCCCACGTTGGGTCTCTCCGCCGGCGCGGAGCGCGAGCGCGAATCGATCCATGCGCCGCTCCGAGGCGCGACGACGCCGACGTACTTCAATTCCAACACCTTGGGTGGCAGCGTCAGCTACGAACTCGATTTGTGGGGACAGATTCGCAACGAGGTCGCGGCGGGTGAGGCCAATGCCGCCGCAGCGGCCGCGGACCTCGAGAACGCGCGCCTTTCTCTGATCGCGCAGTTGGTCGATGACTACGTTGAGCTGCGCAGCCTCGATCGCGACAGCGCGATCTTCGAGGAGACCGTAACAGCGTATGCGCGTGCGCTTCAACTAACCCAGCAGCGCCACGATGCGGGCATCGCACCGGGCCTCGACGTCGCACAGGCTCAGACTCAGCTCAATGCTGCACGCTCTCAGGCGGCGCAGACCCTGGCTCAGCGCGCCCTGATGGAACACGCCATTGCGGCGCTGCTCGGTGTGTCGGCATCGACGTTCTCGCTCACGCCTGCGATCGTGGCCATCGAGCTGCTGCAGATTCCCAGCGGCGTCCCCAGCACCTTGCTCGAGCGACGTCCGGATATTGCTGCCGCGCAGCGGCGCATGATCGCGGCCAATGCCAACATCGGCGTGGCACGCGCGGCCTATTTTCCTTCCCTTACGCTCGGCGCGCAGGGTGGATTCCAGAGCACGGGCTTTGCGAACTGGCTGAGCGCGCCCAGCTCGTTCTGGGCGGTCGGACCGAATGCCTTGCTCAGCGTGTTTGATGGGGGTTTGCGGCGGGCGCAAGTGGCGCAAGCGCGCGCCGCGTTCGATGCATCGGCGGCGAATTATCGTGGCACCGTCGTCGGCGCGTTTCAGCAGGTCGAGGACGGCCTCGCGACACTGAATCACTACCACGACGCTTCCGTCGACGAGAAGGCTGCAGTTGCCGCTGCGCAGCGCACTCTGGACTTCTCCCTGGCGCTCTACAAGCAGGGCGCGGCAGACTATCTCACCGTGGTCACTTCACAAACAGCACTTCTACAAACGCAGCTGGAGGCGCTCAATCTTGACACGTTGCAGCTGACCGCGAGCGTGGATCTCATCCGGGCGCTCGGTGGCGGCTGGGGAGATACCGCGTGAAATATTTGCGCCGCGCCGGCGCCCTTAGCATTCTAGTCAATTTCAGACAAGTGACGGCACTTTAGCAAAAGTATTCCCTAGCGGCACCGCGTACTCTAACCGTGTAGGTTTAGGTGTCGGCCCCTTCCATCAAACACGGTCTGCTAGCCCTGGCCTTCCCCCATACCGGCCGATGGCATAGCTGATCGAGAGAAGGGGCCGCTTTTTTTGCGCATGGCATACTGCCCATGCATTCCCCTATTTGGTCTTTCACCTGGAGCTCAACCGTGCCCAGTATTTTGCAAGGCGTTCCCGCGGTAGTGCTGCTTCTCGCCGCGACGATACTCGAAGTCAGCGGCGACGCCGTAGTCCGCACTGCCATCTACAATCACGCGGGTCTCATGCGGATAGGGCTCTTTTTCACCGGCGCCGTCTTACTTCTCGGTTACGGGACTCTGCTCAATTTGGCGCCGTTCGAATTTGGCCAGGTGGTCGGCCTGTATTTGGCGACATTGTTCGTAGTCTGGCAGGTGGTTAATTTCGTGGCCTTTCGGACACTGCCCACTCTACCGATTGTACTCGGCGGCGCCTTGGTGATCGCCGGCGGCGCGATCATCACGTTCTGGAAGCCTGCCTAAGTGCCTGTTCCCACAGTTCTTCCCATTGTTGTCGACTTGCAGGGGCGAGGTAAGGAATACGGGCAAAATCCGCAAAGCGGCGCTCTACAAGATCAATCACGACATAGATGCGCGCCCGCACCGGAGATCGCAGGGCGGAAGAAATAGCCGCAATAAATTGCACCGGACGGCGCTTGTCCGAGGCCATCGAATTCATGGTGGCAACGATGAAGTTATTCACTGAGTGTCAAAATGCTGGAACACGTACCATCGTTATTTTAAGAGCGAGGCTTCAATTTTGGCTTGAAGGAAATTGCTTTTTCTTAGCGGCATTTGCGCAAGATCAATTGCGTACCAATTTCCGGAGCTTTGATCTAGAGCACGTGCGCCTTGGCGGGCAGGCTTGCCGCACAGGGAGGAGGCATGAAAAATTCCCGTTCCTCAAGCGGACGCCTGTTCGTGCTCGACCTGAGCGAGGGCCGCATCTTCTCGCTCAACCCCGATGGCTCGGATTCGAAAACCCTGATCACGGGATGCCGTCTTCCAGACGGCCTGGCGGTCGATTTGGCCGCGGGCCATATCTACTGGACCAATATGGGCGTGCCACACAAGAACGATGGCTCGATCGAACGCGCGGATCTCGACGGCGGCAATCGTCGATTTATCATTCCAGAAGGCGAGACGTTCACGCCTAAGCAACTGCATCTGGAAAAGAAGCATGGCAAGCTCTATTGGTCGGACCGCGAGGGCATGCGCGTGATGCGTGCCAATCTCGACGGCTCACAGGTCGAGACACTCATCCAGACCGGCGAAGGTGAGTCCGATCGCCACGATCCATCGAACTGGTGTGTCGGGATCACCGTAGACCCGGTTCGCGGCCAGATGTACTGGACTCAGAAAGGCGCGGATGACACTGAGCGCGGGCGCATCTTTCGCGCAGGCGTGGATGTGCCCCGCGGGCAGACAGCGAGGGACCGCCTTGACGTCGAGCTGTTGTTCGAAGGCCTGCCGGAGCCGATCGACCTGGAACTCGATCTGGAGCATCGCGTGCTCTATTGGACGGATCGCGGCAATCCCCCGCGCGGCAACAGCGTGAGTCGCGCGCCGATCGACGGCGGGCTAAATCAGCAGGTCGTGCTCGGCCACCTGATGGAATGCATCGGCCTCACACTGGATGTGCGGGGCGATCGGATGTTCGTCACGGATTTGGGCGGCTCGATCTACTGCGCACACCTCAATGGATCGGAACGTCGACCCGTCGCGGTGGCCCAGGGAAATCTCTCGGGCATTGCCTACGCCGGCGGGTTTTAAATAATGCCGAGCGCTCGCGCTCGCGACATTGCGCCGGACCGGTTTTTGACATTGAGCTTGCTGTAGACATTGTGGAGGTGCCACTTCAGCGTGCCTTCGGAGACAAAAATCGCTTCGGCGATCTCCTTGTTGCTTAGGTCGGACTCCAGGCGCTTCAGGATCGACAGTTCTCGCTTCGTCAACTCTTCGCCCTTGCCGATCGGGGCGCCACCCTGAACCTCGGGCATGCACATCGCGCGCTGCAGGCGGCGCGCCAGGGGCGCCGCCTCGGAACCGCGAAGTTGCTCCATGTCGAGTCGATCGATGAGCGCGGCCAATTCGCGGCCCTCATCAAGGAACACGCGGACGTAGTTTCGCGGCGCCGCGATGGTAACTGCACGACGTACGTCCGCCAAGGCGCCTGCCCAGTCCTCGCCCTCTTTTTTGGCGAGGGCACGCAACACCAGCAATTCAACCGAGCGATGAGCCAGTCCGCGTTGCTGGCTATTTTCAATCGCAACCCCCAGCGCCTCGACGACGACTTTCGGCGATTGCTTGAGCAGATAACGCGAGGCTGCGCGCAACGTCTTGTCGAAACTCAGCGGGGTAGCGTCACTGCCGGCCGGCAGGTCGTGGAAATCGAAGCGCGTTGCCACCAGCCTGGCCTCCTCATAATGCTCCGCTCGGGCCAGGCTACGGCACTCTTCGGCCGCCAATGACAAAGTGACGCGCCGCCAGCCGCGCCGTTCACCGTGTTCCTGTCCTTCTCTCAGCATTGCCAGCGCACCAGTCTCATCGCCGCGCAGGTGCTGAATGCGGGCCTGCGTCGAGTAGGCAAGGATCACCGCATCCGCGTGCGCGTATTCCTTCACGCTGCTCGACGCCAGTTCGAGATGCTCGAGAGCCTTCTCGATCTCGTCGAACTCGTAACAGATGCCGGCGAGAAGCGTGTGCAGCAGGCTGCTCTGGCCGGGATGTCCGTGGAGTCTTCGCTCGACGAGTTCGAGGCCGCGCATGCACGCAAGCCTCGAATCGAAGTAACTCCCGCGTTTGAGGTGCAACACCGCCTCCAAGTAGGCGGTCCAGCTCAGCGCATAGTAGCCTTCGCTCTGCTCCAGCCACTGGCGCGTCTCGGCAATCACCTTAAGTCCCGCATCGATGTGCCCCAACGTCTTGTGTCCAAAACTCAGCACGTTGCCCATTACGCCCCTGCGCCTCAGCGACGCCTCAGGCCAGCGTGCGAGCCACGCGGCCGCCAATTCGCTGCCCCGCATTGCCTCATCGCGCAAGCCGACCGACATGGCAACCTGCATTTCGACCGCACAACGCAACTCTTCGATCCCGCCTGCGTCATGGGCTTGCGCCTCGAGATGCTGCAGCAGCTGTTGTAGACGGTAGATTTGCGCTTCATATTCCTGATAGCGGGGGTAAAACGAGAGCGCAAAGGCGTATTGGATGCGGATGACCGGGTAGCGATCGACAAATGCCTCGGGGAGGGCGTTCATCCAGCGCAGGATTGTTTGGTGGTACCCGCGTCGAAAGACCAGCTCTTCCACACTGTCGGCGACCCAGTGTGTAGCCTGCTCCCATTCCTGCGCCCGGATCATGTAATTCACTGCTTCTTCGACATGGGCGTTGGCGTGCAGCCACTGCGCACCCCGCATTAGGCAGTCCCGGGCTTGTGCAGGAGCGGTTCGGCGATA
>Ga0193726_1003391_pt1 | contig 10164 bp, 4 predicted proteins | sample H2c1metaG_FD_144928 | JGI IMG/M metagenome (GOLD analysis project Ga0193726, IMG submission 144928) | Soil microbial communities from a riparian zone of the East river system, Colorado, United States - H2c1 | ecosystem: Environmental > Terrestrial > Soil > Riparian zone | place: USA: East River... | reverse complement strand
CAACACTCCCTCTACGTCCTTCATCATATCGGCGACAATTACGACTCCTCGAAACGGAAACGAACGTGGGATGTTACTCATGATAATTCTCTGTTATCCAAAGTAGCCGCCTCATAATAAGCGACTTGGCGAAAGTAGCAAGTGTTTTGTATATGAGGGTAAATGCCTACTGGTGAGGGCGACTACAACTAGATATGGAGCACGTTCTCTTCTAATTTACCCAAGTGCTCGCGAAGTCTCATCAAGTCTCTCATCACCCGTCCGAGATTTCGTCGCACAATACCCTCGGCAGGTTATCCTCTCACCGAGCCTCACTCACTTAGACTATCTTCCGTTATCAATCTTTCGGCGATTCAACCAAGCACGCGCGTCTCCGCTGACGCGAACGCCCAACCCAACCGATACCTCGGATAGAAATTCTTTTTCTGAATGACTCTGTGATTTTTCGTTGAGTTCAACGAGCCGTCTTCTCACGGCAACGGGCTGCGAATACCGGAAGGCCTCGCTTTCTATATTACGAAGCCAAAAATCACGAACAAACGGAATTATGCTCCATCGATATATTCCATAGTGACCGTACGTTTCCTCGAGGAATGGGAGAACCGCAAGTTGGAGGCGGAGCGAATCCGCTGGAGTCGCGTGGAGCAGTGCACCAACAAAATAGATTACTCTCGCCGCAGGATCTCCCGTTCGCTCCAACGCGGTCGCCCGCTCATAAAGGGCATGCCAATCGCATTCATCGACAAAGCTTTCCTCTATCGCTTCTCCGGCGCGGCTCCAAATTCCCCGAGTGCGAGCCCTTTTTTCGAGGTCTTTGCATTTGTCAATTACACTCAAGAGAGCACTCCCAAATTTTTCACGATCGCTCAGCCACAGCTTTGCAAGACGAAACACCGCCGGCACAAGTCCTATCCCAGACGCCTTAGTCTCTGCTCTTCTCCATTCCTCTTCACTCGGAAGGCGCTTGGTTTCAGATGTTCCCGCAACATAAGCCTTCGTCAACGCGTCCGCTCCGCTCAACGCCAATTCCAGCGCATCTCCGAAACGATCTTCTTCGATCGCTTTCGGTATCGCATACAAAACCAAACCCTCCGTGAGGTCTCCCCCGCCGAGTCGACGCCCGAGGTTTACCGCACGCAGAGCCCACTCACTTGCAGCGTCCAGCCGTCCGACTCCTTCCGCAAACATGGCAAGTTGTGCAGGCATAAACCAATCCTTCTGTGGATCGTATAGCTCGTCGAGCTGTTCCCGTTCGATGAGAAAAAACCCGGGCGTCGGTGCCACGTATTCGGGTTCTGGAGGCCTTCCCATTGCCGACATGGAGCAAAAATATCCCGATGCGTGGCCGAGCAGTTTAAAGAGGCGTTTCCATTTCGCATCGCGGGGCTCGCACTCCAGCATTCTCGTTAAAGCCTCTTCCCAGTATCCAAAGCTCGAGACGCGATCGCCTGTGTTCCAAACCGCCAAGGTTTTTTCTGCCAGCGCGATGACAATATCCAATTTCCGGAGACGCTTATCCTTTCTCGCAATTTCAACACCGCGATTCGCGAATTCCACGGCGCGCCTAGGATCCACTGTGCTAACCGCGGCCCCCGCCTGAAGGGCAACAAGCATCCGCAATCGTGGAAAAGATAGACTTGAGAAATCGGTAATCGGCGCAAGCCATTCCAAAGCTTTCTCAGGCTCCGCGGTGTTCAATAAGGCGCCACCAATAACCTGGCCGATCAGAAATTTCGTGAGGGCGCTAGCATCTCCTTGCGATAAGGTGAATTTCGCAAGCCGGACGGCTTCGTCCATATTTTTGACATAATCTGTGTATACAATTATTTGCGCACGTATAGCTGCTGTTGTGAGTTCCTCGGCCTCCCAGTCTCTTCCACGAGTTTCGATCACCCGTAAGAGATCTAATACTTTCAGCCAATCGCGTTGACTCGATTCCTTGCTCGTGTCTTCATTCAGCCAAATCCCATCACAGACCGCTGAACATCCTTCCTCTGAGACCCTGCCGTCGAAAAATTGTTTTCTGTCTGCCGTACTTAATTCACCGATAACTTCTAACCATTCCTGCACGGTTTCTCCGCTATTGCATGCGGCTGACACCGCCCAAATTAGTGTGGTGACTCTGAAATTCTGCGGAAACTTGTACGGTTCACCGTTCGGTCCTTCTAAGACTTTCACGACACGAAGAGCGTTTCGAAGATATTTCAAACCGATTGAGGCATTGTTCATTCCAACTGAAAGGACTACTGTCACACAACTTCCCAAAATGCCCCACGCATCTTTGGCGTCCGCGACCGCCAAGAGGTCGTCAAGGTCTTTGAGAAGCCACTGGTAGTCTTTGACAAGTTGAAAGCGAACCGCGATTTGCAGAGAACGTAAATACAGCCGGATTTTCATTTCAATCTGAACCGGCAGCTTTTCATTCGCCCAAAGGTCCGAAATTCCGCCGTCGCTTGCCGCTTTCTCTGCGACTTTGCGGAAACTACCTAGCGAGATCACCAGAACCATCGCAGCCGACATGAGCTCATTCGCTGAACGGAAATGCGAGAAACTCTCGATCGCCTCGCTTGATCGGATTTGTCGTCTTTTGAAAAAGCGACTACCAAGTATTCGATGAACGCTTCTCTTTGTGGCTTCGGATAAGTTGCTCGAACCTAATATCGCAAGTAAGGGACTCGCTTGAAAGTTGGCGCCGCTTTCTTGAGCAATCCAGGACCCCAAAACATCTCGGAATCGCTCGAGTGGCAGCCGAATCGCCGGCTTCACTTCAGCAATCTCTGACACTTCCTGCTCTGCGAACGGAGAGTTCGATAAATTCAGTCGGTAAAGTAAATCGCGAGTCTCGCCATCTGGCACTGTCGCTTTTAAGACCTGATCCACCTCGGCGACGATGTCTCCCCCAAAATCTCCACTGATGAACCCGGCTGACGTCTGTATGTCAGGAGTCCAGTTACTTCGTTTCAGAAAACGGACCACCGAGTTCAACAGGGCCGGATGATTTCGCGTGGCCGAGCCAACCAGATTCTGAAACCTCTGCTCTAACAGAGCAGGCGGTGCCCCGAATATTCTGAAAAGCTTGATTCTCTCTTCAACTGAAAAGCGTGGAACCTGATACTCCTCGATTTTTCCAGACGTTCGATCGAGAATGCCGGTAGAGACATTTCCAGCCGATGTTGTCAAAAGCTCCAGTCCCCGAGAATTGCAGGCCTCGATCAAACCGATGAGACGAGCTCCAAACGGCTCAATCGATTGGATTCTGGGAAGACCATCAACAACGACGAGAGAACCTGGTTCTAGTTCTGGGAAGAACGTTCCACGAGACGTTGGGCCGCCAATTCGATTGCGGTTACTGTTTATTTCCCTAAGCAATGCACTTAGCTTGTCATTACTCTCGGGCAAGGAAAGCCCGTCAAGGCTCGCCCATACGACCGGTCGAGTCCATCTCTCCGCGATGACAATCGCCAGTTGTGTCTTTCCCGATTGTATGTCGCCATGGATTGCACACCACTGATGACCTGCGAGAATTCCCTCTACCCGCTTGATTGCGGATTCTCGATGTACCAATATTTTGACGGATTTTGGTATCGTCCACTCCTCGCTGAGAAGCTCGTAGTCGACACCTTTTCCATTCGGCGCGATCATTTCTTCAACCTGCGAAGACAAAGCTCCAAGCAAACGGTCGTGTTGATCAACTCGCTCACTGATTTCGTCGAGCTGCAAGATTGCTTTCTCAAGTACGGCACTAACAAACGCAAAAAGTTTTTTCTCCGGAACGGACAATGCAGAGGACTCTGCGGCGTCCTCGAGATTCCCGATTGTCAGAACTTTTTTGCCCTTCCGCGACAGCAAGTTGAAGACGTAGAAGAAAAGCCGCTCAATGATCTCTTGGCTATTTTTTCCATCCGTTGCCCGGCCGGTCTCAACCAGCATCGATTTGATCAACTGATTTATTTCTGCCGCGCCGGGACGGCCGGTACTCCACTCAATGCATTCGACAAACTTCAATAGGTCTGCGTCGTCAGCATGTGTCAAGAATGTGTGGAACGGCGGATCAGATCTGGTTCCCTCAATCAGTAGATTCCGTATTCCTCGAATGGCTGCCGGTCTATCGTTCACCGGGACCCTTCCTAGTCGGAGATCTTCCCAGACTTCAACACCTGATCTCCCTTGGGATAGCGGGCTGTTTGTCTCGATCGCAGCCACCGCATTCGTAAGGTACCGAAATCTTAATTTCTGTTCTTCGTTTGCCTTAGTGTGCCGAAAGAATGAGGAGATGGCCTGGACTACGTCTACGGAACGGAGGGACACAGATCTCTCACGATGCTTGACCTGTTCAAGCAACCGCGTGAGGTCCTGTCCTCCCACAGACATGTTTTGCTGGATGTGATCGATATCCTCACCGTATTCGAGATGCAACTCTTCACCGGGTTTCAACCGAATCCATTCAAGGATCGTCGTCTGAACCTGGTACACGTAACCCCGGATGGTGCCCCATGCGTCTCGTGGCTGATATGGTTTGAATGATTGCATGCTGGATTACCTTCTCAAGACATTTTGCTCGCCGCGATTTGCTGAAGGATGGGCAAATCGCGACAGCCGTGATTTTCTCGATCTTGACGTCGATTATTCGTCAGGCTGCAAAGTGCTCAAATGCAAGCGAGTGTAAAAGTGTGGCACGGACAGTTTCCGGGAACTTGTCGGCGTACTTGGAAAGTTGCCTCTTGTCGACTGGTTTAAAGTCGATCTCATCCAAATATGGCCTGCGCCCCGTCTGTAGCGAGAGATAAATCCAGTCCAATAGAGCTTTTTCGGGTTCTGCAATCCGGTACTTTGCATATCGAGTCTGCTTTTCGACGAAACCCCAGAACAACTCATTTGAAATGTTTCGATACTGGATCGCAAACTCCGGTGTCTTGTATTTGTTCGGCTTTCCGGGCGTCACACAGGTAAGCGTCACGGGACTTTGCGTACTTAGTCCCCAATGTCTCAACGCAGATTCCAGAGATACGTAGGAATTTTCTTTGAGAATGTTGACAAAATCCAGCGGTGAATTGTCTCGAACTAGTTTGTTAACGTAGATTCCATCCGAGACTCGACTCAGCAACCCTCGATGCGCCAATCTCAGCAATGCTTTCCCGGCCGAACCAATCGACAAGCCGTACTTCGACGCGATCTTGTCTGCTTGGACGACATCGGTGAGTTGAGCCTCACTTGTTAAAATCTTCGACCAATCCAGGCGTGACGTCTTCTGGTTTCTCATAGCCACTCCTTGTATAAATCTTTTAGTGCGTCCCTGAGCGGAGCAAACTCAACCTCTTCAAGTCGCGAATAAACATCCGCGGGTAGATAGTTTTCAAGTTCCAGCTTACAAAGTTTCGGAGTCACTCTTTTGATGCGATCTGAAATCGCAGCCCCGTCAATTTCATTTCCCATCAAACCATCTTGTAGATGTGCCTTCAGGTTGGCATTGAGCGTTGCGTCGATTTGCCCTAGATAGTGAATGTCAAATGCATCTCTTGCTTTTACGTTTCTCCGCAGCAAGAACGATTCGGCTTTTTGAAGGAGAAGAAGTTCCTTGGTAGCAGACTTAACGGCTGTCGAGAAACCTTCATCCCCTTCCACCTCATGAGTCTCGATCTCGCTCGCGATCGCTGACCCCGATCTCGTTAGATCAATGCTGAATAGTCGCTGATTGGTCGCTGTCGTCACCAGGATTCTTCCTTCTCGACCTCCAACATTCTCGGTTTCAAATCGAATATCTTCGAGTTCCATAATCCTTGCTATGGGCGCGAGGTCGCGCTCGAGCGATGCGATTACCTCGCCCTGCGTCGGAGACGCAGAAACTCTTGACAGCAAGTCGAGGTCGGCCGAATGTCTCAGGCTTTCGTGGTACAACACTAGAGTAGCTCCGCCAAATAGTAGGAATGCATCCGGGAATTCTCTAAAAATGATGAACGCCGCGTTCTCCATCAGCGTGTTAACTTCTGCTTGTTCCCGATTGAAGCCCTTGCTCTCGTATTTGGCGACCTGTTTGGCAATGTCCATTTTTGACCTTGAACCTATCCTAGCATATTCCCTTTAATAGACATATATGTCTAATATCAGGAGTGTGTTGATAGCCTTATTACCGCAAACCGACGTATACGTCTATTACAGGCAATATAATTCATTCTCACTACCATCTTCGTCCGCCTAGGTATATATACCTAGGCGGACGAACGTGAAGACTTACACTCAAGCAGTCCTTGGTATATATACCAAGGACTGCTTACCTCTATCGCTCAATATTCTCTATGCCAAAATCGCAAATCAACATCGGACGATTAACTCAATACTTTGAAGAGCAAGGCGATACTGTATTTACTCGGTCAGACCTCGAGTCGCTTTTCATGGAAAACCGGCTTGCTTGGAACCTCCCGCGAAGCATGAATTCTTTCAGTTTCGTTCACATGCTACTCGAACGAACGAAACTAGACGAGATCGCCCTCCGGTCTCCGCACTACACTTCCCTACGCCGGTACAGCTGGGACGGTAAGGCCTCCCCCACTGCCGTGGCGATCTCACTCATGAACCCAAAGACATTCTTCTCCCACGCGTCAGCAATGTGGATACATGGGCTCAGCGAAGCTCACACACACATATTCTTAAACAACGAACAATCCGAAAAGCCAGTGAGTTCCAGCCAGCTTACGCAAGAAGCGATTGACCGCGCCTTTCAAAATCAACAGAGACGCTCAAAGCTCGTCTACAAATACCACGGCACCACGATTACTCGTCTCAGCGGAAAGCACACTGGCCGACTTGAAGTTCTCTCGGCAAAGGCGCCATCAGCTCACGAAGTCGAGGTCACCTCGATCGAGAGAACGCTCCTCGACATCACAGTTCGACCAGCATATTCGGGAGGAATCCCCGCCGTTCTCAATGCGTTTAAGCTGGCCAAAAATCGAATTTCTGTCACGAAGGTAATGGCCATTTTGCATAAATTTGACTACGTGTATCCCTACCATCAATGTCTGGGTTTTTACCTCAAACACGCAGGTTTCGACCATTCCGATCAAATGCTCGCTAAAACAATCGGAACAAACTTCTCGTTTTATCTTTCCCACGGTCTCAAGAATCCACTCTTCGACTCCGAGTGGAAAGTCTTTTTTCCTCGCAGCCTGAAGAATCTCAATTCGGACAACCATTTTTGAATTGCAGACAAACGCACTCCTCGAAATGAAATCTGTCGCACAATCTCGCCAAGAATTCTCATTTGATAAGGAACAAGGCTCTGAGAGCAATTCGCCAGACCGAAAGCTTTTCTAGATCAATGAAAATCGTGCGAAACACTTGCCGCCCGGCTAATCGATATTCCCTGCACCGCCGCCACTTTTACCGAAACGACTCCATCCTGATTCTGCAACGGCCCTTCCACGAGCAAAAACTGCTGATGCACAATCACCAGATGATTTTTCTCGTAAACCTGTGGCGTAAGAATCGCGTTGGCAATTCCCGTTTCATCTTCCAAACTCAGAAAGCAAAATCCTTTCGCCGTGCCCGGACGTTGCCGCACAATCACTCCACCAGCAACGCGCACAAAAGTTCCGTCCGGAAGCTTGCTCAGCTCAATGGCTGATCGCACACCGAGTTCCTTCATCCTCGCGCGGTGATATCCCATCGGATGCAGTCCCACCGTCATCCCTGTGCCCGAAAAATCCGCAACCAGTCTTTCTTCCGGACTCATCGCCCGCAGCGGCGACGCATTTGCGTCCAGCGGCTCTGAATTTTCTGCACGCGTCTTCTCTGCAAATAAAGGCCCGGCACTTCGCGAAGCCCGCTCCACTTGCCACAAAGCATCCCTTCGATGCAGGTCGCGCTTGCCGCGAATAAAATTCAGCGCGCCAATTTCCGCGAGCGTGGTCAGTTCCGTCTTTTGAATCTCCGGCACGCGCAACTTAATATCCTCAATGCACGTGAACGCCCGCACCGCGCGCTCGTGAACAATTTTCTCCGCAATTTCCACGCGCAGACTTTTCACATAGCGCATTCCCAGCCGCACGCTGAAACCTCCCTCATAGAATTCCAACGTGCAAAACCAATCCGAACACGTCACATCGATCGGACGTATCTTCAATCCGTGCCGGTGTGCGTCCTTCACCAGCGTCGCCGGACTATAAAATCCCATCGGCTGATTGTTCAGCATTGCTGCCATAAAAGCCGCCAGATAATGACATTTCAAATAAGCGCTGGCGTAAGCAAGCAGCGCAAAACTAGCCGCGTGCGATTCTGGAAATCCGTACAACGCGAACGAAGTAATCGACCGGATTATTTTTTCCTGCGACTCCTGCGTAATTCCGTTTCGCTGCATTCCCACGCGCAATTTCAATTCAATTTCTTTCATTCGTTTTTCGGATCGCTTAAATCCCATCGCGCGGCGCAATTCTTCCGCCTCTCCCCCTGAAAATCCCGCGGCTAGCATCGCCATGCGCAACAACTGTTCTTGAAATAGGGGCACACCCAATGTCCGTTTCAAAACCGGCTCCAATGAAGGATGCAAATAATCCACGGCCTCGCGCCCTCTGCGACGCTTCAAATATGGATTCACCATCTGCCCCACAATCGGCCCGGGACGAATAATCGCCACCTGCACCACAATGTCGTAAAAACATTTTGGATAAAGTCTTGGCAAGCAGGACATCTGCGCGCGGCTTTCCACCTGAAACATTCCCACCGTGTCTGCTTTTTGCAGAGCGTCATAAACTGCTGGATCATTTGGCGGCAACTGTCCCAAATCAATCTCCTCGCCCTGATGTTTCCGGATAATTTGCAAAGAATCTTCCAGCACCGCCATCATGCCCAGCCCCAGCAAATCCACTTTCACAATGCCCATGTCCGCGCAATCGTCTTTGTCCCACTGCACCACCACGCGCCCCGGCATTGATGCCGGCTCCAACGGCACTACCGAATCCAGTTGTCCCTGGCACACCACCAGCCCGCCCGAATGCTGGCCCAAATGGCGCGGCAAATCCTGCACTTCCAGACAAAGCTCGAAAAACTTTTTAATTTGTGGATGCTTCAAATCAAAACCAGCGTCATGAAACTGACGGTCCAGTGTGTCCTTAGGATCGTGAAATTCCCATTTGCCAACTAAATTCGTTAGGCGCTCCAGCATTTCCGGATGGAATGACAACGCTTTTCCAATTTCGCGCGCCGCCGATTTTCCGCGATACGTAATCACATTCGCAGTCATCGCCGCGCCCAACTTGCCGTAGCGCTCATAAACATACTGAATCGCGCGCTCGCGCTGCTCCCCACTCGGCAAATCCAAATCAATATCCGGCCACTCGCCGCGCTCCTCCGAAAGGAATCTTTCAAACAGCAAATCCATTCCCACGGGGTCGACGGCGGTAATCCGCAATGCGTAACACACCGCGCTATTCGCCGCTGATCCACGCCCCTGCACCAGGATATTTTTCTCGCGGCAAAACCGCACAATGTCCCACACAATCAGGAAGTAGCCTGCAAGTTCAAGCTTTTCGATTAGCCTCAATTCACGTTCAATTTGCAGACGCGCCCGCTCATTATCATTGCCATAGCGGTAAAGAAGGCCCTCATACGCGAGCTGGCGCAGAAACTGATCCTGTGTTCCGCCATCCGGTACCGGATAGTTCGGAAATTTGTAACCCAAATCCTTCAAACTAAATTCCAAGCGCGAAGCCAGTACGCCAGTGTTCAAGATGGCTTCGGGAAGATCTGCGAATAGCCGACTCATTTCCGCGGGTGTTTTCAAATGTCGTTCGGAATTGAAATTCAGCAGCCGCCCGGCATTGGTTAGCGTACGGTGATTGCGAATGCAGGTAAAAACATCCAACACTTCCCGTCGATGCGGCGGTGCGTGGCACACGCCATTCGTGGCCAATAAAGGCAAGCTCAATTTTCTCGCAATGATTACCGCCGCTTGATTCCGCGCCTCTTCCACACGGCTGAAATGTCTTTGCAGTTCTACGTACACATTCTCACTTCCAAAAATGTCGCAAAGTTGCCGCACACAGGCCATCCCTTGTTCGATTCCTCCGTGCACCAGAGCATGTTCCAAGGGGCCTTCATCCCCGCCCGTCAAACAAATTAGTCCGCTCGCGCGCTCGGCAACTTCGTGCGGCGAAACTTCACCCTCCCCTTTCG
>Ga0193726_1003390_pt1 | contig 10166 bp, 9 predicted proteins | sample H2c1metaG_FD_144928 | JGI IMG/M metagenome (GOLD analysis project Ga0193726, IMG submission 144928) | Soil microbial communities from a riparian zone of the East river system, Colorado, United States - H2c1 | ecosystem: Environmental > Terrestrial > Soil > Riparian zone | place: USA: East River... | reverse complement strand
GTGTTTTATCGCTCTTCCAAATCGCCGGTGTTTGATTTCCCTATGAAAATAGGCGACGAGCGCACCACGCGTCGCTTTGTCGAATTGATGGCGCCCTTGACCCCGGACGCGATGGAACGCGATGGGTCTGCGTATGTGGATTTTCTGGCGAAACAGAACCCGGTGAGCAATCGCGGCATGGGCGTGGTGGGTTATTGCTTCAGCGGAGCGATGGCACTGCGGACTGCCGCTGCACGACCGGACAGGATCGCCGCAGCCGCTGCTTTCCACGGGGGAAGGCTTCTTACCGATGCTCCCGACAGCCCGCACACGGTACTTCCGCGGGTGAAAGCCCGTCTCTACTTCGGACACGCAGTCGAGGACAAGTCCATGCCGAAGGAGGCGATTGCGAACCTCGACAAAGTGCTGAGGTCCTGGGGTGGTGGGTATGCAAGTGAGATCTACGAGGGTGCATATCACAGTTGGACGGTGCTCGACAGTCCGGTCTACAACCCACCGCAGGCCGAGCGCGCCTTTGAGAAATTGGTTGAGCTATTTCAGGGAGCATTGAGGTAGGTGCGTGCTATCGGGCGCCGCGCTTTCTTTCCACCCACCAGCGGCGAGCCGCTACCACCGACCAGACAGCTTCCACCAATCCGAATGGCCATGCACCTTGAAGAAAACCATAAGCGGAACCCAGCAGGCAAGAGCCTGCAAATGCCAGGATGAACCAGGGGCTACGGGCTTCCAACCAATAACAGACCAGCATCGCGGTGACGGCGAATAGTCCAAAGAGCGAAAGCGGGTTCATTCGTCGGATGACAGGCGGCCGGACAACCCCGGCTGGCAAGGATTCTAGTGTGCGCTGGATGCACGATCCAACTCAAGATTCAATTCCAACACGTTCACCCTTGGTTCGCCCATAAATCCCCATTGCCGAGTCTCCGTGTGTTGAGCAATCAGCGCGCGCACCAGATCTTCGCTGAAGCCGCGGCTTCTGGCGATGCGCTTCACCTGATAGTCAGCGGCGGCGATGGAGATGTGGGGGTCCAGGCCGGAGCCAGAAGCGGTGACCAGATCGACAGGTACCGGCACGCCGGGATTGTCTGCCTGATCGTTGGCGACATCAGCGTTAATCCGATCCATGAGCTTTTGATTGGTTGGCCCCAGATTGGAACCGCTGGAATTCGCCGCGTCGTAGCCATTCCCCGCAGCGGAGGGCCGCGAGTGGAAATAGACCGCACTCACGAATGGCTGCCCGATGAGGTGCGAGCCAACCACCGTGCCGTTGCGCGTGATCAATTGGCCGTTGGCTTTGTCGTGAAACATCACCTGCGCCAGGCCGGTGACCACCAGTGGGTATATCAATCCCAACAGAACCGTGCCGGCGATCGTCATCAAAATCGAGATGATTAGGTTCTTCTTCATAAATTCCCCCTTAGGCCATTCCGATGCTGGTGATGAGCATGTCAATCAGCTTGATTCCGACGAACGGCACAACAATGCCACCGACGCCGTAGATCCATAGATTCTGGCGTAGAAGAGCAGCCGCCCCCATGGCCCGATATTTCACTCCGCGCAGGGCCAGGGGGATCAGGGCAACGATGATCAGCGCATTGAAAATCACCGCCGAGAGCACCGCTGATCCGGGAGTCTTCAAATGCATAATGTTCAGTGCGTTCAGCACCGGAAACGTTCCGGCAAACATTGCTGGAATGATGGCAAAATATTTGGCCACGTCATTGGCGATGGAAAATGTCGTCAGCGCTCCTCGCGTCATGAGGAGCTGCTTGCCGATTTCCACAATTTCAATCAGCTTGGTGGGGTTCGAATCGAGGTCCACCATGTTCCCTGCTTCCTTTGCCGCCTGCGTGCCGGTGTTCATGGCGACTCCGACGTCGGCTTGCGCCAGCGCGGGAGCGTCATTGGTACCATCGCCGGTCATGGCCACAAGCTTGCCGTCGGCCTGTTCGCGGCGGATCAGATCCATCTTGTCTTTGGGGGTGGCTTGCGCAAGGAAGTCGTCGACTCCGGCCTCGCGGGCAATGGCTGCGGCCGTCAGCGGGTTATCGCCGGTGATCATGATGGTGCGAATGCCCATGGCGCGGAGCTGGGCAAAACGTTCGCGGATGCCGCCCTTCACGATGTCCTTCAGGTAAATGACGCCCAGGGGGCGGCGATTTTCGCAGACCACCAGCGGCGTGCCTCCGGCGTGCGCGATCTGTTCAACCTGAGCCTGGACATCTTTCGGGAGGCCATTTCCGGTGACCACCGCAACATACTTGGCAATGGCTTCGGCGGCGCCTTTCCTGATTTCGCGGCCGTCCAAATCGACGCCAGACATGCGGGTTTGCGCGCTGAATGGCACAAATTGGGCCTGGTGTGAAGCCAGTTCGCGTCCCCGCAGGCCATATTTTTCCTTTGCCAGCACCACGATGGAGCGGCCTTCGGGCGTCTCATCCGGCAACGAAGAAAGCTGCGCAGCATCGGCCAGCTGCCCCGCAGTCACACCGAAGGCGGGAATAAACTCGGCGGCCTGGCGATTGCCCAGAGTGATTGTGCCGGTCTTGTCCAGCAGGAGGGTGTTCACATCCCCGGCAGCTTCCACCGCGCGTCCCGACATTGCGAGAACGTTGTGCTGCACCAGCCGATCCATACCCGCGATACCGATGGCGGACAGGAGGCCCCCGATCGTCGTAGGAATGAGACAAACGAGCAAAGACACCAGCACAAAGACCGTCTGTGGAGCGCCGGCATAGATCGCGAAGGGCTGCAATGTGACCACCGCCAACAGGAAAATGATGGTGAGACCGGCGAGCAGAATGTTGAGTGCGATTTCATTCGGCGTCTTTTGACGTTCTGCGCCTTCGACCAGCGCAATCATGCGATCGAGAAAGGTCTCGCCCGGGTTGGAAGTGATCTTGATCGTCAGCCAGTCCGACAGGACGCGCGTGCCTCCAGTGACGGCGGAACGGTCTCCCCCGGCCTCGCGAATCACGGGGGCCGATTCTCCGGTGATGGCGGACTCATCCACCGACGCGATTCCTTCCGTGATCTCGCCGTCTCCGGGGATGAACTCACCGGCGACCACTTTGACAAAGTCTCCAGAGCGCAGCTTGGAACTCGCGACCTGTTCGATGTTCCCGTCCTTGCTCACCCGATTGGCAACAGTTTCGGCACGGGCTTTGCGAAGTGCATCCGCCTGGGCTTTGCCCCGGCCTTCCGCCATGGCTTCGGCAAAATTGGCGAACAAAACTGTGAACCATAGCCAGAGCGTGATTTGGAGATTGAAGCCAAAGCTTCCCTGATGACCCGCAACATCGCGCAGCAGCAGAGCCGTGGTGACCACGCTGCCCACTTCCACCACAAACATCACCGGGTTTCCCATCATGTGCGTGGGATTCAGCTTGACGAGGGAGTCGATGACCGCGCGGCGCACGATCTTCATGTCCCAGATGGCTTTCGATTTGGTCTTTTGACTCATAGTTCCTCAGAAGGTCCTGCCAACTTGCATGAGCAGATGTTCAAGAATCGGGCCCAGGCTCAAGGCGGGGAAAAACGTCAAAGCTCCGACGATGACAATCACTCCAACCAGCAGGACGCTGAACAACGGCGTCGTGACCGGAAACGTACCCAGCGATGGCGGAACGTATTTCTTTTTTGCCAAGTTTCCCGCGATGGCCAGCATAGGGAGGATCATGAAGAAACGCCCGATCAACATGGTCATTCCGAGCGAGCTGTTGTACCAGAGAGTATTCGCGGCCAGGCCGCCAAACGCAGAGCCATTGTTGGCCGCAGCCTCGGTGTAGGCATAGATGATTTCGCTAAAGCCGTGGGGACCGGGGTTGGCAATACTGGATGTCCCGAAATGTGCAATCGACGAAACTCCCGTAAGCACCAGGATGGTCAGGGGAAAAACCAGCGTCACCAGCATCGCCATCTTTACGTCATAGGCTTCGATCTTCTTACCCAGATATTCGGGAGTACGGCCAACCATCAATCCGGCGATAAAAACGGCCAGAACCACATAAATTAGGACCCCGTAGAGTCCCGCTCCCACGCCCCCGAATACCACCTCGCTGAGCATCATGTTGACCAGCGGCACCATTCCACCTAACGGGGTGAACGAGTCGTGCATGGAATTCACCGCACCGCAGCTGGCGTCCGTGGTCACCGTGGCAAACAGTGCCGAATCGGCGATGCCAAAGCGCACTTCCTTGCCTTCCATGTTTCCGCCGGCTTGGGTGGGACGGGCGCGCTGATCGATTCCGTGCAGCAGTGGATTTCCTTGCGCTTCCGCCCGGTAAGCTGTGGTCACTCCAAGGAGAAACAAGACCGCCATTGCCGCCCAAACCGCCCATCCGTGACGCTGCGATCCGGTCATGCGGCCCAGCGTATAGGTGAGGCCGGCCGGGATCGCGAAGATGGAGAGCATTTCCAGAAAATTGCTCAGCGGTGTGGGGTTTTCGAAAGGATGAGCGCTGTTGGCATTGAAGAAGCCACCGCCATTCGTGCCCAGCATTTTGATGGCTTCCTGAGAGGCGACCGGGCCCTGCGCGATGGTCTGACCGGTCACGGTATCCATGACGGGCTTGCCGTCCTGACCGACGGCCGGTTTACCGTCGGTCCCTACTCTCTGCACTTGTTGTGGTTCGACCAGTTGCACAGTGTCATATGGCTTCAGGTTCTGTACCACGCCCTGCGAAACCAGCGACAACGCATAGACCAGGCAAACCGGTAGGAGGATCCAGAGAGTGGCGCGGGTCATGTCGACCCAGAAATTGCCGATGGTCTCTTTCTCCCGGCGCGCAATACCGCGAATGAATGCGACGGCCAGTGCAATGCCCACCGCTGCCGACGCGAAGTTGTGATACGCAAGACCGGCCATCTGCGTGAGATAGCTCATCGTGGTCTCGCCACCATAGGCTTGCCAATTCGTGTTGGTGGTGAACGAGGCCGCGGTGTTGAACGCCAGATCGGGAGCCAGGGCACCAAGCTTTTGAGGATTCCAAGGGAGAAACTGCTGCAGGCGCGTTATGCCATACAGGAGCAACATGGAAACGCCACTGAACAACAGCATCGACAGGCCGTATTCCGTCCAGCGCATCTCGTGGTTTTCGTCGACCGTGGTCGCGCGATACAACAAACGCTCCAGAGGACGCATGATCGGGTCGAGAAACGTGTGCTCCCGGTTAAAGACACGTGCCATGAACACGCCAAGCGGCTTTGTAATTGCAAGTACTACAAGCAGATACAGAAATATCTGAAACCATCCGTTGAGTGTCATTTCAGAACCTCTCCGGCCGCAGCAGGGCATACAGCAGGTAGACCATCAGCAACACACTCACCACCAGCATGATGACCGATTCAATTCCCATCACGTTTCACCTCAGCGAATTCGATCGCAAAACCGCACATAACCTGCAGCCAGGACAAAGAACACTACGGTCACAGCTATGAAAATGGCGTCTTTCATCTGCCTTCCTCCCAGCTAGCGGCTCTGCCGCCGGCCGAATCCATGCATGGCCAAGTCGTTCTCCCGCTCAAGGCCTCGATTCCCTCTCTGGTGATGCACAGACCTGACCAAATGGGGGCCCCTTTTCGGAACAACGGGGTTTGTGCGAGCCTGTTTCTCATCGATGAATAGCGCGACCAGGAAACGGATCATGAAGCCTGCGCCGAGTGCGCAGATCAACACGATGGTCACCGCCACCGGGTCCAATGTGATTGTCTGGAGAGCTGCCATGGGTTGACCTCACTGCTTCCACGAGCTCTATTGCACAGTTTTGAGCGTAAAATTTGCGTAACAGTTTCATAAGAAAGTCGTAAAGATTTGTGGCCCGGAGAGCAGTGGAGAGAGTCAGGGGTCCTCCCTGAACCAACGGTGGCAGGATGGGAGGAGCGAGCCAGTAGGCAGTGGCGCCCTGCTCCGATGACGGACGCTACTCCGTGCCTTCGCCGGCTGGCTCGAAGCGGTACCCTACCCAGGGTTCGGTGATGATGTAGTGAGGAGTGTCTTCGGTTTCGATCTTTTTGCGAATCTGACCCACCAGCACTCGCAGATGCTCCGGCTGTTCGAGGCTGTTTGGGCCCCATATGGCGAAAAGCAGCGCCCGGTGAGTCACGACCCGTCCAGCGTGGCGGGCAAGAAATTGCAGCAGCTCGAATTCTTTGGGGGTCAGCCGAATCTCGCGCTTTTTGACCGTAACCCGGAATGCATCGACATCGATCACGAAATCTCCGATTTCAATTTTCTTTTGAGAGCCGTCTCCGGAACTCCGCACTCGCGCCAAATTCCGACGCACCCGAGCCAGCAGTTCGTCCATCCCCACGGGCTTCGTAACATAGTCGTCGGCCCCAGCGTCGAGGGCTTCCACCTTGGTTCGTTCCTCGCCCTTTACCGACAGCACGATGATTGGAACCTGAGATTCCGAGCGGAGCTGGCCGCATAGCTCGATTCCGGTCATGTTCGGCATGGAGACATCGGTGATGACCAGATCGGGTTGCCATTCCCGGGCGAGTCGCAGGCCGGCATGACCGTCTTCGGCGGTACGGACTTCGTAGCCGCTGCCGGTCAACGCCGTTCGTAACACGCGCGTGATTTGAGATTCATCATCCACCACCAGGATCCGCTTCTTGTCAGGCATAGGAAAAGGCTATTGGGTCACGATATGGACGTCGACGGGTGGCGCATCTCTTAGAAACTTGTGAATGGTATTGAGATACAAATATTTCTTCCAACCCTTCACGGCGGAACGGCCGAATACGACTTGCGTGATGTGTTTGTCTCGCACAAACTGCGCCACCGCCTCCGCCACGGTGGTGGCTTGTAAACGAATCACTTGCGCACCGACACCCTCGGCAAAGCGGACATTGGCTGCCAGAGATCGCTGGTTGGCTGCGGTGTCGTCCACCGCAATATCGACGTAAACCACGTACAACTCGGCATCCAGTCTTTTCGCCATGCGGGCGGAACGGGCAATAATGTTCTGGGCCGAAGGATTCGAACTGATGCAGACCGCGAATCGTTCCCTCACTCCAAGGTTGCGTTCTGGTTCTTCCTTCTCCAGGTAAGTCTCCAGGCTGCGGTCGACTTCCTGGGCAACTTCTCGCAGCGCCAGTTCGCGCAGAGCAATCAGATTCTTGGGCCTGAAGAAATTCGACAGCGCCTTTTCGACACGATCCAGCGGGTAGATGTCGCCGCGGCGCATCCGGGTCTGGAGCGCTTCCGGGGTAACGTCGGCCATCACCACTTCGGTGATCCGCTTCATCACCCAGTCCGGCACGGTCTCCCGCACGGTAATGCCGCTGATGGTCTGTACGCTGGGAGCCACACTTTCCAGATGCTGAATGTTCATGGTCGAGACCACATCGATGCCGGCGTCCAGTAATTCGAGAACGTCCTCATAGCGTTTGCCGTGCTTGCTGCCTTCGATGTTGGTGTGGGCCAACTCGTCGATGAGTGCAACTGCGGGCTTGCGGGCCAGAATGGCATCCACGTCCATTTCCTCGAAGACGGTGCCTTTGTATTCGATTTTCTTTCCGGGCACTTTTTCCAGCTGATCCGCGAGTTCTCTGGTCCCCTTGCGGCCGTGAGTTTCGACGACGCCGATGACCACGTCTTCCCCGCGCCCCTTTCTCCGGATGGCTTCGCTTAACATGTTGTAGGTCTTGCCCACCCCTGGTGCGTAGCCAAGGAATAGCTTAAAGATGCCACCGTTGGTTTTCTCCGGAGCAGCATGCTCAAGCCATTGCTGAGGCGTCTTCACCATTCGGACTATTGTCTTCGACAACTCCTGGTTTGTCGATACAGGCTTGTCGTTGTCGGATACAATCTGTGATCGTGCGCCCGCTCACCACCAAAGCCGTCCTCCGTTTCGCCGTTTGCGTGGCGATTACATTCCTCGCGGTCTTCGTCTTCACCCACCTCATTCATGTAAACCCAACCACGGTCGCCTTGACCTTTCTGCTGTCGGTATTGATGGTGTCGGCAACGTGGGGCTTGCTGTGCTCTCTTTTTCAAGCGGTCCTGTCCGCCGCCGCCTTCAACTACTACTTTCTTCCCCCCATCGGAACGTTCAGCATCGCGGAAACTCAGAACTGGGTGGCTCTGTTTGCCTTTCTGTCTACCGCCGTGATTGCCAGCGAACTCTCCGCACGGGCTCGCAAGCAGACAGAAGAGGCCGTACACCGGCGTCAGGAGTTGGAACGGCTCTACCATTTCAGTCAGCAGCTGCTGATCGCTGACAATATTCTGCAGCTGCTCAACGCCATTCCCCAATACGTCATCGAGTCCTTTGGCGTGTCCGCAGCCGCCATTTACATCCCAGGCAAGGGCGACATCTATCGATCTGGACCGGAGACCCGCGATTTGGATGCCGATCAGTTGAAGTCGGTGATCGCCCGGGGGGAAGCAGTTGTGGACCAGGAGCGGAAGCTGAGTTTTACTCCGTTGAAAATGGGTGTGAAAACTGTTGGTACGATTGGCATCAGCGGAAGCCTGTCACGCCAGACTGTCGACGCCATGGGAAGTTTGATTGCGATTGCCGTTGAGCGGGCCAGCGCGGTGGAGACCCTCAGCCGATCTGAGGCGGCCCGGGAAGGCGAGCAACTGCGGTCCGCAATTCTGGACTCGATCACCCACGAGTTTCGAACCCCACTCACCGCCATCAAGGCTTCGATCACCAGCTTGATGTCCACCATGATTCTAGCGGACGCAGATCGCCGGGAGCTGATGACAGTCATTAACGAAGAAAGCGATCGCTTGAACCGCCTGGTCGGCGAAGCGGCTGAGGTCGCGCAACTTGAGTCCCATGAATTTCGCCTTGATCTAAGGCCCCGACGAATCGCCGAAATTGTGGAGGACGCGGTTGCAGCGATTCGGCCGGTTCTCGGCAAACATCCCCTGGAGACCAGGGTTCCGGAAAACGCCACGATCCTGATGGATGCCGAGCGCATTAAAGAGGTACTGGTTCAGCTGCTGGAGAACGCAGCCAAGTACTCCGGGGCCGAAGCGCCCATCCGCATCACCGCAGAATCGGCCAACAACAGCCTGGTGGTCAGCGTCGCGGATCAGGGCGCCGGAATCGATGACATGGAGCAGGGGCTCATCTTCGACAAATTCTATCGCGGTAAGAACCAGCGATACCGGGTGCAGGGTACGGGCATGGGATTGGCCATCGCCCGAGCCATTGTCGAAGCCCACGGCGGCAAGATCGGCGTCACTAGCCAGGTTGGCTCCGGCTCGGTATTCTATTTCTCACTGCCGCAGGGTCGATGAAACAAGGAATTCGGCGACCGCGGCAGATGGTTTGCATCTAAGTGACTAGGGTTTGCGGTATTTTTATTTTGAGGAGGCTCTTATGTGGAACCGCGTGTGGATTGCTCTTGTCGTGGTGATCGCTCTGGTGGTGGTTGCCAAGCGCGTATTCGCGGATACGATTCCGGCGGTAGGCACCGTCGCTCCCGATTTCACCTTGAGTTCTCAGGAGGGCAATCAGGTCAGCCTGAAGGACTTTCGCGGCAAATGGGTTGTACTTTACTTCTATCCCAAAGACTTCACCACCGGATGCACCATCGAGGCGCACAACTTCCAGCGCGATCAGGCGGAGTACGCAAAGCGCGGGATCGTCATTCTGGGCGTGAGCGTCGACACCGTGGACTCGCACAAACAGTTCTGCACCAAGGAAGGGCTAAACTTCAAGTTGCTGGCCGATGCCGACAAGAAAGTATCGGAAGCCTACGGTTCGCTGATGGTGATCAAGCTCTCTGCCCGGCATACGTTCATGATTGATCCCGAGGGAAAGATCGTGCGCGTCTACACCAGCGTGGATCCAAACAAGCATAGCGAGGAAGTCTTGGCCGCGTTTGATGAAATACACAAATAAGCTGCCGCTAAAACAGCCCGGTGGACAACGCTTACGGTAGAAGCAGGCTTTGATTCACCGGCAGCTCCTCACCGTCCGGGGAAGCTGCACCCCCTCCGGCGTTGTCGAAATTTCTAACCACCTTGACCAGCTCCGAACCCTCCTCTCGGAGGCGGTCGAGAGTGACTCTGTCGGGCGAAGCGATGGCAACGTCGGAAGGTAGAAGCCCAACGGTTTGGTTTCTGCCGAGAGACTTCGCAAGATACAGCGCCGAGTCCGCCAGCTCCAGAGCTTCTTCGGCGCAGATCGCCTCGAACGCCG
>Ga0193726_1003389_pt1 | contig 10166 bp, 9 predicted proteins | sample H2c1metaG_FD_144928 | JGI IMG/M metagenome (GOLD analysis project Ga0193726, IMG submission 144928) | Soil microbial communities from a riparian zone of the East river system, Colorado, United States - H2c1 | ecosystem: Environmental > Terrestrial > Soil > Riparian zone | place: USA: East River... | reverse complement strand
CTTTTGATCTTCTGGATCAAGAGCGTCGATCTCGACCTTCACTCCGGCCGGCTCTGCAGTTTGTTCGTTCGCACGAACGCCGAGGCGCGTTTCGGAAGAGAAGAGCGTTGCCATTTCGCCGCCCGTCAGCGTTTGGCCGTCGACTGAAGTCACATCCACACGCCAAATCACGCTTGCCCGACCAACCGCGGGATTATCTTTGAATGGCGATTCGCACGCGAGCGTCGCCAGGCCATGCGCATCGAGCTTCGTGTCTCCCTCAATTGTTTTCAGCTCTTCGCTGTCAACGTCAAGCCGCGGTCCAACTTCGGCGAAAGCGTTGAAACGCTTTCGAAACGACCCTTCCTCTTCGGCACCATACTCACCCGATGTTGTCCAAGTCGCCTTCCAATGGACGCGCGCGCCGACGTTTGGCGCGCCGTGAAAATATGCAGAGGACACCTGGGCGTGCGCGGTTGTACCGACTTCCGGACTGGTTGCTTCCACGACGACCGAAAAAAGCGGTACGCGATATTCCTGGACGCTGATCGTGTTCACGCCTTCGTAACCACGGCCGGCGACAGCGCAACGAATTTCGTAACTCCCGAGCTTCGCTTTTTCCGGAATTTTCCACTCCGCTTCCCAGCCTCCGTAGGGTGAAAGCGTCGTGTTTCCTTCGGCGATTACCCGGCTCCCATAAGCTTCAGTTACGTTCCAGTGCACTTCGCTTGCGTCAGGAATGGTGAGTGCCGCGTTGATCACATCGCGCACCAACCCTTTCATTTTCACGGTTTGACTGGGCCGGTACAAATTGCGGTCCGTGATGATCTCCGCGTGCGGTTTTCTATCAGGACGACTGTAGTCGCTCCCGGATGGATACGATGTGCCTTCGACAAATTGCAGCGCCGGACCGGTCGCTGTGTCAGCGATGAATAGATGTGCGTTATTCGCTTTGGGATCAAGAGCTTTGGGCAAGATTGAATCCTTCGGGAAGTGCGCGATGCCGTCCTTGTCGGTAACGGCGCGGGCGAGCTCGATGTTCTCTTCAGTGACCGCGCGCACCGTTACGCCGGTGACGGAGTTCGCATCGGACATTTTCGCCAGGCGCAGGATGACAGTCGTCGGCGTTCGTTTTTGCGTTAGCAGATAGTCATTGGCGCAAATGATCGAGCGATTCCCGACGATCCGTCCATCAGGCAGGCTGGCGCTTGCTTCGAAGAAGCACAATGAACGTCGCGTCGTGTTTCGACATCGCCGTTTGTCGCATCGAATGTCCCACTGGCCGAGACTGGCAATTGAAATGCGTCGACGAGCAATTCAGTTTGGAATTGTTTCGAAAAGCCGGTGCGTGGATCGATTACGACCTTACCGGTCACAGGATCGGTAGCATCCTTTTCAAATTCTCGGACGCGTGCTGTGACTGCCGATAATTTTTCCGATGGGATGCGCGCCAGTTTCCATGTCACAGGCGGCGTGTTGATCTGGAAGAATGCAAAGCGCAACTCCTGGCGCGCGCGCGCAAATACCTGCGAGGAGGGAAAGACAAGACACGATTCCTTCGGGCGAAACGTCGCGCCCCAGCGCGATTCAGCCGCGAGTCCATATCCGCGATCGCCTTTTAGCTCAGGCGAAATCGTAACTTTATAGCGCTGCGTAGTATCGAAGCTACCGGTGATTTCGACCTCGCTGCCACTCGCGAGGAGCTTCATTTTCTGCACCGCAGGCTCGACATGGATTCGTTCCGGCGTCACTTCCACCGGATCGATGTCATCGTTGAATTTGATACGAATCGAGGGCTCCCCTAGAGCGTGATTGAACGCGCCGACCCATTCGACTTTCAGCGATGTCATCGTGGAATTTGATACGAATCGAGGGCTTCCCTAGAGCGTGATTGAACGCGCCGACCCATTCGACTTTCAGCGGCTCGGTTTTTCCGACTGGGATCACTCGCAAATAGCGAAGCGGCCGGCGGCTTTTCGCATCGAGTAAGCCATTCACGATCAAATCGAACGTGTGCCCGACGGGAAGTGGCTCTCGCGGCGCGACTCTGAACCCTGTCGCTTCAGGTGGGCCCCCGCTCTTCTCCTCGATCGTTTGGATTACTTCGACAGGAAAACGCTCGTGCGAATCGCGCTCTTGAAAATAAATGTGCTCAGCAGCTTCGGCGAGTTGAACTGCATAAGCGGATTCCAGGTAAATTTGAGGGCGCGCAGACAGCTCCTCGCGTTCACCGAAATCACTGGTGATCGCAAACTTTGGCGTCGTAAATTCGGCGCTCCAGTCTTTCACAAGGAACTGTTTCCCCTTCGCGTCCTTCAGACCCGAAGCGAGAGTCAACCGATGATGTGCCCCGGCGACGACGCCGCTGACGGTGAACGCGCCCTCCGTCTGGCTTTTCCAGAGAAACGTGCCGTCGAGTTTCGGTTCGCCAACAAACGGCGGAGGCTGATTGCCGACATCGATAAGATCGGGCGCGACCATCGCCACTGGAAACGTGATTGTGATCTGACTCCCTTCTGCGATTTCACCACTGGAGGGCTCGATCCCGATGCCGCCGGCATCGGGCCTGGCATTTGAAGTTTCCTCTTCCTGCTCGTCCTCAGCGCCCGTTGCAGCAGGCAGGTCAATGGCGAGCCAGCAGGATAGAAGAAGCCAGACCGCTACGCAGAATGGGCGCTTCATTTCTGTTCTGGCGCCAATTCTCGAATCCGGCGACGATCGGCATCCGCCTCATGTATCTTCCCGATGCGGCGTTCGCATTCGTCCTCAGCGCCCGCTGCAGCAGGCAGGTCAATGGCGAGCCCACAGGATAGAAGAAGCCAGACCGCTACGCAGAATGGGCGCTTCATTTCTGTTCTGGCGCCAATTCTCGAATCCGGCGACGATCGGCATCCGCCTCATGTATCTTCCCGATGCGGCGTTCGCATTGCTCACGTTCGTTTAACGCCAGCAGTGATTCATTAATCTCAAGAGAGCGAGTTTGCGATTCAATCGCTGCTGCGAAATTTGCGCGCTGTCGTTCTAGGACACCGCGGAATAACCATTTCGCTGAATCCCTTGGATCCAACTCTGTAGCGATGCGAGCCTGCTCCAGCGCATCATTTGCCAGCCCTAAACCATTCAGGTCCTGCGCGGCCTCGAAGTGCGCGTCTGCCGACTTATCGTTGATCGCAAGCGCAGCGCGCGCGTCAGCCAGGGCCAACGTGAACTGACGCAGTTCTCTCAAAGTTTTCGAGCGTGCGGTAAGCGCCCCAGAATCCTTTGGATTTCCCAAAAGCCGTGTATCTAGTGCGCCGAGTTCGCGGAGGGCTTGCTCGCTAACGTGTTTGTCCTCTCCACGACGAAGATCTCTACCAACTTCCAATTTTGCCGCGTCGTCCACGCGATCAACATCGAGCAATGCCTCGGCAGTTTGGATGCGGGCGCGCATCGATTCAGGCTGGAGCTTCAGTGCGCGCTGAACGTCATCGAGCGCCAGCAACGGTCGGCCGGCCAGAGTGAAAATGCGCGCTCGCTCGAGCAACAAGCCAGCATCCTGCGGCGATTTGGCAATCTGCGCGTCGAGCGCTTTGATTTGCGGCAGAAATGCCTGCAACCGTTCGAACTGCGGGAGCCATTCCTTCACTTCCGAGTCGGTGGCGTCCATTTTGTTTGCCTTCGCCATGTCGGCATAAGCCGCGTCCCATTTGTGCAAACGAAGGAAAGCGATTGCGCGCGCGACACGGCGCGTGGCCGAATCCTGTGCAGCGATTGCCTTCGTTCGATAACCCGCGTGATCTTCCCAGCGCTCCTGCGTCGCGCATAAATTCGCCAGATTGTCATACTCGGTCGCGGCGTCTGCCGGCAACGGCTTCGACGCGAGAAACGCAAGCCAATGCCGCTCGGCATTTTGATAATCCTTGCGCCTAATCGCAAGGTCGCCCCGGAAATCTTCAATCGCTGCCGGTGGATGCCGGACTGCTTTTTGCCATGCGTCGAGTGTTTGCTCCAGACGATCCAGGTCTTCGGTTTCCAGTTCTGTCTGGGCAAGTGTATCCCAGACATTGGAGTCGCTTGGAGTGATGGCGAGAATGCGCCGAGTCAACTCGATAATCGCGGGCTTATCCGCGGCGTCTTCGGCTGCTTGTAGCTCGGTTCGCAATTGCGAAACCTCCTGGCCCGCTACCGGTGCTGCGGCTACGGATCCGACGCACAGTGACAGGAGGAAAATGAATGTGAGCAGGAGGGACAAGGGCGGCCATTATGGCCGGCGATTATTAGCGTTTCAATGGTTTTTGCAAAAGAGCTTGCGTCCGCTAGAGCGGAACTTCCATGTGATTCGCGATGACATTTGCGAACACCTCATCGCTGCGGTTCTTTGCAGTCCGCCATCATTACCATGTCTCGTCAATACACGCTGCAACGCGCACCAGCCCCGACGTCGACTAATGTCGACTACGCTGCCGAGCTAAATGAACAGCAGCTCGCAGCAGTGACTGCGGCGCCGGGTCCGCTTCTTGTCATAGCTGGTGCGGGCTCGGGAAAGACGCGCACCCTTACTTATCGCGTGGCCTACGGGTCCGCTTCTTGTCATAGCTGGTGCGGGCTCGGGAAAGACGCGCACCCTTACTTATCGCGTGGCCTATTTGCTCGAAAACGGAATCGATCCTCGCAATATCCTGCTTCTCACGTTCACAAACAGAGCTGCACGCGAAATGCTGGGACGTGTAGCGAATTTGATGCCGGTCGACGCCAGCGGACTTTGGGGTGGCACATTCCATTCGATAGGAAACCGGATCTTGCGCCGGCACGGCAGCGCGCTCGGTTATTCGAGCGGTTTCACCATCATGGACCGCGAAGATCAAAAAGATTTGATCGACGCCGTCGTAATCAGCGCAGGAATTGATCCGAAGGAGATTCGATTTCCGAAAGGTGATGTACTCGCGGAAATTTTTAGTTTTGTCGTCAATACAGAGAAGCCGATGGAGGAATTGCTTGCAGAAAAATTTCCTTATTTCCTGCCGCTACTTGAGAAGATTCACGACGTTCGGGAGCGCTACGAAAAAAAGAAAAAGGCAACTAACTCGATGGATTTCGACGATTTGCTGCAAAAGACGTTGTCGATGTTTCAACAGCACGAACGAATCGCGGAAATTTATCGGCGGCAGTTTCAGTTCATTCTCGTCGACGAATACCAGGACACGAACAAGATCCAGGCTGATCTCGTCGATCTGCTCGCGCATGACCACCGAAACGTGATGGTGGTGGGCGATGACGCACAGTCAATCTACTCGTGGCGCGGCGCCAACTTTCAAAACATCCTCGAATTTCCAAAGCGTTATCCAGATGCGCGGGTGTTCAAGATCGAGATGAATTATCGCAGTGTGCCAGAAATTCTGGACGTAGCGAACGCGGCCATTGCCGCCAACGTTCACCAATTCCGCAAACGCTTAAGCGCAACGCGCGAATCAAAAGCGCTGAAGCCGGCCCTTGTCGCGCTAAACGATGGTGCGGAGCAAGCGCAGTTTGTGGCGCAACGAATCCTCGAACTCCGCGATGAAAATGTCGATCTCAACGACATCGCGGTGCTCTACCGCGCGCACTATCACGCGGTCGAGCTGCAGCTGGAGTTGTCACGGCGAGGCATACCTTATCAAATCACCAGCGGCATCCGATTTTTCGAGCAGGCGCATATTAAAGACGTCACTGCGTTTGTTCGCTTCGTAGCCAATCCTCGCGATGAAGTCGCATTCAAACGCATGGCGAAATTGCTTCCCGGCATCGGCAATCGTACCGCAGAAAACCTTTGGCGGGCCTGGGAAAACTCGCTGGCTGTAGTTGCGGGCGCCGAGTTGCGGGCGCCGCTCGTGGCCCGGAAGGAACGTCACCACAGGCCGGGGTCAGCGAGCCACCTCAGGCGGACTACAACATCGGCAAAACGCTCCTGGCCATGAACGTTCCAATGAAATCAAGGAAGCCTTGGGAGCAACTCGCGCACACGCTGGACGAAATCGCTCCAGCCGGTCGACCCAATATGCCATCGGAAATGATCACGTCTGTCGTCGAAGCGATCTATGACGATTATGCCAAAGCGAACTTCACAAACTATGAACTTCGCCGCGAAGATTTGAATCAGCTCGCAATCTTTGCCCGCCAGTTTAAGGACGTGCACGAATTTCTTTCGCAGTTGGCGCTGATCAGCAACGTTGATGCAGAAGCCGCGTCAGTTCAAGCCGGCGACAAGGAAGCCGTCAATCTTTCTTCAGTGCACCAGGCCAAGGGCCTTGAGTTTCACACAGTGTTCGTGATCTGGCTGACTGACGGAATGTTTCCAAGCAATCGCTCGCTCGATACGCGTGATGCCCTCGAGGAAGAACGGCGTCTGTTTTATGTAGCCATCACGCGCGCCCGCGACGAATTGTATCTCACTTATCCGCAAATGCGTCTGAGCGGAGGATATGGCGACGTTTTCCAGCGGCCCTCGCGTTTTCTGCAGGAGATTCCAGACGCACTCGTCGAAGACTGGCAGGTGCAGCGCCGCTGAATTCATTGGTTAGCATTTCGGCAAAGCGCTCAGAAGTCGATGAATCTCTCGTCCTTTTCGAAAACGAATTAGAATGAGAGATGTCTCGACTTCGCTCGACATGACAAGATGACGCATCCAGGACTGAATCTTTCACCGGAGAAAAAGATTGCGGGCGTGCTCGTGCCGTTGTTTGCGCTGCGCGGAGAGGATGATCTGGGAATCGGTGATATTATCGGCGCGCTCCGGGAGTTTATCGATTGGGTCGCACAAATTGGATTCAAGCTAGTCCAACTCCTGCCCATCAACGAGACCGGGGCCGACAACAGCCCGTACAACGCGATCAGCGCAATGGCGATCGAACCAGCCACGCTGCATTTAGCGCCAAACTCGTTACCAGATTTAACACGCGAAGACTTTGATGCTGCAGTTGCTGGCACCGATCTTCGCAGTCTTCGTCTTGGCGAAGTAAAATACCGCCAAGTCAAAAAACTGAAGCGGCGCATCCTAGAGAAAGCGTTTGCGAATTTCTCTGCTAACGCCAGCGAAGAACGGCAGTTGGAATTCGAAACATTTTGCGAAGAGGAAGCCCAGTGGCTACGCGATTACGCCTTTTTTCGCGTTCTAATGGAAGAGAATGAGGATTCCGCCGCTTGGAATCGATGGCCGGCGCAACATCAGTCAATAGAAAGAGCGCGAAACTGGTTACGTGGTCTGCCGCAAGATCGACAAGCAGGGCTGGCAAGCCGTCAAGATTTCTTCCGTTATGTGCAGTGGATTGCGCACCAACAATGGCGCGCGATCAAATCATACGCTGAGGAACGCGGCGTGGCACTGATGGGCGATATTCCATTCGGCGTCAGTTATTACAGTGCTGACGCTTTCGCGCGGCCGGATGGATTCGTGCTCGATTGGTGCGGCGGCGCGCCTCCCGAGCCTTACTTCAAAGAAGATCTATTCACGCAAAAGTGGGGCCAGAACTGGGGCATTCCGCTCTATCGCTGGGACAGAATGCGAGTGGACAATTTTGAGTGGTGGCGCGAGCGCGTCCGGGCTGTTCGCCGCATTTTTCATCTCTTTCGCATTGATCACGTGCTTGGATTTTATCGCATCTATGCCTTCCCCTGGCGGCCGCGGAAGAACAAGCAATTTTTTCCGCTCGATTGGAATCAAATGCTCGAACGAACTAGCGGCCGCGCACCGCGTTTCGTTCCACGTGACGACGAAACCCCCGAAAACTCCGAGGCGAACAAACGCGAAGGCGAAGAATACTTGCGCGTTGTTTTGGACGAAGCCGGCGCCACGCGAGTGATCGGCGAAGACCTCGGACTTGTTCCTGATTACGTACGACCAAATCTGCGCGCGCTCGGAATCGCGGGATTTAGAATCCCGCAATGGGAGGTTCGTGGTGAACAAGTCACGCCCGGAAACGAATACGAGCGGCTTTCCGTTGCGACATATACAACGCATGATCACAAACCGATCCGCGCTTTGTGGGAAGAAGCTTTTGAGCATCCGACGCCGACATCGGAACAATCCCGATTCGATTTAGCAAAAATCGCCGTCTTCGCTGGGTTCGATCCAAAAATCGACCGCGTCGATTTTGAAAAAGATTTTTACCCTGCGATCATGGGAGCGCTTTTCGGAAGCGAGGCATGGCTCGCTATCGTCATGATCACCGATCTGCTCGCGCGCAAATACCGTTTTAATGTACCTGGGACTAAGGCAAACTTGAATTGGACACGGCGAATCCGACGCTCGATTGGGCAGCTGATTTCCAGCCCCAAAGAGCAAAAGCGAATGCGCTTAATCCATGACCTTCTGGTAAAAACCGGGCGGATTTAAAATTTCTTGTAGAGGCGTTTGTGTCAAACGCTTAACGAATCGTTCGGTACCTCTGGCAAGAATACTTACACGCTCTTCTCAATGGGTGCACCGACCTTATTGCCCCACTCGGTCCAGGAACCGTCGTAGTTCCGCACGTTATTCAGTCCCAATAGATAGGTGAGCACGAACCACGTGTGACTGGAACGCTCGCCGATGCGGCAATAAACAACTGTCTCCTTTTCGGGTCCAACTCCACATTGGTCGAAATAGATTTTTGCCAGCTCCGAAGCCGGCTTGAACGTGCTATCGTCGTTGGTGGCTGTTTTCCACGGCATGCTCTTCGCTCCGGGAATATGACCTCCGCGCAGAACGCCCTCCTGCGGATACTCGGGCATATGCGTAATCTCGCCCTTGTATTCGCCCGGTGAGCGCACATCGATCAGCGGTTTGCCGCTTTTACTTTGCGCCAATGCTTCATCGAAGAAGGCGCGAATTTCTTTGTCGAATCGTTTCTTCGGTACTGGATAATTTGTCTTTGCATATTTGGGGACGTCGCGCGTCATGGGACGGCCTTCCGCTTTCCATTTGTCGCGACCGCCATTGAGAATTTTCACTTTCTCGTGTCCAAAGAGTCGGAACGCCCAGAGTCCATAGCAGGCCCACCAGTTGGCTTTATCACCATAGAAAATGCAGGTCGTGTCTGGCGTGATGCCGCTACTGCTGCAAAGCTCCGCAAACATATTTGGTGACGTCGCGCGTCATGGGACGGCCTTCCGCTTTCCATTTGTCGCGACCGCCATTGAGAATTTTCACTTTCTCGTGTCCAAAGAGTCGGAACGCCCAGAGTCCATAGCAGGCCCACCAGTTGGCCTTATCACCATAGAAAATGCAGGTCGTGTCTGGCGTGATGCCGCTACTGCTGCAAAGCTCCGCAAATTTCTCAGGCGAGATATAGTCACGAATCACCGGGTCTTGCAGGTCGGCACGCCAATCGATATGGACTGCGCCCGGAATGTGTCCTGTATCGTAAAGAAGCACGTCTTCATTCGACTCCACGATCCGGATCCCATCGTCTTTGAGATGTTTTTCCAGCCACTCGGTCTCCACCAGCGCCTCAGGATGCGCGTATTGGGTAAATTGTGTAGCCATAGAAAGAAACCTCAGGCGGCGCCTACAACCCGGCAAGGGGTTTTACAATTTCATCGCCCATGGAGCCTCACGGTCATGCCGAAAACTCTGGTCGGACCTGGGCAAGCAATTCCGGTCAGCGAAGAACTACAGTCTTAATGCTTCTTTGCTTGCAAGAGCTTGATCGCATCGCGCAACTCCGCGGCGCGCTCGTAGAGCTCTTTTGCAATCGCAGTTTCCATCTCGCGCCGCATGATCTCCAGCTTGGAAAGCGGACGCTTTGCTTTCACTTCCTCGAGCCATTCGTCGAGAAATGCGATCTCGGAACTCTTCGACACCAGCTCCGGAAAGTTTGACTGTTGCAAAAAATCAACGATCGCCTCGCGGCCACGCTCAATTTCAGCTATCGCCTCCGCAAATTGACCCTGGCCGAGAAAAATGGAAGCCTTCGCACGAGTGTTCATCATGAGCACGTAGGGACGGAATTGTTGGAGGCTCCAGGAAAATTCCTCGCGGTCTGTATGCTGGGAGACGAAGGTGAAGAGGTCGAGATTACGCTGCGTATCGCGGACTACGCCGTCGAAATCATTGATCTGAAACAGGCTCAGATAACGATGATAATATTGGATACCTTCCTGTTGGAGCTCTGCGCATTGTTCGGGCGCGAGCTCGTAGGTTTCGCCTTTCGCCGCAGCACGAGCAGCCCGTCTCTGATGATATTCCAGAAGCG
>Ga0193726_1003388_pt1 | contig 10168 bp, 5 predicted proteins | sample H2c1metaG_FD_144928 | JGI IMG/M metagenome (GOLD analysis project Ga0193726, IMG submission 144928) | Soil microbial communities from a riparian zone of the East river system, Colorado, United States - H2c1 | ecosystem: Environmental > Terrestrial > Soil > Riparian zone | place: USA: East River... | reverse complement strand
GGTGGCGATCGCGTGAAGATCGCCGGCAGGGCACGTTTGTACCTTCACGGCACGCTCGAACTCTAAAGCGTCTGCCTTCAGGGCGAGAACCTGACACGCACTCCTGTCAGTGAATTCGTGGCAATTTGCCGGTCACGAGGCGACGAGGTGCGACGGCCGGACGATAGCAGAGAATCGAGCCCCTCAGGCGCAGGGTATGCTTCGCGGAAGCGGACTTTGCTGCGGCAATTTCGAAAGCTCGCCGGTGCGCCTCATCCCAAAAAAAGGAGGGCCGTTTGGCCCTCCAGGAATGCAGCTTTGCGCAGGAGATTAGAAGGTGAACTTCGCCACCAGCCGCAGAATGCGTGGGTTGTTGGAGAAGGCCAATTCCGGCTGATTGAATTTGTCACTATTCACCCGGACGTAGCCCGTGATCGAAGTGTTGGAAATGGTATTCACCGTGTTAATGCTGCCCGGTATGTACTGAGCATGATTGAGCAAATTGAGCGCCTGCGCCTGGAATTCGAAGCCCATTCTTTCGGTGAGCTTCAACCGCTTTACCACGGTCAGGTCCCAGTTGTTAATGCGGCGAGACGGAACTGTGTTTCGATTGACATTGGACAACGCGCCTGGGCCTGCCTGAATGTATTGGGCCTTAGGATTGACAGCAACATAACCCACGGTTCGGCACGAGTCAGGATCGTTTGGATCGGCACAGGGCACGGGTGAATTGAACACGGGGGTCACAGCCGAGCCGGTACCAACAATCCCGCCTGGATTAAAGATCGGCCGGTCGGGAGCGGAATCGCCATTCAGGTCTGAATCGGTCCCGCTCTGGGCCGTGAAAAACTCGGGAGATTCAATGATGTACTGCGGAGCAATCTCCCAGTTGCCCAGGATGTTCCTCTCGAAGTAATTCGAATTCTTGAAGAACGGCATGTCGTAGATCGCCTCGAGGGAGAGGCGGTGACGGCGATCAAGCGCTGAATCCGATCGTTCCGCAGCGATGTCTTGCGAGTTTTGCGGACGGCGCGGAGTCAGCACCGTGGAGAATACTTCCGCGGTGGAATCATCAATTGCATGGCTCCAGGTATAAGCAGCCTGCATTTGCAAACCGTGGTTGAAGTTGCGGGTAAGTTGCGACTGCAGTCCGTGATAGATGGAACTGCCCAGCGGTCTGTAGGTTGTGATGGCCCCGCCAAATCCGGCGGCCGTATACGCGGGGATCACATTCGGAACGGCGTCGAAGTCGGCCAGCGTGGTGGTTAACCCAGCGATGGTTGCTGGGTCAGGTGAAGTTAGGAACGTCGGAAGAAACATGCTGGCAGACACTTTAGGCTGAATATCAAGCTGCTGTTGGACCGGAAGGTGGACCCCACGAGTCCCCACATAACGGACTTCTGCGGTCCAGGTTCTCGCGAATACGTGCTGAATTCCCAAGTTCCAGTTTTCGGAATAAGGCAGTTGTTGATTGGGAAGTTGACCCGAGGTGGCGGCTCGCGCGTCGGCCGGCGAGCCGTAGGAAATCAAGCCCGAACCGCTTCCGGGAGGCAGCCCGCCATTGGCCAAGAATCCGGTAGTTCCCCAGGTGCATCCGCCGACGCCGTTCGTGCTCGAACCGACGTCGCAGGTTGCACCAAACTGCGGAGGAACTGTCAGCAGACCGAGGTTGTCGAATAGAACGTCGTAGGCCATGCCAAATCCGCCGCGGATGGAAGTGTTTCCGCTGGCGCCGGGTGAATATGCAAAGCCCACGCGAGGTGCGAAGTTCTTGTACTGTGGCTGCGGAGCTGCAAAGCTGATGAGTCCCGGCACGCTGGCTGCGAGATTCAAGTCCTGCTGCCGTTCGGTAAACGGCACAGAGGTGAACTCGTATCGCAGTCCAAGGTCGATGGTGAGGTTCGGAGTGATGCGCCATTGATCATTGCCATAGGCGTAAATCGCCGACTGGTCGCCATAGTAGGTGTTGCTACCCGTGGAACGCTGACCGAGATCGTCAGGCACCTCATCCTCCAGGAATCTCAGAGTGGTGCTGTACTCATAGTCGCCTCGCGAGCGTTGGGTGAAGCCCTGAGGGGAGATATACTTGCGGCCTTCAATGCCGAATTTGAAGTTGTGTTTCCCCCGTACCCAGGAAACGTTGTCGGTCGCCTGGTAGATATTCTGGATGCCAAACTGGGGGGCGTTGCCGTCCGGTCCAATTTGGTTGAACGTGTCGTCCATCACCAGGTTCGGGAACTGATCCAATCCTGGATAGGCGGCGTCTGTGACCGGGAAATTTTGCGCATTGCGATTGAACCCAAGGCGGAACTCATTGCTCACAGAAGGGGAAAAGGTGTGGTACTCACTTAGCGTCAGCAGATAATTCTTGACCGGCACCTGGGTGTAGAAGACCGGCAGATTCGCCGCGATGTCGGTGGAAGGATTTCTCTGATACACATAGCGGCCGCGGAGCTGGTCTTTCTGTGAAATGTCGTAATCGATGCTATTGGTTGTGGTGAAGGTGGTGTTGTCGTTGGGCCCGGAAAGATCGATTTCGCCGGTTTCGATGCCACCGGGCAGCGAAGGCGATATGTCATAGGCAGGATTGCAGTTTCCCCCGTCCCCGACGGTGGTTGCCGTTCCGATGTATTTCTGGAACTCAGCCAGGTTGGTGGCGCTGATATTCGGTAGGCCGTTGATGGTTGCATAACCCGCGGCTGTGGGCGCACAGACAAATAGGCCCGCGGCCGTGAGCTGGCGAATCGTCTGATATTCGTTGTTGGTGAAGAAAAACAATTTGTTCTTGATGATCGGTCCGCCGATCTGTCCGCCGTAACGATTGTCATCGAAAGGCGGCTTCACCGTGATGCCTTGATTCTTGAGAAGAGTGTCTTGGGCGTTCAGATTGCGGTTATTGAAGTACCCATATGCAACGCCGTGGAAGGAATTCGTGCCGCCGCGAATGGTTTGATTGAATTGTCCGCCCGAGGAGTGGCCGAATTCAGGTGAAAACTGGTTCTGCAGTACGGTGAAGTTCTCGACCGCGTCGTTGGGAATGGTGACGATGGCGCCGGTAACCGACTTGCTGTTGTTGTCGACGCCTTCGACGGTGAAGTTGTTGTTGCGGGGACGCTGCCCTGATACCGATGGCCCCATGCCGACGCCGATGCCTCCGGCGCTGGCCACGCCAGCGTTGAGCAGCGACAGGTTGAGCACGCCCAACCCCGTGGATGCCGTGGGAAGGTCCTGAAGGGACTTCTGCTCGAACGTGTTCTGGATGTTCTGCGTTGTCGTATCGATGGTCGCGCCTTCGGCAGTGACTTCGACGGAAGTTGTCTGGGTGCTGACCCCCGCGGCGATGTTGGCGGTGGCCTGTTTGTTGAGCTGCACTTCGACGTCAACATAGCCGCCGGTGAGCCCATTTCCCGACACTTTGAGGTTGTAGTGGCCAACCGGCAGGTTGATGAAGTGATACTCGCCGGTGGTGTTGGTTTTCGAAGTGGCCTCGAGGCCGGTCGCGAGATTCGTCGCGCGGACCGCAATGTTGGGCACAACTGCGCCGGATGTATCCGTCACAACGCCGGTAAGGTCGCCGCTGATGGCCTGCGCTTCCATGTTGACCGGTGCGATGAAGACAGTAAGGCTGATCAGCAAAGCCAAGGCGATGGCCAAGGCCAGAGTTGAAAATTTCATTTGTAGTCCCCTTGTACGAGTGTGGTATCCACCGCGAATTTCTTGATCATTTCGCGGTGTCCCTTCTGTGTTGTTCTGGTCTTGATAAAAAGCGAGCAGGAGATCCGAGTGGCGCTGCACTGAGGTTCTGAATTCGGCGTTACTTTCCATTTTCGTTCGCAATTTTCTGCATCGACGTCCCCAGTACTTCGCCGGCGTCTGGCTCCTGAATGAAAGCCACCAGGCGCAAATTGGCGGGATCGGCGGCGGCATCGAGTTTCACTTCCACCTCGCCCTGGAAGCCTTGCTGGGTTCCCACCGCTCCGACCCGGCGAACTTTCTCGGCCACGGCCACGTGGGTCATGTGCCGTCCCTTGTTCTCGCCTCTGAGGACTTGTGATTCGGCGTGGTCGAGAGCGACGACGACGTAAACGTCGGCTTTGCGGGCTCTCGAAGACTGCGGCAACGCTTCGGACTCCAGGTGCGCCCGCAGGGTGGTTGGATTCTCAAGGGAAAGCCGGGAAATTCTGACTCCAATCTTGGGACGGCTTCGTGCCATGGCGAAGGCGCGGCTGGCGGAAGTAACGTCGCTTCCGTTGAACTGGCTGGCGCCGTCAATCACCATCTGGGGCGTGTAGACATTCAAACCGAAGCGCTGGCCATATTGGCGCTGACGGTCAGTGAAGACTGGTGAGGAGTGGGGATCCTTCCAGCCATCATGGTCCCAGTAGTCGACGTGTTCGCTCAGCGCAATCACTTGCGTGCCGGAAACAGGTTGCAGACGATCCAGTTTTCCCAGCAGCTCATCCGCGGGAGGACAAGTTGAGCATCCTTCCGAGGTGAAGAGTTCGACGAGAACGGGAAGAGTGGGGCTGGGATTCGGGTTCTCCGCTGCGGCCACGAATTGCGCGGTGGCGAGAGCCGACATGCAGAGCAGCAGCGTGAGAAGCGGTTTCACATAACAGTGTCATGCAACCGTAAGACCAATTGTGATTTCGCGTTGTGTCAGCAACTTGCGGCTTAACCAACGCGCGGTGATATGTGCTTTCGGAGGATCGTATTTTGATCCCCAAGCTAAATGGCGATATCCGGCCCCCCGGTTTGTCATCTCGCCACTGCTGCTTGTTGAAGTACACCATCGTGTATGGATCGGGCGATAACTACCAAATTGTGTAGATTGAAACGGCGGTTGAGGATTGTCCGGAGACGTGTCTAAAGCTGGTTAGAGTTAGAGCGGACTGGTTGGAGAGGATAGCAGTAGCGAGGATTGAACCTTCGTCATCGGCTTCATCGCGGCGGGCAGGACTTGGAAATCAGCAAGCCCGCCTGCGGCAGGAGCCTCGCCTCCGGGGGAAACTTCGTTGCAGCGAAGTTCCTTCTGGCCTAGGCGGACCACCGTGCAGTCTCGATGATCCCGCCGGCGACTACTCGGCGAGGAAGGAATCGGTGCCGATCCAAAATGCCGCGAGCGCTCTCAAATTCTTCTTGTAGGTCCGGGTGACGGCGTATTCCTTTCCTCCCTTGATTCGAAGGCCGTACTCTCCGGTTAGCCACGGACGGATCTCCTGCACAAAACGCGAATTCACCAAAACCGACCGATGTATGCGAATGAATCCGTATGGCCTGAGCTTCTCCGCCAGAGCGGAAATGGACTCGCGCAGCAGATAGGAGCCAATGTCACCCTGCAACAGGACGTAATTGCCTTCGGCCTGGACCACGGCAACGTCCCCGGGATCGATGAATAGAATTCTTCCCTTGGTCTTGATCGCAACCCTGGGCGAGCGCTGTTGGGAGAAACCCTGCAACTGTGGCAATAGCTCCACCAATTTGGTGGCGCGTTCCCCGGCTGTTCGCAGGAATGCCGCGTCCAGGGCGGCTTCAATCCGCTCTTCCGCAAACGGCTTGAGTACATAGTCGACGGCATGTTTCTCGAATGCGGTGATGGCATGTTGATCGTGCGCCGTAACAAATACGATGGATGGCAGCGGGGGGTCCCGCTGCTGCAAGCGATCCAGAAGTTCGATCCCCGATAGCTCAGGCATGTTGATGTCGAGGAGCAGCACATCGTAGGGTTCTTTGGAAAGCTTATCGAGCGCGGCTACGGCATCGTTGACCGCTTCGAAATGTTCGACGTCACTTCTCTTGCTGAGCACTTTTGCCAGAGCTGCCTGCGCAAGCGGTTCATCGTCAATGATTAATACTCGCATCGTGGATCCTGACCCTTAATCTCCGGCGACCCGCCCATTCTCGAGAGCGCTGAACTCCTGATGCGAACCCAGCATCGGCAAAGTGAGTGTCGCCGTGGCTGTCTGATTGGGAGCGATCGCGAAGGAAAATCTGCCCTCGTCGGAGTACAAATATTGCACCCGGGCCTCGGTATTTCGCAGGCCCAAGCCCGTCCCCGCGGCAGGTTTGCCACCGACGCTATTGCGGACGCGAAGCACGAACTGTTCATTCGAGACGCTGGAGTCAATTTCAACCCAGCCGTTGACTCGCGAGCAGGCAATCCCGTGCCGGATTGCGTTCTCCACGAGCGGTTGCAGGATCAATTGCGGAACCAGCAACCCGGTCGTTGCCGGTGCGATCGACCAACGCACCGTTAGCCTGGGCCCAAACCGCATCTTTTCGAGATCGAGATACTCGCCGACGAACTTGAGTTCCTCCCGGAGGGGAATCAAGTCGGAGCTGCCATGTTCCAGGGCCATGCGCAGGAGACTGGACAGCTTGACCACCATGGATTTTGCCGTCTTGCGATCGCTGTCGATCAATGTGGAGATTCCGTGCAGCGTATTAAAGAGGAAGTGGGGATGGATCTGCATTTTAAGCGCTTGCAGCTCACTCGCCGCGAGTGCTTGCTGGGATTCCAATCTTTCGACTTCCTGCTTGCGAACCCTTTCGAAATACACATAAGCGTGGGCGGCCACCACGATCGCTATGTAGATGGTGATCAGGTCGGCAAAGCCTCCGCGAATGGGTGCCCAGGGGCTGTGGCCAGCCCGGGGAACATACTGTTGCAGTGCGGCGCTCCACGGCGGAAGAATCAACCAGCGAATCCAAGCGTAGATCACCATGAAAGGAACGACGCCGACGCAGTAGGCAAGGAGATAGCGCACCCGGTGCCTTGCAGAGGTAATGTATTGGCGGACGATGTAGAAAATCGGTGGAGTCAGCAGGGCAAAGGCAAAGCCGCGGGCTCCGGCCAGCCGGAGCATGTCGACCAGCGATGACTGGATGTTCAATGACTGGTCGAAAATCCGGTATTGCCATCCCGTAAGAATTGACAGAGCGCACCATATGCTGACTGAGACCAGGTATGCCTGGGCGATCTGTCGGGGCTTGCTCATTCGTGATCGCATTCTATGCGTCCTCGATTCGACCGGCCCGCTGTTAGGGACGGATCTACAAGAAAGCACAGCAAGCTTACCAATATTTGATGCGAGTTTTTGTCGGGCCGGTGCGCTTTGGCTGGCTTTTGCCGCCGCACTCCGTCCATCTCCGAACCAGTTTGGGACGCTGTTGTGTGGGAAGGACAGATGCTGTTGTGCGGGAAGGACAGATATAGATGATCAGGATATGGACGCTTTTGGGGCATCGGAGTTTGATCGAATCGTGTTCTGGAGGGGGATTCATTGTCTTCAGCGGGGTAAATCCGACATGAAAGTGACAGGGAGCACGTCTTCTGAAAGACCCAACGCTCCCTGGCCAATCTTTCCCTCGAGAAACTGAAAGCGAGAGGATGGAGGGTAAATCCGACCAGGGCGTTTGTGATGCCGAGTAGCGAGAAACCGGGGCGACTCTTCTTCTTAAGAACGGCAGGGAGCGTTCCATCCCCCTGGGGGCGCAAGTATCGCTCAAGCGGGATGCAAACAATGCTGCGTTCATACAGAACTATGGATGGAAGGATCCCGCACGCTCAGCAACGGGCGGCCGCCGGGTTCCGATCAGGCATCTCGATCGTGTCTTGTTTTCTGTTTCTCGGGTTTTTCCTGCTAAACTTCTGCTTTCACTTTCTCATCCGAGGCGTCCTTGGCTCCTTCGCTCAAAATCTCTCCGGCACTCAAGAAGCGTGCATCGCAAATTCAAATCCTTCTCATGGATGTGGACGGGACCATGACGGACGGCGGGGTGACACTGCTTTCGCAGCCGGACGGCAGCGCCCTCGAGATCAAGACTTTCGATGCCCATGACGGACAGGGCATGACCCTGGCCCGGACCGCCGGAATTCGCACTGGCTGCATCACCGGCCGCGAGAGCAGCGCTCTGCTCGAGCGTGCCCGCGAGATGAATATGGAATTCATCTACATGAAGCGGGCGGTCAAGATTCCTGCCTATGAGGAGATTTTGCAGAAAACTGGCGTCCCGGAATCCTCGGTCGCCTTTGTTGGCGATGATTTGCCGGATTTGCCGCTCATGCGGCGAGTCGGATTGGCGGTTGCCGTCGGCGATGCTGTGCCTGAAGTAAAGAAGGCCGCCCACTTTACGACGAAAGCCGTCGCCGGGCGCGGCGCGATTCGCGAAACGGTTGAGCTCATCCTCAAATCCAAAGGCATCTGGGAAGAGATGATCGACAAGGCCCGCGCTTAACCGAGCAAGGGAAAAGAATCATGGAGATACGGGCGGTTTGCCGATTCCTCGTGTTTTGGGCACTTACTTTCGCGGCCGTTGATTTGATGACAAGCGCTGCGAGGGGCTCTGAAAAAAGCAAAGGACAGCAGGATTGGCCGATCTATGGCGGCACGGCGGAGAATAATCACTATTCAAGCCTCTCCCAAATCAACCGCAGCAACGTAAAGCAGCTGAAGCTTGCCTGGAGCTTTGACACCGGAGAGCAAGGCGGGTTGCAAACCAGCCCGATCGTTGTCGACGGCGTACTTTACGGAATCACGCCGAGCCAAAAAGTCTTCGCCCTGAATGCCGGTAGCGGAGAAATCTTGTGGAAATTCGACTCCGGGACAACGGGAACACAACCTGATCGCGGGCTCACTTACTGGAGCAGCGGCAGCGATCGACGCATCCTGGTTGGCGTGATGAACTTTGTGTATGCCTTGGACGCGGCGACGGGCAAGCCAGTTTCTGGCTTTGCAGATCATGGACGAATCGACCTTCAACAAGGACTGGGACGCAATCCGGCCTCGCAATCCATTTACCTGACGAGCCCGGGAGTCATCTATAAAGACATGTTCATCGTCGGCGGCCGTAATCCCGAAACGCTTCCGGCGCCGCCGGGAAATATCCGCGCTTACGATGTGCGAAGCGGCAAGCTTCGCTGGTCTTTTCGTACCATTCCCCACCCGGGCGAGTTTGGCTACGAAACCTGGCCGAAGGATGCCTGGACTTACGCCGGCGCCGCCAACAACTGGGCCGGCATGACAGTGGATGCGAAACGGGGAATGGTGTATGTTCCCACCGGCTCCGCGGCATCCGATTTCTACGGCGCCAATCGCGTTGGGGACGATCTCTTCGCCAATTGCCTCATTGCGCTGAATGCGGAGACCGGCGAAAGAATCTGGCATTTTCAGGCGGTGAAGCATGACATTTGGGACCGGGACTTTCCCGCGCATCCGGTGCTTCTAAGCGTGAAACACGACGGAAGGGTTGTCGACGCCCTGGCCCAGACGAGCAAGCAAGGATTTGTTTATCTTCTGGATCGTGCGAACGGCAAGCCGCTCTTTCCGATGGAGTCTCGCAAATATCCTGCCAGCGATGTCCCGGGGGAAGTTGCGGCGGCGGAACAGATGCTTCCTGCCAAACCCGAACCTTTCGCGCGTCAGCGATTTACCGAGGAGTTGCTAACCAACCGGACCCCAGAGGCGCACCGCTGGGCACTCGAGAACTTCCGGAAATTTCGGAGCGAAGGACAGTTTGTCCCCCTCAGCATCGAGAAAGAGACGGTAATCTTTCCCGGCTTGGATGGCGGTGCGGAGTGGGGTGGTGCGGCGGCAGATCCTGAGACCGGGATCCTCTACGTGAATGCCAACGACGTCGTCTGGATGGGGGCGCTGGCAGAGGATACTGACAAGAAATCGAGTGGGCGCAGCATCTACTTGAGCCAGTGCGCCATCTGCCATTCGGAGAATCTGGCTGGCTCGCCGCCTACGTTCCCGACACTGGTGGGCGTCGGCGATCGACTCACTTCGTCCCAAATCGAAGCCGACATTCATCAAGGCAAGGGTCGAATGCCGGGCTTTCCGAACATCGGAGATGGCGAGCTGGAGGCTCTGATTGGATTCCTGGCGACCGGCGAGACCAAGGAATTGCAGGGCGACCCCAAGAGTGCAGAGCCGCCGCCTCCGGGAATGAAATATCGCTTCAAGGGATACCACAAATTTGTCGATCCAGAAGGCTATCCGGCAGTTGCGCCGCCCTGGGGCACGCTAAACGCAATCGATCTCAACACCGGGGAATACGTCTGGAAGATTCCCCTGGGGGAATATCCAGAACTTGTCGCCAAAGGCCAGAAAAGTACGGGGACGGAAAACTACGGGGGGCCGATTGTGACTGCCGGCGGCCTAGTATTCATCGGCGCGAGCGATTT
>Ga0193726_1003387_pt1 | contig 10171 bp, 12 predicted proteins | sample H2c1metaG_FD_144928 | JGI IMG/M metagenome (GOLD analysis project Ga0193726, IMG submission 144928) | Soil microbial communities from a riparian zone of the East river system, Colorado, United States - H2c1 | ecosystem: Environmental > Terrestrial > Soil > Riparian zone | place: USA: East River... | reverse complement strand
CGTCTCTGTGGGTGAGGAAGACGTACTGAGGAGACCCCGCTCCCCTCTCACGTCCCCCCTCTCCCCGCTCCCCTCTCATGTCTCCTCAAAATAATGCGGCACGAAGCAGCTCGTATTGCGCGTGATGCGATCGGTGTCTTCGCGCATGCCGATCCCGGCCGGCTCGTGACCGATCAGCCATGATCCGATCAGCGCGTAGCGGTCGGCGAAGCGCGGCAGTTCGCTGAACTGTTGGTAGATGACCGGTTCGGTCGTCGGCGTCTCTTCGTCGGCCGCTTGCAGCACGATGACGCCCTCGCCTTCACGGCCGAAACGCGGCTTGCGCACCAGCGTGCCGGGCAGGGCTGCCCGGTCGTGCGCGGCTGGAAGCAGGTTCGGATGGCCGGGATTGAGTTGCCACAGCAACGCCAGGATCGACTTGTTCGACAGCAGCATTTTCCAGGCCGGTTCGATCCAGCGCACGTCGAGCTGGGAGATCTTCGCGCCGAATGGTTCAGCCAGCAGCCATTCCCACGGATACAGCTTGAACAGTGCAGCGATCACCGCACCATCCAGGTCGATGAAGTCGGACCCGGACCAGCCGATCTGTTCGATATCGAGTGCGATCGTCGAAAGCCCAGCCTGCACGGCGGTATCACGCAGGTACTCGCAGGTCGCGCGATCCTCGGGTTGTTCATAACTTGCCGCAAAGTGGATTTTTTTCATCGGCGTGAACTGCTGCCAGCGCGCAATGAGCTTTTCGTGGATCGAGTTGAACTGGTCGGCTTCCGGCTGCGTGTCCTGCAGCCAGTGCCACTGCACGACCGCGGCTTCGAACAATGCGGTCGGCGTATCGGCGTTGTACTCGAGCAGTTTCGGCGGCCCCGATCCGTCCCAGCACAGGTCCATGCGTCCATACAGCGCGGGCTCGCCAGCGCGCCAGCTGCGTTCGACCAGGCGCGCGGCCTCGTCGTCGAGGCCAAGCTCGGCATAACGACCGTCACGAACGATGCGATCGACCGCATCCAGGCACAACCCATGCAGCTCGGCAGTCGCTTCTTCCAGCGTGTCGATTTCGTCCGCGCGGAACCGGTAGCAGACGTCTTCGCGCCAATACGGCTGGCCATCGATGGTGTGGAAATCGAAGCCGAGTTCCTCGACCCGTCCACGCCAGTCGTCGCGTTCGACGCAGGTCTCGCGCCGCATCAGCCGCCGCGCGCGCCAACGCGACCGGTCGCGCCGAAGCCGCCACGCGTACCGGCCTCAACGGTCGCCGGCGCACGCGCACCGGCCGAAGACGAGCCGCCGCCGCTGAAGTAGCGGCCCACGCCGGGATCGTTGGAGTCGCTCCGGCGAGCGGTCGGATCGCTGCGGTACCAAGGACCGTAGTAATACGTCGCCGCGCCGATGGCAGCAGCCGTGCCGACCGGAAAATCCGGACCGCATTGAGTCTGCGAATAGTCGGCGATGCAGTCCTCGCGCGACGTGTAACGGTTGCGCTGCACATCGGTGCCGCAGCCTGCAAGCAGGCCGCTGCTACCGACTGCCGCACCCATCAGGACGAGCCGAACGGTCGACGATTTGCGCGAGGTGCGACGCATGAATCTTCTGCCGCGCTCAGTAGACAATCGCGGCCGCGTTGAGCAGGCCCATCGCCAGCTTCAAACTCGCCATGGTGATCGCGACAGACAGCCGATCGGCTTCGATGTGCGCGCGCAGGTCGCGGATGATGAAGCGCAAAAGCAGGGACGCCACACCCTGCACCAGGCCCGCGATCGCTCCCCAGAGCAACAGATCGGTGATGTTCACACTGTGGGCCACGGCACTGGCCAGCGGCAGCGCAAATCCGAGCAACGTGCCGCCGAAAACGATGCTGGCGCTGACATTGCCTTGCCGGATCAGCGGCAACTCGTGTTGCGGAGTGACCAGGACGTAGGCAGCGACGAAGGCAACCAGCAAGATCACGCTGGTTGCCAGGTAAGCCAGAAAGTTCGGAAAGGTTGCCACGTACTCGAGCATGCCGCATCCCCAAGCGTCAGCGACGAGGCTAACAGAACCAATGCGCGGAAACATCCGCCGGCCCGCTCAGCCGACTTGGAAGCCGCGCAGTTCCTGCGTGTCCGCCATCAGGCGCTCGACCGACGTCACGCGCGCCAGCGCTGGCCCGTGGTGCAGCCAGCGCTCCAGCTCGGCAATCGCACTGTCTTCCCCGCAGGCCAGTACTTCGACCCTGCCGTCGGCAAGATTCCGGGCGTAGCCCGCCAGACCAAGCCGCACTGCCTCGTCACGTGCCGAAGCGCGGAAGAAAACGCCTTGCACTCTGCCGCTGACGATGTATCGGACGCATGCCATGCCGGCCGCGCTTCACTTGGCGCCGATGACGCCGTCGAGGTCCTTGGTCGTGATCGGGCCCATGAACGCCTTGGCGACATGTCCGTCCGGAGCGATGACGTAGGTGTTCGGCAGTCCTTTCGGCGTAGCGAAATCCTTGGGCGGCTCGATCACGTCGACCTGGGCGACCGGGTAGCTGATCGGATGCGCCTTCAAATACTTTTCGATGTCGGCCTTGTCGCTGTCCTCGAACGCCAGGCCGATCGCCGCAACCTTGTCCTTGTGCGCGGCGACGAAGGCGGAAATATCCGGCAGTTCCTTCAGGCACGGGGAGCACCACGTTGCCCAATAGTTCACAATGACCCATTTTCCACTTTGCGCAGACAGATCGAACGTCTTGCCGTCAAGCGTGGTGACGACCAGCGCCGGCTTTGCCGCAGTGGCCGCCAGCGCCGGCACGGGCAACGACGCAAGGCACAGCAGGATCGACAGGAACAACTTCATGATTTCTCCTTACAGCGGGTTTCTGATTCTTCATCTGACCGCGCGGCAGGCGGAAAAATTTCGCCCAATGGTACGCGCAGGCGCTCGCGCAGCGCGGCATTGGCGTCGTCGAGCAGTGCGTCCGCACGCTCGTCGCCGGCACCGGGCAGGCGCATTCCGTCCGGAAGGCGATATTCGCAGCACGAATAGACGTCGTACAGTGTGGTCGTGGCCGGATCGCAACTGAGCGACCAGGCCCCGTCTTCGCCGCGGCGGATCAGCGCGCCTTCGCACAGGTCGCGAAGGTAGCGCTGGACCAGGTCGTCGCTGAGGAACGGCTCGCGCGCGCGCAACTCGGCGCTGGTCAGCGCGCCGCCGGCGCGTTGCGCAGCGATGAAATGCGCGAGCACGCGCACCAGGCCGCGCATCTCGTTGCCCGCGGCCAGCCGCAATTCGACCGGCCGGTAGTCGAACGCGGCCAGCGATGCGGTCAGCGAAGCGCCGATCAGCACGAGGATCCAGGACAAATAGATCCAGAGCACGAAGATCGGCACCATGGCCAACGCGCCGTATACCTGCTGGTAATTCGCGCCGTTGGTCGCGTAGTCGGTGAACAGGCGCTTGAAGATTTCGAACAGCGCGGCGGCGAACGCGGCGCCGATCGCAGCGTCGCCGAGACGCACGCTGCGGTTCGGGATCAGGCGATAGGCGGCGATCAGCACCAGCCACTGGATCATGAACGGCAACAGGCGCAACAGGTGTCGTTTCAGCGAATAGTCCGCTTCAGCCTGCGCGAACAGCGGCAGCGCGAACAGGTAGGCGCTGAGCGCCAGCAGCGCGACGACCGCCACGGGTGCCAGCGTGATCACGGTCCAGTGCACGATGAATCGCGACGTGGCCCGCCGTGCCTGGGCAACACGCCAGATCTGGTTGAAGGTGCTTTCGACGCTGACCGTCAGGGAAACAACGCTGATCAGCACGACGATGATGCCGATCGCCGTCGCCCTGCTTGCGTTGTCGGCGAACTGGGTCAGGTAACTTTCGACTGCCTCGCCGGCTGCCGGCACGAAATTGCGGAAGACGAAGGCGCTGATATCGGCGCGCCATTCGCCGAACACCGGAAACGCGGAAATGAAGCCGAACACGACCGTCACGAGCGGGACCAGCGCGAACAGCGTGGTCAGCGCCAGCGCACCGGCTGCCTGCAGGCAATGGTCGTCGAGAAAACGACGCAGCACAAAGCGGGCAAACGAGACGACCTGGCGGCGATCGACGGATCTCATGAAGGTAGGGACGAGGGACGAAAGACGAGCATAGCGTCTCATGCCGCGTGGCAGTCGAACTTTAGTCCGATTGTTTGGGAGTCACGGCGCTTTAGGGCAAACTCGTCTGGCTGCTCCCCCTCGGCCCTCGTCCGTCATCCAAAAAAAATGGCAGAAATCCTGATCCTATACTACAGCCGCAACGGCAGCGTTGCGCAACTGGCCCGTCTCGTTGCGCGCGGCGTGGAGGAGGTGCCGGATGTGCGCTCGCGTCTGCGCAGCGTGCCGCCGGTTGCGGCGGTGACGGCCATCGCGCAGGCGCCGGTGCCCGACGAGGGCGCCCCCTATGCGACGCTGCAGGACTTGCGCGATTGCGATGCACTGGTCCTGGGCAGCCCTACCCGGTTCGGCAACATGGCCGCGCCGCTCAAGCATTTTCTCGACACGAGCGGAGCCGAATGGGCATCCGGCACTCTGGTCGGCAAGCCTGCCGCCGTGTTCACGTCGACGTCGACGATGCACGGCGGGCAGGAATCGACCCTGATCTCGATGATGCTGCCGCTGCTGCACCACGGCATGCTGCTGGTCGGACTGCCGTTCACGGAAACCGCGATCAATTCGACGATGAGCGGGGGCACGCCGTATGGCGCAAGCCACGTCTCCGGCGTCGGCGGCGACCGGACGCTCACGGACGATGAGCGCACGTTGGCACGCGCGCTCGGCCGGCGTGTCGCGGAAATCACGGCACGGCTGGCGCGGTGACGCCGTCGTCGATCGCTTTGCGCATCGGCGCGTCGGCCGCCCTGACGCAACTTGCGTTGCAGTTGCTCTGGCATGGCTGGATTCTCCCCGACTCCAGAGCGGCTCTGGCAATCGCCACGCTGCCGCTCTTGCCAGGCCTGTGGACCAGCCTGCACAACCTGCGCCGTGGCGTGCTTGTCGGCGGCATCGTCAGCCTGTTCTATTTCTGCCATGGCGTCGCCGGGCTGTGGAGCGTCGCAGCGGAGCGGCTACTGGCTGCCTGCGAAACGGCACTTAGCGTGATCGTCATCGGCGCTTCGTACTGGGATGCGCGCGGCTACCGCCGCGCAGCGAAATAGTCGTGGTGCCGATTCGCTCACACTGCGCGCGCATTCAAGCCGATACAGTAACAAGTCGTCTTGCCGATTCTTCTTCATCCGCGTAAATTTTTTACGCTTTGCCCATAAGGGACCCGAATGGCTTTTGTGCAGGCGCAGCCGGTATTGAGCAACCAGTATCTGGACGACCGGGTGCTGCGCTCCTATCTGCGCCGCGTCCTGCCGGCGGCGACGCTTGCGGCAATCGAGCCCGACCTGACCGATCTGGGTGCGTTCGCCGCGAACGCCTGGACTCTCGCACGCGGACGCGACGCCGGCGAGCCGCGGCTGACGCACTGGAGCCCGTGGGGTGAACGGATCGACCGCATCGAGCTGACGCCGGCATGGCTTGCGGCGGCGCCGCTGGCGGCGCGCTACGGTCTGGTCGGCGCCGGCCACGAACCTGCTCACGGCGCCGCGGCGCGCGTGCATCAATTTGCAATGGTATACTTGTTCCATTGTGCCAGCGAGTTCTACACATGCCCGCTGGCCATGACCGACGGCGCCGCCATGGCCTTGAAGGCCGCCGGCAATCAGCGCCTGATCGAGCGCGCGCTGCCGCATTTCCTCAGCCGCGACCCGGCCGAACACTGGATCTGCGGCCAATGGATGACCGAGACGTCCGGCGGTTCCGACGTGTCGGCGACACAGACCGTGGCGCGCGAGGAAAACGGCCGCTGGCGCCTGTATGGCCGCAAGTGGTTCACGTCAGCCATCAACGCGCAGGCCGCCCTCGTGCTTGCGCGTCCGCAGGATTCCGCGCCCGGCGCCGACAACCTCGCCCTGTTCTATCTCGAGCCGCGCAGGGCCGACGGCCGCTGGCGCAACGTCGAACTCGATCGCCTCAAGTCCAAGCTGGGCACGCGCGAACTGCCGACCGCGGAGATCCATCTTAATGGTGCGCCCGCCGAACTGGTCGGCGAAGCACGCCACGGTGTGCGCGCGATCGTGCCGATGTTGAACATCACGCGCACCTGGAACGCGGTCGGCGCGTTGGCGACGATGCGCCGCGCGATCGCGCTGGCGCGCGACTACGCCGATCGCCGCATTGTCTTCGACAAGCCACTCGCCGAGCAGCCGCTGCATCAGGACACGCTCGCCGGCATGCAGGCCGAGTTCGAGGCAGCATTTCATCTGACCTTCTTTGTCACCGAGCTGCTCGGTCGCGTGCAATCCGGCCAGGCCGACGAGACGCAGCAGAACGTGCTGCGCCTGCTCACGCCGCTGTTGAAACTGTGGACCGGCAAACTGGCAGTGACGATCGCGTCGGAGGCTTGCGAATGCTTCGGCGGTGCCGGCTATCTCGAAGAGACCGGCATTCCGCAACTGCTGCGTGATGCGCAGGTCTGGTCGATCTGGGAGGGCACGAGTAACGTCCAGGCGCTCGACTTCCTGCGTGCGTTCCGATTGGCCGGCGGCTTGCAGCCGCTGCTGAGCGCGCAGCGCGCGATCCTGTCGCAGGTGCAGGCGAGCGAGCTCGAAGGCTGCCTGCGCCTGGCACGCGACGCCGTCACCCGGATTGCCGAATGGCTGCAGAAGGCGACTGCCGGCGACCGCGAACAGCTCGAGGCCGGCGCGCGCGACATCGCCGTCAGCCTGGCGCGAACGATGGCGTTGAGCCTGTTGACGCGCCATGCGGATTGGGCGCTGCGCGCCGAAGGCGATCCGCGCCCGGTCGCGGCCGCGCGCCGCTTCGCTGAGCACGGCGTGCTGCATCTGAAGGGCAACGGTCGGGCGGACGCCCAGATTCTCGCCAGCGACAATTACTAGAGCGAGGGGCGAGACACGAGGGACGAGTGTTGACAGCTGAGAGCGCGGCGTTGAGCTCTTCGCTTATCCCTCGCGCCTCGTCCCTCGCTCCTCGTCCCTCGTCCCTCGCCCCTCGTCTCTCGTCTCTCGCCCCTCGTCTCTCGCTCCTCGTCCCTCGCCCCTCGTCTCTCCTGTCTCGTCCCTCAGCCCTTGCTAAACTGCGGCATACGCACCGCGGACTGACTCCCCATGCTCCAGCACCTGACCATCGTCACCACCGGCGGCACGATCGACAAAATATACTTTGACGACAAGTCCACTTTTCAGATCGGCGCGCCGCAGATCGGCGACATCCTGACCGCGCTCGGCGTGGCGTTCGAGTTCGACGTCGTCGCGCTGATGCGCAAGGACAGCCTGCACATGACCGACGACGACCGCGACCTGGTCCGGCGCACGATCGCCGCGCAGCCGCACCGGCACGTGCTGGTCACGCACGGCACCGACACGATGGTCGAGACCGCACGCGTGCTGCAGGGGCTTGCCGGCAAGGTCATCGTCCTGACCGGCGCGCTGAATCCGGCGCGCTTCCAGGGCTCCGATGCCGTATTCAATGTCGGTTGCGCGGTCGGCGCGGCGCAGGCGCTTGCCGACGGCGTCTACATCGCGATGAACGGCCGCATCTGGGATCCGATGCGCGTACGCAAGAACCGCGATGCGAACCGCTTCGAGGATGCCGCGCTTCCGGACTGAGCTATTCCGCGGGGAAGCCGGCTATGCCCCTGTCGACATCAGCTCGCAGAATTTTCCGAGATCGATGTTGCCGCCGGAGACGATCGCGACGATCGGGCCCTGACCGGCCTGACCCGTGAGGGCCGCGGCGAGCGCCAATGCGCCCGCACCCTCGGCGATCACGCGCGACTTTTCCGCCATCATGCGCATCGCCTGGCGGGTTTGTTCGAGCGTCACGACGACGCAGCCGTCGACGAGCGGTCGCATGCGCTCCCACATGCGCGGGAACACGCTGCGGCCGCCGGCGCCGTCGACGAACGTGGGTTGCCATTCCGCAAACGCCTGCGCCGAACCGGCGGCGAGCGATCGTGCCAGTGGCGCGGCGGTCTCAGGCTCGGCGCCGAGAATGCGCACGTCGGGGCGCAGCGCCTTGATCGCGGAAGCCACGCCGGTGATCAATCCGCCGCCGCCGATGCCGGCAATCACGACCGCCGCATCGGCTGCATCCTCGAGGATCTCCAGGCCCATCGTGCCGTGTCCGGCGATGAAGTCGTGGTCGTCGAACGGATGCACGAAGGTGCCCTCGACGCCGTCGAACACGCGCTCGTCGAGCGCGCGCCAGGCGCGGTCGTGCGAGACCTTGATCAGTTTCGCGCCGAGCGCGAGCATGCGTTCGATTTTCGCCGTCGGCGCAGTTTCGATCACCACGACGGTGCACGATACGCCCGCCTGGCGCGCCGCGTAGGCGACGCCCTGCCCGGCGTTTCCGGCGCTGATCGTCCACACGCCGCACGCACGTTCCGCCTCCGACAGCATGGCCACGGCGTTGGCCGCGCCGCGCAGCTTGTAGGCGTTGATCGGCTGCAGGTTCTCGAGCTTGAGGCGGATATCCGGAAAGCCGGGGCCGAGTTCGAGCCGCACCAGCGGCGTGCGCACGATGGTCCCGGCGATGCGCCGACGCGCTTCGTGGATCTCGGACAATTCGATTGGGCGAACAGGCGCAAGCGTTGCGGGCATCGTGCAGGTCCGTGCGGATAGGTCGGAAGGCGCTACGTTACTCTCGATCATCTTCGCACAGGCCGGCTTCACGCAGGCGGTCGAAGACCCTGACCCTCGAGGCGAGGCGGCAGGCGTCCGGCGCCAGCTGAAAGCGACTATTCGCGCACAGGTCATCGCGTACGCCGCGCGGCGTGTCGGCGGCCGGAGGCTTGCCGTGCCGGTCGCAAGTGCGTCAGGCCGTCGCAGCCTGCCCCGTCGAATCGCTGGCAAGCGGCGATATTTTCAGCAGGCGACGCAGCACGAACGTGGTCGCGAAACCGAGCGAGGCAACCATGAGCAGGGTCTCGAGCTCCCTCGGCGGAACGTCGGCATCGGGATAGAACGCCTTGAGCAGGCAGACGCACACCGGAACTGCCAAGACCAGCAACTTCGTCAACATCCTGCCAAGGTCCTGCATCGCCGGGTCCGGGCCCAGGATCGGCAGCATGACCTGCAGCAGCAACCAGCCGAGCAGGACAACCGTCAGGCTCAACCGCGTCGTGGGTCGCAAACATTGCAGCATCGGTCTACTCGGGAAGTGGGGGCTTTTACGGCGCCGGCGAAGCCGGGCGGCGCGCACTCTATAGCAATGACCGCGCCTCGTCCGTAAAGGTTTCGTTTGCAGTTGCAACCTGTGACTCAAGGCACATTCCGGGCTCTTTGGGCTCGAGTCGGCCATCGTCGTAAGAGAGTGTTCCGGCGCAGCGTGAATCCCCATCAATGCCAGCGGGCGCACACGGCCGCCGACGCAAAAAAGAAGGCCGCATTGCGCGGCCTTCGAAGTTTCCGGTGGAACGGGCCGCTGTGCGGCCCGTTCCGCGTCATGTCTTACTGCACCGTCAACGTTACGTCGTCGAGAACGAACGACGTCTGCGCGGACGAATCTTCCGTGCCGGTGAACTTGAGCGTGACGGTCTGGCCGATATAGGCGCTGACGTTGCTCGTGTGCACCGCGTAGCCGGTGTTCTTGTTGAGGTTCGAGTACGTCGCCAGCGTCGTCAGCAGCGTGCCGGAGCTGTTGTACAGACCGACCGTCAGCTTGTCGAACGCGGTTGTCGTCGTCGTTTCAGCCGTGTCGATGTGCAGGTAGTACGACAGCGTCGCCGTGCTCTTGCCGGCCGTGATCGTAACGGCCTGTGAGAGCGTGTCGGTGTGCGTCGTGCCGTAGCCGTTCAGCCATGCGAAGCCTGCGCCGGCATGAGCGCTTTCGCCACTGCATCCGGTCGCGCAGATGACGCCCGCCGTTGCCGTCCACGACGCCGTGCTCTCGAAGCCGGTGTTGGCGAGCAGCTGAGTCGGCGTGCCGCCGCTGCTGACAGTCACGGACGAGGTCTTCGAGCTGGTGTGGCCGTTGACGCTGTCGGTCACGGTTTCGGTCACGCTGTAGGTGCCCGCCGCCGCATAGGTGTGGCTCGGACTCGTCGCGGTCGAAGTACCACCATCGCCGAACGTCCACGAATGCGCGCTGAGCGTGCCGCCGGA
>Ga0193726_1003386_pt1 | contig 10172 bp, 12 predicted proteins | sample H2c1metaG_FD_144928 | JGI IMG/M metagenome (GOLD analysis project Ga0193726, IMG submission 144928) | Soil microbial communities from a riparian zone of the East river system, Colorado, United States - H2c1 | ecosystem: Environmental > Terrestrial > Soil > Riparian zone | place: USA: East River... | reverse complement strand
AGTTTCACTCTAAGAGCAGATATAAAGTTTCACTCTAAGAGCAGATATAAAGTTTCACTCTAAGAGCAGATATAAAGTTTCACTCTAAGAGCAGATATAAAGTTTCACTCTAAGAGCAGATATAAAGTTTCACTCTAAGAGCAGATATAAAGCCGGCGTTCTTGCCGACGAATTGAAAGCCAGAAAGTATCAAGCCACTGTGAGTAAGTTTGACGTAGCCAAAGATTGCTACGAAATCACAGGTATCACTCCACCGATGAAGATGGATGACGAGACCATCGAGACATTCGCAACTGAGATGGTCTCGCTTGAAAATGAGTATGATTACCGTCGGTTGCGCCTTTGTCGCATGGCTCCATGACGGATAAGCCGACGCTTACTCTACATAACAGTATGAATGAAGAGCCAATAGGGCAAGGCAAGCCACCTCACAGACAGGGTCCGGGGACTTATCATGACCCAATTAAAAAGACCGGTCGGTATAAAACCCTCAAAGAAGGAAAGGTTGCCCCTGCCAAACTATCAGAAGGACGACCCAAAGGTTCGGGAAGACCAAAGGTTCTCACCCCTACGCTTATCACCCAACTGGCGGAACTGGTCTCACAAGGATGCCCTATCGAGATTGTTCGAGGTGTCTGCGGCGTCACCAATACTACATGGACACGCTGGGAGAAGGAGAAGGATTCGGGCGATCACCTCGCCATTGAATTGTTCGAACTTTGTGAAATCGCCGAGTGTCAGGGCAACTACGCATGGTGGCTCAAATGGAAGACCATGACCGAGGAAGGTGATAAGAACTGGATGTCAGCGGCAACCCATCTCGAAAGGCGACTCCCAGACCTCTACGGACGCCCCGACCGCTGGCGAAGTGAGGGAGGAAACGTGCCTGTGAGTGCGAGCAACGCCCTGCATGAGGCAAGCAATATCGTCTTGCAACTCACACAGGGCGAAGATGGCGTTTACAAGTTGCCAGAAGAGCAAACAACCCATGGAGTATCAGAATGACCAATGTTCAAGCGATCGAAAAGTATACCCAACGGCTTGCGGCTCGACTTTTTGTAACGCCTCATGTGATTCATGAACTGGCGTGGAACGGTGTCGAGAGTGAATTGACAGAAGCACGAGAGCAAATTATCAACGCACTTCACAAACATCTTACAAAAGGGACTGGATTGAATGAGGTTGAAGAGTTCCTTGCACTAACCGACAAAGAAATCATTGACGCTTATAACTCATAAGTGCTTATAAACAAGCACCACCCTTTTCTATCTTGAGGGTGGCGCGCTTCCCCCTTCCCAGCCCTAGACCAGCCCGATAATCAACCCATCCACGTCCGCTCATATCAGCCCATGACACCGCATTGACACCGCGTTGAGGTCACGTGTGCATCTAGTGTGCATCTGACCTCTCCCGTCTAGGTGCATCGTGATAGCACGCACACATGGACGCGATTGGACCGGGGTGGTGACGCTGGCGGCTCGGGGTTGAGACTCCCCTGCCCTCCCCAGAAGCCCTCTTGAACACACAGCGGTCGCTCATGAACAAGGTGCAGGTAGTGAACAGCCCCGGATAGCCAAAGATCAGGGCAAGGAAGCCGCCCCAGTGGCTCTAGGACGACGCGGGGAACAAGGTGTGGTAGATTGGACGACCCGGCGTTTTGATTCGTTACAGAGCCACACAGAGCGTCTAATCCTAAACTACCTGTTGTCCCCATCTTACCATTGACTACACCTACGTCTCATACACATATAACCGCATGCACATATAAGAGATAACAGCATGAGTGTGAAGTGAACGATAGACCACTACCCCATGCGCGGTCAGTAGTGAACGGATGTCCTTTTGGGAGGTGGCTTGATAGTGCAGGGCATTCCCTAAAAGAGGTCTTGATCTTGACTTTGACTTGAGTTCTTGACTCTGACTTGGTCACGACTCGGTCTTGAGGTCATGACTCTGACTTGACCGGGAGCAAAGTAAAAAAGGTCATCGCTCAACTCTCTTACGTCATGAAACCTTACATTTGTGCTAATTGTGAAAGCCCGATTCCATCATCATGGACTTTCGACGATTGGGAAGAGGCAGAGAAGTGCGGTATTGACACTGCCGCCTCGCTAGAGTTTGCGGTACTCTGTGACACGTGTTACGAGGTCTGGCGATTGCGTCAACGCCACCACCTGATTCTAAAAAGGGATTTGCCCCTCCTCAAAATCATCAAGGACGCTTCCGAGTTCCGAGAGTAGATACCGGGCGTCGTCGATAGGGAGGGCGAGCCGGTAGGTCAGTCCTTTTTGGTCGATGGCAATCATCACGAGGTGTTTACCAGACCCGTTGTTAATCAGGTCAACGCCTATCATCTTGGTAATCAGGTCAATTCTCATCCCCTACCAGAGCGTCCGGGAAACAAAAAAAGACCTAGTTCTCGCTCTGGAGAACTAGGTCTCTAATCCTACCAAGTTTTTCGGTCAAGTCACTTCCCTCTCAACTCCAGCCCCAAGAACTCGCAAAGCCGGTCGATGGTTTCCAAGCCGGGTAGACGCTCGCCTGAGAGGAAGCGGCTGATCGTGCCGTGACTGACTTTGGAGTAGAACTCAAGTCGCTTGTGTCCGCCCTCGTTGTGGGCGAGCCAGTCAAGGACGGCTTGTCGCAAGGTGTCTTGGATGCTCATGCTGCCGCCCTCTTGAGAACGTTGATGACGGTCGTTGCGTGCCACGTCTTGTTGGCTTTGGTAGGGATGCCCCGGTCGTTCAACTCAGCCGCTACCGCGTTGAAAGAGAAGCCCCTGCTCCGAAGCGCGAGCATCAGGGCGATTGCCTCTTGCTCGACAGGGCAAGGAATCGTCAGTCCGGTCGGCTCGCCCTCTGCGTCCACAGAACTCGTGTCGAGCATCCGCCCATAGAGGACGACGCCGGTCGAGTAGTTCTTGGACTTCAAGTGCTGCATGGCGGTCTTGGTTCGCACTCCGATTTCCTGTCGCTCCCATTGGGCGACGGACATAAGCACATTGAGGACAAGCAAGCCACTCGGGGTCCGGGTGTCGATCTGGTCATTGACGCTGAACAGGAATGAGCCGGCTTTCTCGCAAAAGAAGCGGTCGATCAAATCAGCGAAGTCCTTGACGCTTCGGCTCAACCGGTCGAGTTTGGCAATCACCAGCCCCTGCACCTCACCACTGGCGAGCCGGGCGAGTGCGGACGTCAACCCCGGGCGTTTGAGCGTCTTGGCACTCACTCCGGCGTCGGTGACGATTCCAACGAGGTTGAGACCGTAGAGGGAGCAATACGCCCGGATCTTGCCCTCTTGGATTTCGAGCGACACTCCGTCTTCGGCTTGCTCTTCGGTGCTGACTCGGATGTATCCCAGAACGTCGGTCATGACTCTTGTCCTCCGGTTGGGTGGCTTGTTTCTGTCCTCAAGAGTCATCCTATGCGAGCGGCACCCCTCATGTCAACTGCCACCCCAAAGATTGGCAGAATATTTTTTGACTGGTCTGTTGACCAGTATCACCGGGAGGGTGTCATCATGGCGCGTTCTATTGTCCAACCAAGTTTGGTGATTCTGGACTTGAGGCAACCGTAATCCAGCCCTTTGAGTTCCGCCCATTCGGCGATCGACTTGGTCTCACCTTCATACGTAATCCAATGCGTTGTTCGCCGATTGCGAGGATTACCAGCAAGAGCAGTGAGAGCGTCAGAGACCTCCCAACCTCTTGCAAGACGAGTGTCTATGACGCTTGCCCCGATGCCAGTTAGTTCCGCCCATTCGGCTAAGGTCTTGGTAACCCCGTCGCAAGTAATGAGACGGCTTGACCGGCGGTTACGGGCTTGCTCGCTCCGGGTCGCCCAACGGCAATTGTTCGGTTCATAGTTCCCTTCGTTGGCGATCCGCTCGATAGAGTGAAGGGGCGACGGTCTCTGTCCCATGTCTTCTAGGAACGCCCCGTAATCCTCTCGCCACCTATCACAGACGGTAATGCCCCGACCACCATACCGAGGGTAGCAACCACAATTAAAATCATAGCACCGCTGTTTCATGCTTTGCCATGTTGAATACTCTACTTGCTTGCTTCCGCCGTGAACCTTGTGGGTCTCGGATGCGCGTTCTTTATGGAAACACCCACAACTCTGCGATCCGCCGTTTAGCAATGTGGTTTGATTTACCGCCCGAAGCGTTCCGCATTCACACTGACATTGCCAGTAAGAAACGGTAGCCCACCAGCCATCACCTTTGTAGTGCTTTGACTCCGCTCTCTCTATGACCGTCCATCTGCCAAACTTCTGACCCGCTAACTCATAATGTTTTCTCATACCTTATAGTAGTATAACCACTTACAAATTAAAAAAAACATCTTACCAACTGAAGGACATTTGGAGGGCGTCACCACAATCTGGCGAGCAACCAAGCCGTTCGGCGACCGTCTCCTTTGGAAGTAAAGCAATCTTATTCTCATCCGCACACTTGACCGCTAATGCCGCCAGTTGCGGTCTCAATAGTTTCATATATTCCTTCGGTATCGAGAACTGTTGTGGTTTGGGTGGTGCCTCGCCGCTAATCCCTTGCATTGCGAGATTCATCCGATCTGGGTCAAGCCGACGCTTCAGTTGATATGCTGCAAATGTCCTGTTATTTGCATATCGGCTTGACGCCCTACCACTGTTACGGCTGCCAACAAACTCCCTAGCCCCGACGATTCCCAGCCCTTGAAGTTGATTGGAGTAATCGCTTCCCGGACCGTTGGCATCAAAGTAAACGTTATGTGGTGCGACGTTGAATTGACGCATCAGGGCGTCAACTCGCTTGGCACTGTCTTTGAGTTTCCATCGGTTTGACCGTTCCAAGTGAAGGATACCGTTTTCATCTCTCACGATGATGCAGGTATAGTCACGCCCCACGCCTAGCGACAGGTCAACGCCCATTCTCCTGAGACCACACGGCACGTATTCAGCCCCATCGGCAAGGTCAAGCCATTCACGCGGGATGAGCGATTCACTCGTCTCCGTCGGAAACTCCGACAGGAAGTGCGAGAGATAGTAAGCACTTCCTTCACCATCGCTACTCTTGATTTGTTCTTGGAACGACTGACAGGCGAGCCCACGCTTGCTTTTCCATTCGAGTATATCTGGACTTCTCGTGCAAGGCACTTTCATACACCCATAACCACGTTCTTTCTTCTCTGCAAGTTGATACACGTCCCAGAAGGGTCCATAGGCAACAAGTGGGTTTCCCACGAACACATACTTATCTGCCGCCAGCGACCGGATACCCTCGTAGACCGCCTCACTAATCCCAGAGGTCTCGTCTACAAGCACGAGGGATTTACCACTTGCGGCGTGCTGACCCGCCATCTTTTCGCACGAGGTGGTCGATTGACCGATACAGAAGTGTTCGTTGCCGATTTGGAGTATTTGAGGGACGGCACCAGCCGCTCTCATCCGACCCCCAAGTGGAAAGCGAGACCTTTGCCACGCATCACGTATGTTCTTCCAAAGGACTGTATTCAGGTTCGAGTGAGAACTACTTGTGGTGATGACAATCGAATCTTTTCGAGTGAACAAATACCAAAGTGCAATGCTAGACGCCCAAAAGGACTTGCCCAAACTGTTCCCAGAGGCGATCACGCTGACGTCATTCTCAAGGACGAGCCGACACATCTCCAACTGATAGTCGAACAAGGGCGGGCGACCGAGGACGGCGGTATGAAAGAGGGCTGGTGAATCATAGCAATGGACTGTCAGCAATTCGTTGACGTCTCTGTTCCATTGCTCGACCGCCGCTTCGTTGTTCTTGCCTCTAGGGATTGACCAGCAACGGATGATGAGGTCACGGAGCAAGGTCTGTGGTTCGTTAAGTAGCATGTATTTATAGAGTTGGTCACTAGTCAACTCTATAAATACATGGACAGCGATCGATGGATACGACTTTACCGATTGATACTTGAATTGAAGTTAGAGGTGAGGTCTCTGCTCGGGGCTTCACTCAACCCGAATGATTGGGACTTACGACAGAACCGCGAGAAAGCGGATGACCTGATTAACAAGTTTGCCCAGAAGCATACACAAGCAATGCTTGATGAAGACCCAGACCTGTTCTTCAACGATTTCTTGACCGTCTTTTCTATTCGTGAGTTCACCACTCAACAGACCCGCACACTGAGGAAGCGTCAGAATCTCGGCGACCACTTGGTTGATGAAACGGCGACCCTGCATGAGGGCAAGGAACGCTTGGCAAAGGTGCGGAAGCAACTGGAGACCCATCTAGAGGGGCTGGTGTCCTACTGGCAACCGTATGAGGTCACAGGGCGAGCCGACCGGCTGGCGGAACACAAGACCGACCTGCGAGGGTTTGTGAAGCGAAGCGAGTCAATGCGTGCCTCGCTTGCGGCACTGCACAGCATTACAGTCCTCTCAGCGGAATTAGAGGAGTGCAAGGAACTATGGCTGACCGGCTTCAACGAGGCGACTTGGTTGACGCACATTGCCGAGAGTGAGGACCAATCTACTTAAAGAATGAGGTGCTAGAGGCAACCATCCTTGCCTATCGGGACGCTCCCAACGAGGTCAACACGACCGCTCTGTGGAACGTCTTCTTTCTTCTGGCGACCAATGTCGTCAAGAGTTGGTCGATGGAATCCGAGGCACGGGCGGACATGTCGGTTGATGCGACTATTTTGATGGTGGCGAAGTGCGGACGGTGGGAACAAGGTCGCGGCACTGCGTTCAACTTTTTTACAAGTTGCTGTTATAACGAAATGCGGCAGGCATGGCGGAAGCGGCTAGCGTATCTCAATATGCTAGATGAATTGAGGGCGGGCAAAGTCAGGGTCAATGGGAGGGCGCGGAAAGGAAATCCCCATCATGGATAAAGTTCTCATCATTCGTCGTTTTGGAGGATTTGGCGATGCCCTCGTTCATCGTCAGATCATCCGTGACGTCGGTCTTGCCTATGACGCCCCGGTTGCTTTCGCTTGCCCCATTCGGTTTCATCCGATCCTCTCTGACCACCCCTACATCTCAGAACTGATCGACTATGATGAAGTTCAGCCCTTTGACTACTCGTTGGTCTTCGATACAAGCGACGTTTGCGCCCGGACCGAGGTTGCTCACCTTCAACGCGGTCAACAGGTGCCACAGCGTGCGGATATATGGGCGGCACAGTGCGGCGTGATCCTCACCGATTACGACCCTCACTTCCGATGGGCTGAGAGCGAACTAGAGCAAGCCAGAGCCACGCTAGGCGATTGCGGTTGCCTCTTCTGTCCGGTGAGTGCCAACGACCGCAAAGACCTAGACCAAGTCCAGAGAGAGTTCCTATTCGAGGTGTTAGACCGAGCCGGCTACCGACCACGTGTCTTGCATCACCAGCCGCTTGGCTTGCCTCAGTTCAGCCCCATGAAAATCAGGCAATGGATGGCTCTAATCGCGGTTGCCCCGTTGGTCGTGGGAGTCGATTCCTCTCAAGTCCACATGGCGGGGCTGGCGAGAGTGCCGCAAGTGGCAATCTTCAAGATTCATCCGGGCAAGGTGGTGACCAAGCACTACACCCATTGCGAGGTCATACAGACGACGTATGGGTTAGACGCCCTAGCCGTCTTGCGAGCGATAGAGAAAGCACTCCAGCCCTAGTATATAACAGCATGGACAATTTCGACCGATATGAAAGCGAGATCCTCAAGGGCTTGCCAAACGAGAAGCAACGGCTTGACTCTGCTCAGGAGAACCTAGAGTTTTTCGAGGGATACTTTGACCGTTATCGAGAGGGCATCACTCCCAACCGATACGACAGCCATCGGTCCGACCGCTCCTCTTGGATTTTCAACTTCATCGTGCGGAAACTCACCGAATCCCTTTTCAAGAACAAGCCCCAAATTGCGGTCAAGGACAATCCCGAGGCGACCCGCTGGCTTCAAGGCGTCTATAAAGATGCGAATATGTTCGGCAAATGGCAAGCGGCTGACCAGTTGAGTTTGGTCACGCAAGCCGTTTGCTTTCACGTGGTCGGCACTGATGACCCGATCCGCCCCATCAAGATACAATTATATAGTGCCAACCAATTTCACGTCTGGGAAGATGACGTTGACCCGTGCCTCCCTGCTGCTGTGGTATTGGTCGATAAGTTTGATTGCCAGAGACGCTATCGCCTATTCACAACGGATTATATCGGGACTTACATTTGCGATAAGTGGGAACAAGGGATGACGGCTGGTAAGACCGCGATGAAACGAGTGAGCATAGAAGAGAACCCTTATCATACGCTTCCCATGACCTTCGCCCATTTCACGCTCCCGACCACAAAGTTCTGGAATTACTCACCGGGCGATTATCTTCGATCGCTCAACAGTAACATCAATGACCGCTTGACCCAGATTGACAGGGCGCAAAAGGTCTACCTGAAACCTCCGATGCTAGCGTTTAACGTTGATGCCAAGTTCAACCCCAGATATTACGAGGCGGGCGATGTGGTCTCGGCTAGTTCCGCCGATAACGAACACAATGAATACAATCCACCTGATGTCCGGCTCATGGAGTTTGACCAGAATGCAGTGCCGACGGCTTGGAAGGACTTACAGAACTACATGGAACACGTCTTTGAGACGATGGGCGTGCCGGGGTCAACCTTCCGAATGGTCGCCACAGCAGGGCGAAGTGGTGAGAGCATAAAGGCGGAGACCTTGCCGTTGATGGCATGGGCGAAGAGCCGTCAACCGATGTGGCACCACTATGAAACACAACTGGCGGAAAAGGTCATCGAGATAGCGGTCAAGCACTTTGAGTTAAACGGTCAAGCGGTTCCGCCTTTCTTGTCGACGGCTTTGGTTGACTTTGAACTCTCTTTGAGATGGGGCGAAGCGTGGACCGAGGTGCCGGGCGATGCCAGAGATAGAGCCGACCTCTTTCTCTTGCAACTCGGGTTGACCAGTAAGGTGCAACTCCTGATGCGTCGGAACGGCTATACAGAGGTTGAAGCAATCGCCGAATTGGAAGAGGTGGCAAGGCATCAGAAGGAAGAGATACGGATACTTGGACCCGAGTTAGCGGCTGCAATGCCTAATTCACCACCTGTGGGCGAGAGTGGGGCTGAGGGAGAACAGACCGACCCCGAAGATGAGCAAGACCAAGAGAGTGAGGAATGATGCCGCCCTATTGCTGTGAGATATTTCAAGAGAAGGTCGAGTTTACTTGCGACGTCCACAAAGCCCTCATGACCGATTGCTGTGACTATCTTATTGCATATAGCGAGCATCATGGCGCGTATGGGCTTGTCATTCACGATGGCGGCTCATCCATGTGTATGATTAACTATTGCCCGTGGTGCGGAACAGATATTAGAAAGAAGGAATCAGAATGAGCGATGAACCATTGACCGCACGTTTGCAGTCAAGCCAAGACGATAGCACTGTGCGGAAACTCTATGCGGAAACCCAGAAGCGGAAAGAACGCAACCGCCAGTTAGTGACCGAGTTGACCAATACGAAAAGTGAACGGGACAACTACAAGACCAAGTGGGAAGACGCTGCCAAAGAACTGGAAACCTATCGAGCCGAGCCGAGCGAAATCAAAGCCCAATACGACGCCCTCAAAGGCGAGTTAAGGGGCATCAAGCACAAAGAGGTCTTCCAACGGGTGGCGGCTGAACAGAAGGTGCGACCGGACGCTCTGGACGACCTCTGGCGGCTAACCGGCTACCAGCCCGAACAAGACGACCCGGATGAGGCTCGCATAGCCGGCTTGCTGGCGGAAGCCGTCAAGAGCCGCCCCTACCTCGTGCAAGAGGAAGCGGCACCCCCTGCCCCATCCAAGTTGGTTCCAAGCCCCGCGAGCGACCGAGGAAGCGACCCACGCCTCAAGAGCGGCTTCACGGTCAAGCGGAGTGAGTTGAACTCAATCCCGACCGGACCCTTTGCTGAACAGTATCAAGCAGCAATGCGTGATGGGACGCTTGTCATACTGAATGACTATAACTGACTAGATACGGTATACCTTTGTTAGATGATGGCGAAAACCGCTCACAGGTTGTGAATCTGTGAGCGGTTTTCGTTTCTATTGCGTGGTCAATGCTTCCTCGACTGAACAGCCCCGATTGATTCGTGCCGAAATGGTTCGACGGTTGATACCTGTGCATTCCTCCCACTCTGCTAATGTCAAGTTCCTGCCTTTATATTCATACTTGACGTTATC
>Ga0193726_1003385_pt1 | contig 10175 bp, 7 predicted proteins | sample H2c1metaG_FD_144928 | JGI IMG/M metagenome (GOLD analysis project Ga0193726, IMG submission 144928) | Soil microbial communities from a riparian zone of the East river system, Colorado, United States - H2c1 | ecosystem: Environmental > Terrestrial > Soil > Riparian zone | place: USA: East River... | reverse complement strand
CTTCATAAAATGAATTATTTCCATTGGCATTTAACGGAGGACCAGGGATGGAGGATCGAAATAAAAAAGTATCCGCGTTTGACTGAAGTGGGTGCCTGGAGAAATGGAACGATCATCGGTCGTAACCCTGGACTCGGAAATGACGGGATACACTACGGCAGCTACTATACGCAAGATGAAATAAAAGACGTGGTGGCTTATGCTGCTAAGCGATATATAACAGTGATTCCCGAAATTGAAATGCCGGGGCATTCAAGCGCCGCCATTGCAGCCTATCCGTATTTAAGTTGTTTCCCCAACGAATCAACGAAACATAAAACGGCATGGAGTGGCGATAGTACAGGTAAACAAGTACAACAAGGCTGGGGAGTTTTTGAGGATATTTTTTGTGCAGGTAAAGATTCTACTTTTAAATTCCTTGAAGATGTATTGGATGAAGTAATCACGCTCTTTCCCTCAAAATATATTCATGTAGGTGGGGATGAAAGTCCGAAGGCAAACTGGAAACGATGTCCATTATGCCAGCAAAGGATAAAAAATGAACATTTGAAGGATGAGCATGAATTGCAGAGCTATTTTATTCAACGCATAGAAAAATACCTGAACAGCAAGGGGAAAATATTGATTGGGTGGGATGAAATCCTTGAAGGTGGGTTGGCACCAAATGCTACAGTAATGAGTTGGAGAGGAGAAGCGGGTGGTATTGCCGCGGCCCGGGAAAAACATAACGTGATCATGACACCGGGAGCCTGGGTATATTTTGATCATTCGCAAAGCCAGAATGAAGATTCAGTGACAATAGGCGGATATGTCTCTCTTGATAAAACCTATAATTATGAACCAGTTTCTGATTCGCTTACAAAAGAGCAGGGCAAATATATTTTAGGCGCGCAGGGAAATGTTTGGTCAGAGTATATGAGCAATGAAAGGAAAGTGGAATATATGATCTTTCCACGCATGAGTGCCTTGAGCGAAGTATTATGGAGCCAGAAAAAGGATCGGGATTCTTTAGATTTTGAAAAGAGACTGGAAACACAATTTAAAAGGTATGATCTATGGGGAGTGAATTACAGCAAGGCCTACTATGATTTAAAGCCGACGGTGATCCCTTCGGGAGATTTCAATGGTGTTTTATGGAAATTAGAAAGTGAATGTAAAACCGGAGATATTGGTTATCCTCCTACTCCTGTTAGCTCATCAATTTTAAAATATACCGAGCCCATAAAAATTCTCAAAGACACGACCGTAATGGCAATGTACTTTGTCAATAACAGAAGCATGTCATCTATATCTCAAACATTTCATGTCAATAAAGCAACCGGTAAAAAAATTACGCTTACAACCCAGCCTGCCAGAAACTATTCAGGAGATGGAGCATTTACCCTTGTTAATGGCATACAAAATGAAAAAGGATTAGACAGGACAAGGGATTTTTTAGGTTTTAGTGGTACAGATTGTGAAGCGACTATTGATTTCGGAACTCCTCAACCCATTTCGAACGTCAAAGTTCATATTTTTAAACAAACCGAAAGCTGGATCTGGCGGCCACTGAATGTTGAATGTTTTTACTCCACTGACGGTATAAACTATACTTCTATTGCCATGATGGATGACGTTAGTACAATGACAGGTAACGGTGTCATGGAAAAAACTTTTGATGCAGTTGCAACACGGTACGTAAAGGTTGTTGTAAAAAATTGGGGTATTATTCCTGAGGGTAGTCCGGGTGCGGGAAATAAAGCATGGTTATTCGTGGATGAGATTGAGGTGAATTAGGAGCGGGGGAAGAGCGTCAGGCCGCTCATTGCGGCCTGACGTTAAAAGCGGCCAGCCGTTAAAAAAAGAAGAAATGCATTTTGAACCCGAACATATTTATCATGTTTACAATCGTGGAAACCGCAAGGATCCTATCTTTTTTTCCAAAAAGAACTATTTGTATTTACTCCAAAAAATCCGGAAGGAGTGGTTGGTCTACAGTGATATTTATAGTTATTGCTTGATGCCCAATCACTTTCATTTTATGCTGCAGCCCAAAAAAGAAGGATGCGAATTTATAGTGTTGAAAGAAAAATCAACCCATTTGCAAAACTTGTCGAAAACAATTGGTAAAACACTGAGTTCTTATACCCAGGCAATCAATATTCAAAACCATACAACAGGAAATTTGTTTCAGAAAAAGACCAAGGCAAAATGCCTTTCGGAACAATTCATTGCAACATCTTCATCGAGAAATAGTGACTATCTCACTAATTGTTTCTTTTACATTCATAATAATCCCCTTGCAGCAAATATTACTCAGGATTTAAGGCAATGGCCTTACTCTTCCTGGGCTGATTATTATGGATTTAGAAATGGTACTCTTTGTAACATCCCGCAGGCCATGCAAAGGATCGGATTCAACGAAAAGGATTTTATGAATACTATTTATCAAGAACCTGATACAAAAATGGATTCATCATTGTGGTAGAAATCGTCAGTCGCTCTTATGCGTCAGGCCGCTTTAAGCGGCCAGACGACTCAAACGGCCAGGCACTTATCGCTCCAAGCGATAAGCGTCTGGCCGCTAGGAGGGCCTGACGATTTCTCACGGCCCATTAAAGCGGCCTGACGAATCCCGGGCGGCCAGACGCAGTTCAACGCCCTGACCCTTTCCTCAAAATCTTTATCTTTATCGCTTAAACGATCCTGAATGCCAAAACCTGTTGAATCGATCAATCTCGCTGATAGTTTTGAAAAGATCCCCGTAAAAATTTATAAGACCCTTCACGATGGTTCATTATTCGCTGCTAAGGTGATTGCTGCCCTGATCAGGGAAAAACAAGCTAAGAAGGAAAAATGTGTTCTCGGACTCGCTACTGGTTCTACACCAAAAACCTTATACTCAGAATTGGTTCGGATGCATCAGGAAGAAGGGTTGAATTTTAAAAATGTCATCACGTTCAATCTTGATGAATACTACCCCATCGATCATGATGCAATGCAGAGTTACAATAGTTACATGCACCGGCATTTATTTGAGCACATTGATATTGATCCGAAAAATATTCATATCCCAAACGGTGAGCTTTCGAAAGAAATGGTAAAAGCACATTGTACCGAATACGAAAAGAAGATTGAAGACACCGGGGGTATTGACCTGCAGGTGCTCGGGATTGGTAACAACGGCCACATTGGGTTTAATGAACCAGGTTCAAGTATATACTCCAGGACAAGATTGATCACCCTTGAGAATTCAACAAGGCTTGCCAACTCATATGAATTTGCAAATATTTCCGAAGTACCGAGGATGGCGATTACCATGGGCATCAGTACCATCATGAAAGCCAAGCAAATTGTATTGCTTGCATTTGGCCCGGCAAAGTCTCCTGTGGTGCAAAGAGCTGTTGAGGGATTTGTGACGGAACAAGTTCCAGCAAGTTTATTGCAGCAACATCATGAATGCATATTCATAGTTGATGAAGTGGCGGCGGCGGACCTTACGAGAAATAAATCTCCATGGCTCACCGGTGATATTGAATGGACGCCGGTCATGATAAAAAAAGCGGTTGTGAATATGGCCCTTAAAGCAAAGAAGCCTATTCTTTCACTTACGAACAATGATTATAATGAATACGGATTAGGTGATCTTCTTGTAGAAAAAGGGGACGCTTATGAAATTAATTTGCAGGTTTATTATATGTTGCGCGATACCATTACGGGCTGGCCCGGTGGTAAACCCAATGCCATGATCCCGGAGCATCCCGAGCGATCTGAACCTTATCCAAAAAGAGTCATCATCTTTTCCCCTCACCCTGATGATGATATCATAAGCATGGGTGGCACATTTCAGCGCTTGCAGGACCAGGGACATGATGTTCATTTGGCTTATCAAACCAGCGGCAACATTGCCGTTACGGATGAGTTTGTAACGCGCTTTTTAGACTTTGCAGTAGGATTTGAAGAGATCGCTGGCATTGACACCAGCAAGTCTTCAAAAATTTTGGCTAATGCAAAAAAATATCTATCCCAAAAGAAAACCAACCAGGCAGACACTGCTGAGATCCGCGCGATTAAAGGATTGATAAGAAGATGCGAAGCAAAAGCGACCTGCCGGTATGTGGGGATAAAGGAAGAAAACGTTCATTTTCTCAATCTTCCTTTTTATGAAACAGGTACGATCGAAAAAAACCTGATGAGCAAGGAAGATGTGAACATCACATTGGATATATTGAAAAAAATAAAACCACACGAGATCTTTGCTGCCGGCGACCTGGCTGATCCGCATGGCACGCATAAAGTTTGCCTGGATATAATATTTGACGCATTGGGTCAATTAAAAAAAGATAAGGAGGCGTGGCTGAAAGATTGCTGGCTATGGCTTTATAAGGGAGCCTGGCAGGAATGGAATATTGAAGAAATTGAAATGGCTATCCCTATGAGTCCTGACCAGGTATTAAAAAAACGTTACGGCATCTTCATTCATCAATCGCAAAAAGATATGGTGCCTTTCCAGGGAAGCGATAGTCGGGAATTCTGGCAACGTGCCGAAGAAAGAAATGAACATACTGCAGACCTTTACGCCCAGTTAGGTTTGACTCACTACGCAGCTATGGAGGCATTTGTGCGATGGAAATATTGATTTCTTTACAGGATTCGAAAATTCTATTTAGCTATTATTGAATCTCTCTCTATTTGCCATAAGTTGTTAGCTCAGCAGGCATGGCTGTAAATTCTATGCAAATGAAAATTATCGATACTGAACAATTAACCATAGAGCTAAAAGAAAAGATTCTCAAACTTTGGAACCAGGAATATCCGGAGAAGTTGAAATTGGATGGTCTCCCAGGCCTGGAAAAATACCTTGCCGGAGTAAAGGAACAGAACCACTTCTTTCTAACTGATAACACCGATAACATTACAGGGTGGGCATTCACTTTTCTTAGAGAAAATGAAAAATGGTTTGCAATCATACTTAATAAAGAGTTTCATCATCTCGGTTATGGGACATTGCTTTTAAGCGAACTAAAGGCGAAAGAAATAAAATTGAATGGTTGGGTAATTGACCAGGGAACGGACAAAAAGCAGAATGGTGAATCTTATATTTCACCTTTAGATTTTTATCTCAAAAATGGATTTGTGATAATTCCTGGAGTTAGAATGGAAATGAATAAAATATCCGGAATTAAAATACAATGGTCAAAATAAAATGCCTACAACAACAATACATTTCTGAGTTATGCACTGTGTGGGTCTTTGTAAATTACCAGATTTCTTTTTTTTCACTCCCGAAACTTTCCATGCACTTCCTTTAAAAATAATTGACCTTTCCATAATGAATAAATATTTTAGAAAAGCCTTCACAGTGATTCTTGTCCTCATTCTTAATAATACTGTGTTCGGCCAGGAAGACAGTATCGATATTTTTGTAAAGAACGAAATGCAGGATCGAAAAATACCAGGCCTGCAATTAGCTATAATCAGAAACGGGAAAATTATTAAGACAGGAAATTATGGACTTGCCAATGTCCAGGATTCAATTCCGGTGAATAACAATACAGTTTTTACTATTAACTCCATTACAAAAGCATTTACCGGCGTTGCAATACTTCTAATTTGCCGGAAAGCTGGAGAGGCGTTACCATGGAACAATTATTGTCACACACATCGGGCATCCCAGACATCATTGATGAAGAAGAATCTGTTTTAATAGCTGCTGATATAGAAGAAGCATGGAAAAAAGTAATTGCTATGCCTGTCGATTTTAAGCCCGGTGAAAGATTCAGTTATAATCAAACCAATTATTTATTGCTTGGCCGCATCATCGATACACTGAGTGGAATGCCATTTCAGGATTTTATAAAAAAAGAACAACTGCAAAAAGTAGGGATGCCAAAAACCATTCAGGCGGGTTTTGGAGCAACAAAGGAAATTGTTTCACACGCGGCAGGTGGCTATCGTTACAGCCATGGACAACTCATCAATATGTTTTTCTCGTTTCCTCCACCCCTCCAAACAGCGGCTGGTATGAGTTCTACAGCGAAAGAACTTGCAGAATGGGTGATCGCATTGCAAAGCCAGCAATTACTGAAACAGAAATCCAGCATGGCATTGCTATGGACCCCTGCCAGGTTAAATAATGGAAAAACAGGCGGCTTTACTGATTTATTAAATGGATATGCGGCCGGATGGCCAACATTGGTAAGATCGGTACACCCGGCCGTTGCTCCCGTAGGTGGAGGGCGTTCTGCGCTATTTGTGTATCCAAATGATAGTCTTTCAATTATTGTCCTTACTAATTTGGCTGGTGGTTCGCCCGAAGAATTCATTGATGAGCTGGCTGGCTTGTTTATTCCCGATATGAAAGAATCAGACGGTTTCGGGCTTTCTCCATCTCTCAGATTGCTGAGGGCGAGGCTAGAGATTGGAGGATATAAAAATGCAATTGATGAAGTAAAAAAGGCCAGACATTCAAAGATGGATCTTTTGCTAACTGAGAAGGAAATTAATGATTGGGGATACAAACTAATCAAACAAAAAAGAAACTCAGATGCGCTGGAGGTCTTTAAACTAAATGTATTCTTATCTCCAACAAGTTCAAATGCTTTTGATAGCCTGGGGGAAATCTATGCCTCACTAGGCGATACGCCACGCGCAATTGCTAATTACGAACAATCCTTAAAGCTTAACCCCAAAAATGGTAACGCGGATCGACAAATAAAAAGGCTCAAACAAATTAAATAGCGGCCAACCACAAAATACCGTCAACCTTCCTCCTTCCCCCTACTCTACTCCCTTCACCTTCATCTCTATAGTATAAATCGATTCAGAGGCAGTGATAAACAATATATTTTTTTTCTTGCCACCAAAACAAAGATTCGCGGTCCATTTTTCAGGAACAACGATGGTTTCTACTTTTTTTCCGCTCTTATCATAGATCGTAACGCCATTCCCTGTGAGATACACATTACCCTTATTATCCAATGTCATTCCATCTGAACCCTGGTTACAAAAAAGTTTTTTATCGGATAAACTTCCATCTGCGTTAATAATATACTTATACGTTTTATTATCCTTAATATCCGCAACGAACAAATATTTCCCATCGGGTGAGCCAACGATCCCATTGGGTTGCAAAAGGTCATCAGCAACAACTACCGCTTTCTTTTTTCCCTTCCCCAGGTAATACACTTTTTCTCCTTTAATATCAGGAACCGTTCTGTCCCAGTAAGGCCTTTGATAATATGGATCGGTAAAATAAATCCCGCCTCTCAGATCTTCCCAAAGATCATTGGGCCCATTAAAGCGATGTCCTTCAAAATTTTTTAGGATTATCGTCACCTTCCCTTTTGGATCAATCGACCACAGTTCATCTTTTTCATCTGCACAGGTAAGCAGGTTTCCTTTATGATCAAAATAAGTTCCATTGGAGCGACCAGCTTTATCAAGAAAGATTGAAAGGTTTCCATCAGTACCATATTTCCAGATTTTATCATTAGGCTGGTCCGTAAAAAAAACATTTCCCATTTTATCTACGGAAGCTCCTTCCGTAAAACTGAACTGGTTGGATATACGTTTTAGCGTAGCGCCTTCCGCAATAAGACTGTCAAGGCCGCCTTTGTAGTTTTTTTTCATCAAGTCGTTGTTTGTAAATGACGATGCAAAGAAAATAAAGAAACAAAGTACAATCCAGCTAAAGATCTTACCCATAAAAACTATTTATATAAATTGATTGATCACCAGCACACCTAGCAATCCTACTACCGAAACTATGGTCTCCATTACCGACCATGAACGGAAAGTGTCCTTTACCGATATCCCAAAATATTCCTTGAACATCCAAAAACCTGAATCATTTACGTGTGAACAAAAAAGACTTCCCGCACCAATAGACAGAACCATGAGATTTGGATCCACATGCATTTGCAAGGTGATCGGGTATATTATTCCTACAGCTGTCAAACCTGCGATAGTAGCGGATCCCAGGCAAAGCCTCAACACAGCCGTTACGATCCATGCCAATAGTAAAGGAGTTAATTTCCAACCCTGCAGTGTGGCGGCAATTTCATTTGCTGCACCACTATCAACAAATATCTGTTTCAGAATTCCGGCGCTCCCGATAATGAGCAATATCATTGAAACATCCTTCACGGCTTCCGCATACACTTCCATAATATGAGTTAAGGACCTGCCCATTCTTATACCAAGCGTATAGGTTGCAATGACAATTGTGATCAACATAACGAGGTCAGGCTCTCCAAAAAATACGGTTATATTTTTTAAACTATTGTTACCCGCAAAAACATAAGTGCCAACAGCCGTCAAAGCGATAAGAATTACAGGTAGTAGAGAAGAAAGAAAGCTATTAGCAACACCAGGCAATTTATCGGCTGGTATTTCGTGCAAAGCAAAAAGCTTTGTAGGATTTGATTTGATATTTTTCAATGTCTTTGCATAAAGTGGCCCTGCAATAATGATAGCAGGAATTGCAATCATGATCCCATAGAAAAAAGTCATGGCCATATTGGCGTGCAACTGGGTAAGCAGTACCATAGGAGAAGGGTGAGGTGGCAAGAAACCATGCATCACTGAAAGGGAAGCCAGCATGGGGAGCCCGACATACACCACGGGCAATTTATACCCATAAGCCACTGAAAAAATTATAGGCACTAATAACACAAAACCCACATTATAAAATAACGGGATGCCTACAATGAATCCCGTAAGTGCCATTGCCCAGGAAAGATATTTATACCCAAAAATATTTCTAAGTGTCAATGCAATTTTTTGTGCGGCACCCGTTTCAGCAACAAGTTTTCCAAGCATTGCGCCCAGCACAATCACAATCACCAATGATCCCAGTGTGTCCCCAATTCCTTTCTCAATTGATTTTGCAATTTTATTTACAGGAATGCCCAACAACAAGGCCGCCAGTATGGACACCAGTAAAAAAGCAAGAAATGGATTTACCTTACCCCAGGTAATTAGAAGTACCAGGCAAGCAATACAAATGGCTAGAATGAGTAAGGTCATCTACTCGGTATTTTTGATTTTAAATTTTAGATTTAAGATTTTCGCCCGATTCGAATCCCTCCTCACTCCATCCTCCATATGATTTAAAAACATTCCTTTCAAAACTGTATTATTATTTTTCATTACTCATTTTTAATTTTTCATTTCTCCCTATTCATTTTTCATTGCTCATTTCCCTCAATGTGAATCCCTGCTCACTTGATCCCCCGATCCTCCCACTAAAAAATCCAGATCAGCGCCTTTGTCAGCCTGCAATACATGCCTCACATATAAATTCACATAGCCTCTTTCGGAAATAAATTCCGGCTGTTTCCACATCTTTCTTCTCCTTGCAAGTTCTTCATCATCCACTTCAAGATGAATGCGTTTTTTCTTTACGTCCAGTTCGATCATATCTCCATTTTGTACCAGCGCTAAATTGCCACCGATTGCTGATTCAGGTGAAACATGTAACACGACGGTGCCATAGGCGGTGCCACTCATCCTACCATCTGAAATTCTTACCATATCGGTGATGCCCTTATCCAGGATCTTTTTGGGTAACCCCATATTGCCTACTTCGGGCATTCCAGGATAACCTACAGGACCTGCATTTTTCAAGACCATAACGCAGGTTTCATCAATGTCAAGATCAGGATCATCAACCCGCGCATGATAATCTTCAATATTTTCAAACACCACGGCCCTTCCCCGGTGCTGCATCAATGAAGGCGTAGCAGCAGAGGGTTTAATTACGGCTCCATTCTCAGCAAGATTCCCTTTCAATACGACGATACCAGCTTCTTTTATAATGGGATCTTCAAATTCATAGATAACATCTTTATTATAACAAGCGCAACCGCCTTCAATATTTTCTTTGTGTGATTTGCCCGTTACTGTGATTGCATCCATATGCAATACTGATTGAAGTTCATTAAGAATAACAGGCAATCCCCCGGCATAATAAAAATCCTCCATCAAATATTTTCCTGAAGGCATCAGGTTTAATAATAGTGGTATCCTGCTGCCAAGTGTATCAAAATCTTCAAGATCGAGTGCTACGCCGATCCTTCCTGCAATGGCCGTAAGATGAATAAGAAAATTTGACGACCCGCCTACAGCTGCATTCACCCTGATCGCATTTTCAAAAGCTTCCCTCGTTAATATTTTTGACATGCGCAGATCCT
>Ga0193726_1003384_pt1 | contig 10175 bp, 11 predicted proteins | sample H2c1metaG_FD_144928 | JGI IMG/M metagenome (GOLD analysis project Ga0193726, IMG submission 144928) | Soil microbial communities from a riparian zone of the East river system, Colorado, United States - H2c1 | ecosystem: Environmental > Terrestrial > Soil > Riparian zone | place: USA: East River... | reverse complement strand
TTCTTTCAACTGGAGAGCGGTCAGCCGGTCGGCCGTCACATCGCGTGTATCCACGCCCAGATAAGACCCGCCGCCAGATGAATCTTCGCTCGAGTAGCCAAACGCCTCCCGGAACGGGCCGGAGTACGCGCACTCGGCAGAAATCGCCGGAATCACCAGCCCCGGCAGGATGAGCATCGTGAGAAGCATGGGGTTTCGCATGGTCGTCGCTCCTTATGGAACTTGCAGTTCTACGGATTGCTGCGGCGGAAAGTAATGTCTCCGGTCGTGGTGCGCACCTTCAACATCGGCCCTCCGCCGTTCAAACTTCCCTCCGCGCTCACGCTTTTCGGCCCCCAATCACCACCTTCGGTCACGATCCTCAGGTCGGGAAAGTCCGAATGAATGCTGTGGCCATTGGCAACTTCAATCGACGCGCGAATGCTGATTTTCAGATTCGCGGACAAGTAGACAGTGATGTCGCCGACGGAGGTTTCCAACACCGAGTCGGTGGGCACGTCGGCAGAGGAAACAAACTTGGCGATGATGCCGCCGACTCCGGTTTCGGCTTGCGCCGAGGGCACGCCATTCAGCTCGATGGTTCCCCCGCTGGTTTCCGCGTGCACCGATCCGGTCGCAGAGGTGAGACGGATGCTCCCTCCGCCGGTTTCAATCTCGGCTCTTCCGCCGATCTCCCCCAGATCGATGCTGCCACCGCCGGTCGAGGCTTTCACTTGCCCCGTGCATCGATTGACCTGGATATCTCCACCGCCGGTCTCCAGGATGGCGCCTTGCAGGCCAGAGATGACAATCAAGCTGCCGCCGCCACTTTCGGCGTTGATCTTGCCTTTGGCGGCAACAACCTTGATGCTGCCTCCGCCGGTGTTCAGATTCAGATCGCCCCCGATCGTACCCGCCTCAATGCTCCCTCCGCCGGTCTCGGCATTAACCGAACCTCCGATATCATCCACGTGGATGCTGCCTCCGCCACTTTCCGCATCGACTTTGCCGGCGATTCCCGTGGCCGTAACGCTTCCACCCTCGGTTTCCACTTTGGCCCATTCCAGATTGCGTGGAACATTGATGACAAAGTCGCCGGAAAACTTGTGGGGATTGCCGCCGCGCCATTCCGCCACGATCCAGGCGGTGTCTCCCCGCACCGAAGTCGTGAGTTTGTAGTTGTCAAACTGGCGGCGGGCCGCATCCTCGGAGGAAGTATTCGCCCGGTTGTGAACCGTGTAGCTGATGTCCTGGCGTGAGGCGCCGGCCACGCGCACCGAACCAATATCCACCTTCACCCGCACGTTCTTCGCGGCGGCCAGCGATCCGGTCGTCTCCTGGGCCCAGCCATTGCCTTCTCGGTAGATGTGCCCCTGCTGGGCAGCGGCCGCGGGAACCAAAAGCAACAGCGCCGCAATAAATTCAAAAATACCATTCGACGAGTGGGTCTTCGCTTTCATCTATGTACGCCTCAATCGATTTCCGGGAGCTGCGCTACTTTCATGCGTGCTTGCGAGCGGATGAACGGATTCTGATCGCTCTCCGCCAACTTCTGAAGAACCAGGCGCACGCTGCTGTCGGCGCGCACCGAATCCAGCAAATGCAGCGCTTGGATGCGCACCCCGGGATTGGAATCTTGCATCAGCGCCTCCAGCACCGAGTCCCGGACGCGGACATCATTCTTCACGTAACCGCCGAGACCTTCGAGCGCCTTCAGCCGGACGCCCGGATTGGAGTCGTAGCGCAACGCATAGATCAAAGCCTCGCGAACATGGATGTCGTCTGGCTGCTGCGTCAACAGGTCCACCGAATCCATGCGAAGGCCGGAGTTGTAATTGTTGCGGGCCGCGAACAGCAGCAGTTGCTGGATTCGCTGATCGTTCAACGCGCCGTGGGTTTCCTGCGTGGAGATCGAATCATACTTAATGCTGACCTGGTTCCCCGGCTGGGCAGTAATCGAACGAATGCCGCCGATGGATGCTTCCGCGAGCCGTCCCGCGGAAGTTGGCAACTCGGGACGCGCGCCCTTCAACGCTTTGTAGGTTGCGCCAACGCCGCCGGTAAATCCAGCCATGAGGATGACCGCTGCCAGCGCCGGCGAGAAACGGATCTGATGAAACCAGGCTGCGGGATCAAACACCAGGCGCCGCCACACTCCGCTTTGGGAGGTGGTTTCGAGCGCTTCCTGCAACCGCATGCGGGAGGCGGCCAGCAAATTGGGCGTTGGCTCTTCCACCGGCAAATCGGAAAGCGAGGCGTGGAATCTTCGCGCCACCTTCAACTCGGCGGCGCAATCGGCGCAGCGCGCCAAATGCTGTTCCAGCTCATAGCGAGCGTCATCGGGCAGCTCGTTGTAAAGATGCAGCAGAATATTTTCTTTGACCCACTCGCACTTCATGGTCGTGCCCCCTCGTGGGGGAGAAATTGATTTGTCATCGCATGTCCGCCAGCGCCCCGCGCAGTTTCTGGGTGGCGCGGAACAGAGTGTTCTTGGCGGTCTCCTCCGTTGTATTCAAGACTTCACCCACGGTTCGCAGCTTGAGGCCGTGGTAATGCTTCAGCTCAAAAACCATGCGCTCGCGCGGCGTCAATTTCAGCAGCGCATGCGAGATCCGGTTCCCCAACTCGCGACGCATCAGATCGCGCTCGGGATTCGCTCCCGATCTGGCATCGGGCACGCGGTCGATCACGTCGTAAGGCTCACCCGAAGCATCGGTAGCGACCGGCGCGTCTTCCTTGCGCACCTGCCGCTTGCGCAGGTGGTCGAGGCAAAGATTGGTCACGATGCGGTAAATCCAGGTGTAGAAAGAGCACTCGAAGCGGAAGTTGCCGACGCTCTTGTATGCCTTCAAAAAGGCTTCCTGGTAGATGTCCTGGGCTTCGTGCTCCGATCCCGTAAGGTGCATGGCCAGCCGGAGAACCGCCTGGTCGTAGTGCCGCACCAGCTCCTCGAAAGCGGCGCGATTGCCACGCTGCGCTTCCCGGACCAATAACGAATCATCGATACGGCCTAGACTTTGCCCAGCCATGTGGCCCCGTACGCGGGGATCTCGGGTTCCACTGTCTTCGCCCCCCGGAAGGCTTCTGGCGTCCGCTGGGGAACGTTTGCCAACTGCAAAGGGTATTGCCCACGCATCGGCCGGCATGATTTTCCTCTGTCCTCGACTGCAAGCCGGGCGCTTAGCCGTTCTTCCCGCTTGCATATCGATAGACGCGCCAGGAACACGAGCGTGAGCAGGAATTATAGGAGTTGAGAGGGATTTAATCGACCCCCAGGTGCTTCAACCAAAGTCACTTAGAGGCTGACAATGCACACCTCAAGGTTGACAGCGTCGCCTGACACCGGGCTGCTTTGACACCCGGCTGGAGGGTCGCCGGGAAAATGGCTTGCTGCCGCGAAGGAACCCGGGGAAACCACGGGCCCGAGGGAGGAAGCTCGGGCCCATGGAACTACTCAACTGCTTCCTTTTCAATCACAACCTTGAGGTGCGCGACGACTTCCTTGTGCAGCTTGATCGGCACCGTGAACTCACCCAGGGATTTGAGGGGTTCGTGGACCTGGATCTTCCGGCGATCGATCTCGAAGCCCTTCTTGGCGAGCGCGTCGGCCAGGTCACCCGAGGTGACCGAACCGAAGAGCTGATCGTTTTCCCCAGAACGCCGCTGGAAGGAAACCGAAACGCCGTCCAGCTGCTTGGCCAGCGCCTCGGCACCGGTCTTCTCCTTGGCGGAGCGCCGCACCGACGCAGCCTTCATCTGCTCAACCACAGCCTTGTTGCCCTTCGACGCTTCGATGGCGAGCTTCCGCGGCAGCAGGTAATTGCGGCCATAACCGGCCGCAACCTTGACCACATCGCCACGCGACCCCAGCTTATTTACATCTTCCTTAAGAATGACTTCCATGCGAGAAACTCCATGTAGGAAAGTTTTCGGCCGGCGGTTGTACCCGCCGTCAGCTCTCAGCCATCAGCGAATCAACGCCACGGCTGCGAGCGGGTGCTTACGAAGCGCGCCCTGCAAACGGCAGCAGGGCGATGTTGCGTGCCTGCTTGATCGCCAAAGACAGGCGCCGTTGATGCGGCGTGCAAACCCCAGTCAGGCGCCGAGGCACGATCTTGCCGCTTTCAGCCACGAACCCGGCCAGCAGGCGAACGTCCTTGTAATTGATGGACTCAATCTTCTCCACGCAGAACTTGCAAACCTTCTTGCGCCGGAAATACTTGCGGCCGCCACCTTCGCGTCCGCCGCCGGGCCCGCCCGGACCTCCGGGACGGGAAGGGCGACGTTCGCGGTCGCCGAAAGAGGGACGATCTCCACCCGAAGGGCGGTCTGCTGCCGGCCGCTCGGAATGCGTGGCGGCGGGTGCTGCTGTTTCTCTGGTTTCGTCAGCCATGATGCTCCTTAAATCAGTCTTTGGTCCCTGTTCGCAAGTCGTCGGCCCTACCTCGCTCGGTCCCGCGTTCGGAGGGCGGGCCAACCAAATCAGTCTTGGGTCCCTGGTCGCACGTCGTCGGACCTGGCTCGCTGCTCCCGCGTTCGGAGGGTGGGCCAGCCACCAACCACGCGGCCACCAGCGCTTCTTAGGCCGTTGCCGCGGGCACTTCTCCAGCGGCTTCAGCAGGCACCGGCGCCACAGCGGGCGGGGCCTTGCGGCGCGCGTCCTTGATCGCCTTGATCTTGTCCAGGCGCTTTTGTTCCTCATCAATGCGGACCGTCAGGAACTTGATCACCGGCTCAGTCACACGCAGGCGGCGCTCCAGTTCGTGAATCAATCCCCCGCTGCCTTCGACCGTCAGCAGAATGTAAAGCCCGTCATGAAACCGGCGGACTACATACGCCAGGCGGCGCTTGCCCATTTTTTCCACACTCTTGACTGCTCCGCCCGTGGATGTCACCGCCGTCTCCAGGGTGGAAATGAGTTTGTCCAGCTCTTCCTCGACCATGTCAGGACGGACGATGAACATCAATTCATAAGCACGATTCATTGTGGTTTCTCCAAAATTCTGTTTGCCATTCCCCTGGGCAACTCAATCTTCGTCCGTTTCAGCCTTGCGGTTGATACGATTCATCGCCGCCGCCGCGCCTTCGGTCAAAATCGCATCCACCGCTTCGACGGTCGTGGACAACGTTTCCTCCACCGTCTTCATCTGCGCCTTGCGAAACGGCGACAGCAAATAACTCTGGCCGTCCTCAAGTTTGCGCTCCGGAGCTACCCCCACCCGGACTCGCAGAAAGTCTTTTGTGCCCAAGGCATCGATGATCGACTCGATCCCGTTGTGTCCCGCTGAACTCCGCCGGGCATGAATCCGCACCGTGCCCAGCGAAAAATCCAGCTCATCCTGAATGACGATCAGGTCAAACTCCGGCCGGACCTCGTACTCGGTGACCAATTCCCGCACCGACAGGCCGCTCAAGTTCATGAAAGTCTGGGGCTTGGCCAAGAGCACCTGCTGCGACGCGATCACTGCCCGCGCCGTAAGCGCTCTACACTGCCGATTTCTAACCTCGACCTTGCATTGCTCCGCAATCCGGTCGATGGCCCTAAATCCCATGTTGTGAGGCGTGAACTGATATTGCTCGCCCGGATTTCCCAGCCCGACAATCAGCTTCACGCTTTCTCAATCTCCCCCGCATTTCCTGCCCAGCCGGGTTCCGCCCGGAAAGCCGCGGGCAGCTGTCCCTGCGCCGCCTGTGGCAGTTATTTCTTTTCTTTTTTCTCGCCCTTTTCTGCTTTTTCGGCGGCCGGTGCGGCGCCTTCTTCGTCCGCATCCTGCTTGCCCTTCTTGATGACTTCGGGCTCGGCAGGGGTTGCGCCTTCGGCAGCCACTACGTCCGGAGCCACTACGACTTCTTCCTTCACGATGGTCACGTGCGCCACCGGGTGGTTCAGATCGGTCAGGAATTTCAGCTTGTCGCCATGCGCCAGATCCGACACCCGAAGCACCACGCCGAATACCAGCTCGCTGACATCGACTTCAATGGACGCCGGAATGTCGCCAGGCAGGCACTCGATTTCCACTTCGCGCAGAAGCTGCTCAAGGATGCCGCCCTGCTGCTTGACGCCCGCCGGCTCGCCCTTGAGCACGATCGGCACTTCAACCTTGAGGGCTTTGTCCATGGCGATGCGCTGCAGGTCGATGTGCAACAGAGCGCCCTTGATGGGTTCATATTGCCAATCGACGATCATGGCTTTGGTGCGTTCCCCGTCCCTCAGGTTCAGGTCAAAAATGGTGTTGTAACCGGTTTGCGAATGCAGGATTCGCGCCACCTGACGCGGATCCAACGTCACCGACAGAGCATCTTTGCCCGCGCCGTACAGCACGGCGGGCACCTTGCCTTCGCGGCGCACACGGCGGGCATCATTCTTGGTCCCGGGTTCGCGGGATTGTGCTTCGAGTACGGTGCTTTCAGTTGCGGTTGCCATAATTAGATTCCTGTCTACAAGAACAATTTGCTTACGGATGTTTCTTCGTGGATCGACTGGATTGCTCGTCCAATCAGACCCGCGATGGAAAGAACTTTGATCTTCGGCTCATTCTTTGCCGCTTCCCCGAGCGGGATGGTGTTCGTGACCACCACCTCGGCAATCTGCGACCGCGAAATATTTTCCACGGCCGGCCCCGAAAGCACGGGATGGGAACAGCACGCGTAAACCATACTTGCTCCGTTTTCCAGGAGCGCGCTGGCCGTCTTCACCAGCGTACCAGCAGTATCGATCAAGTCGTCGATCACCAGACAAGTGCGGCCTCGCACAGCGCCGATCACGTGCATGACTTCCGCCACGTTCAACTCGTCGCGGCGTTTGTCGACAATTGCCAGCGCAGCATCCACTTTCTTGGCAAAGAACCGGGCGCGCTCCACCCCGCCTGCATCCGGTGAAACCACGGTCAAATTCGGCAGTTGCAGCCGCTTAAAGTGATCCACCAGCACCGGCGATGCGAACAAATGATCGACCGGAATATTAAAAAATCCCTGCAACTGCGGCGCATGCAAATCCACAATCAGCGCGCGGTCCGCGCCGGCGGTGGTCAAAAGATCCGCCACCAGCTTCGACGATATCGGCACCCGCGGCTTGTCTTTTCGATCTTGCCGCGCATACCCAAAATACGGAATCACCGCCGTGATGCGTCGCGCGGATGCCCGCTTCAACGCGTCCATCATCAACAGCAGCTCCATCAAATGCTCATCCACCGGGCGGCACGTCGGCTGGATCACAAAAACATCCGCGCCTCGCACATTTTCCTGGATCTGGATGTATGCCTCGCCATCCTTAAAGCGAGTCACCATGGCCTGGCCGCGAGTCAAGCCCAGAAACGCGCAAACTTCGTCAGCCAGCGGCTCGTTCGCAGTGCCACAGAAGATTTTGAACTTATCGTCCACCCGCGCGCGCTGCGGCTTGCGCTCGGACTTGTCTTCTGGGCCCACGTGCGTTTTCTTTTCTGCTGCGGTCGCAAGAGTTGCCATGATAGCTTCGGGCTCCTAGCTACTAGCGATTGCCGCCACCATACGTTCTAGCCTGAGGCTTAGGAGCTAGACGCTGGTGTTCTGGCTGGGCCGCTAGGATTCGAACCTAGACAAAGTGCGTCAAAGGCACTTGACCTACCATTAGTCGACGGCCCAATTCCATGCAGATTTGTGATTTTCGACTGCGGATTTGAAAGCAATCTGCAATCGAAAATCTTCAATCTAAGATTTTCTTCCAGTACTCTCGCCGCGTCAGAGTGCGGGTGACCACGGCCGCAACCCCGGCTTTCTTCAGCCGGGCCACTGCCTTTTCGGCAATCGATCGGGACGCAAACAACCCATACGTCGCGGAACCGGAGCCGGAGAGCGACGCATAAAAAGCGCCGGCTCGCTGCAGCATGCTCTTGACCTCGCGCAATTCGGGATATTTAGGAAAGACGACCTGTTCAAAGTCGTTTTCAATCCCGGTACGGACAAGGTCGAGAAGCTGGGTCTCGGCCCGGCCCCTGCCTTTACCCACAGGGACACCGGATGCACTGCTAAGCCACGCAGAAAATTCACGGCCAAGCACAGTCATTCTATCGGAGGGATCCGCAACCGTCAATTTGGACCTGGCAGGAGTACCCCGACGTGTCTGGGGAGGGGCCCCCGCGCCCCTCCAGGCCGGGCCCCGCCCGGCGATCCTTTGCTTGGAGCTCAACGACTGCCCGGCGATCAGCAAGTCCCAATCGCCAAACGCCTTTGGAGTAGACACCCCAACCTCCGGCAAGGCCACCACGCACGCGGTCGACCCCTCCTCCCCTCGTCCTACCCCCAGCACCGTCCCCCCCAGCAAAAACAGGGGCAAATCCGACCCGACCTCGGCCGCGATCCGAAGCCTCTCCGTTCCAGAAAGCTGCGTATTCAGAGCCGCATCCAACGCCAGCAGCACCGCCACCGCATTGCCGGAGGCCCCGCCCAGCCCGCCCTGCACCGGCAACCGCTTCTCGATCTCGACGATCACCCGGCCTCGAGCCCGGAGCGCCGCCATCGCCCGCTCCACCACTCGGTAGCAGGTGTTCGCCTCACCCTTCGGAACCCGAGGGTCCTCACAACGGATCTCAATCCCGGTTCCGCGCATCACCGTCACGCGAATGATGTCGTGCAGCGCGATGGTCTGATAGACGGTGCGCAACTCGTGGAAGCCATCCGATCGCGAGGCACCGATACGCAATCCCAGATTAATCTTCGCGAATGATCGGGCGGTGACGGGCATGGGGGCTGGGGACTCGATTGTAAATCTCAACCTCTGATTTTGGACGGTCGTTCGTGCGAATCTCCGAATCGGGAGCGGTGGGTGTTTTTAGGAGGACTCCGGGGTGAATCCGTAACCGCCACCATCGCCTCCTCAAATCACGCCAACGGTGAGAATGACTCCCGCCCGAGGAGATCGGCATTCGAGATCTGCTTTGGAGGCTGCCTTGGAGGTCTGCCCTAACCAGGAACAGAGAGTCCGGGACCAGGTCGACTCGGCAAAAGGACGGGACCGTCCAGATCCGCTATCATCCCCATCAGGCGGAGAAATCCAGGCTTCGCGCTGAGGATCAGAGGAGCGGGTGGTCGAATCGGCACGGAGGATCCTTGTGGTTTCCCGGTCCAAAGCAATTGCTCTGTTTGTGGCGACGGCAGCGCTCGTCGCCGTGATCGCACTGCGCCTGCGTCCCATTCCGCAGCCGCTGTCCTATCACCATTTCGCCGATCAACGCGGCTGGCTGGGAATCCCGAACTTTGGCGACGTCGCTTCCAACCTGTGCTTTGCGATCGTCGGCATCTGGGGGCTGATTTTTCTCCTGCGGCTTTCCCCACAAGAGCTCCCAGACCATTTCGTTGACTCCCGCGAACGCTGGCCCTACGTTCTGGTGTTCACCGGACTGCTGCTGACCGCCTTCGGGTCGTCGCATTACCATCTGGCACCAGACAACGCACGCCTGGTTTGGGATCGGCTGCCCATGACCATCGTCTTCATGGCGATGGTGGCGGCACTCATGATGGAAAGGATAAGCGTCCAAGCTGGATTGTGGTTGCTGCCCTTGCTGCTGGCGATTGGAGTGGCTAGCGTGGTGCAGTGGCACCTCAGCGAAGTTCGCGGTCACAGCGACTTGCGCTTTTACGCTGCCGTCCAAATCTATTCCGCGTCGGTCTTGCTTCTGGCGCTTTGGCTGCCCGCAAGGTACACGCGCAGTTTTGATTTCGCGGTGATTGCCGCTTTCTACGCGCTTGCAAAAATACTGGAGAGTGCAGATCGGCGGGTTTTCGACGCCGGCCACATGGTCAGCGGACACACTCTAAAGCATCTGGCCGCGGCGGGCGCGGGATATTGGATTTTGAAAATGCTGCAGAAGCGCCGGCCTCAGCTTCGCCGCTTGTAGTACACCGCAAACTCAAATCCCGGGTTCGCGGGAAACAACTCCGCCACTTTTCGCAGTCTCTCCGCCATCTGCGCCGGAGCCAACAGCGGATAGTCACGTTCGCGCAGGTCGTAGTAATCCACGTCGATAAACAACGACAGCAGGTAAATGGAAATCGCGTCAGAAAACGTCGCCACAAGATATTCGTTCTTGTGTTTTTCGACGTCCGGACCCGCGTGTGTGGCCAGCTTGCGCGACTCCCACGCATCCAGCGAAGTCTCCCCGCGCACATTCGCCTCCGCCTGCTTCCACACCAGCTCCGCGAAATCCCGCGAGACGCCGGCC
>Ga0193726_1003383_pt1 | contig 10180 bp, 8 predicted proteins | sample H2c1metaG_FD_144928 | JGI IMG/M metagenome (GOLD analysis project Ga0193726, IMG submission 144928) | Soil microbial communities from a riparian zone of the East river system, Colorado, United States - H2c1 | ecosystem: Environmental > Terrestrial > Soil > Riparian zone | place: USA: East River... | reverse complement strand
GGTGTCCGCCCCGGCGCAGAACGCCCGCCCGGAGCCGGCCAGGATCACCGCCGACACGGACCGATCATCCTGCGCCGCGAGCAGCGCGCCGGTCAGCGCATGGACCAGATCGGCGTTGAGGGCATTCAATTTCGCGGGTCGGTTCATGGTCAGCAGGCGCACCGCGCCTCGCGTTTCGACCAATAATATTTCATCCATGTCGCGATTCCCTTATCGGTGGTTAAGCTCGGCGAGGTCAACGAGATCACGACTTAACCGAGCCGCGACGACACGACTCGCTCACACCGCGCGACCACCGGTCACCTCAGGCCGCGCGGCCGTGCGAGATCGCCGAGTCAGGCCCGGCGATGACGCGTTTGGTCGATACTACCCGCCAACGATAAACTGTTTTGCCCGCGCATCGTAATCCGCGTAGCCCAAAGCCGCCCGCAACTCCGCCGGAGGCAGCGCGCCGGACGCCTCGGCCTCGCCGGCGACCAGCGCGGCCAGACCAGCCTTTATGCCGGCCGCCGCCGGTGACAGCATACCCGTCGGATAAGTGCCGATCTTGAACCCGAGCGCGGCGGCTTGCTCGCGGGACGGTGTGGCGCGCGGTGCCCCGGGTGACAGCACGGCAAACGACGGACGTCCCCCGGCGGCCGCGACCGCGCGCCGGATTTCATCGTCATCGGCCGGAGAGTCCAGGAACAGGATGTCGGCCCCTTCGCGCACATACATCTCGATCCGCTTCACCGCCTCATCGATGCCCTGAGTGGGCCGGCAATCGGTGCGCGCCAGAATCAAAATGCCGGATTCCCGGGCCGCCTCCACCGCCGCGCGCATTTTCATCTTCGCTTCCTCGTGCGGAAGGCATGGTTTGCCGGCGGCGGTCAGCGCGCGGGGCGTGATCTTGTCCTCGATCAGAATGGCGGCGGCCCCGGCTCGGCCATAAGCGCGGACGGTGCGTTGCACGTTCATCGCGTTTCCGTAACCATGATCGCCGTCGGCCAGGATCGGCATCTCGGGCGCCGCGCCGTGCGCCATGTTGAACGAATCGAACATCTCCCCGAACGAGAGCAGATCGAGGTCGGGCCCGCCCAACCGGCTCGCCGCGACGCAGGAGCCGGACAGGAACGCGGTTTTGAAGCCGGCGGCGGCGGTGAGTTTGGCGCTCAGTCCGTCCCATACGGCGGGCATGACAATGAAGCCGGGCTCGGCCAACAGCGTGCGCAGGCGATCTGGGGGAGTCATGACGTTTCCTTCGAAGCTTGTGTTCAGCGCAGATTATGCGGCTTCGTCCGCCATGGTAAGGCGGCTCCCGGGGTAAGGCGGCGGCGGAACCGAACGTGCGATTCGGCGTGCCGCGCGCGATTCCCGTTCCATGCCGTTGGGAAATCGATGCCGCTCCGCGGCGTTGGGAAATCGATGCCGCTCCGCGGCGTTGGGAAATCGATGCCGCTCCTCGGCGTTGGGAAATCGATGCCATTCCATGTCGTTGCGAGATCGATGTCCGTCCGTGGGACGCCGGCGAAGTTGCTCGAGCGACCGACCGGCGGGTTAGGGAAACATGACCGGCGACACCGAATCGATCTCTTCCGGGCACGCTATGGCCGGCGCCGGGGACGATCGGTCAGTATACCGCATGTCCACCAACGTCCCGCCCGTCGGGCATCGTTCCAGCACCGTCACATCGGACCATCTGCTGAATGGCCGGGTCACGTACGTTCAGCCGCGCGACGGCTTCCGGGCCGCGATCGATCCGGTTCTGTTGGCCGCCGCCATACCCGCCCGCCCAGGCGAGCGCGTGCTCGAAGGCGGCACCGGTGCCGGTGCGGCATTGCTGTGCCTCGCCGCGCGGGTACCGGGTGTTAGTGGGATCGGCATCGACCGGGATCCCGAACTGCTTCGGCTGGCAGGGGCGAACGCGGCCGCCAACGGCTGGCCTGACCTGATGTTTGTCGCCGCCGACCTCATGGCGTCACCGATCGGCGGGTCGTTCGATCACGCCTTCGCCAATCCGCCGTACCACGCGGCGGGCGGAACGCCGTCGCCATCCCGCGTGCGTGAGGCCGCGAAACGGTCGTCGCCCGGATTGTTGGCGGAATGGGTCGAGGCCCTGGCCCGCCCGCTGCGTCATCGCGGCACGCTGACGATCATTTTGCCGCCGGGATTGCTGGAGGCGGCACTGCTGGCGATGCGCGCCGGCGGGGTCGCGGCGGAATGCGTGTTTCCAATTTGGCCGAAGGAGGGACTATCGGCTCGCCTGATGTTGCTTCAGGGGCGCAAACACGGGCGCTCGCCGCTTGTCCTGGCGTCGGGCCTGGTGCTGCACACGGCGTCTGGCGCATTTCGTCCGGAGGCCGACGCGGTGTTGCGCGATGCCGGCGCGCTGCGTCTCACCGGTGGCTGATCGGCGAGGGTGGCTGATCGGCGAGGGTGGCTGATCGGCGCGCCGGTGGTGGATCCGCCACGAGGTTCAGAATTCGTCGGTATTCGGATGCCGCAGATGCCAAAGGCGTTCGTGCGCCGCGACCAGACTTTCCATGTTGCGCCGACGCGTACCATCGGGGGTCAAGGGACGCCGGGTCAGCATCATCTCCAGAATGTGGAGCAGTTGCTCCGCGACCTCGAAGTCACTTTGATCGCAGGCATGGTGAAAGGCGATCAGGATCTTGTCGGACAGACGCCGGCTGTAACGCGGGGCGCCTCCTGGTCCAGTTTCGCGACCGACTTCGTCGTCAGTTTGGCTCACACCGTTCCCCATGTTCGTTCGGTCGGTTAAAAACGTCTCAATCGCTGTCGTACCCATGAGATCTCGCTCCATCGCAGGCGATGACGGCGGAGATCACCGGCGTTGTCTGCCGCGCACCCCCTGGCCACACCTGGTTAACCTCGAATAGTGAACAGAACGTTCACATCGACGCTTCTTTTTTTGCGATACCCCAAGAACCTCGGACCCTTCGTCACTGCCCCGTGACGCCGTCATTATTTTGTCGCTCCACGTCAACGCACGGCACTTTATCGAATCCAATCGACGATCCGGGCGTCACGACCGCTGCTCCAGAGAGGTCGATGGTGCCGCCGGGAAAACGATTCGCTCCGACACGGTTGGCAACGTGGTTGCCATTTGCACAATGGTCAACACCTCGCGCCGCTCATCCCAATTCAGGCTCCTCAAGCATTTTAGATGGTTCACGCTCTCTCGCCAAGACCTATTTCTCACAATCCGTGAGCCTGTCCGGATTGTTCCGGCTCTCGAATTCCTTCTCGGTTTTTGAGAGAAATCACAGCCCGCCGTCGGCTCCCTCCAGCAACGCCTGTGGCGCGCTGAATGCCTCTTCCCACGTTCCGGTTGTAGACGCTTTGCTGTATTCCGTGGAGCGATTCTCGAAAAAATTCGCATGTTCCACCGCGTTCAGCATGTCATCCAGCCACGGCAACGGGTTGCTCGTGACGTGGAACAGCGCGTTCAAACCAAGTTGGATCAGCCTCCTGTCGGCGATGTAGCGAATGTACTCTTTGACCTCCCGTGCCGTCAGCCCTTCGACCGCGCCCTGTTCGAAGGCGAGATCGATAAAGGCATCCTCGTGTTCGATGATCGTGGCACAGGTAAGGTAAAGTTCTCGTTTCAGTTCTTCGTTCCAGATTTCAGGATTCTCCCGCACGAAGGTGCGGAACAGCCGAATGATTGAATCGCAGTGCAGACTCTCATCGCGCACGGACCAGGAAATAATTTGGCCCATTCCTTTCATTTTTCCGAACCGGGGAAAATTCAGCAGGATGGCGAACGAGGCGAAAAGTTGCAGCCCTTCGGTGAAAGCGCCGAACGCGGCCAGAGTACGGGCGATATCGAATTTTGAATCGACGTTGAAACCCTGCATGAAATCGTACTTATCTTTCATCTCCTTGTATTTCATGAACGCCTGATATTCGATTTCCGGCATGCCGATGGTGTCGAGCAGATGGCTGTAGGCGGCGATGTGAATGGTTTCGATGTTGGAAAACGCCGACAGCATCATCAGCACCTCGGTGGGTTTGAACACCCGCGAGTAGTGCTTCATGTAGCAATTGTTCACCTCGACGTCGGCCTGGGTGAAGAATCGGAAGATCTGCGTCAGCAGATTGCGTTCCGAGTCGCTGAGGTTGCGGTGCCAGTCTTTGACGTCGTCGGCCAGCGGCACTTCCTCGGGCAACCAGTGGACGCGTTGCTGGGTCAGCCACGCCTCGTAAGCCCAGGGATAGCGGAACGGCTTATAGACGGGGTTTTCGGTGAGCAGGTCGAAGCGAACCGGGTGTTCGTCGGCGGCACGGGAGCCGCCGTTTAGGGGGGGGCCGTCCATCTCAGGGTTTGCTCCGTTCGTGATGCCGGCGCCGAATCCAAACTGCCGTTACCAGTGATTGTGGGTCGGTTGTAGGTGGGGCGCAAGCCGTAGTGGTTGGTGGAAAAGGGTGGTTCGCCCTGAGAGACCGGTCGAGGGACGTTACTGCCCAAACCTGTGTGCCTGCCGCGCACCCGCGGGCGGTCCCTGGAAATAAGCCTCCCAACCGCCAGTTCCCACCGCCGGCATGGGCCGGAAATGCTTTTTTGTCAGCGTCGTCGCTTCGGTCGGCGCGGTGCGGCCGCATCTGGGCCTTGACGCGTCTCGAACTGAAGGCGGTTGCGTGCCGCGCGATCCGCGGTGTGCCGTCAAGGCGCGGACCCGGGGACCGGCCAGAGCGTCCGTCCGGTAAAAGGGCAAAACCGTAGACGCGCGCCGCAGCTTACGAGTCAGGAGCCGGTTTCCACAATTTCCGGGTTTGGCCCAATGCTGGCTCGGCCATCTGGTTTTGTGCCGGACAAAAGGCAAAAAGGGCAAGAAATAACACGGATAACATGGACTAAAGGCGCGAATTTCACGGAACCCCCATCAGGCTGTCCGCGACACCGAACCAAAGGTCGCGCATCCAAAGCTCCGATATAATGCGCCCCAAGTGGCCGAACTTCCTGTAATCCGTGCCCTTGATCTGTTGAATCTGCGTTAAAACCTTGTTTTTTCGAACGCGGACACGGTCGTCGCTCATGGGGAGCGAACTTGCCCACACTTTTGCCCCTGTTACTCCGTCCGGAGTCGATAGACTGATCAACAATCAAAATTCCTGTCCCGTGCGTTTCCAAAAAGCGCCCTCCGGTCGACTTCGCTCGTACGCTATCGGCGTGCATCGGCGGTTCCGTGTTTCTTGTTTTGCCCTGATACCACCAGGAAAAATCGAACCGCCAATGCGTCTGAGCGGTTGAACCGTTCGCGGCCAGGTCCGAACGCTGCTTCACGTTCGCATTACTGATATCGCATCATAAATTTTCGGACGGAGATTGAGACATCCGTGCCGGCCAACCTCTTATCGCCATCACCCAAGGCGTAGGGACATGACAGGGTGTGCAAACCGGTGGGATCATTCCAATCTGGCCCGTCTCCTTGGCCTGCGTGTGACCTGTCCGGGCCGCGTCCGCCGAGAATGGTCCGGCGACTCTGGCTTTTCCGGATTCTCCCGGTTGAAATCTCGCGACGTCGATGCAAGCTCGCGGCCCGCGCATGGCCAGGCCAGGACATGTGGGACCACTGTTCTTGAACGTCCCGCTCCGGCCAGGCAAAATCGCCGGACAACTCCGGTGGGGGAGGCATGGCATGGATTACGATCTGGCTATCGCCGGCGGTGGTCTCGCGGGCTCGGCTCTCGGCTTCGCGCTGGTACGGTCTGGGTTCCGGGTTCTTATCGTGGAGCGCGAACCGGCCTTCCGTGATCGCGTGCGCGGGGAAGGCATGCTGCCCTGGGGCGCCGGCGAGGCCCGCGCATTGGGCTTGCTCGATGCGTTGACCGAACGATGCGCCCTGCCGGTCCAGTGGTTCACCACGCCCGGTTCCAATCGCGACCTGGCCGCGACGTCGCCGTCCGGCCTCGGGTGCCTTAACTTCTACCACCCGGACATGCAGCAATGCCTGCTGGACCTCGCCGTTTCGGCCGGTGCCGAACTGACCCGTCCGGCCGAGGCCATTCAGGTGGTCCCCGGAGATCCGCCCCGCCTGATCCTGCGCGAAGGCGATACCGAACGGCGCGTGACCGCTCGCCTGGTCGTCGGCGCCGACGGACGCAACTCGCGCATCCGAGCCGCCGCCGGGTTCGCCTTGTCGAAGGACCCGGACCGCATGGTCGTCGCCGGCACCCTGTACCGCGGCCTCGCGATCCCCGAGGACGCGATCCAGATGGTACTCAACCCGATGGTCCAGCGGATTTCCATTATCTTCCCGCTCGGAGGCGGCCGCTTCCGCGCCTATGCCGGGTTTCGTGATGACTCGGGGCGGCCGTTGCGCGGCGCCGAAGATCAGGCCGCGTTCGTGACGGCATCCGTGCGCGCCGGCTCGCCGCCCGAGTGGTTCGCCGGCGCGACGCCGGACGGACTGCTCGCCTCGTTCGCTGCCCCGGACACCTGGGCCGCGCACCCGTACCGCGACGGCGTCGTCCTGATCGGCGATGCCGCCGCCGCGAGCGACCCGGTGTTCGGCTGCGGCCTGTCTCTCACGCTACGCGATGTCCGCGTGCTGCGCGACGCCCTGCTGGCCACGTCGGACTGGCGGGGCGCGGCCAACACCTACGCGGCGGAGCATGACCGCTATTTCGCGGCTCTGCATCGCACGCATTCGCTGTGGCGAACGTTATTCTTCGATGTCGGCGAGCCAGCCGACGCGCGGCGTGCTCGTGCCCTGCCGAAGATCGCTGAAGACGAGACCCGAATGCCGGATTTCATCGGCCTCGGGCCGGATGCGCCGAACGATGCGGCAGCGGAACGGCGGTTTTTCGGCGAGGGCTGAATTCCACCAGGCGTGGGCAACCGTGTGATCAGCCGCTGCGGGCCGAAATCGCCGCATGCTCCTCGGGCGTGCGCAAGGTGAGTGCGAGCGCATGCATGCCGCCCGCCTCGACGGCGCCGAACTCGCCGGCCAACGCGGCATGCACTGACCGCGATCGCGCCACGCGGTTCATGCCGGCGAATGATTCACTCACCAGCAAAACAGTATAATGGGTCTGGCCCGCTGCCCCCTGGCCCGCGCCGCCCTGGGCCCCCACATGACCGGCGTGGTGCGCGCTGTCGTCCGTCACGCGCAACACCGACGGCGCGAACGCCGCGGTCAGGGTCGCCGTTAAGCGCTCGGCGCGGTCGGACGGATTTCCTCGCACGCACACACCTAACCCGCGGGTTTCGCCATTGCCAATCCCCCACCCTGACCGTCATAGTCATCCCATGTCGCGCCGACCTGTCCGAGCCAGGGCCTACGCGCCCGACCCGGCTGCTCCGGGGCGGTGCTGCGACCTGCCCGGTTGCGGCGCGCCAGGCGAATACCGCGCCCCGAAATCCCGCCGTGACCTGCGCGAGTACTGGTGGTTCTGCCTGGAGCACGTGCGCGCCTACAACAGCACCTGGGACTATTATAAAGGCATGTCTCCGGCCGAATTCGAGCAGGAGCTTCGCGCCGACACGGCATGGCAGCGGCCCTCCTGGCCGTTGGGCCGCCTCGGCTCGGCCGCCTGGGAAGACGAGGTGCTGCGCGACCCGCTGCACATCCTGGCCACCGGGGGCGTTAACAAGGGCCGGTCGCGCGGCGCCGGCGACACGCCGGGCGATCTGCGTGAGCCGTTGACGACATTGGGGCTGAGCTGGCCGACCACGCTGGACGCCGTCAAGACACGCTATAAGGAGTTGGCGAAACGTCATCATCCCGATGCGAACGGCGGCAGCCGGGATGCCGAGGAACGTCTGAAAACCATCAATCTGGCTTACGCGACGCTGCGCTCACGCCTCGTCGCGGAGCCCAGGTTGGCGTCGGCCGGATAGTGTGGGCGCGACTGAGGGGGACGGGAAGGAAACCACCAGGAAATCGCAACGAACCGATAAAGCCGGGGTCAAAGCGCGCGGCGGCGCGACGAAATCCCGCGCGGACCGCCGATGGCCTTGCGTGAGCGGGCGATCGGCGTAGACTTTCCCGAAATCGCAACAGGATACTCTGGCCTATGAATGACGCCGTGGAAATTCGCCCGACCTCCGCGATCGACCAGCCGGACACCACCGTGTCGGTCCGCGAACAGTTCGACATTGACGTCGATCTGGAGGTGCCGGCTTTCTCGATCCGCACCGAGCATGTGCCCGACCTTGATACGTCCTATAAATTTGACCGCGAAACCACGCTCGCGATCTGCGCGGGCTTTGCCCATAACCGTCGCGTGATGATCCAGGGCTATCACGGCACCGGGAAGTCGACCCATATCGAACAGGTCGCCTCGCGGTTGAACTGGCCCTGCATCCGGGTCAATCTGGACAGTCACATCAGCCGTATCGATCTGATCGGCAAGGATGCGATCGTTCTGAAAGACGGCAAGCAGATCACCGAATTCCGCGAGGGCATTCTGCCCTGGTGTCTGCAGCACGCCTGCGCTCTGGTGTTCGACGAATACGACGCCGGAAGACCGGACGTGATGTTCGTGATCCAGCGCGTGCTGGAGGTCGAGGGCAAGCTGACGTTGCTCGATCAGAACCGCGTGATCCGGCCGCACCGGTCGTTCCGGCTGTTCTCCACCGCCAACACGGTGGGTCTGGGCGACACGACCGGGCTTTATCACGGCACGCAGCAGATCAATCAGGGCCAGATGGACCGCTGGAACATCGTCGCCACATTGAACTATCTGCCGCACGCCATGGAGACCGGGATCGTGCTGTCGAAGATGGGCATCGATCCGAAGGACGCCGGCACCAAGAAGCGCGTCGAGAGCATGGTGGCGCTGGCCGACCTCACCCGTGCCGGTTTCATCAATGGCGACATCTCCACCGTCATGTCCCCGCGTACCGTCATCACCTGGGCCGAGAACGCGCGCATCTTCGGCGATGTCGGCTTCGCCTTCCGCGTGACGTTCATGAACAAGTGCGACGAAGCGGAACGTTCCACGGTCGCCGAGTATTATCAGCGCTGCTTCAACGAGGACATTCCCTCGAGCGGTTTCACCACCCGGAAGTTCTCGTGATCGCATGCGGTATGGCCGGGCCTGACCCGGCCATCTCTCGCCGCGCGGTGCTGACCGAGATGGCCGGGTCAAGCCCGGCAGGCGTCAGATCGGGCAGCACGGGTGGCGCATTTGGCTCTCCACCGTCATGCCCGGGCTCGACCCGACCATCGGTTGACGCGCGCACCACGTCAATTCGAGGCATTTTGCCGGCGTCGAGAGATGCTCGGGTCAAGCCCGAGCATGACGGTTTGATGGCGTTTCTGTCGCCTCCGTCTCTGATCCAGATGCCTGTGGAGCCGCGCTCGACCATGACGAGGGGCCTGACATGAGCGGAACGGCGAACAAGGACAACGCGCGCGCCGAGGACTTCAAGCGCGCGACCGCCGGCGTGTTGCGCGCGATCGCGGAACAGGCGGACGTTCAGGTCGCGTTCCAGCCCGGCCCGTCGGGCGTCTCGGGCAAACGCGCGCGCCTGCCGCTGCCGACCCGCGCCTTGCCGGAGGCGGAGATGTCTCGCCTGCGCGGTCAGTCTGACGCGATCGCGTTGCGGCTGCGCCATCACGACGACCGCGTACACGCCGCGCGCATGCCGGCCCGCCGCGAGGCGAAAGACGCTTACGACGCGCTGGAACAAGTGCGGGTCGAGGTGGTCGGCGCGCAACACATGTTGGGCGTGCACGGCAACCTGCGCGCCAAACTCGCCGAGGAGTGCGAACAGGAAGGCTTCGACCGCATGACGCGAAAGGACCAGATGCCGATCGACAAGGCACTGGCTTTGCTGGCGCGCGAACGGCTGTCGGGTGAGAAGGTGCCGGAAGGCGCACAACGAATCCTTTCGATGTGGCGTGAGACGTTGGGCGACGGCGCCGATGCGGCGCTGGCCGAGATGACCGCGGCACAGGCGGACCAGAACGCGTTCGCCCGGGCCTCCCGCAAGTTGCTCGCCGCCCTGGACCTGGCGGAGGCGGAGGTCGAGTCCGAACCCGACGATAACTCCGAGGACGGTGAGGACGGCGGCGAACAGTCGGGCCAGCAGGAGAATTCCGAGCAGGGCGACGGTCAATCCGAGTCCGAATCGGAATCGATGCTCGGCGCCAACCCGGAAGAAATGGAAGGCGAGGCGGCGGACGACGACGGCACTGATTCCGACGATGAGGCCGCGGTGGCGGAA
>Ga0193726_1003382_pt1 | contig 10181 bp, 6 predicted proteins | sample H2c1metaG_FD_144928 | JGI IMG/M metagenome (GOLD analysis project Ga0193726, IMG submission 144928) | Soil microbial communities from a riparian zone of the East river system, Colorado, United States - H2c1 | ecosystem: Environmental > Terrestrial > Soil > Riparian zone | place: USA: East River... | reverse complement strand
CGGGGGCGATGTGACTCGCTATGTCTTCATCGTAGAGGACTTGCACCTCCTGCTCCTTGCCGGTCTCCCGGCGCACTACCAGCCCGCCGAAACAGTGACACATGACGTTGCCCTTCTACGTCATGGTTCGGCTCGACTCTCCGTCACGGTTCGGTCCCCGCCCCCGCTTGTCATGAAAATAGACCCAGTAGCGGCGCTGGAGAAACTCCGCTCGTCACGATACCCGTCGAGAGAGAAATTTTCTTCCAAAGCGGTGCGGTCAGACCGCTGGGCGACTTCGCAGGGGCAAGCTTCGCAGGGGCAAGCTTCGCAGGGGCAGGCTTCGACCGGACCATCTGCATCAACACACCGGACCATCTGAATCAATACGATATTGAGGGTGATGGTCCGGTCGATCCCCCGATCGAGTCGGGGGGGGCCATGACGTTTTGGGAGAGAGTCAACGTCAAAGCGGATTGGTATTAAATCGCGCCCGTGTCATGGCCGCCGGCGATAATATACCCATTGCGCGATACAATCCGTGGTTCCGTTGATATAACAGAAGGATTCTTTCACCACGAAGGCACGAAGCTCACGAAGAAGAATGATAATGAAATACCCGGCTTTTTGTCTTCGTGAGCTTCGTGCCGTCGTGGTGAAAGAATCCTTTCTCCTCGTGCCGTCACAGATTTCCATGGCGGTAGGGTATACTTGGCACTTTGACTGATGGCCCGGCTTGTCCGGGCCACCCGAGCCAGTACCGGGCCACGACCGTCGAAGAAAAGTCAATCGATCCGCGGGCGGTATCGCCCCAGTTGGCGGTGCCGGGGAAATCCGCGGCGGTGCCTGTCGTTACGGCCACGCAATAGCCCGCGCTACTGATCGGCCGGCTTCACTGTCTCCGGCTCCAGCAACTGAGCCAGTTCCTCCAGCCACGGTTCGTAGTGCCGCCAGCGATCGATCGAGCCATGAAAGATCGGCTGGCGCACCTGCCACGCGCTCGCGGTCCGCACCGGGCGCCGATTGGCCTCCGGTCGTAAGCAGGCATCGTCCCAGTCGAGACCGCAGAAATCGATCAGCCGGCGCGTGACGGATTCCGGACTCTCGATCAACCGTTCATAATCGACTTCATGAAAAATGTCCGGCGATAACACGGACCGCCAATGTCGCATGAGGTTGGCGTAATGCCGGTAATAAAGTACCAGGTCGGCCTTGCCATAAGCGAACAGGTTCTGTTGGCCGAAGCCGGTAAAATAGTTCGACAGGCAGGTATCCACCGGATCGCGGCGGCAATGGATAATGCGAGCCTTCGGAAACAACAGGTGAATCAAACCGGCCCATAGGAAGTTGCCGGTGGTTTTGTCCGTGACCCGCATCGCGTCCGGTGCGACGCGGTGCAGGACTGCCTCGTATTCCTTCACCATCCCGGAAATATGGCGAATACTGGCGGACAATCGGTCGCGGCGCACGTGCGCGAGCTCCCCGGCTTTGTTACTCCAGTAGCACAGTTCGCCACCGGCGGCGACATCGTGGTGGCTCGAGACGATCTGCTCGACCAGAGTGGTGCCGGACCGCGGCATGCCGAGGATGAGCAGCGGAACCTCCGACGGCGATCCGAGGTGCGCGCGAATGTTCAGGGTATCCGCGCTGAAGACGCCGGTTACATGCCGCACGGCGCTGATGAAACTGCCGCTATCGAACGGCTGATCGCGGCGCACGATGCGGTTGGCCTCGTCGAAATGCCGCATCGCGTCTTGGTACGCTCCAAGATCGTCTAATGCCTTGCCGAGGCCAAAGTGGAGCCGGGAACGACCGCTCGCGGGCAGCGTATCGCGCGCCAGCATCTCGCGCATTTGTTGGAGCACGGGCATATCGGTCACGCCGATCCGCTTCGACATCGCCCAATCGTGACAGGCATTGGCGGCCTCCGCCGGCGAACCTCGTGTCGCCGCCACCAGCAAAGCAACCGCCTCGTCGAAGCGGCCTTCCTCGCGCAGGAACATCGCGAGCCCGCGTTTCGCCTCGGCCGACGCGGGAAACCGCGCGGTCGTTTCTTCCATGTAACTCCCGGCCTCCGCGCGCCGGTGTTCCGCGATCATCACCTGGGCGTGGCACATCCGACCGGACAAGCTGTCGGGCTGTAGCGATGCCACGCGCCGGCAGCAGTCGATGGCCTCGTCGATGCGATCGCGCTTCCACAGCAGGTTCGCCAACCGCCCCACGGCAGCCGCCGGATCGCCGCCACCGAGCGCGACAGCGGCGCGCAATTCAGCCAGGGCGGCGTCATCCTGACCGAGATATTCGAACGCCTGCGCCAGATTGTAACGGCAGTCCGCGCTGTCCGGTGCGAGTTGGACCGCGCGCCGCAAATAGCCAACGCCCTCGCCCGGACGGCCGGCGCGCATGTGGACGACGCCAAGCTCGGTCAGACCGGCCGGATCCTGGGGATGCAGGTTGACGTGTTCAAGCGCGCGCCTGGTCGCGACGGCGAAGTTTCCGGCGTCGCACAGAGCGCGGATCTCATCGAATCGTGCCTCGTCCGTCGGCGCGGTCCGGCCCACGGCAATGGCCGATAGGAGCCCGCAACAGTGCTTGTAGCGGCGCCCGCTGCCGCAAGCGCAGAGGTCGTTGCGTCGCGGCCGAGCCCCCGGGATCGGGCCGGGATGCATCTCAGCGATGGCACACGGAAAATTCACCGGATCGAACCCCGACGCGGTTCCGTCCAGGGGCTTCGTCCTGAGGATCCATCTTGCTACTCGTCGATGTCACGGTTGCAAACCAATCCAGGCCGTCGAGACCGCCCGCCCCCGGCTCACTCCGCCCGGATCAAACCCCGGTGACTTTCGCCATCGATGAACGCCAGCACCTCGGCCACCAGCGGGTCGCGGCCAAACGTCGCCCGGGTCTCCGCCAGGCGTCCCGCGAACACGCCCTCGTTCTTGAACAAGGTGCGAAACGCGGCGCGCAGGCCCAGGATCGCGTCCTTCTCGAAGCCGCGCCGTTTCAGCCCCACGACGTTCAATCCGGCCAGCCGGGCGCGATTGCCGATCACGCTGCCGAACGGGATCACATCGCCCTCGACGCCCGACACGCCGCCGATCATCGCCGCGCGCCCGATCCGCACGAATTGATGGATCGCCGCCGAACCGCCGATCACCGCATGATCGCCGATCGAGACATGCCCGCCCATCACCACGTTGTTGGCGATGATCACGTGGTTCCCGATCGAGCAGTCATGCGCGACATGGGCCACCGCCATCAGCATGCAGTCCGCCCCGACCGAGGTCACGCCACGCCCGGTCGCGGTCCCGCGATGAATGGTGCAATGCTCGCGGACCTGGGTCCTCGGCCCGATTTCGCATCGCGTCGGTTCGCCCCGGTATTTCATGTCCTGCGGCGCGAGGCCCACCGTGCAAAACGGGTACAGCACCGCGCCCGCCCCGATCCGCGTGTGGCCATCGACCACGACATGGGAGATGAGTTCGGCGCCATCCTCGATCGTCACATCGGGACCGACGGTGCAGTACGGGCCGATGCGCACGTGGCGTCCCAAAACGGCGGCGGGATCGATCAACGCTGACGGATGGATGCTCACCCCGGCCGGCCGCGGCAGTCTGACTTCGGGCATCGCATCCATGCTACTCGGTTCCATCCATGGTGGCTCTATTGGCGGGAAACCCTTAGGATCATTCCGGGTTTCCCCCAATTCAATCATTGTTGCCCGATATTTCGGGCACGATGATGGCAACGCCCGCCGCGATCCGGGAAACTTCAGATCGGCGCCGCGCGATCCATGATCATCGCTGAATAGACCGCTTCGGCCACCACGGCATTGTCAACCTTGGCGATACCCTGAAACTTCCACACCGGGCCGCGGCGCTGCTTGCGGGTCACTTCCACCCGCAAGCGGTCGCCGGGCATCACCGGACGGCGGAATTTCGCCCCGTCGATGGACATGAAATAGACGATCTTCCCCTCGGCGTCGGGACCCAGTGTCGTCACCACCAGAACCGCCGAGGTTTGCGCCATGCTCTCGATGATCAGCACACCGGGCATGACCGGATGATTGGGAAAGTGACCGGCGAAGAACGGCTCGTTGACGGAGACGTTCTTGATGCCGGTGGCGGATTCGCCGGGCACCAGATCGACGACCCGATCGATCAGCAGGAACGGATAGCGATGCGGGATCGCGGCCAGGATGCCTTTGATATCGATGACGTGGCCCGGCGCCGCCGAGGTGGCGTCACGCGCGGCGTTCGCATCTGGCGGTGCCGTTTCGTCCATGGTGCTCAATCCGTTTTCTTGCCCGGCGTTTTGCCCCATCCGTGCGAGCGTGTCACGCCGCGGAGCCAGGCGACCTGCCGCATCCAGGCCCGCGCCGGTTGCGCCGGGGTCCCGCCCATTTCGGCGCCGGCGGGCACATCCTGCATCACACCGGACTGCGCCGCCAGTTTGGCACCGCGGCCCACGATCGCATGCGCGGCCACGCCGACCTGGCCGCCAACCTGGACGAAATCCTCCAGGATGGTGGAGCCGGCAAGCCCAGCCTGCCCGGCCAACGCGCAGCAGCGGCCGATTTGGCAGCCGTGCCCGATCTGCACGAGGTTGTCGATACGCGTGCCGGCACCGATCACGGTATCGGTCAATCCGCCGCGGTCGACCGTGCTGTTGGCGCCGACTTCCACATCGTCGTGCAGGATCGCCAGGCCCAGTTGCGGGACGGTCAGGAAGCCTTCGGAGGTTGGGGTGAAGCCGAATCCTTCCTGGCCGATCCTGGCACCGGGATAGACATAGACGCGGTCGCCCAGACGCGCATGGGAAATGCTGACGTGGGTGCCGATACGGCAATCCATGCCGATTTCCACGCCGGCACCGATCACCGCAAGAGGGGCGATCCGGGTGCGTTTTCCGATCGCCGCCCGCTCGCCGACGAACGCCAGCGGCCCGATCTCGGCACTCGGGTCGATCCGCGCGTCGGCGCCGATCACGGCGGAGGGGTGCACGCCCGGCAGGACGGGTGGGGGCGGATGGAACAGCGCGGCGACCCTGGCCCATGCGGCATAGACTTCGGTGGTGAGAATCGGCACGGCGGAACCGGGCACCTTATCCGCCAGGTCGGGATGCACGATCACCGCGCCGGCCCGGGTATTTTCCAGCGCCGGCAGGTATTTGCGGTTGTCGAAAAAGCTCACGTCGGTCGCCTCGGCGATGGCGAGCGGCGCGACGCCACGGAACATCAGGCGCCGCGGTGGGGCTTCGGCTCCGGCGGCGTCGACCACGGCGGCGAGGCTGTGCGGCCCGGTACGGCGAAAGAACTGGGGATCACCGGCGGTGGGCAAGCCATCGGCGGGATCGCGGGTCATGGCCGCCTAGTGCTTCGCCGGTGGCGGCGGCACCGCTTTCGCGGGGGTCGGCGCCGGTGGCTTCGCGGGCGCGGATGCCTCCGGGGTGACGCCCACGCGCGGGCCGGCGACCGGCGCGGTGAACGCGGTTGGCGAGACGCCGTCGGGCGGGATCACGACCGTGGGCAGGATTTTGTTCAGCACGTCGGCAACCTGCGGAGTCAGGTCGAAATCCGCGGTGGTACCCAGGACCTGCGCACGGTTTAGCACCAGATTGACACCGCGCGACGCGGCGACCTGCTGGGCCACCAGTTCGATCACCCGTTCGATCTGCGCCATGACGTATTGACCGGCCTCCTGGATGATCCGCGTCCGCTCGCTGAATTTGCGCCGCGATTCATTGACCCGGTCGGTATATTCCTTCTCGCGCGCGCGGATCTGCTCAGGGGTCAGTTTGGCGCGCTCGTTGGCGAAGGTCTGACCGAGTTCCCGCAGCGAGTTTTGTTCCTTCTGGCCATCCTCGTCCATTTTGGCGCGCCGCGCGGCGAGTTCCTTGTCGGCCATCTGATACGCGGTGGAGATCCGCAGGATATCGGGCACCGACAAAATACCGACGATGGCCGCCGGGGTGGCCGAACCTTTGGGGATCGGCGGAATTTCCGGCATCGGCGGCAACTGCACCTGTAACGGCGGCAACGGTCCTGGCGGCGCATCGGGCACCGGCACGACCGTGTCGGGTCCACCGGCCGGGACAGGTTCGCTCGCCCCCGCCGGCTGCGCCCCGGTTGGCTGACCCCCAGCGGGCTGACCTCCGTTTGGCTGACCCCTGGGCTGCGGTCCGGCCGGCGCACCGCCGGGTTTTGCCGGCTGGGGGACGAACCAGCCGTTGCCGCCGGATTGGCCTTGCGCCCATCCGGTCAACGGCAGCGCGACAACCATCAGCGCGAGCAAGCCGCGCGCGAGCATGCCGCGCGCGTAGTCAGGATTGATCTGGATCACTAGAACCTCGTGCCGAAGCCAAACCGGAATAGCTGGGTCTGGTCATGTGGCTGTTTGATGACGAACGGCGCCAGATCGACATTGATCAGACCGAATTGCGTGCGCCACGATAGGCCCACGCCGGCTCCGATCCGCGGGGCGTTGGACGAAGAAATGCTGATCGGCCCACAATTCGCGCAGGTGCCGCTGGGGAAGGACGCCTGCGACAGCGCACCCACGTCGATGAACGCGCGCCCGGTCAGCCCGATGTCCCTGGGGATGCCCGGCAGCGGGAAACGCAATTCCTGCGACTCGGTCCAGATGAACCTTCCGCCAAGCGGATCGCCGGTGTTGGTGTCGTGCGGACCGACGCCACCGGTCTGGAAGCCGCGGAGATTGTCGCCGCCCAGAAAGAACCGGTCGATGATGAGGTCCTTGCCCCCGGGCAGTTCCGCCATGAGCCGTTCGAGCGGAATGTAGTACGCACCGGAGGTGTTGATCCGCACGTAATCGACGCTCCCTCCCAGGCCCGCGTAATCGGTGCCGAAATCGACGGCCCAACCGCTGTGCGGGTACAGGCGGCTGTCCCGATAGTCGAGCGTCATCGACTGGCTGATCTGGGACAGCAGGGTCTCGCCTTGTTCGTTCAGGATGATCGGGCTCGCCGTCGTGAGGACGTCGAACACCCTCCGGTCGATCAACGAGTAGCTCCATACCTGGCGCAGATGGTCGTTGATGTCGTAGCCGAGCCGCACATCGCCGCCGGCGCGGCGCTCGTCGTACGGCTCGGTACCCAGGTTCTGGGTCTGGATCAGGAACAGGTCGAAACCGGCCACCAGGTTGCGGTCCAGGAAATATGGATCGGTCACCGACAAATTGAGCGAACTGCGTTTCTGCGCCAGCACGCCGTTGATGCTGGCGTTGATACCGGTGCCCGCCAGGTTGCGTTCGGAAAGACCGACGTCCAGCAACGCTCCCGCGTCCGTCGAGTAGCCGCCGCCAAAGCTGAGCTCGCCGGTCGCCTTTTCGGTGACCCGTGTGGTGACGATCGCCTTGTCGGACGCCGAGCCCGGCGAGGTGGCGATTTCCACGCCGCCGAAGTAGCCGAGATCCTGCAGGCGCTGGCGGGTCTTGCGGATCAGTTCGGCGTTGAAGGCATCGCCTTCCGCGAGGCGAAATTCGCGCCGGATCACTTTGTCCTTGGTGCGGGTATTGCCGGTGATGTCGATCCGCTCGATGTAAACGCGCGGTCCCTCGCCCACTTCGAAGCGCAAATCGACCGTGTGTTTGTCGGGATTCTTTTTGATCCCGGGTTTGACCTCGACGAACGCATAACCGAGATTATGGATACGGTCTTCAATCGCGTCAGCGGCCTTGCCGACCGCGTCGCCATCGTACCAATCGCCCTCGGGCAGATCAACCACCGATTTCAGTTGCTCGGGCGCCACACCTCTGATCTGCGAGATGACCGTCGTCATGCCGTACCGGTAACGCTCGCCTTCTTTGATCGAGTAGGTGACGAAGAAGCCTCTGTGGTCCGGCGAAAGTTCCGACGTGGCGTCGATCACCTCGATGTCGGCGTAGCCGTTCTTGAGATAAAATCGCCGCAGCAGTTCCTTGTCGTAGGCGATGCGTTCGGGGTCGTACTGATCGGAGGTGGACAGGAACCGCCACCAGCGCGATTCACGCGAACTGATGGCCTCGATCAACCGGCTCTCGCTGAACGCGCGATTGCCGACGATGGCGATTTTGCTGATCAGCGTGGTCGGGCCATCGGCGATCTGAAACACGACATCGATGCGGTTCTGATCCTGACGGATGATCCGCGGCGACACCGTCGCGTCGAAATTGCCCTTCTTGGCATAGAGGTCGAGGATCTTCTGGCGGTCCGACTCCACCATCGCCGGCGTGAACACCGCGCGCGGTTTGGTCTGGATCTCCGGCTTGATCTGATCGTCGGTGAGCTTTTTGTTGCCTTCGAAGGCGACCTGATTGACCAGCGGGTTTTCCTCCACGGTCACGATGAGCGCGCCGCCCTGGCGGCTGAGTTGCACGTCCTTGAACAAGCCGGTGGAGAACAGGGTCTTCACGCTGCGGTCCAGCCGGTCGGGATCGAACGGATCGCCTGGCCGGACGACAAGGTAGGAGCGGATCGTGCCCGCCTCGATCCGCCGGTTGCCGGCCACCTGGATGGCCTGGATCGGTCCGCTGCCCAGACCCGCCGTTCCCGCCGTGACTGGCGCGGGTCCAGGGGATGGCGGCCGAGGGGTAGGCGGCCGGGGCTGAGCGGCGGCGGCCAGCGTGAAACCGACCGTCAGGAGGCAGGCGGCCAGGAACCGCGTGACAGAACTGAGTTGCAAGCGGCTGGTCTCCCCCATTCGCGAGCCCGTTGGGCCGCATCTCGCGCGGCGGCGCACGACGGACGGTGCGAGTCGCCACGCCAGATATAGCCGTTGATGGATCGAGGCGCCAGACGACGGCAGTGGACGACGACCGCATCGGACGACCGCATGCGACGGCGGCGGCGGCAGTTGTCCAGGCTCCGGCGTTATCCCTCGCGCCGCGCGTTACGGCAGAGCCGGGCGCGACGACAGGCCTGAGCGTCACGAAAGGCCTGGGCGCGACGACAGGCCTGAGCGTCACGAAAGGCCTGGGCGTGACGACAGGCCTGGGCGCGACGACCGGACGTACCGGGCCACGACGGGCGGCGGGTGGACCGGCCGGCTTTCATTCGCACGGATGATCCGCCGAATATGATTGACGCGCCGCCGGCCCGGACCATCTTTGCCGTGACCTGAGGCGAGAACGGAGTTGACCCGCATGCCCATCCTGCTCACCGCGTTCATCGTGGCCGCGACGGTCTGGACCGCGCTCTCGCTCTGGTTGTCGGCGCGCCAGATCGCCTGCGTCCGCCGCCATCGCGACGCGGTGCCGGCCGACTTCGCCGCGAACGTCACGCTCGAGGAGCACCGCAAGGCGGCCGACTACACCGTCGCGCACGAACGGCTGTCCATCGTGCGCGCCGTTTTCGACCTCGCGATTTCCCTGGGCTGGGTACTGGGCGGCATCAATCTGCTGTACGGCGCGCTCGCCGTCATGCTGCCGCCATCGTTGGGCCGCGGCGTCGCGTTCCTGGTCGCGACGTTCGCCGTCGGCGCGCTGCTGTCGCTGCCGCTGGACATCTGGTCGACGTTCGCGCTGGAGCAGCGGTTCGGCTTCAACCGTACGACGCCCTCGATGTTCGCGATCGACCGGTTGAAGGGGTGGGCGATCTCGCTGGCGATCGCGGTGCCGCTTTTGATCGCCTGTCTCTGGGCGATGCGGACGTTCGCCGGGCTGTGGTGGCTGTGGACCTGGTGCGGCGTGCTGGCATTGATGTTGGCCGCGCCGACCGTGTACGTGCGGCTGATCGCGCCGCGCTTCAATAAATTCACCCTGCTCCAGGACGGCGAGCTGCGTGCCCGGATCGAGACCCTGCTGCGGCGTTGCGGGTTCCGCGCCGGCGGGCTGTTCAGCATGGACGCGTCGCGGCGGTCGGCGCATGGCAACGCCTTTTTCATCGGGTTCGGCAAGACCAAGCGCGTCGTGCTGTTCGACACGCTCATCGACGGCAGCACGCCGGATGAGATCGAGGCGGTGGTCGCCCATGAACTTGGTCACGACCGGCACCGGCATGTGCTGTTCGGGTTGCTGCGCGGCGCGGTGATGGCGTTCGCCATGCTGGCCGCCTTCGGTTGGCTGAGCAAGCAGGCGTGGCTGCTGCCGTCGCTCGGGATCGCGTATCGCGACGACGCGCTGGCGCTGCTGGCGTGCCTGCTGTTGTTCGGCATGGTCGGGCCGCTGCTGGCACCGGTCAGCAACTGGATTTCCCGGCGCAACGAG
>Ga0193726_1003381_pt1 | contig 10182 bp, 7 predicted proteins | sample H2c1metaG_FD_144928 | JGI IMG/M metagenome (GOLD analysis project Ga0193726, IMG submission 144928) | Soil microbial communities from a riparian zone of the East river system, Colorado, United States - H2c1 | ecosystem: Environmental > Terrestrial > Soil > Riparian zone | place: USA: East River... | reverse complement strand
GCCGGGAACCGAAGGGGGCGTGACAAGACATTTTGGAAACACGATTTCGGAAACCGGAGAGACGATGTCGATCTTCGACGCGGCGGAAAAATATCAGGCCGACGGAATTCCGTTGATCATCCTGGCGGGGCATGAATATGGCACAGGCTCGAGCCGCGATTGGGCAGCGAAGGGGACGCGATTACTCGGTGTAAAAGCTGTGGTCGCGGCGAGCTTTGAGCGAATTCATCGCTCCAATCTCGTCGGCATGGGTGTGTTGCCCATGCAATTCGCCGAGGGCACAAATGCGCAGACGTTGGGCCTGGATGGATCGGAGATTTACGGAGTCACCGGGTTGTCCGACACGATCGAGCCGGGGCAAATGGTCACGCTCGAAATCACGCGCCAGGATGGAAAGCGCGAAGCGGTTCCCGTGAAGTTGCGAATCGATACACCGATCGAGATCGACTACTACCGCCACGGCGGGATCTTGCCGTTCGTCCTGCGCGAGTTGATGGCCAGGAAATAAATTTGGAGGGCGTCTCTGGTAAGACGCCATTTATTAGAGTGGCGGCTGACCCGGCCGCCCTACAACAGAGACAAATGAAGAAACTACGCGTGGCCGTCCTCTACGGCGGTCGCTCAGGCGAACATGAAGTTTCGCTTCAATCGGCAGCGTCCGTAATCAATTACCTGGATCGCGACCGTTTCGAAATCGTGCCGGTGGCCATCGACAAGCAAGGACGCTGGCTTCTCAACGATATTTCTCTGCTGGAGGGAAAAAAATCTCTGCCCGTTTTCAGGGACGCGCCCAAAGTCGTGCTTCCGCCGAATCCTGCCGAGACGGATGGCGGGAGCGCGTTGGTTCGCCTGGGTGAAAGCGGCGAGTCACGCGGCATCGATGTGGTCTTTCCGGTCATGCATGGGCCTCTTTGCGAAGACGGAACCATTCAGGGATTACTTGAACTGGCCGATCTCCCTTACGTCGGCTGCGGCGTGCTCGCCTCGGCCGTCGCGATGGATAAGGATGTGGCCAAACGAGTCGCTCGCGATGCGGGAATTCCAATCGTCCCTTATGTGTCCTTGCGGCACGAAGTTTGGAAAAAAGAAAAGCAGCTGTTCGCGAAAAACATTGCTGAGCAGCTGGGGTATCCGGTCTTCGTCAAGCCGGCGAACCTGGGCTCCAGCGTCGGCGTGCACAAGGTCAAGGAAGCAGGCGAACTCAACGCGGCGCTCGAAGATGCGTTCAACTACGACCGAAAAGTTGTGGTCGAAGCTGCCGTGAACGCGCGTGAGATCGAACTGTCGGTCTTGGAAAATCCGGAGGCGGGAGCCGATCCGCTCGTGAGCGTCCCAGGTGAGATCGACCCGGCGCACGAATTCTATTCTTACGAGGCCAAATATCTCGACGAAAAAGGCGCCGCGCTGATCATCCCGGCGAAGCTGAATCCAGAGGAGACAAAACGCGCGCAGGAGATCGGAAGGCATGTTTTCACTGCGCTCGAGTGCGAAGGGATGGCTCGCGTCGATCTGTTTCTGGATCGGACCAGCGGAGAATTTTTCTTTAACGAGCTGAACACGATCCCGGGTTTTACCTCCATCAGCATGTATCCGAAACTGTGGGAAGCGTCGGGAATTGGTTACCAGGAGCTTCTCTCCAAGCTCGTCGACCTTGCGATCTCGCGACACGAGAAAAAGAAGACGCTCGTGAGAGAGTTTCGGATTGAGAAATGACGATGTAGAGGCAAGCGCCTCTACATTTCCTGCGTTCTCCGCAGCACCTCAACGTGCGAGCCCTCTGCGATGAAAGCTGAGGCGGGAGCCGCGGAGAGGGTCTCGACGAACTGCGGGCCATAGAGTGTCGCGATATCCGCCTCAAACCTCGTCGTCTGCGCGGGCCAAAGCCTCCAGCGTGGATGTTCGACCCGGTACTCGCTCAACCCGGAGCCCCAATAGTGTTCCGTGATGAATTCTTCGTGCGACCCTTCCGCCGAACCCTCTGGCTCGCCGAGCGCAGTCATCGCCAGGGTTTCCCAACGCTTGCCCCGGCGCCATTGATATTCCGCCAGGACACGACCCTCCTTGTGTTCGAGCGAATGTCGCATGGGCAGTGCGGAATAGGGTTCGCCATAGAATGTGCGGGCGACCATCGCGATCGCCCGCCGTGGAACAAGTTCGCGGACAAAAGCGACCCCACGCCGCCACTCATCGAACTTTTTCCGGCGCACATAAAAACGCAGATTCACCTCTTCGAAATCGCGATGCAGCGGAATGGGCAGACCGAAGACGCGCGTGTCCAGGAAGAGAAATCCAACGACGCTGAGGAAGGTTCGCCCTTCGTGAAAATCAAGCTCAGTCCCGCGCGGGAGCAATGGCTCCAGGAGTTTCGGATCGGCGGCGAAATTCAGCATCGCCAGGTAACGCCAATTAGCGGTGAGAAATGGTTTGAGCATGATGACGACGAAGGAGGAGTCAGCGTTCCCGATTCGATATCAGAGATTCGGCGGCACCGGTAACAATTCTGTTACGGAACGAACAAGACTGGACCCACTTCGGGATACGAACTTGTTCATATGAAAATCTACATACGAAGCCTGACCCTCCTGCTTGGTTTTCTTTCCGCGGGAATCATCCTTGGCCAAAATAACCCGGTCTTCATCTGGACCGAACAAGAAGGTGACGCCTCAACCGGCCGCGCTACGGTCGCCTTCTCTCCCGACTCCCAACTGATTGCGACGGGCAACGTGTCGGAAAATACCGTCAAGATTTGGAGCGCGGCAAACGGCTCTTTGATTCGGATGCTGAGCGGCACGAACAATAACGCAAATGTCATCGCCTTTTCACCCGACGGCCAATATCTGGCCACTGGGACCGGACAGCCGGGACAAGGTCTAAGCCTCAATTTGTGGCGCGTGGCGGACGGCGTTCGCGTGGTGGGACGAATCCCTGCCTTCACCAACGGGACCATCAGCGTTTCCTTCTCGCCCGACAGCCAATTGCTGGTCGCGAGCGGATTTCACTCGGCTGAATACAAAGTCTATCACGTCCCTGACATGTCGTTAATCGCGACTGTCGGTAACTATGATCCCGAGCGGGGCTATAACGTGCGCATCAACGCGGTCGCTTTCTCCCCGGATGGACAATTTATTGCCGTCGGTGACACCATAGCACTCCGGCTTCGACGGGCGACTGATGGCACGTTGCTGCGCACAATGAACACCAACGCGCCGAATGTGATGAACACGATGGCGGTCGCCTTTTCGCCCAATGGCTTATACCTGGCCGCAGGGGTCTCCGTCACCGATCCAACCTTTGCGAGATGCCAGGATTGCGCGATTAAAGTATTTCGGGTTTCCGACGGCTCGCTCTTCAACATCTATGACAACGGAAACAACATGACGTTTCCTCAGCTGAGCTTTTCGCCGAACAGCGCGATAATTGCCGCATCGTACGCGCACGATAGTGATAACGGCGGGGCCGTTCAGTTTTGGAACGTCGCCAGCGGCAAGACCCTGCAACTTGACGCGCGTCCCTTCTGGTACTGGGATTTTGCCTATTCGCCGCTGGGAAATACCTACGGCTTTTATGGCGGGGACGGATTGATCGGCGTCGCAAAAGCCCCTCTGTTCGTGAGCGGTCGCCGATAACGAAACTTCGCCGCCGAGAGCGGAGCCGGGCCGTTGCGCTTATCGGAGCAGCTTCTCGAGCGCGGGATCTTTTTCAGCGCCCAATGAAGTCGCCTTCAGGTAATGCAGCTTGGCCTGCTCCTTGGCCGGCGGCGAATTCGTCGCGTAGACGACCGCCAGGTTGAAGTGCGCGTCAGCGTAATCGGGATTCACCGCGATCGCGTCGAGCATTTCCTTTTCCGCGGCCTCCTGCCACCCTTTCTGGCTGGCGGTGATTCCAAGATAATTGTGTGCCGTTGCACTCTTCGGATTGATCCCGAGCGCTTTGGTTAGCTCCGCGACCGCGTCGTCATATTTGCTTTGGCGATAATAAACAATCCCAAGCGTGGTATGCGAAAACTCATCCTTGGGCGCCAGCGCCACCGCTTTTTTCAGAGTCAGCTCAGCCGCTTTCAATTTGCCGGTGCGAAAATAAACGACCCCCAGGTTCGAGAGCGAATAGAGATTGTTCGGACTTTTCGTCAGGATTTCCTGATACTGTTTTTCCGCGGCGCGATATTTCCCTCGATCGAAATTATCCTTCGCTTCCCGCGCGCTTGGCACCAGCTCCTCGGGAACCGCCGGCTTCGTCGTCGTTTGCACCGATGGGCCCGGCCCGGCGTTTGAATTCTTGGGTGCGGTGAAACTCGCCGTGATGGTAGTTGAATCGCTGTCGGAGATTCCCACGACCGGCTGTCGCAAAAGAGCGAGCTCCTCCGGCGTCAGTTTCGCCACCGGCTGGGCCAGGAGCGCGATCTGCTGATTCAACGTGTCCGACTTGATCTGCAACTTATCGAATTCGGCCAGCATGAGTTTCTTAGCCCCCTCCCGCCGCGCTTCCTCCTCCCGTTCCCGCACCACGATCTTGCGCAGCATGTCGTTCTCCTTCGTGAGCCGCGCGGTCTCTTCGGCATTGGCGCCGGTCAGTTTCGCTTTCTCGAGCGCGGTGCTCGCGTCCTCGAGCTGGGCACGCAAATCCGCCACCGTCACCTCGAAATCCTTGTTCTGCTTCTGGCTGGCGGCGAGCTGCTGACGCAACAGTTCGAGCTGTCGTTTCACGTCCGCCACTTCCTGCTCCTTCTTCGGCTTGTCGTCGCTGATCTCCCGCACGGTCTTCTCCGCCGCGGCCAGTTTTTGTTTCAGATCGGAGTTTTCCATGACCAGCACCTGGACCCGTTCCTGGGCTTGCTTGGCGTTCTTCAGGTCGCTGAGCAATTCATTACGCTCTTTCGTGACCGTCGCGATTTGTGTTTTGGCCTCGGTCTTCTCTTTTTCTGCTGCGGCGCGGCCTTGCTCGGCCAAAGCGAGACCCTTTTTCAACTGCGCGATCTCCGCCCGAAGCGCCTCCTGCGCTTTCGAGCTTTCGGGAGTCGCGGAAATTTTCTTGAGCGATTCCTCTGCCTGGGCGAGCTGGGATCGTACTTCCTTTTCCGCGCCCCGCGTTTTCTCCAATTCGCCCTGAGCCTTCTCCAGCTTGGAATTCGTCTCCTGCAAACGTCCGTTCAGGTCTGCCTTCTCCTTGGCGACGGCATCATATTGCGTCCGCGATTTTTGAAGCTCGACCTGCAATTGATCCACTTTGTCCTGCAATTTTTTCGTGGCTTCCTTGATCGCGGCATCCGTCGCGACCGACGGGCGCGGTTCCGCCGTCGGGGCTGGCGCTCGCGTGTCGCCGCTTCGAAGCGCGGTGACTTCCACACTCGGTTCGGCCGGGCCGGATTTATCGGGCAAAACAGGGGCGCTGGAGGAAGCCGGTGGAGGCGGGGCCGGCGCAGTCAGGTCCTTTTGCACCCCGAGCTTGCTCTGAACGCGCAAAATATTTTCCCCAATTTTGCGGCTGCGGAAATCGACGATGGCCGGCTGCCAATCCGCGTGGGTCTTGCGCAATTCTTCGAGCAGACTCCCGGCAAATCGAAATTTCGCGAGAGCGGACTGGAGTTGATTGTCGTGCTCGAGTTTTTCGCCTTGCTGCGAGGTCATATAGGCCTTCAGAAAGGTCTCGCTCGGATCGTCGGCTTGGGCGGCCAATCGCGCTGGGGCGAGGGAAAGACAAAAACCGGCGAACAGAATCAGACCGATTTTCTTCATGGTGTCGAGAAATCGGACGATATGCATGTGCGGTTGGGTTGCAATGCGGGTCTGCATCGCAGGAAAAAGTAAAGCGCCTGCCGTGCCACCTTCCCTCGCTTTGCCTTTGCAATCCAGAATCTAAAATCTAGGTTCGAACCCGCTGGTGGCCGTAGCTCAATGGTAGAGCTCCAGATTGTGATTCTGGCTGTTGCGGGTTCGAGTCCCGTCGGCCACCCCAAATCCATTTTCGATTTTGCGATTGGCGATTTTCGATTGCGGTTGAAAGCGAGACCCAATCCGACGTGGCACGTGTGGTGCTTAAGAAGTCGGCATGCTTATTCCGGCGGCCTTCATTGAATCGGACGAAACCAGGGAGCGCGCCTCGGAATTTTGGATCCGCATCCTTCGGGATGAAGAACTCCGCCATTGCGACAATCTGCAAAAGTTGCTGGCCGGCTGCGAAATCATCGCCTGCCTCGATGGCGTCGACCTCCTCGCGGCGTGACGGATTCGAATTGAGCCGAATTCCGAGAGCCGGCGAATCTCCATTCGGATAATGACCCAAACTGGGCTATACTAACGCTCTTCGCAGCTCCGACCGATCGAGGTTGCTCACGAGCTGCTGCTTCCGCAATCGCGCTTTCCTAAACATGATTTCCCGTTTTCCCATTCATCGCATCAACTGGACGACCAGCTCGTTCCTCATCGGCACCCTTGTGCTCACGCTCACGGCGGTTCCAATCTATCTCTGGCATTTCGGGCTCGACTGGTTCCAGGTCGCGCTTTTTTTCCTGATGTTCCTCGGGTGCGGGTTCAGCATCAGCCTGGGCTATCACCGGCTCTTCTCGCATATCGCTTTCCAGGCAGCGTGGCCTGTGCGCCTCTTCACGCTCGTCTTCGGCGCCGCCGCCTTTGAAAACTCGGTTCTGATGTGGGCGAGCGAGCATCGCCGCCATCACAAACACGTCGATCACGATGATGATCCCTACAGCATCTCGAAGGGTTTCTTTTTCGCGCACATCGGCTGGCTGATTTTCAAACTGAATCCAACCGAACCGTTCGACAACGTGGCCGACCTGCAGAGAGATCGCCTGGTCGTCTGGCAGGATCGATATGTCCAATGGATCGCCGTGGTCATGAGCTTCGTTGTTCCACCACTCCTGGGCTTCCTTTGGGATGGATGGATTGGCGCTCTGGGGGCCTTTCTCCTCGCCGGGATCACCCGGATCGTCGCCCTGCAGCACTGCACGTTTTTCATCAACAGCGCCTGCCACGTTTTCGGCCGTCAGCCGTATTCAGGGAAATGCAGCGCGCGCGACTCCTTCATCATGGCGCTTGTCACGTTCGGTGAGGGTTATCACAACTATCACCATGAGTTTCAGCACGACTATCGGAACGGGGTGAAGCCTTGGAATTTCGATCCCACCAAATGGATCATCTGGAGTTTTTCGAAGCTTGGTTTTACGCGCAACTTGCGCCGCGTCCCCCAGGACAAGATCCTTCTGGCGCAGGAGCAGCGGAAAGCTGAGCTCGGTTTCGAGAACGCCGGCGCTGCGCAGTGATCAGCGCGGAAGCGGCTGTTCGAGATTCGCCAGCGCGTAGGCTGTCACCGCTACCACTGCCGCGTTTTCGGCGAGCTCGCGCGGAACGATCTTGTCCAGCGTGTCGGCCGCGGTGTGGTGATAAAAGAAATAGGTCCGGTTGTCCTGGATCGGGCTGAAGCCCGGCACTCCTTGTTTCGTGATGGGTCCGATATCCGCGCCGCCCGCGTGCTCGCTGAACGTCAATATGCCCGCGCCGGAGTCCTGCAAGATCTTCGCCACCGGTTCCAGTAACCCCTTTGCCTCGACTTTTGTTGAATAACTGAATCCCAGCGGGTGACCGGCGCCGCCATCGGTCTCCATCGCGGCGAAGTGATTCGCGAGTTCTTTGGCGTGATCAAGGGCATAGGTTTTCCCGCCCGCGAGTCCATTCTCTTCGTTCATCCAGGCGATGACGCGAATAGTCCGTTTCGGACGCAGATGAAGCTGCTGCACGAGGTTCGCGGCCTCCATGGAGACGGCGACGCCGGCGCCATCGTCGATCGCGCCCGTGCCCAAATCCCAGGAATCCAAATGACCTGAAACGATCACGACCTGCTCGGGGTGTTCTGTCCCCTTTACATCGCCGATCACGTTGTAGCTCGTGACCTCGGGAAACTGCTGCGGCGTGAGCAGGAGCCGCATGCGCACCGGACCTTGCGGGGCGAGGAACGCCACCAGGTCAGCATCCTCCGCCGTGACCGCGGCGGCCGGAATCTTGGGAACATCTTTCGCATAGTCGGTTTGACCCGTGTGCGGCAAGCGATACTCCGCTCCACCGACCGAACGAATCAAAGCCGCAACGGCGCCCAGTTTGGCCGCGGCGCTGGGCGCATCGGCGCGATACTTCACTGCTTGACCATAGGCTTCGCCACTGTGGCCCTGGGCGGCCATGAGCTTGTCGAAGTGGTAATCGAAGAGCACGATCTTGCCGGTCACCTTTTCGCGGCCAAGAGCCTGGAGTTCGTCAAAATTTCGAACGACGATCACTTCTGCCGTGAGTCCGTCCGGGGGCGTGGCCACGCTTGCACCCAGCGCCGTGAGGACAATTTTCTGCGTCGTCTTCTCGGCCATCCCCGGGTATTCGACCAGCGCCGCCGTCTCTTCGCCCCGGACCCAATGCTGCACAGTCACCTTCTCGAGTTGAACCTCGAGCCCAAGCGCTTTCAATTCGGCGGCCACATATTCGACCGCCTTTTGCGCCTGCGTCGAACCGGTCAGGCGGGGGCCGATGTTGTTCGAAAGATGCGCGACCTGCCGGTAAGCGTAATCGCTCGCCAGCGCCGCCTGTTCGAGTTTCTTGAGTTCGCCCAGCGTCTGGGCCGAATACGGCGACGGAGTGGGCGTTGCGCTAGCAGCCGGATCCTCGGCGGCGCAGCGCAAGGCGCAGGCCACGGTGCAGGCGAGCAGGCCGAGGAATCGTTTCAGAATAATTTGGATGCTCATGGTGGTTGTTTGTTGTTCTTCTCCCTCCGCCTTACTAGACAATGCTGTTGCCGCCGCCGCGTGCAATTCAAACCCGAAAATACCATGCGCCTCACCAAACTCCTAGTCACCTCGCTCATCCTTGCTCTCCCGTCACTGGCTCACTCCGCTGACGCTCCAGGCAAGAATGCCACCTCCGATGCGGGCAAAACGTTCAACGATTTCCTTGAGTCTGAATGGAATTACGAGATGGAACAAAATCCAGTCCGGGCTTCCTTCCTCGGGGACCGGCGCTGGAACGATCGTTGGGGAAATCAAAGCCTGGAAGCGATCCGAAAGCGCGAGGAACACACGACCGACGCGCTGGCCCGCCTGGCCAAAATCGATCGCGCGCCACTTTCACCGGCAGATCAGCTGAACTACGACCTGTTCAAGAAAGACCTCGAGACCGATATCGAGGGAGCCAAATTTCGCGCTTACCTAATGCCGATCACTCAACGTGGCGGTCCCCAGACCCTGGACGAACTGGGCGACCGCCTGCGTTTTGAAACGGTCAAGGATTACGAAGATTGGGTCGCCCGGCTTCGCGCGTTTCCTGTCTTGATGGAGCAAGAGATCGCGCTGATGCGCGAAGGCGCCCGCACCCATGTGATCTGGCCAAAGGTCGTGCTGAACCGCGTGCCCGCGCAGATCGACAAGCAGCTGGTTTCGAAACCTGAAGAGAGTCCATTTTTCAAACCATTCACAAAATTCCCCGCGGCAATCTCTTCCCCGGATCGCGAACGTCTCACCAAGGCCGCAAGCGAAGCCATCGCTTCCGGCATTCTTCCTTCATTTCAAAAGCTGAAAAAATATTTCGTGGAGGAATATCTCCCGGCTGCCTTCGATCAGGTCGGAGTCTGGCAAATGCCGCAGGGCGCGGAATTCTACGCTTATCTCGCACGACGGCACACGACGACGGCACTGACGCCGCAGCAAATTCACGAAAAAGGCTTGAGCGAAGTGGCCCGCATTCACGCCGAGATGCAAGCGATCGTGGACAAGGTTGGGTTTAAGGGAACGCTCCCTGAGTTCTTTACCAAACTCCGGACAGATCCGCAGTTCTTCTACAAGACGCCGGATGAATTATTGGAAGCCTACCGAGCTCTGGCGAAACGAATCGATCCCAACCTCGTCAAAGTTTTCAAGACGCTGCCGCGGACTCCTTATGGCGTGACGCCGATTCCTGACAACATCGCCCCGGATACCACGACGGCTTATTACAATCAGCCGGCCGCCGATGGTTCCCGCGCGGGAACGTACTTTGTTAATCTCTACAAGCCGGAAACCCGGTCGAAATGGGAAATGATGGCGCTCTCGCTGCACGAATCGGTTCCAGGCCACCACCTGCAAATCGCGCTCGCGCAGGAACTCGGCGACATTCCGAAGTTTCGCCGTTACGGCGGCTACACCGCTTTCGTCGA
>Ga0193726_1003380_pt1 | contig 10183 bp, 6 predicted proteins | sample H2c1metaG_FD_144928 | JGI IMG/M metagenome (GOLD analysis project Ga0193726, IMG submission 144928) | Soil microbial communities from a riparian zone of the East river system, Colorado, United States - H2c1 | ecosystem: Environmental > Terrestrial > Soil > Riparian zone | place: USA: East River... | reverse complement strand
GTTCAAGCGATCGTTGTCTGAAAGAACGGTGAGAACGGCGATTCGTTGTTCTGGCGACGAGTTGACAATCGATTTTCCGTTGTAGTGCTCGCTCATTCGATCGACCAGGCGAAGACCTTCGCGCCAGAGCGCCCGCCGGGCATCGTCGGCCCCCGTGCCGACGACCTGCTCAATGAAGTCGGCGACCTTTGCGGCTTTCGCGCCGCCGGAATGCGAGTCGGCCGGAATGATCGTCTCCGACAGCTCATCGATCATGCGATGCTCGGCGGGGGTGAAAAAACGAGCGGGAGATTTTGACGGAGACGGCTTTTCCGGAACAGGCGCTTGTGGAATTTTGGCTTGCGGCGGATCGGCTACTGCAGCGGCAAGGGGAATCAGCGATGCGCCGAGAGCGGTCGCGGAAGTTTTCAGCCATTCGCGGCGGTCCTGGCGGAGGTCGCCGGGTTCACGGCTCAATTTCTCATTCGAATCGGTTTTCGACATGGCGTCTCCTTAAAGGTTCCCCTTTTTCATTTCGTCGGCCAGGTAGTCGCACGAGCGCCAGCACAGCGCCATGATGGACCAGGTGGGGTTCTGGCAGCTGGCGTTGACAAAGGCGCTGCCATCCACCACAAAAAGATTCTTGACGTCGTGAGACTGCTCGAACTGATTGACCACCGATTTTTTCGGATCGTTGCCCATCCGCGCCGTGCCGAGCTCGTGAATCGACCAACCTTCGGTGAGGATACGGTCGCCGAAGGAAAGAACTTCAAAGCCGGCTGCTTCAAACATTTCATGTGCGGTGTCCTTCATATCCGCGCACATATTTTTCTCGTTCTCTCCGAATTTGTAGTGGAAGCGCAGCGCAGGAATTCCCCACTTGTCCTTCACCGCCGGATCGAGGTCGACGAAATTCTCGTAGCGGGACAGAACTTCGCCGAAGCCTCCCATCGAAATATAGGCGCCTTGATTCTTTCTGACTTCTTCCTTGAAGTCCGCTCCGAACCCGTGTTTGTCCGTCCCATTCGGAAACATACTGCTGCCGCTGCCGCCTTCAAAGCCGTAGCCACGAAGGAATTTCGGGTGCTTTTCGTTGAGATTGCGGAATCGCGTGAGGTAGAAGCCTCCGGGACGGCCGTCGTCTAGCGTCGGCGGCTTGCCAACCATTTCCTTTGCCTTGCCGACGACATAAGGTCCCATCACGTGTTCGCAAAAGTTGTGGCCGACGTAACTGCTGGAATTTCCGATGCCGTTCGGATGCGTGTGCGACTTCGAAAGCAGCAGGAGACGCGCCGACTCGAGAGTGGACGCGGCAACGATCACGACTTTCGCTTTTACCGCATAGTCTTTCATCGTTTGCGAATCGACAAAGTGAACTCCAGAAGCCTTTCCCGTATTCGGATCAACGGTAATTTCGCGTACCGTCGAATTCGGACGCACCGTCAGATTTCCTGTGTCCATTGCGGGAAAGATCAGTCCGGTAGGCGAATCAAACGCTGCGTGAATGTCGCAACCGCCTTTGCGTGAACATGCCCCGCGGCCGAAGCAGCGGCTGCGATATTTGTTGTGCTTTAAGCCGTCACTGGTCACGCCAGCGCGATATTGCGTCAGCGTGCGGCCCATTTTCTGAATGCCTTGCTTCAGTGTCACTTCGGCGCAGTTGAGTTTCGTCGGACGCTGAAAAATGCTGTCGGGAAGCCACGGAAGATTTTCCTTTACTCCGGTGATGCCTAGGTACAGATCCACTTTGTCATAGTAGGGCTCGATGTCGCTATAGGTGATCGGCCAGTTTTCGCCGAAGCCGTCGCGGTCCTTGGCCTTGAAGTCGTAGTCGGAGAGCCGTAGCGCAAGGCGCCCCCAGATATTCGTCTTTCCGCCGAGGCATCGCGCGCGCACCCAGGCATAGTTGGTGCCCGTGTAGGGATTTTCGCGCTCGTCCACGACGATGTTCTTCATGTAGTCGGAATTGCCGATATAGCTATGAAGATGTTTGGATTTTTCAAATCCGGGGCCAAAAGGCGGCCGGCGGATGGTGTACTCGTTGAAGCTGAGCGAATGGCGATCGGGCGGAAGCGCGCCTCGATAGGCGTTGTCGTAGGGCCACTCCATTGAGCGGAGTTCCTGTTCGATCGGCAGCTTCTTCCCTGCTTCGAGCATGAGAACTTTAAGGCCGTGGGTGGTGAGAACGTGCGCGGCCATGCCGCCCGCGGCGCCAGAGCCGACGACGACCGCGTCATAGGTCTTCAACAGATCCACTTCTGGTTTGATTTCCGGCTCGAGCATCGCGGTATTCTCCTCGAAGACCTACATCTTAGACGTGATTCCGCCGGCTGGGGATTTTTAGTTTGAAACGAGTTTTCGCGCGCGCAGCCAGTGGAGCAGGAGATTGCTCCATTCACCCACTGCGGGGTCGGCCAGATCAAGTCCGACGCCATGCGGAGCGTTTTCAAAGATATGCAGTTCGGCCGGAACGCCCGCTTTGCGAAGCGCAAGATAGAAGACCACGGAATTTTCCGGCGGTACAGCGGTATCCGTCGAACTGCTGAACAAGAATGTCGGCGGCGTTTCCGGCGTTACCTGAAATTCGCCGGAAAGTTCTCTGGCAAGCGATGCCGGCGCGTTTTCGCCGAGCAGGTTGTTCTTCGACCCTTGATGTGCGTACTCTGCAACGAGGGAAATCACGGGATAGGCCAGAATCGCAAAATCCGGCCGCGAACTCACCCGTTCAATCGGATCGGCGGCCTTCGGATTTCCTCCATCGAACTTCGTACTCGCCGTGGAGACCAGGTGCCCGCCGGCCGAAAATCCGAGCACTCCGATCTTGTCCGGGGAAACATTAAACTCTTTCGCCCGCGCCCGCACGGTTCGAATCGCCCGCTGCGCGTCGCCTAATTCGACCGGATGGTGGTACCGGGGCCCGAGCCTGTATCTCACGACAAAAGCGGTAATTCCCGCCCCGTTCAGCCAATTTGCAATCTGCCGGCCCTCATGGTTCATCGCCAAATGCTGATATCCGCCGCCGGGAAACACGATTACGGCAGCCCCTGGCGTGGCGGAAGGCTCGGCGAGATAGGCCGTGATCGTCGGCCGGTCAGCTTCGCCGTCACCCAAGGCGCCGGGCGCTTTTCCCTCCCAGAGCGGCATCGTTTTGACTTGAGCCGAAGGATCTTCGATTGGCTCTTTCGCTTCTTGCTGCGCGCGCGCCGGGAGGGCGAAAAACGCGGCATCCGCGCACAAACCGAGAAGTGTCCACGCAATCGCGTTAAAAACCGTTTTTGACATGAATCTCCCGGCGGTTCGCGTTCGAACCGCCCGTTCAATCCGCGCTCGAATCTTCGCCGTTCATCGATCATTTTCTACCATTCATGGCGATTTCCTATCCTTATTTTCTCGCTTCCAGCCATCGGCTCTGTTGGTGCAATTGCGCCGCACGCCTTGGCCGACAGAATCAATACACTCCAGACGCAGATGCCCGGCGAGAGCCTTCACTCCGCAAAAGCGAGCGAGCGTTCCGGCCGGTACAATCGTTCCCTTTACGCTCCATCGTCCTACGGTCTTCGTTGACCCGCGCCGCTGGCTCCGTTAGGTTCGTATCACGCGCGGAATCAAGCGCTTCGTCAAGACGACATTCCCCTCCAAGGCGGACCTGGTGCCACCACGGCCAATCATTACCCTTACGACCGACTACGGAACGAACGACCATCTGGTGGGAACGCTAAAAGGCGTCATCCTCAGGATCAATCCCGAAGTGACGATCGTCGACATCACGCACAACGTCACGCCGTACGATCTGCTGGACGGAGCGCTGACGATCGGTTCGGCGTATTCCTACTTCCCTGCGCGGACCATTCACGTGGTCGTGGTTGATCCCGGCGTGGGGACGGAACGGCGGCCGCTGCTGGTTTCCGGCGAAACGCAATATTTTGTTGCTCCGGATAACGGCGTACTGTCCCTGGTTTATGAGAAAGAACCGAGCCTGCTGGTGCGCCACGCAAACGTCGAACACTATTATTTGCAGCCGATGAGCAAGACTTTCCATGGACGCGACGTATTCGCCCCGATTGCCGGATGGCTAGCCAAGGGCGCGCAATCAAACAGCATGGGCGACGAGATTACGGATTACAAAAAGTTTGCGATGCCGAAACCAAAGCCGGCCGCCGGTTCGACCAAAGGGGTTGTGCTGCGCGTGGACGGGTTCGGCAATCTGATCACGAATTTTCGAGCCGAAGATCTGCCGGCGGCTGCGATTGAGAGCGGGACCGTGCAATTTCAGGTCGGGACGCACACGATCAGCCGGCTGGTTGATACCTTTGCGAACGGCGCGCCGGGTGAAGTGTTTGCCTATATCGGCTCGAACGGATTTGTGGAGTTCGGAACCAACCGCGGAAACGCATCGAGGAGTCTGGCGATCGGACGCGGGAGCCCGGTGACGCTGGCGACAGCCTAGTTCCTGCTTTCCAGCGTTCGCAAGACTATCTTGAAGATTCCAGTGCGGCCATCTGCGACCGCGTACGCGGATCGAGCCAGTCGCGCCACGCATCTCCCAACAAATTAAAAGCGAGAACAGCGGTCATGACCCCGAGCGCCGGAAAAACGACCATGTGCGGCGCGTCAAAGAGATGGCCGCGCGCGTCGTTGAGCATGGCGCCCCAGCTGGGAATCGGCGCGAGAACCCCAAGCCCGAGAAAACTGAGAGTGGATTCAGCAAGGATGGCCCCGGCCATGCCGATGGTGGCTTGAATCAGAACGGGCTGGAGAATGTTCGGCAAGAGGTGCTTGAGAATGATCCGGGAGTGCGTTGCGCCAAGCGAGCGAGCGGCGAGGGCGAATTCAAGTTCTTTGACTTTCAGGACCTGCGCGCGCGCAAGGCGAGCGTACCCGGCCCAGCCGGTGATCACGAGCGCAAGAATGACTTTGCCGATCCCCGGGCCAAGGAATGCCGCGAACGCGATGGCCAGAAGAATCCCCGGAAAAGACAAGAACGAATTGATAAGGACTAGATTCACGATGCGGTCGCACCAGCCGCCAAAATAGCCGGCAATCGTGCCGATGGCAAGCCCGGTGAGCCCGCAGCCAAAAACGACGCAGACGGAGACAGTCAACGAAATGCGAGCGCCGTAGATGACCCGCGACAGGACGTCGCGGCCGAGTTCGTCGGTCCCCATCCAGTGGGAAAACGTCGGACCTTCCAGGCGGCCGGGAAGATTCTGCGCAAAGGGATTGGCGGGAGCAACGAGCGGGGCCAGCAGTGCAGCGAGCAAAAGAAAGAGAGCCGCAGCGAAGCCAATGCGGGCCAGAATGCTTTGGCGGAGAAATGCCCGGATACCGGAGCCGGCGCTCACGAGATACGCACCCGTGGATCGACGAGCGAATAAACCGTATCGGTCAGAAGATTCACCAGAACATAGGAAAGTGAAATGACCAGGATGCACCCTTGCAGGAGCGGGTAGTCCCGCGCGGAGATGGCCTGCACGGTGAGCCGGCCGATGCCCGGCCAGGAAAAGATCGTTTCCGTAACGATGGTTCCGGCAAGCAAGGTGCCAAACTGCAATCCGAGAATCGTAATGATCGGAATCAGCGCGTTGCGCAACCCGTGCCGGAAAAGGACCGCGGCGGTGCTTAGGCCTTTTGCGCGTGCCGTGCGGATATAGTCGGCGGAAAGTTCTTCAAGCATCGCGCCGCGAACCATGCGCGTGAGAATTGCAGCGAGAGCCGCGCCCAGAGTCGCGGCGGGCAGAACAAAACTCGCGAATCCGCTTCGCCCGGAAACCGGCAGCCATCCGATCTCAATCGAGAACAGCAGAATCAAGAGTGGCCCGAGCGCAAAATTGGGAATTGCGAGTCCGAAAAGTGTGAAGACACCGACCAGGCGGTCGGCAGCGTGGCCGCGGCGGTGCGCAGCCAGTACGCCGGCAGGAATGGCAATCGCCGCACAAACCACCAGCGCCAGAAGAGCCAGTTCGAGCGTTGCGGGATAGCGTTCGAAAATAATCTGCCGAACCGGCGCTTGAAACTTGAACGACTGGCCAAGGTCCCCGCGGAAGATTCCGGCCAAATAGCGGCCATATTGCACGCGCAATGGCTGGTCCAGGCCCAAAGAATGACGCAGTTGCGCAGCGGCGCCGGGAGCAGCGCCTTCACCGAGCATTTGTTCGACAGGATCGCCTGGAACGATGTGAATCATCAGAAAGACCAGCGTCAAGACCAGCCAGAGGGCCGGCAGCGTCAGCACAAACTTCCTGAGGACGTGGCGAAACATGGGAAACGAAATTATGACTGGGAAACGGAAGAGTTTGCGGGTTTTCCTGGCGAAGTTGCGGAGTCGTTATTCTTTTCGCCGCTCACGGGTTTCGCCCGTTCCACCTTTACGCGGGCAACGCGCTTGCCGTCCATTTCGGCAATGGTGAAGCGCAGGTCGTGAAAGATAAAACTCTCGCCGCCCTTGGGGATAAAGCCCAGTTGATCGAGGACGAATCCACCGACGGTCGCGTAGGCGGGGTCTTCGGGAATCTGGATACCGTACTGCGCGTCGAGATCGCGGACATTCAGCGCCGCGTCAAAAATGACGGCGCCATCGGCGAGTGTAAGCGGGCGTTCGATGACGTCAAACTCGTCGTGAATCTCGCCGACGATCTGCTCGAGAATGTCTTCCAGTGTCACCAGGCCCAGGAGACTGCCGAATTCATCCACCACCACGGCCATGCCGGTATGGCGATTGCGAAGCTCGTCGAGCAGTTCGCTGGCGGGCTTGGTTTCCGGAACGATGAAGACCTCGCGAAGGACGCGGCGCAGGTCAAACGGCTGCGGCGGAAGGCCCTCGGCGGCGCGGCGTTCGCGACCCTGCAGGACCCAGAGCATGTCTTTGATGTGCACGAAACCGAGGATGTGGTCGACGGTTTCACGATAGACGGGAATGCGCGAGCGCTGCGTTGTGGCGAAGGCGCGGAGCACTTCGTCAAATGTGGCCTCAATTCGCAGTAGATGCATGTCCGGGCGGGGAACCATGATTTCGCGGACCTGAATTTGCCCGAGTTCGATCGCGCTTAAAATCACTTTTTCTTCGGCGGGCGCCAGAAGCCCGCGTTCCCGCGCTTGCTGAATCTGGATTTGCAATTCTTCGGTGGAGTGCGCGACGCCATGGCCTATTTGCGGGTTGACGCCCATCGCGCGAATGATGGAGCTCGAAACCGTATCGAGCAGATCGATGGCCCAGCGAAACGTGTTGAGGAACCAGTGGAAGGGGCGCGCAATCAGAAGAGCGACGCGTTCCGCGCGCGCGAGACTGACGGTCTTGGGGACAAGTTCGCCGACGACGACGTGCAGCGCAGAGAGAATCACGAAAGCGAGGGAAAGAGCGAGCCCGTGGGAGACCAGGGCCGCGCGCGTGCCGACCAGGCCGGGATAGAGCGACTGGAAAAAAGTGGCGAGCGTCGACTCGCCCAGGGCGCCAAGCGCAAGGCTGGTCAGCGTGATTCCCAGTTGAACGCCGGAGACGACGCGATGTAGATCTCCAACCAGGTCTTCGACAATCCTGGCGCGCGAATCGCCACTCGAGACGAGCTGGCGAACGCGGGAGAGCCGGACGGCAACGAGAGAAAATTCCGCCGCAGCGAAAAAACCGTTGAGCACAACGAGAAAAAGCACGCCGATCAGGCGAACGACGAACATTCTGCGCGGTTTCCCCTCTGCCAGATTGTACCAGCAATGCCAGACGACTTACGGAGCAGCCGCAGGGGAACAAGCGCCCGGGTTGCCGGCCGCAGCAGGGACACGTCAAGTTCCGGCAGCGTTGCCAATGAGGTGGTGCTCTTCTAAACTGAAATTTCCCACATTGTCGCAGGAGAAAGAGTGCGCACAGCTCTTCGAATCGTCGGACTGGTTTTGACATTAATGTTGCTCGTGGTTGGCGGCGGATTTTGGTGGCTGTTTGTTCGGCCGCTGCCGCAAGTGGATGGAATGGCTTCCCTGCCCGGGCTGGAGCATGAGGCAACCGTTGAACGGGACAACTGGGGAATTCCCCACGTCCGCGCGAGTTCGCTCCAGGACATGTGCGAAGCGCAGGGCTATGTGATGGCGCAGGACCGGCTGTGGCAGATGGATCTGCTGCGGAGGGTGGCGCGGGGCCAGCTTTCAGAAATCGTTGGCAAGGCGGCAATTCCCCTCGACAAACAGTTCCGCTTGTTGCGCTTTGGGCCGGCGGCCGAACGCGACGCTACACTGATGGATGAGCAGTCGCGCGTCGCAACCGAGGCTTACGCACGCGGAGTCAACCGATTTATCGAACAGCACCGGAACAACCTGCCGGTGGAATTTTCCCTGCTGAAGTACAAACCGGAACCGTGGAAACCGTCAGACACCCTGGCGATTTCCGCCTACATGTACGAAACGCTGACCGAGAGCTGGGAAGACGAGTTTGATCGCGCGAAGGTGACGGCGCTGGCGGGACCGGAGAAAGCGAAGGATCTGTTTTCGCAGGATGCTTCGATGGATCACTTTGTCGTGGGCGATCCTGACCGTCCCCAAGATGGAGCGCGCTCCGGGAACGATCCGGACGACGAAGACGATGAAGACGACATGACACAGGACGACCTGCTGAAGGCAAGCACGACACGGCCAAATCGAGAATTGCCGGCGCCGAGCGCAACCGCTGCGAACTTTGCGGATTTGACTCAGGCGCTGGCCCCGGCAGTGCTGCAGTGGGTTGCCGAATCACAGCGCGAGATCAGGCGCGCACTGGGCAGCAACAATTGGGTGGTGAGCGGCGATCACACGGCGACGGGAAAGCCGATACTGTCTAACGATACCCATCTGGAGCTGACGATTCCGCCGATCTGGTATCAGATCCACCTGACAAGTCCCGGTTGGAACGTGAAGGGATTTTCCCTGCCCGGCGCTCCGCTGGTGGTGATTGGCCACAATGATCGAATTGCGTGGGGCTTTACGAACAACGGCGCCGATGTTCAGGACCTTTATATCGAGACGTTCAATCCCGCCCAGCCCGACGAGTACAAAGTGAACGGCAAATGGTTGAAGGCGCAGTCCGTCGATGAAGTGATCCATGTAAAGGACGCGCCGGATGAGCATTTCCCGATCGTGATCACCCGGCACGGCCCCGTGATGCGGCGAGAAGGCAATCTGGCGTACGCGCTGCGCTGGACGGCAACGGAACCGGGAGGGCTGGCAAATACCTATAACCGGTTGGGGCAAGCCCAGAACTGGAAGGAGTTTCGCGAGTTATTGCGAAGCGTTTGGGGCCCCGCACAGAACGCGGTGTACGCGGACGTCGCGGGGAATATTGGCTACGTGATGGCGGCGCGGGTTCCCTTGCGGAAAAAAGGGCGCGGAGAAGTCCCGGTGCCGGGCGACACGGACGAATACGAATGGAAGGGATACATTCCGTTCGAGCAGTTGCCGCAATTGTTTGATCCAGAAGATGGATTGATCGTGACAGCCAACGCCCGTGTGGTAGGGCCGGACTATAAACCGTATCTGACAGATCACTGGGAAGAGCCATACCGAACCGCGCGAATCTGGGACTTGCTGCATGACAAACATGATTTGCGACCCGCGGACATGCTGAAGGTGCAAGCCGACACTTTCAGCTACCCGGATCTTTTCCTGGCAGAAGAACTGGAGCCGGCGGCAAAACGTGCAGCACCGAAAGATCCGCGCACCCGGAAGCTGATTGAAGCGTCGAAAGACTGGAACGGAATCGCGGACGCGGATTCAAACGTCGTTCCTTTTCTCGAGGGCACCCGGCGAGCGGCGCTCGATCTGATTTTGCGGCCGGTACTTGGAGACGAAACGGACCTTTACCAGTGGAGGAGCACGGCATTCTTGCAGCGGATTCTGACCGACCGGCCGGCAAAGTGGCTGCCAGGCGCTTACAAGAGCTACGACGAATTGCTGGTCGCGGCGGCGGATGAATCGGTGAAAAAACTGGAAAAAGACAGTGGCAGCGCGCGAATCGAAGACTGGCCGTGGAAGCGGTTCGATTCGCTCGATTTGCTGCATCCGCTCGGACGCGAAGGCTGGCTGAAGAAATTGTTCAGCATAACCGGCAAACCGCAGAGCGGAACGAGCTTCAGCCCGCGGGCGGCGACGCGGCACCATGGGCCGGCGATGCGATTCGTTGCGAGCGTCGGCAAGTGGGATGAATCGCTGATGGTCATTCCGGGCGGGCAAAGCGGGCAACTGGGCAGCA
>Ga0193726_1003379_pt1 | contig 10185 bp, 8 predicted proteins | sample H2c1metaG_FD_144928 | JGI IMG/M metagenome (GOLD analysis project Ga0193726, IMG submission 144928) | Soil microbial communities from a riparian zone of the East river system, Colorado, United States - H2c1 | ecosystem: Environmental > Terrestrial > Soil > Riparian zone | place: USA: East River... | reverse complement strand
CATCAGCCCCAAACATCCCGCCCGGCACCTGCCCATAAATGTTGCGGATCAGCTTAAAATCGTTATAAGTAGCCTGCAGATCAGCTGGGTCTTTGCTTTGCATCCAAAAAGTAGCCGGCTCACGGAAGGATTGTGCCACATTCACATTATGCCAGTTTGGTAAATTGTTTGTTTGGCGCCAGTTGGCAGTGTTTTTATCAATTTTAGTAGCAAGGTCAAGCAGCCATTTTTCACCGGTACGGTTATACAGCCAGTAAACGCTGATCAAATTATCACCACCGCGGCTGTTCTCCCAATAGTCTAAGCGGTCATCAGCTTTAGCACCCGCGCATCTTTCGAATATTCATAATACGACTGCAGGCACCAAAGCATTGGCATATTCCCCCACAGATCACGCCGGCCGGGTTTGGTTTCATTTAAGGGACCAAAATCTCCATTAGCTCTTTGGTTTTTTATCACGGACTCAATCCAAAACTTTGTTTCCTTCAGCATTTTGGGGTCTTTCAGCATGTAGGCCATATCGCCATAACCTTTTAGCCAATAGGGCAATTCCTCCCATCCATATTTTCCTTTGCCGCTTTTATTTACCCACGCATTATCTGTTTTTGAAAGCCATACACTTATTTCGCCCAGGTTACCGGTAAGGCCGTCACGTTGCAGCTCCAGCTGTTTTTTTAACCATCCGCCGGGTTGTATAGCAGTTACCGGCAGTTTTATGAAATATTGTGGTTTTAAAGGAGCTTTATTTGACACGTAATAACTATTGCGACCGCCATTATCAACCTGTTTTACAGCAGTAGCTGATTGTGCAAATGTTTTGCTGCTAACGGTTATTAATAACACCAAACATGATAAAGCAATAGCTTTACTACCGCGTGAAAGTATATTTTTCATATAATTGGTTATGCGTGAAATTCAAATTTAGTTAATTAACTGTCAGCTCAACAAGAATAACAGGATTATTACGGCAAACAAATCTTCTTTTTTGCTCATTTACAAACATCATACCCCACCCAACCCTCCCCTGAAGACTACCGTGTACCCACATCCATGACCACTGCAATAGGTCGGTAGAAAAACAGTCACCCAATCATTTTTGCGCCGGTAGGTGTAACACTTAACGGGCGATTTTAACTCACCATTCAAATCGACGGGGTTTCGTACCTACGGCCAATGATAACATTGGCTATAACTAACCACATAAATTCGTCCAATCGCCCCACCTAAATCCTCCCCGGTAGGGAGAACTTGGAAAAAATAAACGCTGGCGAAGTTAAAGTCTCCCCTCCGGGGGAGATTTAGAGGGGGCTACTAAGCTTTTGGGAAGCATCACGTTTGTGATATCCTTAACTTAAACTTGATGACATCCTCTCCAAAGGACAGGACTTTAGCTTCACTCTTATTTAGAACCCTCGTCTGGTCTCTTTCAGGAGGATTTACCGGGACAAAGCGTTCCATTTTTCAGCGGAACGGGGTGGAACACTGTGGAACACGCTGATTATCAGAGTTTTTCACTTTTGCAAAAATATAAGTCGCTGATAATCAATGATTATGTAATTTAGTGTTTTTTGCTGCGCCTATGTAATTAATTTATAATCAGCGTGTTTCATGTTCGTTCCATGCGTTCCATTGGGTTTACACTGTGTATAAAAATGGAACGCTTTGCCGGCGTGGATCCACAAACTTGTGCTTCGCCTCAACGCGGTTGGTGAAGGGTTTGGGGCGAGGTGACCGTTTGCTTATGCCGAACTCACTTAGCTTAATGACGTGGCCCGCATCGTGCTTCAGCTTCTGCCAGAAGTTAAAATGTGTTAAATAGCCCCAATCTGCACCCCGGTTATTAAAACCTGAGCTGTTTTATAGCGATAATTGCACTTGTTACAGGCACAATTAGTGATTTATTGCATTTTAAATCTTAATCAAAATGTTTAAGCGTTTAAAGCCGGCTGTTATAATAGAGATCTTATTACACATCCTATTTTGGGCTTTTATTACATTCACTCCCATTCTTTCCAGGCCACGCGATCCGAATTTTCGCGTGTTATTTTCTCCATGGCATTTCGTTTTTGTCAATTTGCTGCTGGCGGTCCAATTTTATCTTAATGCATTTTTTCTCATCCCGGTAGTATTAAATAAAAAAAAGCAGGTGTGGCTATATTTTGCTTTGCTGTTGATCTCGTTTATTGTGCTCGACTTTATCCTTATTCACACCAGGCCAATAAGGATCTTTCCGGGAGGAATTAACCCCTTTGGACAGTTCCGAAAACCTCCTTTCTTCGCTAATTTTGATCTCCTGCCGCTAACAGCCATTACGGCTGCGGGTTTTGCCTACCGGTACCTTGCCGATCAGTTTGTAATGATCAGCAATAAGCGGGATATTACTAATGCTGCCCTGGTTTCTGAACTGGCTTTTTTACGCTCACAAATAAGCCCGCATTTTATATTTAATGTAATTAACAGCGCTGTTGCGCTATCACGGTTAAATCCTTCGGCAGTTGAACCCACGCTCATCCAGCTTTCAAAGCTGCTGCGTTACCTGCTTTATATAACTGACGAGGAAAAAGTAACCATGATGCAAAAGGCTGATTATTTGCGCAGTTATATCGAGCTGCAAATGCTGCGCTTCGGAACCCAGGTACAGGTTGATTTTAACTTTGATATTATAGAACCTGAAAAAACCATTGAACCAATGCTGCTGATCCCTTTTGTTGAAAATGCATTTAAATACGGAACAGGAAATATTGTTGGCCCAGTGATTAATATCCGGTTAAGAAGCAACCATAAGATGCTTGATTTTTTTGTAAGCAATACATACGACCCGCATGAGCCTTATGAAAATGAGAACCACGGGATCGGCCTAAATAATGTAAAGAGGCGCCTGGAACTGTTATATCCCGGCAAACATAGTCTCAATATCGATCAATCCAACAATATCTATAACGTTAATCTTCAAATACAATTAAAATGATGCGATGCCTGCTTATTGATGACGAGCCCTTGGCGCTTGACCTTATTGAAGACAACTTGAAACACGTTAATTATATCCAGGTTATTGGACGCTGCCGCACTGCTGCAGAAGCAATAGCCATGCTGCAGGATGAACAGGTTGATCTGCTGTTTTGTGATATTCACATGCCCGGGCTTAATGGGTTGCAACTGGTTAAAAGCTTGGTTACAAAGCCCATGATAATTTTTGTAACGGCTTATGAGAAATTTGCAATTGACGGTTTTGAGCTTGATGTGCTTGATTATTTGGTTAAACCTGTTCCGCTGGATCGTTTTCTGAAGGCCTGTCAAAAAGCGCATCAATATTTCGAATTAAACAAAGGATCGGTTCCGCAGGTTCAGCCGGGTAAAAAGCACTTTTTTATCCATTCGGACTATACGCTGATCAAGATCAGTTTTGATGATATTGAGTATATTGAAGGCGTAAAGGATTATGTAAAGATCAACCTTGCAGGCCAGCAAAAGCCTGTTCTTTCACGTACCAGTATAAAGGCGCTTGAACTTCAGCTGCCTGTTGAATTATTTTACCGGGTTCATAAATCTTATATCATCAATGTAGATTATGTTACGCAGATCCGACGCGGCAAGATAAAAACGCTCCATTCTGAATTGCCCCTAAGCGACAATTATCGCGACAGGATCCATAAAATGATCGGTAAAGATTTTGCATAAACGCACAATCACCCCTTTCGTCTACAAATACCGGCCTTCTATCTCATTTATTTCTCATTGTTGTCCGTGTGCATCAAATTTGACACTGACAGCAACGAAAACGGATGAAGAAACTATTACTCCTATTTATAATTACCAGCTTTTGCACCGGGGCCATTGCACAACAGACCCAAAAAATCCTTAAAAAAAACCGGATAGATCATTTTTTTACCTGCTCGGTTGATCTGTTGCTGGATACCTTATCCGCAGACTACCATTTAAATATCGTTTTTGAACGCGATTCGGTCAGCAAGTTTGATGTAGCCGAACACTTTTTTAACGAATCGATAAAAGAAGTATTTGAAAAGGTATGCCGTGATAATAAGCTGCATTACTGGATAGAAAGCGACGGCACTATTTATATTTTGCAGAATACGGATGACCTGGCCCGGCTTAAAAAGCTAAATGAGCTTCACCGATCGGCATCGGGTGCAATAAAAGCAGTTGCAATTGAAGTGCCCAAGGCGCCGCCGGCCCACTTTCTTTTTACCATAAGCGGCCGGATCACAGACCAAAGCACAGGCGAATCGCTGCCCTCGGCTACAGTAAAGATCAGGAATACCGGGCTTTCTGCCTCAACCAATACCGACGGTAGCTTCACTATATTCAGTATCCCCTCTGATACCTGCGTGGTGGAGGTTTCCTATTCAGGTTATCAGCCTGATTACTTACGGCTGAATGCTAAAAACATAAATAATCCTATAAATATAGGCATGTTCAAAGCGCTTAATACTTTGAATGAGGTTACCATAAATGGCAAAAAGAGCGGGGTGATGAACACCGATACAAAAAAGGTTGGTGTACTGCAATTATCACCGGGAAACCTTGACAAGCTGCCCAGCTTAGGCGAAAAGGATATTATGCGGGCTTTCCAGTTAATGCCAGGTGTAGGGGCCACTAACGAATCATCTTCAGGTGCATATGTTCGCGGAGGTACGCCCGACCAAAACCTGGTGGTTTTTGACGGCTTTACCGTTTACCAGGTTGATCACCTTTATGGTTTTTTCAGCGCATTTAACAGTAATGCCGTAAAAGATGTGCAGCTGTATAAAGGGGGTTTTTCTTCCAAATACGGTGGCCGGCTTTCAAGCGTTACCGAGATCAATGGTAAGGATGGCAATAAAAATGAAGCAAATTTTGGGGTTGATCTGAGCCTGCTCAGTTTTAACGTTTTTGCAGAAACACCCATAACCGATAAATCATCCCTGATGGTGGCATTCCGCCGCTCATACCAGGGGCCGTTTTACGATAAGATATTTAAGCAGTTTAATACCTCTACAGTTAGAAGTGGCGGCGGCGGTCCGGGTGGACCGGGAGGTGGTTTTGGAGAGCAAACCACCCTATCATTTGGATAAAAGTAATTCGCTGGCGTGGAGCTTATATTCAGGATCTGACGTGACGGATAACAGCCGGCAGTTGCAGCTCCCATCATTCCTTACTTCAAGTACCGGGGACATTAATATTACCGATTATACCAAATACGGTAACCTGGGCAGCAGCCTGAAATGGTTTAGCCAGTGGAATAAACAGCTGCACTCCAATACTTATCTTACTTATTCATCTTACTATAACGACCGCAACCGCACCACCGCAGGAACTACCATAGACGCTGATGACAACCAGACCAGCTTTAGCAACGGTACGGTAGAGAATAATGATTTGAAAGATATCGGCATAAAATCAGAATGGGAGTGGCAGCTGGATAATAAACTGAAGCTGTTATATGGTGGATTTGCCTCACGCCAACATATCAATTATGACTATATACAGAACGACACCAGCAAACTGATCAGCGAGCATAACACGGCCCTATCCGGCGGAGGTTACACCGAACTGGAAATTGACCCCGATAATAAGCTGCATTTGCAGCCGGGTGTACGTACTACCTGGTTTCAGCCTACGGGTAAATTGTATTTTGAGCCCCGTTTTTCAGCAAGCTATGTACTGAGCGATCATTATACGCTTAAAGCAGCCACAGGGCAATTTTACCAGTTTATGAATGAGGTTACCCGCGAAGACGTGGTAAATGGCAATCGTAATTTTTGGGTGTTGTCCAACAATGGGGATATCCCGGTAGGTATGTCGCGGCATATAATGGGTGGCGTTAGTTATGAAAACGACCAGTTTTTGATTGATGTGGAAGGTTATTATAAAACCCTTTCAGGGCTTACCCAGTATGCCATCCGTCAGTCAGGTTTCAGTCCGGGGAATGCCGGTACCATTGAGCAGGATTTTTTTGAAGGAACCGGGCGTGCCAAAGGAATTGAGCTTTTACTGCAAAAGAAACTGGGCAGGTACACCGGCTGGCTAAGCTATACGTTAGCCGATGCCGAAAATAAATTTGCTGCATATGGCAACAGCTATTATCCGGCCGACCAGGATATCCGGCACGAATTTAAGGCCATAAATATGTACCACTATTACCGGTGGAACTTCTCTGCGGTTTTCATTTTCAGTACAGGGCATCCTTATACCGCGCCGCTTACAACCTATACCATTAATACTATTGATGGAAACAGCTCGACATCATACAACGTAAGCGGCAAAAATGCCGAGCGCCTTCCTGATTATCACCGCCTTGATCTTTCGGCCACTTACGACCTGATCAAAATAAACGGCGATAAAGTAGGCAGTATCGGTTTATCCCTTTTCAATGTATATAACCATACAAACATTTGGTACAAGGAATACCAGCTGCAAAATAACGCAGCTATTACTACTGATGTTAATTACCTGGGCTTTACGCCTAACCTTACCCTTAGTTTAAGATGGAAATAAAAAAATACCTGCTTTTAGCCCTCGGAGCAATGCTCCTGCTATTCTCGTGTAAGAAAGATACCGCAAATACTACCACCACTTTACCGGTAGTGGAAGCCTACCTGCTGCCGGGTCATCCGCTTTCGGTGAAGCTTTATCAGCAAAAATCATTAACAGATACGGCAAAATACGGGGCAGCAATAACCGGGTTGCAGCTTACCGTTTTTGATGGCAGCAGCACGGTGCAGCTAACAGAAAGTGCAAAAGGAACTTACACCTACAGCGATACTACCTTTTTAACAACCGGTAAAACCTATACCCTAACGTTTAAATACCTGGCTAATACGGTAACTGCAAAAACTATTATGCCTGCCAGGCCTCAGGGTTTTGCAACTCAATATGTTTCTGTGAGTGTTGCAGGTGCATCAACTCCCAATAGTATCCCCGATACAATCAACAGGTTTACCTGGACTAACCCGGACTCGTTAAATCACGTACTGGTTTTTAAAAATCCGGATGGTATTTCCTTTCCCCTGAACAATCGGGGAAACAGTACAAAAACGGATTTTGAAATAGATACCGAACGCAAATCCGTGTATTATGTAACACCCAATATTTTCCCTTTTTACGGGCATTATAAGGTGATATTGCTGCGGGTTAACCAGGAGTATATTGATCTGTTAAAAAGCAATACAAGCCAGTCAACATCTCAAAACCTGGTAAATACCCCAACCAACGTGGTAAACGGGTTTGGAATATTTACCGCCATGCAAGCCGATACGTTGAGCTTTAATGTGCTGTAACCATCATGTCATTGCGAACGAAGCAATCGCGAACTATACAGAGCGAGCAGAAAGGTGTAGAACTTGCATTAGCGGTTGTGCAAAGCGTGCGGTTGCCGCGCTACGCTCGCAATGACATATTTTAATTAATCTTATATCATTCCCCTTTCCTTGATAGCTCACCTTCTACTTTAACTATTTCATCCTGATCTTTTAACCATTTAATCAGTATTTTAGGTAAGTTTAGTTTATAATTTGAATAGTTATGAACCCCTCAAAAATATTCTTTACCGCTTTCCTCTTATTATGCTTTGGTACGGCAACCGCGCAATATGATTTTAAAAAAACAGATGCCTGGCTTGCTGAAAATACCCGCGAAATGGGTGGTCGCTCTATTTTAATGATCTATAAAAATGGGCAAGTTATATATACGCATTCGGTAAATGAAATGAACATGCGGCAAAAGATAGCCAACAGGTATTTTGCAAAAAAGCAGGGGAAAACTGCCGATATGGATGATTATACATCAGCAACCCGTTTACCTGTAGCAAGTTGCAGTAAATGGTATAGCGCAGCGTTGATAATGACTTTTGTTGATGAAGGCAAATTAAAGCTTACTGACAGTGTTGGCAAATACCTGCCCGTTTTATCTGCACATGGCAAAGGAAACATTACCATTAGCCAATGCCTCTCGCACTTAACGGGGGTAGAAGCGCCAAAACTAAAGGAGAGCATTAAGGATGTGGTTGAAGCTAACAGTATGATTGAAGCGATTGAAAACATTGCAAAGCTACCTATGGAAGGTGAGCCCGGTAAAACATTTCATTACAGCAATGTAGGCCTGCAAATTGCCGGGGCAGTTTTAGAAAAGATCAGCGGCAAAAGCTTTGAAACCTTATTTGCCGAAAGAATTGCCGGTCCGCTAAATATGAAGAATACTGATTTTGGGAAGAGCAAAGTTGCTTTGCCCGCAGGTGGGGCCATAAGCACACCTGAAGATTATCTTAACTTTTTAGTAATGATAATGAACAAGGGCATATTCAATAACAAAAGGATCCTGAGCGAAAACAGTATAGCCCAAATGCAGGTAAACCGCATTACGCCTGATGTGAAAATTGCCTACGCGCCAGCAGAGGCGAAAGGTTTGGGCTACGCTTACGGCGAATGGACGATGGGTGATAATACGGTTAGCAGTCCGGGGCTATTCGGCAGTTTTCCGTGGGTAAATAACAATAAAAAATACGCCGCCTTTTTGATGACCTTCTATATAAAAAACACAGGTCGTAACGAACGTTATTTTGAATTGAAAAAACTGGTTGATGACGCGGTAGGGCTATAGTAAATCAGGGCAACCGCATTAAAATTTCCTATGCTCCGCTAAGCAAATTTGGAGGAGGCTCCGATGGAGCCTTGCAAACCTTTAGCAAATTGTCTACAAACAGGCTGCTCCTCCGGAGCTTGTAAATGATTTAATGCTGGTTTTTCACTCCGGAGGAGTATCCTGTTTGTAGAAAATCACAATATTCCTGTTTGGGCTCCATCGGAGCCTCCTTTTAATCCGTTTACCCTGTATAGTAAGCCGGTTATATTTTTTGTTGATTGATTTTATTTACATTTATTGTAATATTCATTATCATAAAAACCTTTAACCTGTATGGAACAGCCTGTAAGCCAAAACCGTAAAGCCATCGCTTTATTTTTATTGATAACATTTGGCATAAGCTCTATTTATTATTTTTTAGTGATCCATACGGGGAAGCTTGGCAGCGGATACGGCCTGTATGTTACCGGTTTAATGTGGGCGCCGGCCATGTCGGCTTTTATAACCAGTAAGATATTAAAACGAAAAATTGCAGCCCTTGGCTGGGGAGGGTGGAATAACCCCCGATACATGTTATGGGCCTACCTGGTGCCATTGATCTACAGCCTGGTGGCTTATTTAGTGATCTGGATAACCGGCTGGGGTGGCTTTTATAATACAGAAGCCGTTACCCAAGTAGCAAAATCGTTCGGGTGGGATCATTTGCCGAATGGGCTGGTGATATTACTTTATTTTATTTTTACGGGGATAATAGGCATGGTGGCAAACCTGTCTACAGGTTTGGGTGAGGAGATTGGCTGGCGCGGGTTTTTAGTGCCCGAACTGTATAAAACTTCCAGCTACACCAAAACTTCATTAATTGTAGGCCTAATCTGGGCCTTTTGGCATTTCCCGATCCTTATTTTTGCCGATTATAACAGCGGCACGCCGGCTTGGTATGGGCTTACCTGTTTTACAGTTATGGTGGTAAGCATCAGCTTTATTTTTACCTGGTTCCGGCTAAAGTCAGGCAGCTTATGGACAGGGGCCATACTGCATGCAAGCCACAACCTGTTTATCCAGAACTTTTTTTCGCCGCTTACAAAAGATACCGGCCACACCAAATATTTTATTGATGAATTTGGGGCCGTACTCCCGGTTATATTCCTTATTGCCGCAATTTATTTTTGGAGCAGGAGGGGGGAGTTAAAGCAATTTGGGGATGACAGCATCCCACTTAACCAGGATTACAAAACAGCTTAATTCGTTATATCTATCAAAAAATCATACAGATGCACATCTGTTGAAAGGTTTAGCTTTTTGCGTACACGGTACCTGCTGATCTCAACACCTTTAAGGGAGATGTTAAGCAGTTGCGCTATCTCTTTCGATGTAAGGTTAAGCCTTAAATATGCGCAAAGCTTTAAATCGGTTGAGCTAAGGCCCGGGAACTTGGTTTTCATGGTGCTCAGGAAGTTGTTATGTACCTGGTCAAAGTAGATGGCAAAATGGTTCCAGTCGTCATCGTTTTTATCAGTATCGCTCAATAGCTTAAACACGCTCCTGAATTGGTAAACCGGATCAGGAATGTTGAGCTTCTTTGTTAATGCCATTAGCTCGTCCTTTATG
>Ga0193726_1003378_pt1 | contig 10185 bp, 14 predicted proteins | sample H2c1metaG_FD_144928 | JGI IMG/M metagenome (GOLD analysis project Ga0193726, IMG submission 144928) | Soil microbial communities from a riparian zone of the East river system, Colorado, United States - H2c1 | ecosystem: Environmental > Terrestrial > Soil > Riparian zone | place: USA: East River... | reverse complement strand
GCCGCCGTCACCCGCAGCGCATGGAGTGCTCAATGGGACCCGCGTGCTTCGCTGATTGACCTGTCGCGCCATAGGTCGTTGATTGCAATCGCAATCATGCACGTCGTATTGCAAGACGATCATCATCGTTGTCGTCGTGTGGCTTCGCATCGCTGCTGATCGGTGTCGTTGAGTTCGCTATCTCGCTAGCCAAAAGCTGCGCCAGGTGTCGATTGTGGTAGCGCAGAGCGCTCACGTATGAGCCGTTGATCAGCCGACCGATTTCACTTGAGACGCAGGGCTGCAGAGTTGCTTGGCCGCTTTCGGTCCACGAAATGTGGATTTTATTCTCTGGACACCAGTGAAACAAAAACCCTTCGACCATCGCTTGATCGCGTTGCGCATGATTGAGCAACCCGTTGAACAGTCGCTCGCACCTGTCGCAAAGCTTAGGCAATACGATTCGTTGTTTCATTTTTGCTCCCGTTCATTCGCCATCGTAATCTCCAATGATGTCTGCAATCACGCTCGGGTCCATTCTCAAAATCAACGCAATGTTCATGATGCCCATTCCGGCATTGACGGCTCTCGCGATGTAACGCGCCTGAATTTGTTCGCTCAGATTTTCGCGGCTGATTGCGCGCAATGCCTTCAGAATCTCAACGGGCGAAGGTTCAGGATTCGGCGCTGACGGTTTGCGGCGGTGTTCGTACGAATCGAGCACCAGCTTGACGCGATCGATGTGGAGACCGAGCGATGCGGCAATGTCCGAATCGGTGAGACCGCGCTCGGCGAGCTCGAGCATCGCTTTACGCAACAAAGTCGGGTCGCTAGGCCGATTGATCTCGGCGCGCCTGCGGTATTCATCGACGTAGCTGTGGATCATTCCGGCTTTGCCTCCATGAGCCTGCGCATCGCTTCCTCGAGCGGCTCCTTCACATCATCCGGAAGATCCGCCATTGCCTGCCACAGGACTGCGATCGCTTCCTTGACGGAGATTTTCTCAAGCTCGCTCATCGCGTGGCGGGTCGCTTGATTTTCATCGCCAGCCTCGCGCAGGCACAGATACCCGCGAAAGATCACGGCGCCGACGGATGTGCCATGGTCGCAATAGACGACGGGGAGCAGCGGCAGGGAGACAAACTTGCCGAGGGATTCGAGCCGCTCAATGCATGAGTTGCAGGGCATGAGAAATATTTTGTCCATCAGTGAACCCCACGTCTTAAGTTTTGAACATCGGCCAGCGTCGAACCGGTGGCTTTTGCGATATCGGCGTCAGCCCACGTCGGCAGCTTCTCGAGGGCCTTGCGGATCCGCTCGGCTTTGCCGATGGCCGTCACCCGTTCCTTCGCTGCTCTGGACTCGGCCTTCTCATCCAAAACCTTTTTCAAAACAGTCGGTGCGGCAGCTTGCTGCGGCACGCTCATATGTTCTTTGTTCAATGAAGAGTTAGATGAAGAGTTAAGATCTAAGATCATCGGCAACGGTTGCCGGGTGTCGTGTCGTAGATTGCCGGGTGTCGTGTCGTCATTTGCCGGGTGTTCGGTAAGGGTTGCCGGGCGTTGTGCACCATTTGCCGGGTGTTGAGCCTTTTCGGGCGAAGACCCGGCAGAATTTGCCGGGCGTTCCCAGGCGGGATTGACAAGCCACGGTTTCGACTTGATGAGCTTTGCGAGCGCCCTCGGGATGGTCGGCATGTACTCATGGCTGAACCACGATTGCCCCTTTCTGGGTCGCAGATAAATTTTGAGCCATCCGAGCTTCTCGGCAGCCTGCAGATGATTGCGTACCGATCGCTCGCTTAAGCCCGTGCGAGCCGCGATGGTTTGCTGTGAGGGAAAACACTTCTCGCCGTGCTCGTTCATGTAAATGGCCAACACGAATAAGACCAGGCGCGTGCTGGGGTCTGGCGGCCCAACGTCACTGGCAAATAGGTCGCGCCATTCCCACCGACCCCACTCAGGAACATCCACGTCTCAGCGCGCAATCAAGCGCGCGCGGCAGGCAGCGCCGAGAGGCGCGCGATCTCGGATCCGGGCACGAAATTGCGCTTGCCCTCTTTGATCGTGGAGAGCATTCCAGCGCAGATATTGTGATAAAGCTGCGATCGGGAGATGCGCAGAAAATTGGCCGCCTCGGTCAAGTTGTAGCGCTGCATTGGATCGAGCGTTTTAACCGGCGTTGTTATGCCTCGTGACTTCTTCTTAGCCATTGACCATCTCCGGTGTTGAAATGGTCTCCTACTGTATATATCGAAATATTAACGTCCAGAAGTTTTTACTCCCAGAAGTCACCCCTCAAACCAACCCCTGCACCTCAGCCTCTTGGTGCGAACGTTCGATGACTGCCAGCAAAATACTGGGCCAATCCCAATCCTTGGGCAATTTGCGCTTCACGTTCACGAATTGCCGCACCTCGGAATTCTGTCGGTTCACAATTCGATACACGTGCTGTGGGTCTTTCATATTCCATTTCTTGGCCAGCGCTTTTGCGAGCCCTTTTTCGCCGCGCCTGGAATAGAAATCCAGCGCGAGGCCGAAATCGCGGACCACGTTTTTCCTCGGCCGATTCGAGACGCTAACCGGCCTGCGCAAATGCAGGTAGTAATTTCTGGCGCCAACGCTGCGCAGATAGAGCAACTCGGTCGTGAACTCTCTCACGCCCGCTCCTTCAGGCTAGCGAGCTTTTCCTGCAGCGCTTGCGGGATGAATCGCAAATAGGCCCTCTCGATCATCACGAGACTCGTGCCGGTTTGGTGCGCAACGGTGAGCGGATCGACGCCGTGTACCTGCAGCAGCTCGGAGATGCGCGCGTGCCTGAACCCGTAGGAACTTGCGCCGGCGGGAATTCGCGCGGATCCGCGTGCGGACTTATTCACAGCCTTGAAGGCACGGCGAAATGCCCTCCCCCAGTAGTGCCGACGCCATGGCGTGGAACCGTCTTCCGTAAACAGCCATGCCGAGGGGAGCTTGTCGGCCGCCATCATGGCGAAGAACTCGATGGCATCCGGACCGAGTACCGTGTATCGCACCCGAAGCTTCGGCGGCCTGCCCTTTCGGTGAGCGAGCCGAAGCGTTGAACCGTTAAAATCGCGCGCCGTTGCTTCGGCGAGCTCCCGAGGCCTGGCGCCTGTGAGCTCCATCCCTCGAAAGAACTCGGCCGCCCGGCTCTCAGCCGCGGCAATGAGGGCCCTGCGATGCTCTGGCGACAGGAAAACGGCGGTCTCGCCGTCATCGTCCACGTCATCCGCGAGCGGCTTTAAGCGCCACGCCGCGGGGTTCCCAACGTGCCCCAGTTCGGTGGCGCGATTCAAGCCGGCGGCGATCGAGCGGAAGTGCCGATTCACTGACCGAGGCTGCCTGCCCTTTCGCAATCGGTCGCGAAACTCTAGAAAATCATCCTTCGTCGCCGCTTCGAGCGACAGATCCGCAATGGCGTCCGGGTGAACGATTTGTTTGAATCTGCCGGTGGCATCGGTCGCCGCCGCGGTTCGCCCATGGCGCAGAAGGTCGGCGAGATACGCATCGAGCGCGAGCCGGACGGTATCGCGCTTGATGGCTCGCGTCGCTGGAGCACCCATTTGTTCGAACCAGGCTTCCGCTGCTTTTTTGGCGCCGTCGTAGTCATTGGGTCGGAATTCCTCGAGCGCTTTGGAATGCTGCTTCTTTTTCTTGTCCCGAAACCGAGCGTGCCAAGTGTCGGGCCCGCGCCTGAATCCCAAATAGGCGCCCTTCCCGAGCTTCATGAAATAGGGGTTTCGTGCGACGGCTAAGCGGTCGCGTTCGCGCTTCTTTGAGAGGTCTGGCAAGGCTGTTTTCACTCCGTATGAAACGGTATGAAAACATTGTGATGCACATCACTGGACAATACTACACACAAAGCCTATAAAACCCGTAGTTTCTAAAATGGTCTTGCACAGTCCTGGACACTCGGCTATCCCTCTCAAGGCTGTAACACGAGTTCGAATCTCGTAGGGAGCGCCAATAAATCAGGGACTTGCGACCATCCAGAAAGCTTCGTATGAAATCCGTATGAAAAACCCTGTCATGGAAATGGAGTCCTGAAATGCCTACGCCCACCAATTCGAGCGACAAGTGCATCGCTCTTGCGCCCCGCGCGATCGAGCTAGAAAAACGCTATCCCGGCATTCGCTGCACGGTCTCATACACCGAATACGCGCCCGACAAATGGCTCCCAGGCCACGCGCTTTGGCTGGTGAGCATCTACTCGGACTCGCTGGAGCGCCTGGTCAGGTACGGCCTGGCGACCGCTGAGCAGTTCGAACGCGAAGCGCTGGAGATGAGCGGCAAGGTGCGCCGGCGCAAAGTGACGAATGAGTTCGGCGACACGGTGGGTTTTCAGCACGTCGATCCGAACTGCTGGCAGGTCTATACGTGCATCATCGACTATCAAAACGAGGAAAAGCCGTTCACCAAAAAGCTGCAGGCTGAGACGGCTCGCATGCTCAAGCAATTCGCGAAGCCGAGCGCGAGGGGCGCCATGCGCGACTTGGAGCGCCGCGCCGCTCGAGCGTGCTGCCCTTTCCTCAAGCCGCAGGCCGGCTAGAGCGATGCTCTGACCTTGTTGGGATTCCTGCTGATCACATTCAAAACCGAAGTCTCGCCGGCGGCCGTTGCCAGGTGATCGCCGAGCAGACTGGGATCCAAAACGTTCACGATCTTATGAGTCTGGCGCGCGGATCCGCTCACCTGGCCACCGCCCGCGAATTGCGGCACGCTCATCGGTCCGTTCACGCTGCGCAGCGGGCCGCCGCTGTTGATCGCATGGAGCAGCGGCAAGATCCCGGGCTGTTGCACCGACTTGGCGTTGACTACGAATTCCTTGTCCGAGAGCATCGCGGGAATCGAATCACTCGTTGAAGTGCCGGGCCCGCGGATGACGCCTCCGGATGCGTGAAACCCTATCGTCGCCGCGGTCGATGCGTCCGTGCTGCTCGCCTGGCCGCCGCCGGCGAAACCCGAACCGAATATTGCGTTCAGCGCCTTTAGTTCGAGTTGTTTGATGATGACCTGCTCGAGGGTCTGCAGCATGGCGAGGCCCATATCGACGAAGGATTGCTTCAGCGTATGCGTGCCCGACACTGCATCGGTCAGCAGCTTATTAATCCCGTTGCCGATCGCATCCTCGGCTCCCTGGCGAAGCGCTTGGGTCTCACGACCGAGTTCATTGGTCGAGACCTTCACCGCGTCGATTTTCTGCTGATACGCGGCCGCGGCCGCAATGAGCGCTGGATCCTCGGACTGCGCCGCGAATTTCGTCATCGCCGCAGCGTCCGCCTCGAGGGTCGGCAACATTTCCTTTTGTTTTTCGATGAGCTGCTGAGCGGCATTGATCGAAAACGTTTGCCCGTCGCGCACCTGGTCCTGCAGCCCCTTTTCCTTGGTTGTGAGCTGTTGAAGATCGGCCTGCGCTTTGGTGCTGGCGGCATCGAAGTTATTCTTTGCGCCCCCTTGGCTTGCGAACTGGCCGACCGCCGCGGCCCGATCGGTGTCGGAGGCGCCGCCCTTTCGAAGCTGTGCGTCGAGGTCCGCAATATCGAGGGCGAGCTTTAGGCGTGCCGCTTCGGTTTTCTTGCCGGCAATGATGAGCAGCTGCTCCTCGACCTTGAGCGTGTCCTGGTAGAGCTTGCGCTGCTCGGTCGCCTGGGCGTTTGTGTTGGCCGCGAGCTCCGCGGTGCGCGCGAGCTGCTGCACCTGGATTTGATTATCGAGTGCTGCCAGTTCTTTTGTCTTGTTGATCTCGCCGACCTTATCGTTAATGTCGGTCGGCGTTGCCTTGAGTGCGGCGCGCTTTCGCTGTAGGACCGATATTTCCTCATCGCTCTGCGCGTTGATCATCTGCGCACGCTTGGCGAAGAAATCGGCGAGCGATATCGTCCGGTCCTCGTAGGACTTGCGATCAGCCTCGCTGACAAGCGCCGCCTGGGCTTTGTACAGCTTCAATTCATTGTCGAGCCTGGCCTCGTCCAGGGCGAGCTGTGCCTTTGCCAGCGCCGAGGCCGCCGCGCCGTCAGCGCCGTCTCCTCCCTTGCCGCCGGCCACTGGCTTCGCCGTCTCGGGGGCCTTCCTGAACCGATTGCCGGCCTGCGCGTCCTTCTCATCGCGAGCCTCATCGATCGCCGCGATCTTCGCAGCGGTGTCCGCGGCCGCGGCGCCCACGGCTTTGATCCCGTTCGGGATCGCGGCGATCAGCTTTTGCGCGCCCTCGAAATAGGTGACTGTCTTGGCCGCGAGTGCGCCGATATGGTTGCCCGCGACCTCAAGCACGAGCACCACGCCACGGAATACCGTGCCGATCGCCTCGCCGACCTTCTTGAAGCCGCTTACGCCAGGGCCCGTGGTGGCGCGCAGCAGCTCATCTGAAGCGGCCTGCAGGCCAGGGACTAGGCCGGTGAGGAACTGCGTCGCGAGGCCCTTCACCGTGTCGCTCATGTTCTTGAAAGACTCGTTCGCGTGTTTTATGGACTCGATCGAGTCAGTATCGAGGTAGATCCCCAAATCCTTCAGATGCTGAATGAATGGCGACAGGCCTTCATTTCCGACGCGCACGAGCGCCTGATCGAGTTCGACGCCGGCGCGGCCGAACAACGCGACCTCGTCACGAGCTCGGCGCGCAGGATCGGCGATCCCACCAAGCTTCTGGGCCACCTTCTCAAGCTGCGCGTCCGGAGCTAGTTTTGAGAAATCACGCACCGAGATTCCGAGATCAGAGAGGGCACCGGCGGATTGCTTGGAACCGACGCCAGCTTTGCCAACTGCAACGGTGAACTTCTCAAGACCTGCGTTTACTGCGTCTTGCGAGACTCCGGTCTCGCGCGCAGCGCGCTGGAATCCTTGAATAGCATTGGTCGAGAGCCCGGTTTGCTTCGAGAGGCGCTCCATGTTCTCGACGCCTTCGAGCGTCGATTTAAAAAACTCCTTGAATTTCTCCGCGACCAGGACAATCCCGAGGCCCCCGACGAGCGTTTTACCCACGTCCGCCAATTGCTTGTTCATCTCGCCGAATGCATTGCCCGCTTCCGTGCCGGCTTTTTTCCCCTCGCTCGCGATTTTCTGAAATGCGGCGATGACCTCCGCTTGTCCCTCGGCGGATAGGCGGACTCGAACGTCAGGCGAATTAGCCATGGATGCACCCGTGTTTTTAAAACTGCCGGCCGCGGCCCAAAGGAGTCTCCCATTGCAGGGAGAGAGATTCGCCCGCCGGCGGACGGTGTTTTTTTCGAGGGCGGCACTGACCGTCTAATCCGCCAGTGGCGAGAACGCGCACCGCCACTCAAAATAAAACATCAGCGCCCAGGAAGAGAGATGCACATCGGCGTGATTGCGCAGCCAACTTTCGAGGCGCTGACGAAATCGCTAGGTCGTTACTGCGTCCAGGATCGCGACAAAGGACTCGGGGTGCCTGAATAGAAAATCGCACGATTGAATCGCAGTGATTTGCACCGTGCCCGTTTTGCCCAGAATGTAGGGGTTCGCCTGGATATCGATGCCGCGCCACTGACCGATGATCAGATCGCTCCAATTCCCGAAGATCATGGCGCTCAAGGCGCTGCCGCTGCCTTTCGTGAGATTCGAAGGGACATTGTTGCTAACCAGCGCCCGATAGCCGCCGATCGTTCCCTCGTCGGGTCTCGCGCCGGGCGCCGCGGCTTCCCAGATGAATCGCGGAAAGCCGGTCTCCATCGGCGTGCGCATGAGCGTGCCCATCACCGCGCCGTTCGTGAGCCATCCCAAATTGCCCCGCAAGCCGTTCGCGGTCGCGAGGGCCTGGATCACCTCAGTGATCGCATTCCAGCTTGGGGCCAAGCCGTTTCCTCCGAGGGACACGACCCCAACGCCTGGCGTATTCAGCAGGCCCAAGGGAACGAATTCGTTTCCGGGACCGGTGATCGCCGCCAAGTCCATGCCGATGCTGAGCCGCAGGGCCAAATCGGAACGCACGAGCTCGTCCGCGGCGGGCGTGCTCTGAATCATCAAACGGCGAGTGATATCGACGCGCGCCGCAAGGTCGTGCATCGTCAGTACCGGGTGGTCAAACTGCGGCGCCGTGTCGCCGTAGTCGTCGCCTTCGCCGATCCAATTGGTCGAACTGCCAGCGGTCATTCGAGGGATCGCGGCGTTCCCGGTGAGGCCTCCCATCACCCGGGCGCCGAGCGATATGACCTGCGGCTGATTGTTCAGCGTGTCGATGAGGTCGCCGTAGAGGAAGTCTAGCGAGGTGATGTTTCCACCGTCGCCGTTAGCGACTCCCGTAGTCAGCGCCCTCGTCCCGCGGCTTCGATGGCCGAAGATAATTTCATCCGGCACCATCACTCCTTTCGCTGCGCGATCGCAGTGATCGGCGAGCGTGCGAGAGACCTCGAGTTCGAAACCGGCTTCGGCCACAGCGCGACGGTCTTCGGAGACCATTGATCGGATCGCGCGCAGCAGCGAGTACTTGCGCAACTCTTCGACCGGGATCGGCGAGTCTTTGGAGCGCTTCCGCGACTGGCCATCGTGATCGGGGAGACCTGCGCCGCGGCCGCCACCGCCGGCGGAGAATTGAAAATCGTTCCGGGTCGCCTTTGACTCCATGATTTCCTCCCGAATGTGCTCGAGCGAGACACCGGATTCCAACCACTCGGCTGTGCGATGTTGCATACCGTACTTTTGAGCGAGAGCCGCGATGTCGGCGGCGCGCTCGCGTGCTTGGTCGGCTAGCTGCGTTTGTGTTTTGCGCTGGCTACGGCTCAAGTGCTGGCCATCGCCGCCGGCGGAAGTATCGTCATTCATGTGAAAACTCCGTAAAAATTTGGCTGATATGTCCGCAGGGCAGGCGACAACAGACGCTTCCATTGGCGTCCATCGGTTCGCGATCGCGGTGTTTGTCTCTGGATCCCAATCCTGGTCATCGACGGAATAGCCGACGCTTAAGCTTCGAATGATTCCGCTACGCACATCGGCGGCGATTTCTTTGGCCCGCTTGCTCGCTCCGAAACGGATATCACCGCTCAGCCTGCCGTTCGCGATCGACAGGTTTTCAATCAAGCCCATGGGAGCTTTGGATGAATCGTGGCCCTCCAAGATCGGCAGCGGCGCGCGGCTGAGATTGATTGCGCCCTTGGCATGGCTCAAGACCTCGGAATATCCGCCGCGATCGATCGGTGAGTCAGTGCTTATGGTGGCCGGGAAGAATTTCCCGTCACCGGCGGACGAAAGCGAAATATCGTCCTCTTCGTCATCGTCGAGGACAGCCGCCCGAATCGCGAACGTGCGTGTCTGTCGGTAGTTCACGGGCCGACTACGGAACCCAAGCCAACAGCGCGAGAGAGCCCTTGTAGCTCGGGGTTGATCCGGAGCCCGCGGCGATCGTCACGACGACGCGGATATCGGAGCCCGTGACCGAGCCCGAATCAAACGAGATCAGGCCGCGGAACGGCGTCCCGGTGATTGCCGCCGGCACAGCTGCGCCGACATTGGTCCAGGTCGCAGCGCCATGAGGCGAGCTCTGTACCTGCAGGGACATGGTCGAGGCGGTGCCCGCCGTATCGCCGTCGATGTTGGCCAGCACGGCCGCATCGCCCTTCACTCCTGCCGGCAGAACCGCCGTGGCGCTGTTTTCGGTCGCGGTGATTGTTGCGCCCGAAACCAATGTAAGAACGGTGGCGCGCACCAGCGCGTCGGTATATTGCAGACCCATTAGCGTTTCTCCGACAGACAAGGGCAAACACACGAGAACCTTTTTTCGTTCTCACCTTGCGGTTGTCTTCGGCCAGAGATTGGCCGGGAGGTTTTTCGCTTCAGGCCAGTGCGAAACATGGCCCTCTGCAGGAAAAACTCGACGCGAGGCGAAACTTATCAGCATCTCGACCGAAAATCCATGACAGAACGCACGCATATGCCCCAGGCGAGGCGTGGCACTTGGGTACCGGTTGCCTATGGCGAGCATCGTCGCCGCCTCTGTTCGAGCCACCATTGCATGGGATCCGTGTTGGCTGCCCATTCTCGATCCGCGAGCTTTGCATCGATTTTTCCTCCAATGGGCATGATGCGTCCGGAGCTGATCGCCTTTTGAACCGCCGCGAGCGAGCAGCCGCGGTGCCGCGCATAGGCGCGCAGAGATATCAGCACGGTTTTGTTCACCATCGCGAGTGACAACCTAATTTAAAAAGTTGAACCTAGCCTAACGTCGCGGCCGCCGTCACCA
>Ga0193726_1003377_pt1 | contig 10190 bp, 10 predicted proteins | sample H2c1metaG_FD_144928 | JGI IMG/M metagenome (GOLD analysis project Ga0193726, IMG submission 144928) | Soil microbial communities from a riparian zone of the East river system, Colorado, United States - H2c1 | ecosystem: Environmental > Terrestrial > Soil > Riparian zone | place: USA: East River... | reverse complement strand
GCTTGGCGAAGACGGGCAATCGTGCAGCGCTCTTCAAGCGTGACTTGGTCATAATGCTTGCCCATGGCAACACCTTAGTCTGGTGTTGCACTTCGTTTGTGAGTCTAGGGGGACCTTTCTGTATCCGTAAAGGCCCCTCGCTTCGCTCGGGGTGACAGTCACGACTCGCCGTTCAGCGATAGCCGGTACTAGGCGACCCTTTGCGCGAGCAGCGACCGGTCGTCGGGGCTCACGGCAAGCTCGAAGCCCGGCTCGGCGATATGCACGGCGATCTCGGGGAAACGTTTGTTGAGCGCGGCGGCGAAGGCGGGCCACGGCTCGGAGACGGCGCCCATCATGGCGTGAAACCTGTCGTGCGGCGGGTAGAGGATCACGACCTTGGGCCTGAGCGCTGCCACGCCGCGCACGACGTCGTCGATGAAATTGAGCTGCATGCCGGCCAGCAGGACGTCGGTGCGGTAGCGCCGCCCGAGATCGCCGATCTCGGCGTCGGTCATCTTGGTGTTGAAGCCCTCATTGTAGTTCAGGATCGTGAGGCCATCCGGCAGCCCGACATGGAAGCCGGTGTAGGGCGCATAGAACGGCGCGCGGGTGGCGCTGCTCCACGCCCACGAAAGCTGCGTCGCGTTGCCGTGGAACACCGCCTTGGTCATCGCCTTGGTGAGGTTGATGTCGCGATGCTTCCATTTGAAGGCCGACAGCGTGAAGCCCGGCACCGAGATCGAGCCGAAGGTCGCGGGGTCGATGACTAAAAGCTTGTCCGCCGCGATGCCGCGCCGCCGTTTCAGGAACGAGCAGACCGCCGGCGAGCCGATGACGGTGGCGCCGGTCGCGTGGGCGATCACCGGCACGTCGAGGAAATGCTCCTCGTGCCCGTGGGTCACGCAGATGTACTTGGCGTGCTCGAAATCCGCGAGATGAAACCACTCCGCCCCGCAGTAGGGGCGAAAGAACGGATCGAAGAACAGGGCGCCGTCGGCGGTCTCGATCGACAGGGCGGACCAGCCGAAATAGCGGATCTTGGTCGGCGACATCGTTTTCTCCCGGGCGTTTTCTTGGTCTCTTTGCTTGGGGCTCTTTTCTAGCACGTCATTTCAGCAGCGGTTGGTCCTTGGTTTCGTGGGCGAAGAATGTCGCGACGAGCGTGAGCAGGGCGAGCAGGATCAGCATCACCGACACCCCGGCGGTCCCGCCCATATAGGCGGCGAGCGCCGTGGCGATGATCGGGGCGAAGCCGCCGCCGATCGCCGCCGAGGCCTGGAACCCGAACGAGGCGCCGCTGTAGCGCACCCGTGCCCCGAACAGCTCGGGGAAGTAGGCCGATTCGGGCGCGAACATCAGCCCGTGGCCGAAATTGAGAGCCACGATCACCGCCGTCATGACAATCCACGGCGTCTTCATGTCCAAAAGCCAGAACAGCGGGAAGGCGAAGGCGATGGTGAAGATCACGCCGGCGAAATAGAACGGCCGGCGGCCGATCTTGTCCGTCAGGTAGCCGAACAGCGGGATGGTGGCGACCTCGATCACGGCAGCCCAGAAGATCGCGTCGAGCAGCAGCGTGCGCGGCAAGGCGAGCTTGGTCGTGGCGTAGACGACGACGAACACCGTCAGCATGTAGACCCACGACACTTCGGAGAGTTTTAGCCCGAGCGCCACCAGGAAGGCGCGCGGGCTCTTGAACACCGCCTCGTAGAAGGGATTGCTGGAGAGATCCTGCTTCGCCTTGATCGCCTCGAAGACTGGCGTTTCGGGAATGCGGGCGCGGATGAAGGCGCCCAGCGCCACCAGCACGATGCTGATGAGGAAGGGAATGCGCCAGCCCCAGGCCAGGAACTGCTCTTCGGGCAACAGGGTGACGATGGCGAAGACCCCCGAGGAGGTGACCAGCCCCAGCGGAAAGCCGACCTGCACCAGGCTGCCATAGAAGCCGCGGCGGTCGGACGGCGCGTGCTCCAGCACCATCAGCGAGGCGCCGCCCCATTCGCCGCCCAGCCCAATGCCCTGGATGAAGCGCAGTACGACCAGCAGGGCCGGCGCCCAGATGCCGATCTGGCCGTAGGTCGGCAGCAGGCCGATCAGGAACGTGCCCAGGCCCATCACGAACATGGTGAGCATCAGCATCGATTTGCGTCCGATGCGGTCGCCGAAATAGCCGAACAGCGCGCCGCCCACCGGCCGCGCCACGAAGCCCACCGCATAGGTCGCCAAGGCCGCCAGCGTGCCGGCCAGCGGGGTGACGGTGGGAAAGAACAGCTTGTTGAACACCAGGGCGGCGGCCGTGCCGTAGATCAGGAAATCGTACCATTCGATGATGGTGCCCAGCGTGCCGGCGAAGGCGATCGCGCCCATGTTCGGGGTGGTGGGGCTGGCCGAACCGATAGCGGCAGTCGTCGAAGCCATGGCAGTGTTCCTTTTCGAGACGCTCGAACCTCGAAGGGCGGGCCGTTTGCCTGGAATTTCCGCATTCGCCGGGGCCGGCACACCGTTCGCCGGAGATATCGCATGTTTCATGCCATTCAACTTTTCGGCGCAAAAGTTGCCTATTGAGATCACCTGTCGGAGGGAACACGGCATGAGATTCGGCATTTTCATCTATGACGGGGTCGAGCCGATCGACCTGGCGACGTTCGGCGTGCTGTCGATGGCGCGCCGCATCCGGCCCGACATCGAGATCTGCACGCTGGCGCCGGCAGCCGGTGCGGTGAGGCTGTCGAACGGCCTGGTGGTGATGGCCGATCACGCGCTCGGCACGGCGCCGCGGCAGGACGTGATCGTGGTCACCGGCGGGCCGGGCTGGGTGGATGAAAGCCGGCGGCCGCAGACGCTGGCGGCGCTGCGCCGGCGCGCGAGCGACACGCTGCTGGTGTCGGTCTGCACCGGCGGCATGATCCTGGGGGCGAGCGGCGTGCTCGACGGCAAGCGGGCGACCACCAAGCGTGAGGTCGTGCCGCCCGAGGTGCCGCCGATCCAGAGGATGCGCGAGCTGCATCCGCTGATCGATGTGTGTGAGGCAAGCCTGGTCGATGAGGATCGTGTAATAACGGGAGGAGGCGTGTCGCTCTGCATCGATGCGATGCTGCATCTCCTGAAGAGGCTTTACGGTGCCGAAGTGGCCGACGAAACCGCCCGCATCCTGGAATATCAACGCGCATGGTCGGCAAATCTCGAACAGTTCCCGCCGCTAAGAGCCGCAAGCTAGGCAAGCGCGCGGCGCCGGCGAAGCGTCGAGCGAAGGCTGTGCGGCCGACCGAGGTCGAACTCCTGCTGGGCCGCAGGATATCCGCCCTGCGCGCCGGCGTGGGCTTCACGCAGGACCGGCTTGCCGCCAAAGCCGGTTTCACCAAGGGCTATCTCTCCAAGATCGAGAATTCCAAGGTCATTCCGCCGATCGGCACGTTGGTGAAGATCGCGCAGGTCCTCGATACCGACCTCGCCGACCTGTTCGAGGCCGCGCCGGCCAGTGCGGCCAACGACGCCATCAGCATCGTGCGCTCGTGGGAGCGCGAAACGGCGATCCGCGGCGGCAGCTCGTTCGGCTACGACTACGTGGCGCTCGCCCACAAGCGCCATCACAAGCAGATGGAGCCCTTCGTGATGGTGTTTCCCTCGCGGGTCGACAAGGACATCCGCTTCGAACACCAGGGCGAGGAGTTCATGTTCATCCTCTCCGGCAAGGTCGAGTTCGAGGCCACGATCGACGGCCGCAACAAGACCTGGATCCTGCAGCCGGGCGACAGCGCCTATTTCGACGCGGAAATCCCCCATCGCGGCCGCAGCCTGCGCGGCGAATCGCGGGCGCTGGTCGTGATCTACCGGTCGAAGGACCCAGTGTGAAGGGCTCTACCGCAAATCTCGTTTTGATGGAATCATCGTCTTGCCGGACCGCGGGCCTCCAGGCCCGCCCCTTCGTCTTTGCTGGGAGCGCGCCACTCCGTGGCGCTCATGGGCTGGTGAAGCAAAGATGCGCCACTGGAGTGGCGCGCTCCCAGCTATGAGCGGGCCTGGAGGTCGCAGCGCATGTGAATGCGCCGAGTCCGGCAAGACACCTGATCGGTACGGGCTTTAGCGCCGCGCCACGTCGAGTACGGCGGCCGCCTCGGACCCTGCTTTGCGCTTCCACGTCTCGATGGCGTCGGCCGAGGCGTGTACCAGCTCGGCGCGCAACGCCGGGCTCACCTTGTCGGTGGCCACGATCGTGACCTTGTTGGCCTCGAGTCGCGCATGGTTCTCCTCGATGCGGCGCGTCAGGAGTTCCCACAGCCAGGCTTGCGTGGCCTGGGCGCAGCGGTCGACGACGGCGCGCAGGTCGGCCGGCAGTCCATCATAGAGCGGCTGGCTGAGCGTTCCGAAGGAGAGCGGCATGGCGTAGCCGATCTCGGTGAAGTAGGGCAGGTAGTCCCATAACTTCCGACCCGCGCCGCCGTCGCCCGACGACAGCACCGCCTCGATCGAGCCGTCGACGATTCGTGGCATGACGTCGGCAAAGGAGAGGTTCGCGGGACGCGCTCCGGCCGCGGCGAACAACGCAAACCCGGTGGTGTCGTAGACGCGCAGCGGCAGGCCCGCGAGATCGGCCGGCGTCACGATCGGCTTCTTGGCCCACAATCCGCTCGCCGGCCAGGGCGTCGCGTAGAGCAGGCGCAGTTTGTCGCGGGCGAAGCGGTTGGCGTAGAGGCTGCGCGCCGCGTCGAGCAGGCGGTGCGCCTCGGCCGGGCCGGTCGCCACGAACGGCAGCGAGGAGAGCGCGAAGAGCGGGTCGATGCGGCCGAGCGCACCGGCGAAGGAATCGCCGGCAGCGAGTCGGCCGTCGCGGATGGCGGCGACGATGTCGGCGGATTTCAGCCCGCTCGGCGCATCGTAGGCCGGCGCGATCGTCAGCCGGCCGGAACTTTCTTTCGCCAGCCGGTCGGCGAAGAAGGCGATGCCTTCGCCCGACACGGTGGTCGCCGGATATTCGGTCGCCATCGACCAGGCCGTGCCCTGCGCGACGGCGCGGCGGGCGGCCAATGCCATCGGTGCGGCGGCGAGGAGATGCGCCAAGGTGCGGCGCGATAGCGTGAGGGACGGTCTGGCCATCGCGGCACTATAACCTTGAACGAAGTTGTGATGTGCGGGTTATAAACAATTAGATGTTTGCATTCGATTCGGCGTGCGGGATAAAATAAAAATGAGAACAACTTCAAGTGGCAGAGGCGTAGACGCGCCCATCGAAGGATAAAGGACCCCTCGTTCATGGCCCTCGACGTTTATGTAGGGTCGCTCGCACGGTATTACGCCGGTGAGTGGGAGAACATCGCGGAGAAGACGGCGCGCGAGCGCGGCGCGCAGTACCAGATCGGACACCCGGGCGGGGCGGCCGACCGTCTAAAAGACCCGCAGAGGATTCCGCCGGCGGTGCTGGCGTGGCGGTCGACCCTGAGCGAGTCGCTGGGCAGCAAGATCACGCGGCCGCTCGACTGGGACGAGAACCTGGACGCGCCGTATTTCACCGGCCGGCCGGGCTGGGATGGTTTCGGCTCGCTGGTCCTGTGGGCGGCCTATGCCGAGCATCCGGCGCTTCGCCAGCCGGCCACGCTGCCCGAGGAGTGGGACAACGATACCGCCCTGATGCGCAGCAACGTCGCGGGTTTCCGATCGCGCTACTCCCATCTCGTGCGCAATGTCGAATTGTGGCTGCCCAGCCCCTTCGAATTCACCTTCGAAGGGGAGGATATCGACGGGAGACGGGTGGTTGTCGGTTCGACCAGTACTCTGCGCCGTCAGCTCGACGAACTGAACGCGGCGACCTGGAAGGCGGACGCCAATGCGGTGGCGGCCTGGAACCGCGAGCCGCTGGCCGACAATGCGCCCCTCGAACTCTGTGCGCGCTACGCGTTTGCGGTGCTGCTCGACCTCGCCCGGCGGGCAGTCGAGCACAGATTGCCGATGAAACTCGATTACTGACGCACGAACCCCTCCCGGCTTTCGCGGGGAGGGGCGTGAGCGGCGGGCCTTAGGCGGCGGGGGATCCGGCGGGCGGCGGCTCGGGGGCAGGCGGGCGATTGCGCCGCTCGTTCATGAACTGGTCGAACTCCGAACGATCCTTGGCGGCGCGCAGCCGGTCGAGGAAGTCGCGGAACTCGCGCTGCTCCTCGTCGAGCTTGCGCAGGGTCTCCTCGCGATATTCGTCGAAGGCGACGTTGCCGCTGCCGCCACCGCCCCAGCGAGCGCGGCGCTTCCATGCGCGCCATTCCTCACGGGCTTCGCGGCGTGCTTCACGGCCGTCGGGTCCGGACCAATGGCCGTAGCGGCTGTGTCTCGAGCAAAACATGCGTCCACTCCATTTCAGGTAGATGAGAAGGGCGAGGCCGATCGGCCAGAACACGATGAAGCTCACGACCACCAGGGCGATCCAGGCGGGCCGGGGAATGTCGTCCAGTCTTTCCATCAGGCCCGTCATGGGGCGCTCCCTCGTCAGCGTTAACGATGTAAATGTTAACGACATTTACATTGGGCATTCCGCCCGGGGGAGTCAAGACCCCCTCAGGCCTTTTGGGGAAAACCCAGCCCTTGCAGGTAGATGAGCATGACCGATTCGAGCAGTTCCTCGGCGGTCATGGGGAGGGTCCGGCGGCCGGCATCGCCGCGGCCGAACAGCGAGGCGATGCCGTGCGCCATCGACCAGACATGCAGGCTCATCATCAAGGCGGGCGGCCGCTTGCCGGCGGGCAGCATGGCCACCAGGGCATCGGCCGCGGTGCGCAGCACGCCGAAGGCGCGATCGGCGGCCGCGCGCAGATCGGCGTTGAGGTCGGGCGGCAGGCCCGATTCGAACATGGCGGCGTAGTAGGCGGGCTCGGCGCGCGCGAAGGCGAGGTAGGCCCGGCCGACATTGTTGAAGGCGGTGAGAGGATCGGGCTTGCCGGCGGCCCAGCCGGTCGAGAGCATCGCCTCGAAGCGCTGGAAGCCCTCGCGCGCCACGTCGGCCAGAAGCGCCTCGCGGTCGCGGAAGTGACGATAGGGCGCCGCCGCACTGACGCCTGCGGAGCGCGCGGCATCGGCGAAGGTGAAGCCGGCCGGGCCTTTTTCCTTGATCAGCTCGCGCGCAGCCTGGATCAGCGCTTCGCGCAGATTCCCGTGATGGTACGCGCCCTCGGCCCGACGTTTCCAACTCATGTTAATGGAGTTTACATCGAGGGGACCGAGTTCGCAGCCTCAAATCGTGCCAGTCTCTCGCGAGAGAATCAGGGGAGGCAGACCGTGCAACTATGGACCACCGGCGTCGCTTCGGCGCGCGGCAGCGCCCGCACCGCGCAGGAGATCGAGGCGGCCGGTTGGGACGGCATGCTGGTGGTCGATTCGCAGAATCTCTCCGGCGACCCCTATGTCTCGCTTGCCTTGGCCGGCGCCGCCACTACGCGGATCGGCCTCGGCACCGGCGTGACCAACTCGGTCACCCGCCACGCAGCGGCGACCGCCACCGCAATCACCAGCGTCAATCGCGTGTCGAACGGCCGGGCCGTGCTCGGCATCGGCCGTGGCGACTCGGCGTTGGCCCATCTTGGCCGGGCGCCGGCGAGACTGGCGCAGTTCGAGCGCTACCTGCGGCAGTTGCAGACCTATCTCCGCGGGGAAGCAGTGAGCTTCGACGAGATCGACATTCCACACGATGTCGCGCCGCCGATGTCGGCGCTGGAACTGCACGACGCCCCGCCGGCAAGCCGCATCGGCTGGATCGCCGGCGGCGCCAAGGTGCCGGTCGAGGTCGCTGCCAGCGGCCCCAAGGTCATCGCCCTGGCGGCGCTGCACGCCGAGCGAGTGACGTTCACGCTGGGCGCTGACGTCGAACGGTTGGCGTGGGGGATTGCGCTCGCGCGAAAGACCCGCCAGGACGCCGGCCTCGATCCCGACGGCATCGCCTTCGGGGCTTACGTCAACCTTGGCTGCCACAGAGACATGGCCGCCGCGCGCGGGCTGGTGCGCGGCGGGCTTACGACCTTCGCACGCTTCTCGGTGATGCACGGCAAGGCCAACGGGCCGGTATCGACGGGCGACCGCGCCGTGCTCGAGGCGCTGCGCAGCAACTACGACATGCGCGCCCACACGCGCGGCGATTCCCGCCAGGCCGGCACGCTCACCGACGACTTCATCGATCGCTTCGCCATCGTCGGGCCGCCGGAGCGCTGCATCGACCGCCTGCGCTCGCTCCAGGCCCTGGGCCTCGACAAAGTCGCGATCAGTGGCGGGACGCGGGGCGCTGATGCCGACGATGCTGCGGTAAGCCGGCAGCTCGTCGTTGTCCACGTGCTGTCGGGCATGCGGGACTGAAGTGTTGATCAAATTTTAGTTGACTTTTACTTAAGTTTCCATCACCCTTCCCGTCCCTCCGACAGAAGGATAGGCCCATATTCACATCTTTGCAGCTCGACGAAACAATCGGCGGAAATACCGATAATTATCTTGCGCCGCTTCGCCGCCTCGACGCTCAAAACGGCTACCGGAAATACCGGAAATACCGGAAATACCGGAAATTCCCCGGATCGAACGCCTGGCCGCCCGCGCCACCGCTGCAGGCGGCGCACGGGACGCGCCCTAGCGCCAGATCTTCTTGCCGCTTCCCGGAAGTCCCAGCTCGCTCCACATCGCGTCGACCTTGTCGATGACGGCCTGATCCATCCTGATCTGGCGGCCCCACTCGCGGTTGGTCTCGCCGGGGAACTTGTCGGTGGCGTCGAGGCCGATCTTGGAGCCGAGGCCCGACACCGGGCTCGCGAAGTCGAGATAGTCGATCGGCGTGTTCTCGATCACGGTGATGTCGCGCGCCGGGTCCATGCGCGTCGAGACCGCCCACATCACGTCCTTCCAATTGCGCGCATCGATATCGGCGTCCACCACGATCACCCACTTGGTGTACATGAACTGCCGCAGGTAGCTCCACACGCCCATCATCACCCGCTTGGCGTGGCCGGCGTAGGCCTTCTTCATCGAGACCACGGCGATGCGATAGCTGCAGCCTTCGGGCGGCAGCCAGAAATCGACGATCTCCGGGAATTGCTGCTGGAACAGAGGAATGAACACCTCGTTCAGCGCCTCGCCCAGCACCGACGGCTCGTCGGGCGGCCGTCCGGTGAAGGTCGAGAGATAGATCGGGTGGCGCCGCATGGTGATGGCGCTCAGCGTGAACACCGGGAACTTCTCGACGCTGTTGTAGTAGCCGGTGTGATCGCCGTAGGGACCCTCGTCGCCGTAATCGTCGAGGCTGACATGGCCCTCGAGCACGATCTCGGCCTCGGCCGGTACTTTGAGCGGCACGGTCTTGCAGTCGACCAGCTCGACCTTCTTGCCGCGCAGCAATCCCGCGAACTGGTATTCGGAGAGCGTGTCGGGCACCGGCGTCACCGCCGCGAGAATGGTGCCGGGGTCGGCGCCGATCACGGCGGCCGCCGGCAGCGGCTCGCGCTTGCCCGCGCCTTTCCAGCGCTGGTGATGCTGCGCGCCGCCGCGATGCTTCAGCCAGCGCATCAGGGTCGTGTTGCGGCCCGTCACCTGCAGGCGATAGATGCCGAGATTGAAGCTGTCCTGCCTGTCGCCTTTCGGGTTGGGTCCCTGCGTCACGATCAGCGGCCAGGTGATGAGCGGTGCGGGCTCGCCCGGCCAGCAGGTCTGGACCGGCAGCCTGCCCAGATCGATGTCGCGGCCGGTGAGCACGACTTCCTGGCAGGGCGCGCTGCCGACTGTGCGGGGCTTCATCGCCATCACGGTGCGCAGCATGGGCAGCATGTCGAGCGCCTCGCGCCAGCCGCCCGGCGGCTCGGGCTGGCGCAGGAAGGCGAGCGTCTCGCCGACTTGGCGCAACTCGCCGGGCTCGCGGTCCATGCCCCAGGCGACGCGCTCGACCGTGCCGAAGAGGTTGACCAGCACAGGAATGTCCGAGCGCGTGCCGTCGGCCCGCACGACGTTCTCGAACAGCACCGCCGGGCCCTTTTCGGCCAAAAGCCGGGTTTGGATCTCGGTCATCTCGAGATGGGGAGAGACGGGCGCGCTCACGCGCACCAGCCGGCCGCTTTGTTCCAGTCGGGCGATGAAATCCCGGAGCGAGGCGTATGGCATCCTGGGGTTGTCCTTTAGAGTGGGCGGCGCATGAGATCAAACGCGATCCCGGCCGAATTCGAGGATCTGCTGAGCGCCTCGGGAAAGCGGGTGCTGGCCTG
>Ga0193726_1003376_pt1 | contig 10193 bp, 10 predicted proteins | sample H2c1metaG_FD_144928 | JGI IMG/M metagenome (GOLD analysis project Ga0193726, IMG submission 144928) | Soil microbial communities from a riparian zone of the East river system, Colorado, United States - H2c1 | ecosystem: Environmental > Terrestrial > Soil > Riparian zone | place: USA: East River... | reverse complement strand
TGACTTGAACAGGATGCTCCCGGCGCTCGCAGCTTATATGGGCCAGGTTGGGCTCGGCTCGACGGAACGATATTTATCGATGACTCCGGAACGCTTCCGTGGACAACTTGTGTTGTTGAGTCCGCAACGGAGGAAGAGGCGTTGGCGTGACAACGCGGCACTGATGAGGTTTTTGTCTGCGCTGTAAGTCATGTAAGAAAACCGGGAAGGCAAGTGAAGAGGCAAGGACTGCGAAACCAACCAAGCAAAGGCCGCCGATTTCTATCGTTGACCGCGCTTGTGGCGCGCTGCATTTCATTTCGCCTTATTCGGCTTTCGGGGCCCGGCGTCCGCGTTCTCTTGCGACCTTTTGCGCTAGGGCAAGCAGGAGCTTTCTGTCTGAATCCGTAGCTTTGCCGAGGTACTTCACGAGCTTGTGCAGATAGATGGAATCCTTCCCGGTGCTGCCCCACGCGAGGTCGCCTGAAGTTTTCCGTTTGAAATGGTTCGGCAACTTGGGAGGTTCCTCGCCGTCATAGAACAACTGATACAAGGGAATTTCGAGCGCCCGCGCCATTTTCTCTAAAGTCTCAAGTGCCGGGACCGTGTAGCCGTTTTCGACACGAGAAATATAGCAGCGCAACAACCCGCTCCTTTTCTCGATGTCCCCTTGGGAGAGATTCTTTTCTTCCCGCAATTGACGCAAACGATCGTTGACTATCATTTTCACCTCTCTGGCCGCTAGCGGTTGCGAACTTCCGATAGCGTCGAAACAGAATAGAGCGGAACGGCCCTGGTCTCCGTGGAATGCTTCACCTAACCCGTAGCGGCAATGCGCATGGTCACGCCAACCACGCGGCCCACGATGTCCGCTTCTCGCGGATAAGCAAAGCGGCGCACCTCGCACTTTGAATTGGGGTGGGGAACGGCCGACAAGTAGCCACCGCTCATCTCGCACCAACTGCAGAGGTATGCGCCGCGGAGTTCCAGAAAATAGATTGGCCTGTCGTATTCATTGTCCCAATTGACATTGATGATTTTCCGCTGATTTTGATCGATCTGGACGATCGAACCCGGACGGATGAGCGGCGACATGCGTTTGTCACCCATACCTACAAAGCCATACGTGCCGTTCCGCAAATCTAGATGTTGAATCAGCCGGATCGGAACTTCGCCCCATATTTCCACCAACTTTGAGAGAAGGTTGGTCTGGTCCAGGCGCAGGGCTTCGTGCGACTGTAGTGGGACCACGATCGTGTCTTCGGCCCGAGGCGCGTCAAGTGCAAGTTGCGTTTTTGGAGGCGCGAACATCGCCTGATCTCGCTCGAAGTCGCTCAAGTGCAGACCATAGAATGCGAACAGGTTTGTCCAATGTGTTCTGTAGATTGCGCCGAGTGAACGTCCTCGGATTGTGCCGAAAAGAATTGGATTTACCATGAAAGCTTCGGAGAATAGCTTTCTTGAGCAGGTGCTGTTCGAGAAGAGGGCCAGGCTGCTGGCCGATGTTGCCACAGAATCTGCATGGAGTGGAGCTCCGCCGCTGGACCATCTGCAATCCTGGATGGGCATACCGCTGGTCGCCGCGGGTCGCGTGCTGGGCATCCTGTCTCTCGGATCAAGCGCACCTCACACTTTCACCCCTGAACACCTTCGTCTCGCCAAGTCCCTGGCAGTCCCGGCAGCGGTTGCCATTCAGAACGCCAGGACTCATGAGCGTGCTGAAATCTATGCGGCCGGATTGCAGGTTCGCCTTCAAGAAATAAATAATGCACTCGGGCCTTTGGAGAATGCGGAACGAAAGCCACCCCGTTCCCGCGAAGCCTGATGTGGATACCGATCCTGGACTCTGCAGGCTGAACGGAACCCGCCCGGTCCCTGAAGTCGTCATGCTGACGGATGCTTCAGAATCTCTGCCAAAGCACGCAGCCGCGCCGAGTCCTCCGGACTTTTCGCCGCAACGGCGCTCTTTTCCAGCGACGGCCCCATGCGCTGCAACTTCGCCAGCTCCTTCTTGTTCCTGTGGGACCTCTCTGTGCTTTCGATGGCCTTCCGCAAAATTGCGATTCGGTCTGCCGGCAAGGCCTGCGACCGTGACAACTGATCCAGGTACGCCTTGGCCACGACCAGCTGTGCAGGCCACTCGATCTTCTGCTGGGTTTGCACATTCAGCTCGCTCAATCGAACCGCCTTCGCCGCGTCGATTTCGTTCTGGGTTAGAAACTTGGTCGGCGTCAGCTCAAAGACATCCAGGCCACGTGTAATCTCCGAAGCGTAAATGTTGCCGTTGTACCAATAGGCCGACCAGTCTCCGCCCATCACCAGCATCTTTGGATCAATCGGTCCACGGTCGAAGTAGGCAATTTCAAACGGATGTGCCACGTCGGTGAAGTCCACTAGGGAGATACCGCCTTGGTACCAAGCCTGTACTTCGATATCGCGGCCGGGAACCGGAACGAGCGAGCCGTTGTGCGCCACACAGTTCTCGGTGTCGCCTTGTGCGGCCGGCAACTTGTAATAGTTTGCAAAACTCAGCTTTTCGTCCTTCAGGCGGAAGATGGCATCCGCACCCCACTTGTTCGGATCGTTCGCACGGCACCGCGGCCCCAGGCCGCCGCCCCACTCGTCAGTGAACACGACCTTGGATCCATCATTCGAGAACGAAGCCGAATGCCAATACGCATAGTTCGGGTCGTTCACCGCATCCACGCGCTTTGGATGTACCGGGTCCTTGATGTCGAGCAAAATTCCATTTCCGGAGCACGCGCCGGCCGCCAGCCCAATAGCGGAGTACACCGTGATGTCGTGACACTGGTTGGTGTCCGCGGGCTTCTCGTTGCCCTTCTTGCCGTGCGTGCCGCCATTGTTCAGGCCATTCATCGCGCCCGTGCGCGCATCGATAAATACGCGGGGGCTGGAAACCACCTTGGCGTCCTGCGGCGCAGCCAGCGGAACCTTGATCACTTCGATGCGAAACAGTGCCGTATTTGGATCTTTGTCAGGCTTTTCCCCAGAGCACCCGGCCAGTTCTTCCGGTTGTCGCACAAACGATGTGCCCGACACGTAGATGTAAGCATTTTCTTTGTCCTTCGGGTCGAGCACCAAGGTATGCGTATGCGATCCGCGGCAGGTCTGCACCGCCGCCACTTGCCTCGGGTTCTTGATGTCGGAAATGTCGAAGATTCTCACGCCACGGAAGCGGTCCCGTTGCGCTGCCGGCAAACGACGCTTCTTTTCTTTTTCACTGCCTGCCGGTGGCGGAGGTTCTGGAGCAAACCCCTCCGTTCCGCAATCCAGGCGCCCATTCGGCATCTCCACCGACATGAACAGCAGGTTCTTGTACACCGACACGTCACCCTGCCCGCCCGGACACACCAGCGAAGTCAGCAGTGTGGTGTTCGCCGGGTTGGAAATGTCATAGATATTCACGCCATGAAAATTTCCCAGGAACAGGTGATTGCCTTGGAACGCAAAGTCCGAGTTCGCAAAGGCAAGTTGGGCGATCACCAAATGCATCGCCTTCGGCATCTTCGCGGCATTGCCAATACCGAGCTGGCCGAGCGTTTTCTGCACCTTCGGATCATCCGGGTCTGCGACGCCAAGTTGAAATGCGTCGGGCTTCTTGAGCAGCTGGAGGTGGCTGATACCCATCGACGCCTCACCCGCGTCATACAGCCCCGGCCTCAGCTTGGCGCGCGGATCCGTCGCGTCCGATCCGGTCATCCCTGGCGGTAGGATCGGCGGGGGCTCTGGAGCGAATGGATTTTCCTCTTCCTCCTCGGGTACCGGCGCAGGGAGAGTTGCAGGCTTCTCGGCCGGAGTCTGTGGCGGCGCTGCAGGCGTCTGCGCCTGCAGCCGGCTCACACCGAAACTGAGAATAAGCGCGGCCGCGAGCACACGCAGGGCAAGATTGGGCACTCGGTTCATCGTTTCTCCTCTAAAGATTTTTTCTCGAGCATAGTCTGCATAATCCTGATTTCGGCGCGTTGCGTATTATCCGCATCCGTCGCGAAGTTGAACAGGTCGGCATCCTGCCCCGCGCCCGCGGTGTCGAACAAATCCTTCACCATTGTCAACGCGCCATTGTGGTGCTGAATCATTCCGGTGAAAAACAAGCGGTCGAACGCGGCGCCTTTCGCCTTCCCCAGTGCCTCCATCTGTTCCGAGCTAAGCATACCGGGCATGAGCGCCTTCGCTTCGCCTGACATATTCATGCCTGGCATGTCCGGCGTCGCCATGGAAACGGGCTCTCCGCGAGCCGTCAGCCACCGCCGCATGAATTTTATCTCGTCCGACTGCGAGCTGCTGATTCGCGCGCCGAGCGATCGCAGATCCTGGTTCTCGGTGTGCGACGCAATCAACGCTGTCATCTCCACGGCCTGCAAATGATGCATGATCATGCCCTGCATGAACTCCACGTCCGCGGGCGACCGCGGCGGCAGGGTGGCTCTTGTCGACGGCGGCAGCGTCCTGCTCGGCTCACCCGGCGCACCCGGTTGCACCACAACAGGATTCGCCGGATACGTCTGCTGCGGGCGCGCAGGGGAGCAGAAAAAACCAGTGGAAGCGCCGACGGCGAGCAGCATGCCGCAAAGCGTCATTCGCCGATGCCATTTGATCCGCTCCAATTGTGCCAATCCGAGGCTCGGATACAGACGTGGCGTACCGCCAAGCCGGACAGAGCGGGCATGCATCTGGATTGACAGTTTTCTCCTCACCTTCACGTTCCAGTCCAATACGGCCAGAAACCAGTCGAGCGATCACCCCGGCGTCGCAGCATAGACTAAGTGTGCGGGCGATAGCAACGCTTGGAGGGGAGCAGCTCGCTCGGGGTTGCCGTACTTGACGAACAGAGACGCGTCGACCAATCGCACTTTTGAGTGTTCATTTGACGGTTACAGTAACCGAGCCAAACGACACAGCGGTCCGCCCGCAGTTCCTTGCACGGTCACGCTGGTGACTGCACCTCCACCGCCTGGATTTCCGCCGCCGCTGGCCGTTGAGCCGCCTCCACCACATGATGAAATTCCCAGGGCTAGCAGCATCAGCATGCAGAAAACTACTTGCGGTACCCCGGTGTGTTTTCCTCCGGAAGCTCTGGGCACTCCCGTTTGCTGGCGGATCCCCGCGCAAACGACAAAGCAGATCACGACGTTCACCTGATGGAACTTGCGCCGGAGCGGACGAACGGGCCAGAGGTCTTCCCTGAACCTGCCTATACTAAGGATAGAAGAAGCGCTCGTACCCTTTTATTTTGACCACAAAGTAGGTAAATTTCTGGCCATTTTTAACCAGAAATTGGTGCGGCATCCTTGGCCGGAATGCGGATGACTTCCCCCGTCGTTAGTTCTTGTCGGGCGGCTCCCTCGAGCGTGCCGTCGCGCTTCTCGTGTGGCGCAGTGGTCTCGCCGCCTGCTAGATTTCAATATTGAAAAATTAAATTTCACATTTAAAGCAGACAGTCTCACGCTGCGGTACGGAGTCTCAGGAGGTTAGTGCCAGACGCGACGCACTGCGCTGGGTACATTGCCCTTACCGTGCCAGTTTGAAGACGCGTTCCATCGGAAGCCACTTTTCACCCGGCTGGGTTTCGGGCATGGCTTGCTGGAACTTCCACATCAATTTTTCCCACTCTTGGGCCTTGGGGTTGTTACGGTCGGCTTCCGCTTTGGCGGCGAAGGAAAAGGTTTCGTTTACTTCCATGATCATGAACATGCGCGTGCCCAGCAGATAGATTTCCATGTCTTCGATGCCGGAATCGCGAATGCCTTTTGTAACTTCTGGCCATACCTGCTCGTGATAGCGCCGGTATTCGGCAATTAGGTATGCATCATTCTTCAGGTCAAGCGTAAGACAGTAGCGTCGCGTCATAAAACCTCAAGCGTTGATGGTTTCCTGCGGAGAATCCGTGTTGGCGGACTTGTAGCCCTGCAAACCGAAATACAGGACAAAAGCGTAGCAAACCAGTGGAACTGTAAATGCGCGCTGAATGTTCGTGGCATCTGAGATGTAGCCCATGATGCCTGGAAAGAAGGCGCCGCCGATAATCGCCATGACGAGAAAGGAAGAGCCGATTTTTGTGTAGCCACCAAGATTCTGGATACCCAGCGCAAAAATAGTCGGAAACATGATGGAGTGGAAGAACCCGAGCAACACAACGGCCCAAATAGAAGCAGCACTGGAAAGAGAAATTGCCACAGAGGTGCAGAGGAGAGCGCCGGCGGCGAACAAGGAAAGCAAACGGGGAGCAGGTATCCGCTTCATGATGGCGGAGCCGAGGAATCGGCCGATCACGAACCCCAATAGGTGAAATTTCAGATAGTTGGCAGCGGATTTGGCGGACAGCCCCGGCTGAAGATGCTGGGCGAAGCGAATGACGAAGCTGGCGACACCCACCTGCGCGCCGACGTAGAAAAACTGGGCGATGGTCCCGCGGACAAGTTGAGGGTAAGCGAGCGCGCCGCTGATTTCCGCCCGTGGGGCCGCCAAATCGCCGGCATCGCCCGGTTCGTGGATTTCCGGCAGATTTGTGAAGTAAATCATCAGCGCCACAACGGAAAAGATTCCGGCAATGATCAGATAAGGAGCTTTGACGGTGTACGCTTCGGCGACCCGGAAGGCCTGTAATTGTTCTGGCGTCATCCCCGCAATTTGCACGAGGGAGAATTCATTGGCCGTAAGGATAAACCTGGCGCCCAAGACCGGAGTAATCAATGCTCCTACCGCGTTGAATGATTGAGCAAGATTGAGCCGGCGGGCGGCGCTTTCAGCAGGGCCAAGTACGGTTACGTAAGGATTTGCCGCCACTTCCAAAAAGCTCTGGCCACACGCCATCACAAAGAGAGCCACGAGAAAATAGACATAGACGCTGGCAGAAGCCGCCGGTACAAACAGCAGCGCGCCGGAAGCACACAGGAATAAACCGGCGAGAATTCCTTTCTTGTATCCGATGCGGCCCATGAGCCAGCCGGCGGGAAGCGCCGCTAGGAAATAGCCTCCGAAAAAAGCGATCTGAATGAGCGATGATTGAAAATCGGTAAGAAGAAAGATTTTCTTAAAGTGCGGTATCAGAACGTCGTTCAGGTTGACGCCGATGGCCCACAGGAAGAAAAGACTCGTGATAAGCACCATAGGAACGAGATATTTCCGCTCGGTCACGGGGATGCTCCGGTTGAGCGCGTGCGGAGCGGGTTGCTCGATGGTCATTCGACTCTCCATTTAGCTGAGCGCGCGATCGAGATGGACATAGCCCCCATCGACAAATACATGTTGCCCGGTAATGTGCGCAGCCTTGCCGGAAATGAGAAAAACAACCATGCTGGCGATTTCTTCAGCCGTGGTCATGCGATGGCCGAGCGGAATTTTGGCGTTGATGGATTTCAGCTTTTCCTCGGGACTGGAAAACGAGTCGAGCCACTGCCGATAAAGAGGCGTCATCACCTCGGCGGGAACGACGGCATTGACGCGGATGCCGCACGGAGCGAGCTCGGCGGCCCATTCTCGGGTGAGACCGAGGATTGCGCCCTTTGCGGCCACGTAGCCCGACGTGCCGCCCTGCCCGGTAACTGCTGTTTTTGAAGCGATATTTACAATTGAACCGCCCGATTCCTTCAAAGCGGGCAAAGCAAAATGGGCGAGATTGTAGTAGTGGAAAAGATTCCGTTCAAGCGAACGCACGAATAGTTCCGGATTGCCATTTTCGAGGCCTATGCCGTCGTTTATGCCGGCGTTGTTGACAAGTGCATCGAGACGCTTGGTTCGTGTGAGGATTTGCCGGACGGCGTCCTCGCAATTCACAGGACTGCCCAGTTCGGTTACATGAACATGACTCGGCACCCCTTTTGCCCGGAGTTCGGAGTGCAGACTATTTGCCGCTTCCGCATCGCGATCGAGAATCACCGGAACAGCAGATTCTTCGGCGAGGGCGCGGACAATCGCGGCCCCAATTCCCTTGGCGCCGCCGGTGACGAGAACGACCTTGTCATTCAGCTGTAGGTTCATAAGGGGACCTCCCGTTCATAGAAACGGCGAGCGTTCAGACCGAATACCGCGTCCCTGTCTCGGTCCGAGAAACCTTTCATGTAATTTGCCACAATCGCTTTGACGCTGGCATAGCTTCCAGCGAGCAGACAAACGGGCCAATCGGAACCGAACATGAGACGCCGCGCGCCAAAAGCGGCAAAAGCAACATCCAGGTACGGCGTAAAGTCAGAGAATTTCCAGTCCTTGCCTGCCGCTTCGGTCACAAGGCCGGACACTTTGCAATAGACGTTGGGGAGTTCGGCTATCGCCTTGATTTGTGCAGCCCACTCGCGGATGCCTCCCGATTTAATCGCCGGCTTCGCCATATGGTCTAACACAAACTTTTGCTGCGCAAACCTCCGGGCAAACTCGACAGCGACCGGAAGCTGTGTCGGATAGATCAAGATATCGTAGGTGAAGCCAAACTCAGAGAGCCGCGCGATACCGCCGAGAAAATCCTCCTGCAGAAGAAACCTGTCGTTACGCTCGGACTGCACAATGTGGCGAAAGCCGCTGAGCTTGGGGAAGCGGGAAAAATATTGCAGGCGGTCGCGCAGTCCCGCGCCACGAAGGTCCACCCAACCTACCACTCCGGCAATCGCTGGATTTTGCGCCGCCAGAGCGAGCAGAAATTCGGTTTCAGCCTCCGATTGATCCGCCTGGACGGCAATCGAAGCTTCGATGTCATTCGAACGAAGCTCTTCTGAGAAATCCGCGGGGAGAAAATCACGGCGCAATAAGGACATTTCCGGCGTAATCCAGGTGTCACGCTCGGGAACGTACCGCCAAAAGTGCTGGTGCGCATCGATTCTCATGCCATTGTTTTCACTAGACGGATACTCCTCTCATCCCCGCAAGCTGAAGTACCCGCCATCGATCGGATAGTCGGTTCCGGTTATGAATGCGGCTTCATCAGAACACAGGTAGAGGGCGAGATCGGCAACTTCTTTGGGATCCGCCATGCGTCCGAGCGGCTGTGATTTGGCCAGAACTTCGTACATTTCCTCTTCACGGCCGGGATAGTTTTTCTTCACAAAACCGTCGACAAAGGGTGTGTGAACGCGCGCAGGAGAAATGCAATTGCAGCGGATCTTGCTCGCAAGATAGTCCTTCGCAATCGAATAGGTCATGGCGCGGACGGCCCCCTTGCTCATGGAGTAGGCGAAGCGATCCGCCAAGCCTGCCGAAGCCGCGATCGAGGCCATGTTCAGAATGACGCCCCCGGTTTTCTTCATTTGCTTGATGGCAGCCTGCGAGCAGTAGAAAACACTTTTCACATTAACCTGGAAGATCCGGTCGAAGTCGCCGTCGACGGTGTTCTCCAGGTTCCCGACATTGGCGACGCCGGCATTGTTCACTAGAATCGATACCAGCCCCCGCTGAAAAACGTTTTGGAACGCTGCCTGGACGCTGGACTGACTCGAGACATCACAGTGATGCGCAAACGCCTTGCCACCAGACGCGTTGATGGCGACCGCGGCGGCGGCCCCTTGTTCTCCATGAACGTCCAGAATGTGGACAATGGCACCATTCTCAGCAAGAACTTCTGCGATGGCCCGGCCGATTCCTCCAGCACCACCGGTAATGACCGCATGCTTGCCGTCGAGGCGAAAACTTTTTCGCTTCGTGTCTTGGACAGTCACAGGGATACGCCTCTTTTCCAGGGAATGAAATCGTCTTGAGACAGAATTTCCGCTTTCGTGCGCGCCTCTCCACTGGCAACCCGGAGAACCAATTCGAGAATAGCATCACCGGTTTGCTCAGTACTTGATTCGCCGGAAACGACAGGGTCAGCGTCACAATTATTGTCACGCTGGTCGACATATCGAGTGCTGTGCATGGCCCTAGGTCTTGCCGTCCGGCAAAGCGTTCAAACCGGGGATCATGAGCGGTACAGCCTATCTCGACTCATGGCCCCGGACCAACTTGCCTCTCTGGCAGCAGATGATACGCGATTCCCAATTTTGGGTGCAAAATGCCTCTTCCTGCAAAGCCTCCGGGTATTTGCCGCGCCCAGGTGGATCAAAAAGGCGAGAGCGGCACACCAGCTGTGAAGTCTCCCCCAGTGTCCTTCTCGAGGCGCGAAGAAACCCCAAAAAGCGCTCTCGAGAACGCCTGTGCTTCGGTTCCGAAGGCACAATTGAGAAAAAACGCTGTGAGGCGAATGGCAAGCGGATTTCAAAACTTCAATGGAG
>Ga0193726_1003375_pt1 | contig 10193 bp, 7 predicted proteins | sample H2c1metaG_FD_144928 | JGI IMG/M metagenome (GOLD analysis project Ga0193726, IMG submission 144928) | Soil microbial communities from a riparian zone of the East river system, Colorado, United States - H2c1 | ecosystem: Environmental > Terrestrial > Soil > Riparian zone | place: USA: East River... | reverse complement strand
ACTGACGCAACACCGCCGTGCCGTAGAACGTGATCGAAGCACCGATGCGCGGAATCACCGCATCATAGTGGCCCAGGGCCTTGCCCTTGTAGCGCATCGCGAATGCGCCCGGTTCGATGCGCATGTAGCAACGCAGCGGATCCAGCACGCGCGCCCGGTGGCCGCGCGCGCGTGCCGCCTCGGCCAGGCGCATGGTCGAATGCAGCTTGCTGTTGCGCGAAAGAATGGCGATTTTCATAAGGGCCTAGGTTTGCGTCGCGGTCGGCCGCAGCGATAAGTGGCGCCGGGATCGACGATGAAGCGGCCGCCGAGCGCGTTGCGTCCGAGCAGCAGCGGAAACCGCATCTCGCGCCGGCTGGCCAGATTCGTCTGCGCGATCCAGCGCTGCCCGGCCAGTTCGAATTCGGTCTGGATGAACCAGCGCAGTGTGACATGGCCGCCGGAATCCGACACCTCGCGCTGGTCGAGTGCAGCGGCCTCGCATACAACCGGCATGGCGCCGCGTCGGCCGGTCAACACGGCGAAGCGCAGCCACTGGCGTCCATCGCGCTGGAATTCCTCGAGCGATTCGACATGCAACGCCGAGGTGCGCGCGCCGCTGTCGATCTTCGCCTTGATCGCAGCGATGCCGAACTGCGGCATGGCCAGCCACTCGCGCCAGCCAAGGATGATTGGTTCGCCCTGCAACGTGAAGTCTCCGCGACAAGTCCAGTGCAGCCAGCCGGCCGTTTCCGGTTGGAAATGATGATCCCCCGGCAACCCCGCAAGTCAAGCGGTACATGGTGGAACAAATCTACCGTCCGTCAGATGTTGCGCAATCCAGCTGCCTGTTTCCGCAACACGCAAAGATGCGCGCTCTTGGTAGCCCCCTTGAGTCAAGGGGGCACTCCACCTCTTGCTCTTGCGCCCGCTGCGGCTCGGCCCGGTTGCTGGCCATGCTTAAGAAGGCGCAAGAGGTGGGGCGGGGTTGTGGAGGTGCGCGCGACACATTCGAAATCCCGGCATCCGGGCTCTTCACGGAGCAGACGAATGAGCAAAGCGGGTGAAGGGAATCGAACCCTCGTCAGTAGCTTGGGAAGCTACAGCTCTGCCATTGAGCTACACCCGCGCCGATGCACGCCATCGACTCTACGGATTTGCCGAATCGCCTGCAATCCCGATCCGCACGCCGCTCCGGTGCGCTGCCTATTTTCGATTGCAGGCAATGGGTTGCGCCAGCGGGCCGCGCGGCCGCATGGTGGAAGGCGATCATTCAGCTTGTCTGCGCTTAGATATGCACGCAGAGTAGCGTATCGGGTCGGGGCATTCGGCGATATCAAGACGCCGCACTTATCGAGAGTTCCGTATTTTCTTTTCCAGCGCGACGCAAAGGAGCGTTTTGCCATGTTCAAGTTTCTTCGTATCGGCCTGTTGTCCGCCGGCGCGTTGTTCGCGTTCGGCGCCATGGCGCAGCCGGGACCGGATGATGATGACAGTTCGCAGGCGGCGTCGGCAGACCAGCCGGATCCGCCATCGCGCGTCGGACGTCTGTCCTTCATCCGCGGTGCGGTGAGTTTCGTTCCGGCCGGCGAGAACGACTGGGTCGAGGCACAGATCAATCGTCCGCTGATTACCGGCGACAAGCTGTGGACCGACCATGATTCGCGTGCCGAGATCGAAATCGGCTCGTCGGCAGTGCGCATCGACGAGCAGACCAGTTTCGATTTCCTCAACCTCGACGACCAGACCGCTCAGGTCGAGCTGACGCAGGGTTCGTTGAACCTGCGCGTGCGCCGCCTGTACGACAACCAGGTCTATGAAATCGACACGCCGACGCTGGCGTTCGTCATCAACCGCGTCGGCGAATTCCGCGTCACGGTTTCTCCGGAAGGCCAGGCAACGACCGTGACGGTGCTGCACGGCGGCGGCGATGCCTATGGCGAGAACGACGCGCGCGCACGCATCGAGGAAGGCCAGTCGGTCACGTTCAACGATTCGGCGCTACGCGACTACAGCACCGATTCGCTGCCGCGGCCGGATGCATTCGACGAGTTCATCGCGCAGCGCGATCAGCGCTGGGACGGCGCGCGTTCGCGCCAGTATGTTTCCGAAGACGTGATCGGCTACCAGGATCTCGACGACAACGGCGACTGGAACGACGTGCCCGAGTACGGCCACGTCTGGTACCCGTCCACGGTCGCGGTCGGCTGGACGCCGTACCACTACGGCCATTGGGGCTGGGTCGGCGCGTATGGCTGGACCTGGATCGATGACGCGCCGTGGGGCTTTGCGCCATTCCACTACGGTCGCTGGGCCTACATCGGCAACCGCTGGGGCTGGTGTCCGGGCCCGATCGCTGTGCGTCCGTACTATGCGCCGGCACTGGTCGCATTCATCGGCGGCGGTGTCAGCATCGGCGTCGGCGGTCCGGTCGGCTGGTTCCCGCTCGGTCCGCGCGATGTCTGGTTCCCCGGCTATCACACCAGCCGCGGCTATTTCACCAACGTCAACGTCAGCAACTCGGTCTTCGAAAGAGGCGCCATCGACGGTTATTACGGCCACTATCACCGTGGCGACATCAACTACAACGAGGTCAACTACCACAATCGGCTGATTGCCGGCGCGGTCGTTGCCGTGCCTGCGGCCGCCTTCATCGGCGCGCGTTCAGTGCACGCTTCGGCGATCGCGGTAAACCGCACGACGTTCGCGAACGCACACGTCTCGTCGTTTGCCGCCGTTGCACCGACGCGGGCGAGCCTGGTGGCATCGGATCGGCGCGTCGGTCGGGCGCCGCCGGAAACGGCGTTCAACCGCCGCGTCGTCGCGGCGAGCAAGCCGCCGGCGCCGGTCGCGTCGTTCGCAACGCGCGAAGCGCTGTTGAATAAGAATCCCGGCCAGCCGTTGAACAACGCGCAGCTGCATTCGTTGCCGGCGGTGCAGAACAATGCGCGCAACGTCAACATCAACGAACACAACAACGTCAAGGTCGTGACCAACAACGGCGTGCCGGCACACACGGCGGCGGCACCGCTCGTGGCGCGCCCGGCCGGCAACGGCCAAGCGTTGCACGGCGGCGGCAACGGCACGCAGAACACTGTCGGCGGCGGCAACAACGGTGCGAAGGATCGTAGCAAGATCGACCGCGGCGCAGGCAATGCGGTCGACTCGAGCCATGCCGCAGGTAACGCTGCAAACGGCAACGGCCGCGTAACCGGAAACGGCGCGCAGAACGAACATCTGCAATCGAGCCGCTTTGCGCACGGGACCGGCGGCAACGCTGCGGGCAGCGACAATGGCCAGCAGAATGGCAACGGCAAGAATGGCCAGGTGAACGATCGCGGGCGTCCGGCCGTCAACGAGGTGAAGCAGTCGGGCAATTCGCTGCAGACGACGAACGCAGCGCACCAGACGACAGGCAATGGGCAAGGCAACGGCCAATCCGGCAACGGTCAGGGCAATGGGCACGGCGTGGGCCAGGATCGACAGGTTCATACGAACCAGGCCGAGTCGGTCAGCGGCAACGGACAGGCCAAGTCCAACGTGCAGCACTCCAACGCACGTGAGTATCGCGCACCGCAGGGACCGCAGAACAACGCCGTCAACCCGCAGGCCCAGAGCTATCACGCACCGGTCCACGATGCGCACGGCAACGACAAGCAGATCCAGAATCAGCAGCAACAGCAGTTGCACCTGCAGCAGCAGCAACAACAGCAGGTTCAACAACAGCAACATGTGCAACAGATCCAGCAGCCGCACGTGCAGCAACCGGTGCAGCAGCAACAGCAGCACAGCCAGGGCCAAGCTCAAGGCAACAACAATCGTGCGACCGACAACAAGCACAACAAGAAGGACGACGACAAGAAGGGCGGTGGCGGCTGAGGCTCGGGTCGAACCATCTTCCAGCAAGCGCCCGGCATCGCCGGGCGCTTCGTTTCGAATGCTGAAAAGGGCTGCGATCGCGACGGCCAGAAGGTAAACTGCGCTGATGGTGCAAATACTGCTCAACGGTGAGCCGCGCGAAGTGGACCAAGGCCTCAGCGTGGCAGTCCTGCTCGATGCTTCGGCCTATGCCGGGCGCCGCGTCGCGGTCGAAATCAACCGCGAAATCGTGCCGCGCAGCCAGCACGCGCAGCGCATCGTGCGCGATGGCGACCACATTGAAATCGTCCAGGCAATGGGCGGGGGGTGAGAGCGAGCGCTTGCGCGATGCCTTGAATGGCATCGCGCGCGAGGTCGAACGCCCGCAGCAGGATGCGCAGGGCCGGGTTGCTTGGCGAGGCCTGGATGGCCGAGCTTAGCAACAGCCCGAGCGCAGCGAGGATCGCTTGCGCGATGCCACGAAGGCATCGCGCGTGAAGACGCCCGCCCGGAGCAGGTCGAGCGAACGGCGTTTGCGATCTGCGTTGAAGCGCAGATCGCGCCGGTCGCGAGGAGGAGGCAGGATGCCGACTGGAAGGGCGCACCATGGATGGTTGTGGGCGAAAGGCTGAACGGAATGGCGGCCGAGCTTAGCAACGGCGTCCGCCCGCGCAGCGGGCGCGGCAGGCGTATCAGAATCCCGGCCCGCATGTCGCGGTGATTTTTGCTCCACGGATGGTTGCTTGCGAGCCCCTGATCTCGCACGTATCAAAACGGACTTTGTATACTTCTGGAACCAGCATGAACGCCCTACCCAAAACACCCGTCGCCGCCATCCACGATCCGCTCGTGATTGCCGGCAAGAGTTATCGCTCGCGCCTGCTCACCGGCACCGGCAAGTTCAGGGACTTCGACGAAACCCGGCGTGCGACCGAAGCGGCCGGCGCGCAAATCGTCACGGTGGCAATCCGGCGCAGCAATATCGGCCAAGATGCGAACCAGCCGAACCTGCTCGACGTGCTGCCGCCGGATCGTTACACGATCCTGCCGAACACGGCCGGCTGCTACACCGCCGAGGACGCGGTGCGCACCTGTCGCCTGGCGCGCGAACTGCTCGACGGCCACACGCTGGTCAAGCTTGAAGTCCTTGGCGATCCCAGAACGTTGTTTCCCGATGTCGTGCAGACGCTGCGGGCAGCGCAGACACTCGTCAGCGAAGGTTTTCAGGTCATGGTCTACACCAGCGACGATCCGATCCTGGCCCGGCAGCTGGAGGAGATCGGCTGCGTCGCGGTCATGCCGCTGGCCGCGCCGATCGGTTCGGGTCTGGGCATCCAGAATCGCTGGAACATCCTCGAGATCGTCGAGAACGCGAAGGTGCCGGTGCTGGTCGATGCCGGTGTCGGCACCGCGTCCGATGCCGCCATCGCGATGGAACTCGGCTGCGACGGCGTGCTGATGAATAGCGCGATCGCCGGCGCGAAGGATCCGGTGCTGATGGCCGGCGCGATGCGCAAGGCGGTCGAGGCCGGCCGCGAAGCATTCCTGGCCGGGCGCATTCCGCGCAAGCGCTTCGCCTCGGCGTCGAGCCCGATCGACGGAACGATAGGCTGATCATGTACCGCGAGATAGTAGCTTTCTCCCCAATCGCTTTTCGACGGGGGAGAGGGTTGGGTGAGGGGGCAACGTGTGATCCCAGGAAGCGCCGTGGAAATTCGTAGCTTCGCCCCCTCACCCCGTCCCTCCCCCCCCTCCAAGAGCGATGGGGGAGAGGGTGAAAAGCGCCACATCCGCAGCTTCGTCCTGCGCCAGGGACGGTTCACGCCGGCGCAGCAACGCGCATTCGGCGAATACTGGTCACGCTACGGATTGTCTCTCGATGCCGGCATGATCGATCCGCGGCGGACATTCGGCCGCCACGCGGAGCTGGTTCTCGAAATCGGTTTCGGCAACGGCGAGCAATTGCTCTGGTCGGCGCGCAACGAACCCGACAAGGACTTCATCGGCATCGAAGTCCACCGCCCGGGCGTTGGCCGGCTGATGAATTCCCTGGCATCACACAATGTGGACAATGTCCGCTTGTATAATGACGATGCGGTCAGCGTGATCGAGCGCTGCATCGCCACAGCGTCACTGGCCGAGGTACGTATCTACTTTCCCGATCCGTGGCCGAAGAAGCGGCAACAGAAGCGGCGCCTGATTCAGGCGGAGTTCGTCGCTTTGCTGGCCGACCGCGTCGCGGCCAACGGCGTATTGCATTTGGCGACCGATTGGGCGGACTATGCCGAGCAGATGGACGCCGTGCTCGAATCCTCGCCCCGCTGGCGCAATCGCGCCGGCGTCGCACGTTTCGTCGCCCGGCCGGACTGGCGCATCGAAACGCATTTCGAAAAACGCGGCCGCCGACTCGGCCACGGCGTGTGGGATCTGCTTTATGACCGCTGTTGACGCCAGCCGACCCCAGCGCTGAGCCGGCCGAACAATAAATGATGCCCCGATGAATACCGGCCTGGTCCTCACCCACGACATGATGCTCGTGCTCGGGCTGCTGGTGTTCACCGTGCTGATGCTGGTGCTCGAGTGGATCCGCGCCGATCTGGTCGCGCTGCTGGTCATTGTCGTCATCGGCATCACGCGGCTGATGCCGGTCGAACAGCTGTTCGATGGCTTCGCCGGCAACGCCGTGATCTCGCTGCTCGGCGTCATGATCATGGGCGCAGGTCTCGACCGAACCGGCGTATTGAGCAAGGCTGCATCGTTTTTGTTGCGCCTTTCCGGCGGCGTCGAGACGCGCCTGCAGTTCCTGCTCAACGCCATGGTCGGTTCGTTGTCGGCGATCATGCAGAGTCAGGCATTGGCAACTCTGTTTCTGCCGGTCGCCAGCCGCGTCAGCGCGCGCACCGGCGTACCGCTCGGACGACTGTTGCTGCCGATGGCGTGCTGCATCCTGGCAGGTACCAACATCACGATGATCTCGAACTCGCCGCTGATCCTGCTCAACGACTTGATCGCGAGCGCAAACCGCAACCTGCCGCCCGGTGCGCAGACGATCGAGACGTTCTCGCTGTTCTCGATCGCTCCGATCGGGATTCCGCTCTTGCTGGTCGGCCTGGGCTACTTCGCGCTGTTCACGCGCAAATTGCTGCCGATCGACGCAGAAAGCCAGAATGTCACGCCCGGGCGCACCGAAACCTATTTCGCCGAAACCTACGGCATCGCCGGTGAGGTGTTCGAGTTGACGGTGACCGGCGAATCTCCGCTCGTCGGCATGAGCATCGCCGAAGCCGAGGCGCTGCGTGGCGCGCCGCTGATCCTGGCCATCAAGAACGGCGATGAGACCCGGCTTGCGCCGCCCGCCGACACGATGATCTGGGTGGGAACGGTGCTCGGCGCCCTCGGCAAGCGCGAGCAGGTGAGCGACTTCGCCAACCTCAACCTGTTGCGCGCGCAAACGCGCTTGCGCAACTTCCGCGACATGTTCAATCCGACCCGCGCCGGCATTTCCGAGGCAGTGATTCCGCCGAACTCGCACTTCGTCAAACAGCTGGTCAGCGACCTGCGCCTGCGCAAGCGCTACGGCATCAGCGTGCTGGCGGTCAATCGCGGCGACGAGATCTTCCGCGAAGACGTGCGCAAGGTTGCCTTGCGCGCCGGCGACACGCTGGTGCTGCACAGCCTGTGGCGCGACCTGACGCTCGCGGCCGAGACGCACGACTTCGTCGTCGTCACCGACTATCCGAAGGAAGAGGGCCGGCCGAGCAAGATCTGGCACGCCACGACGTTCTTCGCGCTGGCGATGGGCCTGGGTCTGTTCACCGACCTGAAGCTGTCGGTAGCGATGCTGACCGGCGCCGTCGGCATGCTGCTGGCCGGCGTGCTGAAGATGGAAGAGGCGTACAACGCGATCAACTGGAAGACGATCTTCACGCTGGCCTGCCTGATTCCGCTCGGCTGGGCCATGGACCGCACCGGCGCGGCCGCGTGGATCGCGCAGGAGGTGCTGCGCTACCTCGGCAACTGGCCGCAATGGGCGCTGCAGGCGGTGATCGCGTTGCTGGCACTGTTCTTTTCGCAGGTGGTTTCGAACGTCGGCGCGACCGTGATGATGGTGCCGATGGCGATCAATATCGCGTTGGCGTCGAACGGCAGTCCGGCGGTCTACGCGCTGATCGTCGCGATCTCGACCTCGAACAGCTACATCATCGCCAGCGCCAATCCGGTGCTGACCATCGTCGCAGGTCCCGGCGGCTATCGCCCGCACGATTTCGTCCGCGTCGGCCTGCCGTTGACGATCCTGATGCTTGCCGCCACGCTGATCATGGTCAACCTGGTGTTTCACTGAAACGCGCAGCTGCGCGCAGTCCAGCCTTCAGGCGAGTTTCCAGGCCGCGCCAAGCAGCGCGCACGCCAGCAGGGTCCAGCCCATGCCGAGTTTGAATCGCAGCATGGCAACCAGCGCGCCACCCGCGAGCAACGCGGCGGCCGGCTCGAGGCTCGACCAGACCGGCATGTCCATCCGCAGCGGGCCGTACTGCACGGCACCGACTTCGCGGAATATCGTGTGCACGGCAAACCAGAGCGAAAGGTTCAGCACCACGCCGACGACCGCCGCCGTGATCGCCGACAGCGCAGCGTGCAGCACGCGGTTGTTGCGCAATTTTTCGATGTACGGCGCGCCGGCGAGAATCCACAGGAAACACGGCACGAACGTGACCCAGGTCGTCAGCAGCGCGCCGAGCACCGCCGCGCCGAACGGCGGCAAGCCGGCCGGATTTCGAAATGCAGCGATGAACGCGACGAACTGCACGACCATGATCAGCGGCCCGGGCGTGGTCTCGGCCAGCGCGAGGCCATCGAGCATCTCGCCGGCGCTGAGCCAGCCGAACGTGCCGACCGCGCGCTGGGCGATGTAGGCCAGCACCGAATAGGCACCGCCGAACGTGACGACCGCCGCTTGGCTGAAGAACACGCCCTGGCGCGCGAACACGCTGTCACGGCCGAACAGCACGATCACGACGAGCACCGGCGCGATCCACAGGATCAGGCACACACCGATCGTCAGCAGCGTGCGCCCTGGCGTGCGCGCAGTCGGATTCAGCGTGCCGCTGGCGATCTTGCGATCGATGAAGTAGTCGCCGCGCGCCAGGTTCGCGGCGGTCGACGGCGCCGGGAAGTTCGCCGGATACCAGCGGCTGCCGGCAATGCCGACAAGCGCAGCGCCGAGCACGATCAGCGGAAACGGCACGTGCAGGAAATAGATGGCGACGAATGACGCAGCGGCAATCGCGACCATCGTGCGGTTCTTCAGCGCACGCCGGCCGATGCGCAGCACCGCTTCGATGACGACGGCGAGGACGGCGGCCTTGAGGCCGAAGAAAATCGCGCTGATCGCGGCCACTTGCTGGAACACGACGTAGAGCCAGCTCAGCGTGAAGATCACGATGACGCCGGGCAGCACGAACAATACGCCGGCGATGACGCCACCCAGCGTCCCATGCATCAGCCAGCCGATATAGATCGCCAGTTGGGTCGCCTCGGGCCCCGGCAGCAGCATGCAGTAGTTCAGCGCGTGCAAAAATCGGCTCTCCGAGATCCAGTTCTTTTCCTCGACCAGGATGCGGTGCATCACCGCGATCTGCCCGGCCGGGCCGCCGAAACTCAGTACGGCGACCCGCAGCCAGACCTGGAAGGCTTCACCAAAACTGATGCCGTGACCGAGGTCGCGGCTTGCGCCGGCCTCGGTCGTCTTGTCCATCGTGGCATCCATTACGGTTTCGCCTTGTTGGTGGGCCAATTATGCGTCTCGCCCGAGGCATCGCGGCACCAGCGGTAGAACGCGTCGTACAGCAACATGCCGGCTTCCAACTGCTCGAGATCGTCATCGAACATGCGCGACAGGCCGAGCGAGGCGGCGAGCAGGCCTGGCGCTTCCGGCGCGAGATCGAGCCGCCCGGTATCGGCGCCGCGCACCATCGCCGCCAGCCGCAGCAAGGGCGGCGTCGCCAGCCCGAATTCCTCGATCATGACGTCGAAGGTGCAGAGCTCGCCGCGATGGCTCCAGAACACGTTCTCGACGTCGAAGGGCGCGGCGTTGAAGCGCTCGCCGACGGCGACAACCTCGGAAGGCGCTACGAATAGGAACACCGCGGTCGGATCGACAAAGCGGCGGATCAGCCACGGGCAGGCGATGCGATCGATCTTCGGCCGCGCCCTGGTCACCCAGACGGTGCGACCCTGCGCGTCACGCGGCGGCAGTTTCGATGCGTTCACCAGCGGAAGCTTTGCCTCCTTCCAGCCCTCAAAGCCGCCTTCAAGCGTCTCCGCGACAACATTGGCATGCCGTAACCAGGCGGCCG
>Ga0193726_1003374_pt1 | contig 10193 bp, 4 predicted proteins | sample H2c1metaG_FD_144928 | JGI IMG/M metagenome (GOLD analysis project Ga0193726, IMG submission 144928) | Soil microbial communities from a riparian zone of the East river system, Colorado, United States - H2c1 | ecosystem: Environmental > Terrestrial > Soil > Riparian zone | place: USA: East River... | reverse complement strand
CCGGACCAGGCGCTGGCGACCGGCAACGAGAAGGATCGCGAGCGGGACGAGGTAGCGGTGTGAGTCGGGAGACGCTGATATGAGCCCGGTGAGCGAATCGCCGGTGGTCGGCCTGATCATGGGCAGCGACTCGGACTGGCCAACGATGCGCGCGGCCGCCGACGCACTCGACGAGTTCGATGTCGGTTACGAGGTCGGCGTCGTGTCGGCTCACCGTACGCCGCACAAAATGCTCGCGTACGCGGAGCAGGCGGCCGGCCGGGGCCTGAAGGTGATCATCGCCGGCGCCGGCGGTGCGGCACATCTGCCCGGCATGGTGGCGTCGGCGACCACGTTGCCGGTGATCGGCGTACCCGTGCCGTTGCAGTTTCTCGACGGCATGGATTCGCTGCTGTCGATCGTGCAGATGCCGGCCGGCATACCGGTCGCGACGGTGTCGATCGGCGGGGCCCGAAACGCCGGCCTGCTCGCGGTGCGCATCCTCGGCGCGTTCGACCCCGATCTCGCCAAGGGCATGGTCGAGTTCCAACGTGGGCTCGCCGACATGGTCGCGGACAAGGAAACCACGCTACGCGCGCGCCTCGGCTGATCGAAACCGGCCGTTGCGCGCGGATGGCATGAGCGCAGGCCGGACTCGAGCGTCGCATGCCGCAACCGGCGCGACTTACGAACGCTCACCCGATGGCAACATTGATGACGTTCATCACAGGATTACCGGCGGCAGGGGCCCGACACGTCGTGCGCCCGGGCATCCGTGTGAAGGGTCGACACATGGCGACGGTCGAGCTCAGAGATGTCACCAAGACATTCGCCGACGGCAATGTAGCCGTTGACGGCCTGAACCTCGATGTGTACGACGGCGAATTCATGGTCCTGCTCGGCCCGTCCGGCTGTGGCAAGTCGACCGTGCTGCGCATGGTGGCCGGCCTGGAAGATCCGACGGCCGGCGAGGTCTACCTCGATGGTGAGCCGTCCACCGATCTCCTGCCGCGTGAGCGCGAGGTTGCGATGGTGTTCCAGGACTTCGCCCTCTATCCACACATGACGGTCGCTGAGAACATCGGCTTTCCGTTGCGGATGGCCGGCCTGCCACCGGAGTCCGTCAACGAACAAGTGGCCGAGGTACTGGCCGCGCTCGGCCTCGCCGAGGTACGCAGTCGCAAGCCGTCCCATCTCTCCGGCGGCCAGCGGCAGCGAGTGGCCATGGGCCGCGCGATCGTCCGGCATCCGCGCCTGTTTCTCATGGATGAGCCACTGTCCAATCTGGACAGCGGCTTGCGCGCGGAGTTGCGGGCGGAGATCTCGACACTGGTACGGCGGCTGAAGGTCACCACGCTCTACGTCACGCACGATCAGACCGAGGCGCTGACCATGGCCGACCGCGTCGCCATCCTGCGGCGTGGCGTCCTACAGGACGTGGGTACGCCGGCCGAGGTGTACGGGCGCCCGGCGACGCTCTACGTCGCGGCGTTCCTCGGCAGTCCCCGGATGAACCTCATCGAGGCCACCGTCCGCGTCAATCTCGACCGTCACATCGCTTTGTACGTCGGCGATCAGGCGCTCTACGTGCCGTGGCGGGATCTCCGTTCGCACGCTCTGCGGCACTACCACGGCGAGCGTATCGTGGTCGGGCTGCGAGCCGAGGCGTTGACGCCCGCGCCCATGTCGGTGACCGAGGACGCGTTGCGCGGAACGATCCGGTACATCGAGCATCACGGCCACGAATCGTTGGCGTACCTCGACATTGGTGCACACGGCGTGCAGATCGACGACCTCGGCGGAGCCCCAGCCGACGACGATCCTCCGTCGCGCCGGCGGCGGATCGGTGTCGTAGTGCGGCAGATCACCGGTCGGGTAACTCCGCTCGCATCACTGGCGCCGGTCCAACATACGGCCGGCGGCGGGTACGCGACCCGGACCGCGGCAACCGTGCTCGACGACCGGGAGCGATCGGTCTTCGGCGATCCGTCGCACCGGCATCGCCGGCCGGCCGACTTCGTCGTCCGGCTCGCGCCGTACCCGTCCGGCGCGCCCGGACAGGCGATGGCGGTGACGGTCGACATGGACCAGGCGCACTTCTTCGACGAGCAGGGTAAGCGGATCGACGTCGGCTGGCGTTGAACGCGGACGCGCCGCCGGCCGCGCGTTGGACCGGCGCGAACAACTACTGCATGCGGTTGAAGACCGTCCATACCCGCTGTACGTTGCGCCGTCGCTTCTCGTAGTTCGCGCCGACTCCGATCAGCACCGCGGCGATGATCGCCATCAACACCAGGATCAACGCTGTCGTCGAATAGCGGGCGATCTCGTTGATCGTCTCGCCCAGGAGCGTCACGCCGCCGATGATGACCGGTGCCTGCTGGCGGCGGATGGCGCCGAAGATCGTGACGGCGGCCGCCGCGACCAGGAGCAGGGTCCGCCGCAGCGGCGTTTCGCCGGTCGCGATCGTGATGGCGAGGCTCGGTCCGAGAGCTGCGGTGAGCGCGACACCATAGGTCACCCAGCTCGTCAACTGCGGATGCCAGCGAAGTTCGATCCAGCCAGTGACCAACGCGACGACCGCGATCCCGAGCGTGTACGCCTCCGGCACGGCGACCGACGTCACGGCCATCAACAGGCACCAGGCAACAAGTTCGTGGGCGGACGCCGTCCACATCAGCAGGCTGCGATAGAGCTGCGAGCGGCGCTGCCGGGCGGCCGCGATGCCGAGTACGGCACCCCAGGCCCCGAGGAAGACGGCGACATGCCGAAGCGACTGAGCGGCCAGTACGAGCGCGAGAACGGCACCCGCGTACGCACTGACCTCGACCGTGAGCGTCTCGTTGACCGCCTCCGGTCGGCGTAGCTGTGGTAGGACGGCCGCCGTGACCAGCAGCGCCGCCGCGACTCCGCCCACGACGAACGCCGCGTTGTACGGCTTCACCGCGAGGTGGAGGCAGATGACGAGCGCGAGCGCCTGCGCACCCGCGGAGGCGAGAATCCACCCGGCGATCCGGCTGACCGGAATGCGCCCCCAGATCGCCGCGATGATGCCGGCGCCAGTTGCCGTCGCCACCGTGCCGATCGTCGCGGCCGGTGTCGCCAGGCCACCGGTGATGCCGGCCGCGCCGCTGGTGATGGCGATGGCGATCACCAGCTGGCGGGCGGCTCGCAGAGCGGAGGCCGCGTCATTGTCGGGGAGTTCCCGGGTGAGCGCGAGTGCGAGGTGGCAGATGGTGGCCACGCTCACCGCGGTGACCGGGCCGCCGGGCCAGGGCGAATTCTCCAGGTATGGCGCGATCAGCAGCGTGACGGCGACCGCCGGAACAACCACAGCGACGGCTCGACCGACGATGACCGCTTGCGAACCGCCGAACCCGGCCGCGGCCAGCACGCCGGCGAGCGTCAGCAGCACCGCCGTCGCAAGTCCGGCCGGGTGCCCGACGAGGTTCGCGGCCGAGCCGAGTTCATGGAGCGAATCGGGCGGCGCCGGCGGCCCCTGCCAGACCTTGGACGGCGCGATCCAGCGGTACGGCCCGACCAGAGCGGCCAGGATCGTCGGCGCGATCGAGGCGAGCGCCAGCACCGTGGCGGGGCCGGCGGCCAACAGGAGGGCGGTACGCCGCGGACTGGGCAGCCAGGTGACCCGACGGCGCAGGTCGATGATCCGCTGTGGCCGTGGCCGGACGATGGCCGAGCGCAGCATCTCGGCGATGACGGCGAGCACCGCGCCGGCGGCCGCGAACACGCCGGTCGTCGTGAAATCGACCCGGGCGGCCATGATCGCGATCGTGAGTCCACCGATGGCGATGGCACCGGTGGCGTACGCCAGCAACGGCGCGACGCGCCGGGCGGTGGTCGCGAGCAGCGCGAGCGACAGGCTGAGCCCGGCCAGGGCGGCCACGAGGACGCCGGTCCACGGTCGGTGCAGGGCGGCGGCGAACACCCCGGCGGCGCCGGTGAACGTGAGGATGCCACCGGCCAGCGCGCCGCCGCCGAGCATGACGAGGTGATCGACGTTCGCGATGACGAGGTTGGCGTTGTCCGGCGCGGTGTGCGCGAGTTCGGGCCGCGGTTTCGCGCGGACGGGCGCGTGCGTCGTCCGCCCGGGCAGCGCCCGGCGCACGGCCAGCGCACGGCGCGCGGCGGCGACCTGCGCGAGCGCTCGCCGGAAGGTGGCGCTTGCGGTGAACGCGACGGCAATGTTGACCGCCGTCGAGCCGATCAGGGCCGCGGCCGTGCTCGCCGGGCTGGTCAGGCTAGCGCCGATCGTGTCCGCGAAGAGGATGCTCGCGACCGCGCCGCAGACCATGCTCGTCGCCCGATCGACCGACCGGGCCGCGACCACGCCGGTCACGGTCGCGACGACGCCGCTGAACAGCACCGGGCCCCACAGCCCAGTGCCCAGCGCCGCGGGGGCGGCCAACGCGGCCAGCCCGATGGTCACGGCGGCGCCCATCTTGGCGTACGCCCGTGGGAGCACGATCACGGCCGCCGCGGCCAGTAACAGCAACGCCTGGGGGGCCTGACCGATGTCGCCGGCCGCCGCCGAGACACGGCCGCCCCAGCCCGCCGAAGCGACGTGCCACACCGGATGGTTGACCCGGAACACGGCGATCGCGCCCCGTACGGCGCCGACCGATGCGCCGATCGTGACGCCGAGACCGACGACCACGGCGCCCGCGGTCGGTCCGGCCCGCCACTGTTCGGGCATGGCTCGGGTGCCCGCGGCCACACACAGCACCAGAAAGGCGATCACGACGATCGCGAACCCGGGCGCCGCGAGCGACGCCACGCGCCCCACAGCCACGATCGCGGCCGCCGTGACGGCGGCCGCGGCGGTCTCGTCACCGTCGAGGCCGAAGAGTGTCCGTCGGGTGCCGCCGAGGCCGCGCGGCAGGCGCATGCCGCCATTCAGCGACGGAGCGATGCAGAGAACGAGAGCGCTGGCCAGCAGGATGAGGGCGACGCCGACATCGAGTGGCTCGGCCGCCGACGTACGGATTGCCGCCAGCGTGACCGCGAACGCGGCCAGCGTCGCACCGGCCACGGTCAGTGGGGCGTGGCGGCGCCGAGCGACCTGGCTGACCGCCGTCGCGCTGAGCACGGCGGCGACTGTCACGAAACTTGCCGCGAGAATCGCGGTGACGTTGACCGTGCCAGGCGGCGCGAGGGCGGCCGTGGCGGCGGCGATTGCACCGGGCAGAGCGAACGCGGCCGCACCCCAACCGGCATCGGCGGCCCGCTCGTCGAACACGCCCGTCCAGACCACGCCGAGCGCGCGCGGCCACGGCCTCGTACGCAGCCAGGTGGTCTCGGGGCTGACCGCGACGGTGTCCTCACCGACGCCGAGGATGTCAACCAAACCATCAGACCCGACGGGATCGCCGACCACGGTGTCGACCAGCGCCGGTTCGCCGCCGGCAATCGGCTGGGGCGCGACCGGGGGCGTGCCGACGTCTTGACGATCGCGCAGGCGCAGTCGCGGCGGGTCGAACACGGCCAGGCCGATGACGGCGCCAGCGAGCGCGAAAGCCAGCAGCAGCACCGCCTGGCCACCCGGCCGGCCGGATGCGATGGCGGCGGCGTAGCCGCCGGCGACGAGCGCGGCGATGATGCCCGTCCAGCTTTCCCGCTCCGTCGCCGCGGTGAGATTCAGCACGCCGATGGCGAGGGCCGGAATCGCGGCGGCGGCGATGCCGGTCGCCCACGGCAACTGCCACGCACCCGGAGCGAGCACGGCGGCCAGGGTGACGCCGGCGACGAGGCTCGCCCGCCGCCACGGCAACGGTGCCATGACCATCGCGGCGATCATCGTCAGGAGCGTCGCGACCGGCAATTGGCCCGAGTGGTGATGCAGATGGTTCGCCACCACGGTTGCGTACCGGCCGATGTCCGCGTTCCACGCCGGCATGGCGGCAGCGAGCGGGCCGGTGAACGCGCCCCAGCCCCGGGCCACGATCACCAGGGCGGTCAGTCCGGTCGCGACGGCACCGGCGATTCGCGCGCCGCGGCGCGCGTACACGGGCAGAAGTCGTACCAGGAATGCGGTGGCGACCAGCGCGACCGACGTCGCGATCAGACCCCAACCGGGCAGCGTCATCGCGCCGATGCGGCCGAATCCCGCGACGGCGGCCGCGGTCGCGACGCCAGCCCAGACTTCGCGCATCGGCCAGTGCCGGAACAGTAACCCGGCCGCCAGCCCGACAACCGCGGCGGTTATCAACGCCGCGCCGGCGCGGACCGACGCGTCCGCGTTGGTCGCCTGGGCCAACGCTATCGCCGCGGCTACGACCGCGGCGCCGGCGACGGCTTCCTGAAGCGATCGAACCGCGGTGCGCAGGTACGGCCCGTGCGGATAGCGGCGGTGGGTCCGCATCGCGATGACGAGGTCGACGGCGGCGACCCCGGCAAGCACCGATGCCCACGACGCCGCGTCTCGCAGCCACGGATACAACAACAGCGGCAGCACCGGCTGGACCAGCACGATGGACGTGAACCGCAGCATGGCGAGCTTGCTGAGCTCATGCGATCCGAACGCGAACGCGGCGGCGATGAGCGCGACCACGCCGGCGTAGACGGTCACCCGCAAGCCGAGTCGGTGCAGGCCGCCGACCCATGCCTCCTGCGCGTCGAGCAGGATCAGCAGCATGCCGAGGGGCGCGACCCATTCGGCGGTCGTGATGAGGCCTCGGCGGGCGAACGCGATCGGCAGCAAGAGGGCGACGACGGTCAGAGCGGCAAGGATCAGCGCACGGAGCTCGCCGGCCAGTGATGTGTAGATGAACGGAGTGAGGGCGACGGCGATCGCCATGACCGCGGCGCCCAGGCCCAGCACCAGGTTCTGCGCCGAGCGGACGGTTGTCTCCGGAGGGTGCGCGTGGTGGGCGTTGGCGCCGGCCGGCAACGGGGTACGTGGTGCCGACGCCCCGGTCGGTGGCCCCTGGCGGGGCGGCACGCGCGGCCCTGCTCCACCCGCGCCCGGACGGGTCGCCGTCGCCGTACGGCTCGCCGGCCCGCGGGACTGAGTCGCTGGGCCGGGTGGTTGGCTGCCGGTCGGGGGTTGCCCGCCGGTCGGCGGACGTGGCGTTGTCGCGGTGGCCGTGCCGGCCGGCCGGGATGTGTCCGAGTCCGCGCGACCCGCCCCGGGCGCCGAGCGCGCGGTCGGCGGGATCCGGACACCGCTGGCCACCGCGGGATCGGCCGGTCCTGATTGGACGCCGCGCCCGCGACGCACGCCGCGGCCGCCTCGACCCGCCTCGGCCGATCGCTGGAGCATGGTGCGGATCGCGATTGCGCCCTGCAGCCGGGCCATGAGTGCCCCGCGCTCGTCGACCATCGCCCGGCTGCGGCGTTGCATCGACGAGATGGTGCGGTCCAGTGTCGCCAGCTCCGCATCGATGGGCGCGCCACAGCTCGGGCAGCCGGTCGCGGTGTCCGCGATCGCGCCACACGTCGAGCACGGGTACGTTCCCACTCGGCCTCCTGTCGGTTTCTACACCGAAGGATGCCGAGTGTCCGCCCTTGGCCGCTAGTGCGAACGATTCGCCACGCCGATACAGATGCACAGATCTGCGTTCGGTCGGCGCCATCCGGAGGCGCCGATGCGTCGCCGGGCGCGTTTTATCAGCCGATGCGTAGCGGCAGCCGCGAGGCGCGTTTCTCAGCCGATGCGTAGCGGCTGCCGCGAGGCGCGTTGGGTTCGCTCAGTCGGTGGCGCCGAGCGCCGGCGTCACCGAGCGACCCATGCCGCGATACTCCCAGCCGGCATTGATCCACTGAGGAGCATCGAGGCAGTTCATTGCGTCGATGATCCGTTGCGACGCGACCACGTCGGCGAGCGCGGACGGGTCGAGGTAGCGGAACTCGTCCCAGGCGGTGAGCACGCAGACGAGGTCGGCGCCGGTGACGGCGTCACTCAACGTCTTGGCGTACTCCACCTCGGGCAGCTCGCGCTCCGCGTTGAACATCGCCTCCGGGTCGTACACGGCGACATCGGCCCCGGCCCGGGACAGCCGGCGTACGACCGACAGCGCGGGCGAGTCACGAACGTCGTCGGTGTTCGGCTTGAACGACGCACCGAGCGCGGCGATCTTGATCCCGGACAGGTCCGGGCCGGCCGGACCGTACGGTCGACTCAGCAGATCGGCCGCGATCTCGACGACCTTCTGCCGGCGGCGCTGGTTGATCAGGTCAACCTCGTGCAGGAAGCGCAGCGACTCGCCGACGCCCAGTTCCTGGGCGCGGGCCTGGAACGCGCGGATGTCCTTGGGCAGGCAGCCGCCGCCGAATCCGATGCCGGCCCGGAGGAACTTGTTGCCGATCCGGCCGTCGTAGCCGATCGCGCGGGCGAGCTGCGTCACATCGCCGCCCGCCGCCTCGCAGACCTCGGCCATCGCGTTGATGAACGAGATCTTCGTGGCCAGGAATGCGTTCGCGGCGACCTTCACCAGCTCCGCGGTGGCGAAGTCGGTGATGACGACCGGGATCTCGCGGTCCTCGGTCACGGCGAGGTCGAACGTGCCCTTGTGGGCGGCGTAGAGCATCTCGTACGCCCACTCGGTCTTGACCCCGAAGATCACCCGGTTCGGCCGCAGCACGTCCTCGACCGCGAGGCCCTCCTGCAGGAACTCGGGGTTCCAGGCCACCTCGACCCCGAGGTCCGGGCGGGTGTGGCGGGCGACCAACTGCTCGACCCACTCCGCCGTGCCGACCGGTACGGTCGATTTGCCGACGATGAGGGCCTTGCGGGTCAGGTGCGGGGCGAGCATGGTGACCGCGTTCTCGACGTAGCGCAGATCGGCGGCGACACCGTCGGCGCGCTGCGGCGTGCCGACGCAGATGAAGTGCACATCGCCGAACGCCGCCGCCTCGGCGAAGTCGGTGGAGAAGCGCAGCCGGCCGCTGGCCAGGTTCTTGCGCAGCAGATCGTCCAGATTCGGCTCGTGGATCGGCACCTCGCCGCCGGCCAGCTTGGCGATCTTCTCCGGCTCCACGTCGACGCCGAGCACCTCGTAGCCGAGTTCGGCGAAGCAGATCGCATAAGTAGAGCCGAGATATCCGGTGCCGAGGAACGTCAGCCGGGGTCGGCGCGCGCCGGACGGCGGCGTGGCTGGCGTCTGCAGTGGGTTGCTGGAGAACGCGATGGTCACGCAAAGCCTCCGGTCACAGGGGAATATTACCGACGTTGGGCGGATTACCGGCCAGGTTGTCGGAGCCCGACGCGGCGAACGACGCCGCGTTCACCGGTGAGGGCGCGCGGGTTGACCTCGACTCGGGCGAGACTTTCGAGGTCCGGGGGGATCTCGTGTCCGGCGAGAATAGTACGCCGAACCCCGCCTGAGAAATGTCCCGGCCCGCGGCCGGGGCGTCGTCAACTCACATTACCGGTGAGTAAGCTTCGGGTTCGACCGGCGGGTTGCCGGTCGCTCGACGACCTGTCGCAGGTCGGCCGGCGTCCCCCGCCGCCGCGGACAGGTAGCTGTAAGGAGCAGGTGGCGGCCGTGGGCGACTTCGACATCTATCAACTCACCGAGGAGCACGACGCGATCCGGGCGGCGGTGCGCGAGGTGTGCGACGCGAAGGTGGCGCCGAATGCCGCCGCGGCCGACGAGCGCGGCGAGTTCCCGCGGGCGTCGTACGAAGCGCTTCGTGCCTCTGATTTCCACGCCCCGCACGTGCCGGTCGAGTACGGCGGGGCCGGCGCGGACGCCCTGGCCACCGCGATCGTGATCGAGGAGGTGGCCCGGGCCTGCGCGGCCTCGTCGCTGATCCCGGCCGTGAACAAGCTCGGGACGATGCCCCTGCTGCTGGCCGGCTCCGAGGATCTCAAGCGTCGTTACCTTCCGTCGGTGGCCAAGGGCGACGCGATGTTTTCCTACTGCCTCTCCGAGGCGGCCGCCGGCAGCGACGCGGCGTCCATGACCACGCGCGCCATCCGAGACGGCGATCACTTCGTGCTCAACGGCGCGAAGCGGTGGATCACCAACGCCGGCGTCTCCGAGTTCTACACGGTGTTCGCGGTCACCGACCCGATCGCGCGCTCCCGTGGCATCTCGGCCTTCGTCGTCGAGAAGGGCGACGCCGGTGTGAGCTTCGGCGCACCCGAACGCAAGCTCGGCATCAAGGGCTCGCCGACGCGGGAGGTCTACCTCGACAACGTACGCATTCCGGCCGACCGGATGATCGGCGCCGAGGGATCCGGGTTCGGTACG
>Ga0193726_1003373_pt1 | contig 10194 bp, 6 predicted proteins | sample H2c1metaG_FD_144928 | JGI IMG/M metagenome (GOLD analysis project Ga0193726, IMG submission 144928) | Soil microbial communities from a riparian zone of the East river system, Colorado, United States - H2c1 | ecosystem: Environmental > Terrestrial > Soil > Riparian zone | place: USA: East River... | reverse complement strand
GAGCCTTCATACTGGTATCTTACCTGGAGGTCTTTTTGGTAAATATTCTCACCGAGCTCCATTCTGTATTTTTCCAACTTCTTATCTACTTCCGTAATCAGTACTATCCCTTCAGTAAATTTTTTACCCCTGTTAAGACAACCGATCTTTTTTAGCGTAGCCTGCATTTCTAAATCTTTATCCTTCGCCAGGGTGGAATACTGTATCGACCGGTCACATTCTACGATGGCCTTATCATAGTTCTTATTATTGAAATAAATCCTTGCAGCTGAGAGATGCGCTCTTGCATTTCCAGCGGTATCGTTTACAGTGGCAGCAATCGCTTCTGCAAAATCAATTAAGTGCAATGCTTCTGAAAGCTCAAGGCCTTCAGCCTGGTCGCAAAGATTTGAAACAGCATGTTCACTGAGGATGTCTTTTTTGTACAGGGGAAGCAATTTTTCAAACTGGGTTTTGTTTTTATAGACCGGAAGCAGGATCTTCTTTATATCAGAATAGCTGTAAGGGCTATTGGAATTGAGCCAGTCTGCAAAACTTTCACTTAAGCGGTATTTCTTTCCAATGTACCCATTGGTCATGTCCGAAACATAAGTCAGAAATTCCTGTGCATCATTTTTTGTAGCATCGCGGAGCATGTCAAGAACGGATCTTCCTTTGTATCGACCTTCTTTAGCCTTTTCGGTTAGGGTCGGGCTGAGATTTGTTCGATCTTTTATTTTTTGATAAGTAGCATGAAGGTCATTGACGATGATAGCATAAATAGAATCCTCTATTTTGGGATCATCCGAATAAAGCATATCGTATAAATAATACAAGGGATTTGAATCATAATCATTGAAAACAATATTGTAAAAGCTGAGCGTTGAAAAAACGCCACGATAGGGGAGGGAGGGAATATTTAATTCAAGAGATGCAACATCGCCAACTGATAAAGTATCTTTTGTGTTAAAGAGCTTAATAAAAGCCATTACAAGTGTGTCGGTCTTTACGATCCTGCCAGATCCTACTTCTTTGAAATCTCTTTTTTGAGGGGTTTCCTGGCTTGTTTGATACGCGCGTACAGAGAATCCTTTTGCAATTCCGAGATCCTCCGCTTCTTCAAGGAAAACAACTACTGTATCATTTACCCTTAATACATCCGATATGCGGAAATAAATTTCTTTCTTCTCTGTTTGATTATTTTGAGCTAACGCAAATACAGAAACAAGTGAAACAGTTAGAAGAGAGATGATTTTTTTCAACGAATGCATGGTAGAATGGCTTGTCTGTTATTTTGGTTTTACCCCGAAACTTAGAGTGAGGATACCCACTTCTTCAGCTTTGATGTTATTTATATCTCCCCGAGTTGCATGATCATCGGAATTATCATTAAAAAGGTCGTCAAGGGCCGATTGAAACGAGTTCGCTTCGCTTCGTTGAATCGTGTGCTGAAACACCCCGCGCAGATCCATCGGCTCAACAGACACAATTATTTTTAGAAATTCCTTCCCACCCGGCGTATTCTTACTTACTCTAAGATTTCTGATAACCGTTCCTTTTTTATCAATAATATAATCTGCCGGTTGTTTATTCCCGGATGGATATAAGATACTTATTTTATTGTCAGGAGTAATATCCAGGACTGTATAAAATAACTTCTTATCACCCACATTGACCAATTTCAAGGAATAATCATCCAAAGTTTCAAAGGTTAGTTCATTTTTGATGGCCTGGCTTTTTCCGGGAATAATCTGGGCGGTGATATCCTGGGCCAGGTCTCCACCATCCGCCATCGTTCTAAGATATTTTACCCGAACGGCGTTTTTTATCGCCTGCAGAAAATCTTTTTTATCATCAACTGTTAAGCTATCCGCGTTGTTAATCTTCTTTTTCCACCGGGTGCTGTCGATGGCATCTATCAAACTGGCATCGATGGCCTGCACAGTTTCTCCGGAAAGATCAAGCATCATATCAGCTGTATCACTGAGGTTAATGAATTTGAAAGGAAGAAGAAGTTGTGTTACCTGTTTTTCAATAAAGGAACCACGTGAATCATTTTTATTGGTTTTTATTTTTAAAGAAATACTGATGTTACCGTAACTGATCTCATCTAACCTGGCTTCATAAGTCGTGCCTTTGTCCAATACTTTATCCGAGATGCCGTAGGCAACGAACCGGTCAGATCTCCTGATGGACCCTTCGGCCAGCTGGTTTATATTTCCAGGTTTATAAATTTTCAGCGTAGTGCCTTCGGTAACCCCGTCCATAATTCCTTCGTCGATTTTAAAAAGGGTGTCTCCACTTGCAGCACCTTCAACAACGGGAGTTAAAAAAATGGTTGTATTTTTTGGAGTATACTTTCCACTAAAAACTACCTGCGAGCTATTTCCTTCGATGAGGGGAATTTGTTCGGGGTGTTGGGATTGTATACCGGCCTTTATTTTTTGAAATAATAATTCATAGTTGCTTTGAGGAGGCAGGTCATTCATTGCTTTATAAAATGCGTATGTTAAGGCACCCACCTGTTCCTTTTTTCCGTTGATGGTAACCTCCGTTTGAAAATTTTGCTGGTGAGGGCCCGATCCGCTGATAACGACCATATTTGAGGCAGCATCAGTCAGGTTATCAAAAAAGTGATCTTTGGTTGGCAGATCAATTTTTTCTTCCATTGGATTTTCAGGATCATTGAATGGAATTGGCTCACCGCGGGATTGAGTAAATTCCATGGCGCGTGTAGCAGTACCGGAAAAACAGGCATCCAGGAGTACCAGTAAACTTCCGTTTGCTCCAAGGCTATTTCTTATTGTAATAAGTTTAGGGCCCAGGTCATCATCACGTAAATGATTTTCACCTGTGTAAATTCCCGGGTAATATTGCGGCTTCTTTACATCATACGGAATTAAAGCTTCATCATAACCGTCTTCCTCATCTTTTCCTTCTTCTACAGTTTTTTGATCCCTGATCTGCTGACCATGACAGGAAAAATGAACAACCACGATGTCACCCGGTTTTGCTTTTTTTGCCAGGGCATCCAATGCTTGTAAAATGGCTCCCTTCGTTGCTTTGGAATCTTTTAACGTGTCAATATTTTTTTCCGCAAATCCATTTTTATGGAGAATGGCCTTGATATATTTGATATCATTAAGGGAAGCGATAGAAGGGATATTGCTATTAGGCATGTAATTGCCCACGGCAACAATCAGTGCTAATTTCTTTTGAGCAGCGGCTGAAAGGCAAAAAAATGTAATTAAAATAATAAGTAACCTTCTCATTTCATTTATTGGACAATTACAATTTACATTAAGATAAGTAGATTAAAGATTTTGGAAATAACACAAATAACCAGGCTCTTAAGGCCGATTTTTGCAAAGCTTTATGAAATCCTGAAATCTAAACCATGAAACTTCTTATTTTTCAAACCTTGCTTTTGCCTTGACCGTGATGGCCTTTTCATAATTTTAGTGCTTAATGAGTACAGATTTCTACTCCATACTAACGATCCTGGTTGTTTTAACAGCCGTTTTTAGTTATATTAATTATCGCTTCATACGGCTACCGGCTACCATTGGTATCATGCTGATTGCCCTCCTGGCTTCCCTTTGCATTGTGATCATTGGCTCGTTTTACCCTTTACTCCTGAGACATTTTACCGGGGTGGTGAAATCGATCGATTTTGAAGACGTTTTAATGCGGGTAATGTTAAGCTTCCTTTTATTTGCAGGCGCCCTTCATGTGGACATTCATAAGTTGAGGAAGGAGATCATTCCTATTATTTCTTTTTCAACCATTGGCGTTTTGATCTCAACGGCATGTATCGGGGTGATCGTTTATTTACTATTTAAGGTATTTTCTTTCAATATTCCCTTCATTTATTGCCTCCTGTTTGGGGCTTTAATTTCACCTACCGATCCGATCGCTGTGCTTGGCATTTTGCGGAAAGCGAAGATCTCTGCTTCTCTGGAAACAAAAATTGTGGGTGAATCATTGTTTAATGATGGCGTAGGAATCGTAGTATTTATCACCATATTTGAAATCGCAAGGTTGGGTCCGGGGAATGTACCTTTCTTGCAAATTGCCTGGTTATTTTTAAAAGAGGCAGGAGGCGGTGTTGTTTGGGGGATCGTTCTTGGCTATGCAGGGTTTTATTTACTGCGTTCGATCGATCAATACCAGGTAGAGGTATTAATTACCCTGGCAATGGTTATGGGTGGTTATTTATTAGCCACTTCTTTTCATGTGTCGGGCCCGTTAGCAATGGTGGTAGCGGGGATCATTACGGGTAATATTGGAATGGCGAAAGCGATGTCTGTAACAACCAGGGATTATCTAAAAAAATTCTGGGAGCTTATTGACGAGATATTAAATGCAGTGCTTTTTATCCTGATAGGTTTTGAAATGCTGATCATTTCAATAAAGGGCAATCTATTATGGATCTGTTTTACGGCACCCCTGGTGATCTTATTTGCAAGGTGGCTTTCCGTTTCCATACCTATTTTACTTTTATCTTTTAAGCGGACATTTGAAAAAAATTCCATTGCCATACTTACCTGGGGTGGGTTACGTGGCGGCATATCAGTGGCCCTTGCATTTTCGTTGCCTGCTTACATGCACAGAGAGGAATTTTTGTCGATCACTTACGTTGTTGTAATTTTTTCCATTGTTGTGCAAGGTCTTACCATTGGAAAGATGGCCAGGAAATTTGCAAAGACATAACAAGACCCTGTTTTAAATTTCCCGGACAACCGCGGTTGTGCTCAATACGGGCACCAGTGTAGGAACAGGAATAATTTTTTTATCGATCCGGACGATCTTAAGCCAATTAAAGAAAAGGATCATAAAATAGGTGGGATCCAGCTCATACCATTTAAATCCAAAATTCACCTGGGCAGGGCTTTTATGATGATTATTATGATAAGCTTCTCCCATCATCAAAAGGTCTACTTTAAAAAGATTTGTGGATGTATTTTTCAACTTAAAATTCTTCGAACCATATTTGTGTGCAAACCAATTAATGATCACTCCTTGTATAGGCACCATCAGGATGTGAAGGGGAAGGAATAAAAATAGCCATGGAGAAGGGGAAAACAATACATAAACCATTACGTATAGTGCGATCCAGCCCAATCTCGACCAGATGGAATAAGCGATCCTGTCCAGGACGGGCCAATCAGGTAAATTCTTAAGAAACCGGGGTTCAATGATTTGTTTATCCTTATAGATGTCCACAGTCATTTTCCGTGCGCGCCACATCATTACAAATAAATTCTGATCATTTTTTGGGGAATGGGGATCCTTATCGGTATCGGTGTACGCATGATGCATCCGATGCATGATGGCATATACTCTTGGGCTGATGTATGATGAACCTTGTGTCAGGTAGGCAGCAAGGAAAAAGAATCGTTCCCAGGATTTGTTCATGCGAAAGGCTCCATGCGAAGCATAACGATGGTGAAGAAAAGTTTGCATGAAAAGAGAAAAGTACCAATGAAGGACTATAAAGGCTAAGATAATGAGCATCAGGTTATGTTAATTAATTTGAATATTGATTTTGAAAATCTACCCGGGGATGGGGTATAAGATTTGGAAGTACTTTAACGGAGCATTGCTTCTTTTCAGGGAAGTGTCATTTTTCGGAAGTGTTTCCAATCTTTTCGAATTGTCCATATGTGCGTTGAAGATCAATTTGCCACCGGTCCCGGCAATTGTGTCCGTTTTTTGTAGATATTATTGAAGCAGAGAGCTGACCCGGGATTCTATTGGCAAAGGTGCTTGATATTAATTCTGTGACCATTATACAATTCTGTGTAAATGTTACATAATTCACACATTCCAATTTTTTGTTTCTTTAGGTATTCTTCAATTCAAAAGATTAATTTTTGCATTATAATATACTAAGTGCTATGGGATAAAGTCTAATCGACAAGGACTTTAAAAAATGTACAATAACAACTTCTTCCTATGCTGAAAAACATAATGTTAATATTCGCAATGATCCTGCATGGACTTTTAATGGGACAAACAAGCATAATCAATATCAATGGCAGGCACAGAGTGAGTCTCGATGGAGCGTGGAAAATAATTATTGATCCTTATGATGCAGGGATAGGGAACTGGATAGCATTATGGAAAGACAAAAAACCTGTTGGTAAAAATGATTTTTATGAATATTCATTTGATGATGCTCCTGCACTAAAAGTACCCGGCGATTTTAATTCACAACTTCCAGGACTCAATTTCTACGAGAGCACGGTCTGGTATAAGAAAGAATTTGACTATGCCAGGAAAAATAATAAGAAGCTATTCATTCATTTTGGCGCGGTTAATTATAAGACCGATGTGTTTATCAACGGGCAGAAAGCCGGAAGTCATGAGGGTGGCTTTACTCCGTTTGTATTTGAAATAACCAATTTGGTAACCGATGGTAAGAATTCGGTTATCGTAAGAACAAACAATGCAAGGATAAAAAATGGAGTACCGGGATTAGGATACGATTGGTTTAACTATGGCGGCATCACGAGGGATGTAAACCTGGTTGAAGAACCATCTTCCTTCATATCAGATTATTTTATCCAATTAAAAAAAGGGAGTTCGGATGAAATTCAGGGATGGGTTAAAATAGTAGGAGACTATCTGCAACAAGAGGTTACCGTTCAAATTCCGGAATTAAAAACCGTTTATAAAACCAGGGCTGGCAGCGACGGCATGGCACATATCCTGTTTACTGCAAAACCAAAATTGTGGTTTCCTGCTAACCCGAAGCTTTACCAGGTCAAGGTCAGCTGCGAAACAGACTCGGTCAAGGAGAAAATCGGCTTCAGAACAATTGAAGTAAATAACACATCCATTCTATTAAATAATACCCCTGTTTTTTTGAAAGGGATTAATATCCATGAAGAAATTCCTGGGGAAAAAAGAAGATCCTGGTCAGAAAAGGATGCCTTGCAATTATTATCATGGGCAAAAGAATTGGGTTGCAATTTTGTTCGGCTGGCACATTATCCACACAGTGAATACATGACGCGGGTTGCGGACAGTATGGGTTTGATGGTTTGGTCTGAAATACCTGTTTACCAGGGTATAGATTTCCTGGATTCATCTGTGCAACAGAAAATGAATAATATGCTTAGGGAAATGATTGATCGGGATAAAAACCGCTGCAGCATCATTCTTTGGAGCTTATCAAACGAAACATCCCCGGGTTTTGCGAGAACAAAGTCAATAGGATTATTAGCAGATCTATGCCGCACATTGGATTCAACAAGATTGATCACTTCTGCCATAAACAGTGTTCATTATAAAGATTCATCTGCCAGTATTGAGGACTCACTGGTTGATAAACTTGATGTTATTTCAGTTAACGAATATTTTGGATGGTATGTTCCATGGCCTTGTGATCCCGAAAATTTTACCTGGAAGTCCAGGTTCAATAAGCCTCTCATTATTTCTGAATTTGGTGGGGAAGCTTTATATGGAAATAAAAAAGAACCAAAAGATGCTGCCAGCTCATGGAGTGAAGATTACCAGGAAAGGATTTATAAAGATCAGCTAAGAATGTTTCAGCATATATCATTCCTTGCAGGGACCTGTGCGTGGATATTGGCAGATTTCCGATCACCTGTAAGAATGAATTCAGTTTTTCAAAAGGGCTGGAACCGGAAAGGTTTACTTTCTGACCAGAGGAAAAAAAAGAAAGCATGGTATGTTCTGCAGCAATTTTATCGATCAAAGAAATAGGCAAAGATGTGATCAGTTTTGATCCTCAGTATTTTTTACGCCGGTTGGTATACAGCAAAGGCATTGTGTATTAGTATATCAATGACCGGGCTAAGAAACTTACAGCAATATCAGCCCTACCATAGCTGATATTGTAACAGAATACCCCCAATTTTTTACTGCCACGAATTTAGAATGGAAATTGTTGTTGAAACTAGACAAGTATAAGATTTGGTATTATTCTCTATTGATCTTTTTTTCCCGGAAATTGACTTTACTTCCCAGAAGATTCTTTCTTTTTTTTGTAAAAACTGATAGTGAGCCAATATACCAAGCCCCCGATTAGGCCGGAGATAATACAGATACCTATTGTTTTAAAATTTAGCGCCGTATTTGTAAAATATTTTTCAGCTATAAGAGCGAGGATCATTAACAAACAAAAAAGAAAAGAGCTTGACACTTTATTTAATCTCATATAATTTGGGTTTAGGTGATGCCAGGTGTCCAAAAAATTTACGCCCCACCTGGATCAGTTAATTCTCCTAAGAAAGTAGAGTACTTATTTATTGGCACCATAATCCAGAATTAAGAACTGATCTAAACAAAGGCGACCGTAGTCATAGTTATTTTATTTTCAGAAATAGTGTCACCGACAGACACAACAACATATTTCAATCGTTAACATTACTTGTTTCGTGAAATCTTTGATGATGAGATTTTTTCCTGCATTCTCCAAACCGTACATCTTACAATTTACCCGGAATATTTCTCATTCGGAGAGCCCTTTGTTGATGGTCGGTTTCATGTTTCCATTTTAATGTGGTTAATATTAAAATATAATCCATTACCGAATATATTGCACCGGGCAACTCTTACTATTTTATAGTGCAATCTTAGTGGTAAATCTTTTTTTTGCCAGAAATTTCCACTAAAGTGCAGAAATCGTAAACAGAAGATCAATTTTTGGAAACGAAAGATTTCAAAAGATGAGGTATTCAAAAAGACGCAGCCCCAAGAAGGTTTAATTGAATAAATTTACGCTATTGATAATACGATGCGGCAAAAGAAATTATGGAAAATATTTCCTTTATTTTTTCAAATCGACCGGTATTCAAAATTTCCAGACACATTTTATTTTGGATAGTATGGGTAGGTGTGCAAACGATTATCCTCACAATACCTTATGTGTCGTATATGCCTGATACCCGGAGGTTTTTATTTGAAAATTTCCTTGTAAACCTTGTTTTTCTTGTTCCTCATATGTTCCTGGTATATTCTCTGATGTATTTTGTAATACCCAGGTATTTTACAAAAAGCCAGAATAAAATTGCTCTTTTTTGGTCGATTTCGCTTTTACTTTTTGCAACTTTTATTTGCGCTCTTTTTAGTTTAACGATCGTCACCTATATCAGGACATATTTTTTAGGTGGGCAAGCAACTACGAATTCTGCTGATTCAGAAATAACCATTCGAAGAATATTGGGGGTGTCCTTTTGGGGAATAAACAGTTGTATCACCATTTCTGGATTTGCCTTAACGATCAAATTACTTAAGCTATGGTACACCAAAGAACAGAAAAATATACAATTACAAAAAGAAAACCTGGTAAGTAAAACTCAACTATTGCAATCACAGATCCATCCCCATTTCCTGTTTAACACGTTAAATAATATCTATTCAAGCGCATTGGTTACCGCTCCAAAGGCTTCACAGATGATTATGCGTTTGAGCTCGCTGTTGCGCTATATATTATATGAATGTAACAAACCTCAGGTTTTATTGAAAAAAGAACTTGATATGATCAAAGAATATATTGCCCTCGAAACCATGCGATATGATGAAAAACTGGAGATCAATGTTGAATTAGCGGAACAAGTTGATGGCTATTCTATTGCCCCGTTATTGCTACTTCCTTTTGTAGAGAATTGTTTTAAGCACGGCACTTCCAATATCATTGAAAAGCCATGGATCAATTTGCATATACAGCTCAAGGATGGCAAATTAATAGTTAAATTGGTTAATGGCAAAGCTCTTAATTCACGGTACAATAGAAATGGAATTGGTATAAGTAATGTTAAGACCAGGCTGGAGTTATTGTACTCGGAGAAACACGAACTTACTGTGATAGATGAAGATGAAGTGTTCGGCATAAGTTTAATGATCGCATTGGATAAGAGAAATTTATCATAAAAATATAAACAATCTCTGTGAACGTCTCTTCAAAAATAAATTGTTTGGTTGTTGATGATGAGCCACCGGCAAGGAGTATTATTAAAAATTATATTGAAAGAATTTCCCGGTTATATCTCGTTGCCGAGTGTAACAATGCCGTTGACGCCTTTAATATTCTCCAGGAAAAAAACATCGATTTGATATTTCTTGATATTAAAATGCCTCAATTAAAAGGCACTGACTTTATCAAATCGTTGAAGTCACCCCCCCGGATAATCGTTACTACAGCTTATACAGAATATGCTTTAGAAGGATATGACCTAAATATTG
>Ga0193726_1003372_pt1 | contig 10196 bp, 5 predicted proteins | sample H2c1metaG_FD_144928 | JGI IMG/M metagenome (GOLD analysis project Ga0193726, IMG submission 144928) | Soil microbial communities from a riparian zone of the East river system, Colorado, United States - H2c1 | ecosystem: Environmental > Terrestrial > Soil > Riparian zone | place: USA: East River... | reverse complement strand
TGTGAGCGATGGATGGCAAGTCTTGGCCGCACGGATTTCAAGGCGATGCGTATCCGCACGGGACAGTGTTTTCGCGTCCCGCTGCCCGCGGTTGGCAGCGCCTCGACAAGAGACTAGGTGGCCGTAGTCAGTCAGGGGAAGAACGTGCCAAGCTCGAAGCAGACCCTCAGAGACCGCCTCTCCCGCTACCGCCAGATCAAGATCAGCGTGATCGGAAGGAGGTCTGGACGCACCATCTCTGTTCCAGTCTGGTTCGTTTTGGAAGGCGAAAAGCTCTACCTCCTCCCGGTTCAGGGCTCGGACACTCAATGGTACCGGAACGTGCTCCGGAACCGGTCGATTCGGATTGATGCGCGAGGCGCCGCGGCGGAAGTTCGGGCCATGCCAACCACGAGCGCGAAAGGTGTGCAGTCTGTGGTCGAGAAGTTCCGGGAGAAGTACGGGGCAAAGGATGTGAAGACGTATTATTCGAAATTTGACGTGGCGGTGGCGGCCGAACTGAGGGGGTAGCTTCACTTGCACCCCGCGTGGGCATTTCACAAGTCCCCGGCCTCTGGCCTGGGCTCATTTTGCTTCTGCTCATCCAAGATGATGTGCTCTTCCGAGACGAAATAAGCAACTCGGTTGTGGTCTATGAAGTTCTCTTCATCCTCATTCGAGGTTTTCCATTCGAGCGATTGACGAGCGGCCAGCAAAGTCTCCATATCGTCAAACCAGAGTTCCGCCATCCCGTCGTAGTCGGGCCGGAGTTTGTCTCCCGGTAAGGCTCGGCGGTGGCTCTGCACCAGTCTGCGGAGTCGAGGAATCCGAGCACCGATGGGGCCGTGGATATTTTGCCAATAATGGAAAAATTCCTCATCCGTCAACCCCGCCTTCTTGGTGATGCAATAAACAAGTTTAATCAATGTTGTCCCCTTGCAATGGAGCTGGGAGTGGTGTTGGTTGCGCATTCCGTTTGCAGTCACCCCACAGAACCACTTCTTTCCAACCGAGGAAAGGCGGTAATGCGCAACTTTGCCGCCGCATACGGAATCAGGGTAATCGTCTCTTCGGGTTGGTCGCTGGCCAACGGGCTTTGCGGAACAGGATTGGCAACCCCGTCTTCAGCCACCCACGCCGGCAGCTTGCGTGCCTTCACATGGAGTTTCACGGGTGCCCCGTTCGCACTGAAGGGACGATCGCCGACCTTAGCTTCGGTGGCCGTGATGTCGTGAGACGGGGATGCAGCATCTAGCGCCAGCGCATAGTTCCATTGCGTCGTGGGGTATACCTGCCAGTCGGCGGTCATGCCGCGATCACGCAGCTTGAGCCAATTTTCGCCGATCCCGTAAGAGAAGACCAGCGCCCCGCGCTCTACGGCAACCGAGTCATGAAACCATTGCGACACTCGCGGCGCCAGCGGAAAGTCGACATCCACCGAATCACCTGCCTTCCACTTTCTCTCGATGCGCGCAAAGCTCCCCGGCGCGGGCGCGGGCTGCCCCTCGCCGTTAACTTTGACGCTCGTCCCCGCTGCCCACGCGGGAACTCGCAACAGCAGGGGGAACGCCAGCGGTGACGCCGGATTGACGATCATGCGTATGCGGCCACGGAAGGGATAGTCGGTTTCCTCCGCAACCTGCACGGGTGTGTCCCGGACCGTGGTGCGCACCTCGCAGGGCGCGTAAGCCGCTGCCACCAAACCATCGTCTTGCGACAACATAAACAGGCTGGCTGCAAATTTCGGCCATCCCTGGTGAAAATTGGCTGTGCAGCAACCGAAATTCGGTTCGAGCCCATAGAGGTTCGACTCGGGACCATCGGTGGTCCACGGCTTCTGGTGGAGGCTGCACTCCACCTGGTTTGGCTCCTGATTGTACTGGTGCGCCCACATGTCGTCGGTCATTGTGCCAGGCAATGCATTGAACGCGAGCCGTTCCAGCCGGTCGCCGAGCACCGGGTCGCCGAGGATGGCCAGCGCGTGCTCCAGCGAGAACATGTACTCCACCACCGTGCACAACTCCGAGCCCTGCGACGGGTCTGGCCCTGCGAGGTGCTCGTCGCACGAGAACATTCCATTCGGCAGTCCGTGATATTTGTCGAGCTCCGCAATCATCCTCCTGACAGCTTTCCGGTCGTCCTCGGAGCGGGACACCAGCGACCACACGGGACCGGTTTTGATCGCCTGCCCGTTGTTCACGCCATGCGTCGCCAGCGACAAGTCCTTCAGGTTATTCCCATCGCCCACTTTGAGAAACTCCTTCGTGATGCGCTCCTTGTACTGAAAGTTCGTATACTGCCCCATCCAGTCGTGCCCCTGCGCATGCAGCAGCTGCATCAAATCCAGCAGTTTCTCATTGCCCGTGCGGTTGTAGAGCCAGATGACGCTTAGCGCTTCGTCCTGCCAGCGAAACTTTCCCCAGTCGCGCAATCCCCGCTTGGGCAGTTCGGTGAGTTGATGATCGAAATAGCGCTGCATTGCGGGAATGACTCGCGGATCGCCCGTCGCTTCGTGATACTGGGTCAGCACTTTCAGCATCACGATGCGCGGCCACCAGTCGTCGTTTGCGCTTGGTCCGAGCATGCCGTCGGCTGCCTGGTTGTTGAGCGTCCAATCGATGTACTTCTGCGCCTTTGCCTTCAGCCGGGCATCGTCGAGAAGGTAGGCAAGGGGCGTCAGGCCATCGAGAAAATAGGGTCCCCGCTCCCAGGACTCGCCAGTCCCACCCAGCCACCCGCTGTTTGGGCCCACATCGGCCCAGGTTTCGTCCAGATGTCCTCCCAGGCCATTTGCCTGAATCTTCAGTTGCGTCCGCAACCATCCAGCCGGTCGAACCGCCCCGAGAGGTAACGGGTAAAACGCGCTCGGCGCAAGAGGTGCGCGATTCTTAACTGCGGTTTCCGACCGAGATGCCGAAGCCGGCGTCGCCGCGTGCAAGAACGGGCAGAGAGTACCGGCGGGCAGAGAGGACGTTAGACCGACCAGACCAAGTTGCTTCAAAAATCGGCGACGGCTTGAGCGAATCCGCGATGGAGAAGACAAGGAGCAACTCCCCTTAGTTAGAATGACAAGATCGTAACCAAACATGGGAAATGCCGCATGGTACATGTGTTCTATATGAGGGGACGGGAATCGATAGCCTGAGGCAGATACCCCGAAGGCATCCGTCTGCGATTGAATGTTCCCGGTTGCCGAGGGCCGGTTATTCGTCAATCTCAATCAGGCCACGCTTGATCGCTGTTGTGGCCGCTTCGGTGCGGTCGGAAACGTCAAGCTTTTCGATGACGCTGTTCACGTGGTTGCGCACCGTGTTGCTGCTGATTCGGAGCACGCGGCCAATCTGTTTGTTGGTCAGACCCTTGGCGAGCATCCTGAGTATTTCAAGTTCGCGCGTCGTAAGATCGGATCGCATCATGCGTTCAGTCAGCCGCGATGCAATATGGCGAGGGATGTATCGATTCCCCGCATACACCGCCCTGATGGCGTCGACCATCTCGCCCTGCGAGGTATTCTTGAGTAGGTAGCCTTCCGCTCCGGCGTGGACAGCGCGATAGATGTCTTCGTCAGTCTCATAACTGGTGAGAACGATGACGCGGGTTGGTATGCCCAGGCGCTTCATCGCAAGCAGGGTGTCGATTCCATTCATGCCGGGCATGCGCAGATCGAGGAGTAGCAGATCGAGACTGTGGAGCTTCATCATCTCGATTGCCTCCTCGCCGCTCGAGGCCGAACCCATCACTTGAAGTCCGGGCTGGGTGCCGAGCATACTCGTGAGCCCAGCGCGGACGACCGGATGGTCATCCACGATAAGAATTCGGATATCGCTGCCTGCCTTCTTGAACATTGGGTCGATGCTCCAGCACATACTTCCAAGACAATTGAAGCCAGGAGAGAATGGTGATGCGGGGCGGCAATGACGCGGCGATCTCGATGCGAGTGCCCTGACCCGGCGTGCTGAGAATGTGCAGAGTCGCAGAGATGGTCGCAGCGCGCCTCTTCATCCCCTGCAGGCCAAAGCCCTGCAGCTCCCTCGCGGGTGTGAATCCAGTGCCGTCATCGGCAACCACCAGGCACACACGGTTCTTCTGGTAATCGACTGAGATCGTGATTGCAGTCGGATGTGCGTGGCGGACGGCATTGGCGATGGCTTCCTGTCCAATCCTGTAGAGCGTGTCGGTGATGCGCAGGGGCATCCGCCGCACGTCGCCGCTGCACGCGGTCACAACACTGACTGTGCCTCCTTCCACCATCCGGAGTGCGCAGCGCTCGAGCGCGGTGATCAACTCTCCAGACGCAAGAGATGCGGGGCGCAGGGTGGCGATGCTGCGCCGCGCTTCCTCGTGGCTGTGGCGGGTTAGGTCGCTGGCTAAATCGAGTTGCCGGTGGATGATCGCAAGGTCCGAGGGTACACCGTTTCGAATCGCATCAAGCTGGAAGCCGATGCCGGCAAAGCTCTGCGCTAAGGTGTCGTGCATTTCGTGGGCGAGTCTCTCACGCTCCTCCAGCACCGCGCGAAGGCGCCAGTGCTCGATGCGGCTATAGAGAAAGTTGATCACAAGGGCAAGGATCAGGAGCCAGATCACGACGGCGACCAGGTGCCCCGCATTCCACCAGGGCGGCCCGGCCAGCACCTTCAAGTCGTCGGTGGAGCGCATCAGAAGCACAAAGGGCGTTAGATTCTGGGTGTAGGCTGGATCAACCACGCAAATGCCGCGCAGACGTAGCAGGCTATTCAGTTTCAGCTGGTTGAAGAAAAAGTCGCCACGCCCGCGATTCATGATGGTCTGAAACGCTTCCGGCCCCGAGTCAAAGTCGAGTACGAGGGTGTTGTCAGGCCCGTAGTGCTTCCCACGCAAATGACCTTCCAACTCGATGTAATTCGCGTCGAACGCGCCCGTTGCAGCTTGTGAAGCAGTGACCGACACCGCCGGCATCGGCGAGCGCGCCCACAGGACTCGCACCACGGCGTGCTCAAGCGTAGAACTGAAATCGCCGGGGTGCACTCGCCCGGAGACTTCCACTTCGTCTCCGATTTTAAGGGGAGGCGCCTTGGCATGCGGAACCGAAACGCCGCCGGTTGAGTCCTGAACAATGAGTGCTGGTGAGGTGAGGATGACCACCCCCCGTATGGTCGCGGTATCAGTGTTCGAAAACGGGAAGAAGCGAAGACTGCCAACGGATCGGAGGTTTGGGGTGGAACTGGGCATTCGCGTCTCCCCATTTCCTGCCATCGAGTACAGGCCGAGAATCTGCGGGTTCTCAACCGGGGGAGGCAGCATGGCGGGGGCGTCTGGGGGAGCCTCTCCAAGCATGGCTACCAGATCTTTGTGGTCTGCAGAACGAACAACAACGTTCCTCCAAACTCCACCTGAGGAATACGAGCGGAGGCCGACACGCCCGGACGTAACGCAGTCCTTTTCCGTGATGGCTATGGATGTGGCGCTTCGCAGCGAGGGCACAGTAGCTGTGGCCACAATTTGGCACTGGTAAGCCAGCAGTTTCAAGTGGTACCACTGGAATGGCGGAATCCCGCCCTGGATGAGATCCAGCTTCTTGGTATCTTCAAGCCACTCATGGTCGGCGCGTCCCAACACCAGAGAATTGTCGTGATTGCGCAGTCCCGCATAATAGCCCGTGTAGGAATCTACTCCCTCTTCTTCGTTGCTGGATCGAAGAATGAGGCCGGCGTCGCCATCCTGCCCCAGCAGCATCACGTCGGCCTCGATAGAGTAGTTGCGCCAGTAGATTGAACCAGTGAGCAGCTTGGCTCCCCGTTCATCGGAGTCATTGCGCATGACGCCGTTCACCACCTCCCAGGTGCCACCCAGGGCCTTCCACTCATCGGCGTCGCCATTTGCAAAAGAGTCGCGGTACGGCAGACCGTGCAGCGGGTTGTGCAGGTAGGCAGGCACACACAGAAACACCAACACTCCGAGAACCCCCGCGACCGCGCCGGCAAGCCTCCAAAAATGGGGTTGCGTTCCAACGATCATCGGGGTGCCATGCTTCCGTTCCAGCTGCCGGGTCTCCACTCCATCGAAGTGAGCTGGCGAATCTCGGGAGTGCCGATATTGTTGCGCGTGACGAGCGTGGGCTGCAGCTTGATCGACGCAGGCATGGGATGGCCATGGCACTCGGCACCGATAAGATCCACTGCCTGTTCGCCCATCGCGCGCGTATCCTGCATGATCACCGAATCGAAGTTCTCTATCTCGAATGGAAGAGCTCCATCCGGGTCAAAGCCGATGACCTTGACCGCGCGGCCCCCAGCCGCCATTCCAATGGCTGACATCGCTCCCCGTGCCGAGGCCCACATCAGCCCGACGATGACATCAATGCCCGGATCGGTCTTCAGCGCTTCCTGCGCAATCTGCTGCTCGTGGAGCACATTAAACGACCCCTTTCTCTTGGTGATCTGGATGTTGGGATAGTTCTGGGCAAGGAACAGTTCAAAACTGCGCGCCCGGATCATGATCCCGGTGACGTCCGGGTTCACTCCAAGAACGGCGACCGATCCCCGGCCATGGACAAGCTCGGCAACGCGCTGCGCCGCGATGCGGCCTCCGGTTTCATCGTCGTTGAGGATGTAGGAGAGCTTGCCTCCTCCCGGAATGGGCAGTTGCGAACTCACGATGACCGTCGGAATGCCACGGGCCAGCGCGCGACGCACCGGCGTGATCAGGGCCAATGAATGATCCGGTGCGAGAACGAGTCCCTGGTAGCCCTTGCTAATGACTTGGTCCACCAGAGCAATCTGCCCTTCTACGTCATCCTCTCGGGTGGGCGCGTTCCAATAAATGTGGGCGCCAATCTTGAGCGCGGCCGCATCCGCTCCACGATGTTCCGGTTCCCAAAGTCCGGTCCCCGAGGTCCGCGGAATCAGCGCGATTACCAGGGGCGGGTTCGCCTGGCAGCCCCAACAGAACAACGCCGCCAGTCCGGCTAGCCATGCCGATTTTGCTTGAATCCGCCTTCCCCGTCCGCGAAGTTTGAGCCGATGTTGCATGGGAGTGCGGACCTGAGTCTATGCCATGACTTTCGCGATCGGCAAGACGGAAAAACCAATGCTAGTCCAGATGAACTGGGTGCGCGGGATGACACTGCATCGGGCAGGGATGCGAAGCGGGCCGGGTTGCCGCCCAAGCTTCCGTTTCCGTCAGCTCACCATGCTTGCGAAACGATGGCAGCAGTGATTCGGGGGAAATTCTGCTCGAAAAAGTCGGATGCTCTACGGCGGCGCCGCGAGTCTAGAGCAGCAAGGCGATTTGCAGCCCGCTCAGAGGTAGTGCATTTGTACTATCTCCCACTGGTTCAGGTTACTCATGTGGCTGGAAGAGAACAATTGTAGGCTCACGCCCGATACAAATTGCAAACGATTACATTTCTCCCCAAAACTTCGAGGTGATGGCATGAAACGATCCGGGCCGGAAGTTCTCTTGGGCATTACCCTGTTTGCGACCAGCTTGACTTTTGCCCAGTTCAACAGCGGACTACAAGGAAACGTGACCGATCCGAGCGGTGCTGGCATACCCAGAGTCCTGATCACCATGCGCGACCTTGCGACCGGCGTGGTTGTGGCTTCCACCGCCGACGAGACCGGCGTGTACCATTTCAGCAGCTTACCCCCATCGGTTTACGAGTTCTCCGCTTCGGCACAGGGTTTTCAGGCAGAAAAGGCGAAGATCACCATCTTCACCGGTCGCGAGTCCTCATTCAATCTGAAAATGAAAATCGGGGCAGCGACCACCAATGTGTCGGTGACGGCCGAGAATCCGATTCTCGATGTGTCGGATTCGCGCGTGCAGACCACGATCAACACCGAGCAGCTGCAGGATATTCCCGTGGCAGGACGGAATTTCTTCAACCTGGTGGCGGTGGCTCCGGGCATCACGGGACATGGCGCAGTCGGCGGAGGCGCGCCCGCCGATGCTCAAGACAATTTCGGTACCGAGAAAACGGTGGATGCCAGCGGCAACGGCCGCAACTCGAGTGGGAACCAGTTCACTCTCGACGGCTTGAACATTACCAGCAACATTCTGCAGGGCACGGCCAACCTTACCCCAAACGCAGACTCGATCCGCGAGTTGGCGGTCCAGACCAATCTGTACAATGTCGAACACGGACGTGGAAGTTCCGTTCAGATCGAGATGACGACGAAATCCGGAAGCAACGGCTACCACGGGACTGGAGCTTACTTCTTTACGAACCAAGACCTCTGGGCGCGATCCCGCTTCCAAACGACTCCCTACGAGCCTTTCAAGAAGAATGATATTGCTGGAACCTTCGGCGGCCCGATTATCAAGAACCACACCTTCGCATTCGCGTCCGTAGAACTTTTGCGTGGCCAGATTTCCCAAGCCTCCACGCCGCACACGGTCGAGAGTCCGGAATTCGTCGAATTTGCCCAGGCAGCATTTCCCAACAGTATTGGCACGAGTCTTCTCACCTCGTATCCGTTATTTGATACGAGATTTGTGAGTGTATTACAGACCGCACAGCAGGCCTTTGGCGCCGGCTGCGGAACTCCATCGACCGGAAACATACCTTGTGACACGCCTGTCATTGACAGCGTGTCCTTCAAACCCAGCCCGTTCCGCAACGCAATTCAATACAACGCCCGTGTCGACCAGTACTTCAGCAAAGATCGGCTTTACTTCAGCATGTATCGGACCGACTTGGATACCGAGAGTATTGCGATCCGGCAAGGCTTCCACGATGTGGGCAACAATAACACCAAGGCTTACCAAGCCAATTACACGCACATTTTTTCGTCCAACCTGCTCAACGAATTCAGCTACGGGCAGATTCGCGTGCAGGGGAGCAGTGGCTTTGCTCACGGGATTCCGTTCCGCGTCCCTGACATCGGGATCGACAATCAAGAGGGAATTAACGCCCCCTGGGGACCCGCGACGTTCATTCAAAACAACTACAACTGGCGCGACGTCGTGAGCCTGGTGAAGAGCAAGCACTCGCTCAAGTTCGGGTATGAGTTTTGGATGGGTGACGACGACGCCCGGTTCGCTGGACCGTATTATCGGCCTCACTTCCAGTTCTCGAATCTGATCGCCTTGGTGCAAGATGATCCCACCTTGGAGAGCGGCGTGAACTTCAACCCGCTCACGGGAAAGGTGGCCGACGGCGCCTATCGCCATTTGCTGAACACCAACGGACTTTTTGTTCAGGACGAATGGAGAGTCAAATCGAATCTTACCTTGACGCTGGGGATTCGCTGGGATGACTATGGCAATCCTTATCCTGACTCGAAGACAGGACAAGAAGGCAACGTGTTTCTGGGCGCGGGGAGCGACCTCAATGCGCGCGTGGCGGATGCCTCGGTCAAGCCGGTCAAACACACCTATTCAGGCCGGCTCAATAATAACTGGAGCCCTCGAATGGGCTTCGCTTACAATCCCGGCGGTAACGGCAAGACCGTAGTTCGCGGCGGTTTTGGCCTCTACCACAACTGGATTCCTCTGGGCGAAGACAATCGCGTCCGGCAGAATCCTCCCGGATTAATCACGCCGACGTTCCGCAAAGGGGATCCCATCCCGCCACTCTTCGCGATTGGGACCAGCGATGATCCTCCGTTCGGATTTCCGTTCCCCACGATTCCGGCAGGCACGCTCGATTCCCACGGCGGACTGGTGGGTATCCGCGCGCAGGCGAATGGCATCGACCCCAACATCAAACCCGACAGCACGCTCATCTACTCCGCGGGCGTGGATCGGCAACTTCCGTCCCGCTTGGTCGCCAGCGCGACCTACAGCGGCTCCTACACCTACAACGGAATCCTCGGGACCGACGTCAACCGCTTTCCCGGGGATTTGCTGGATGGCACGCTCGACCGGTTGAGCCCGAGTTTCGGAACCATGTATTACGAATTCAACGCCAACAAGATCAAATACAACGCCGGGATCTTTGCCATCAGGCAGGCGTTCCATGCCTCCTCCTGGCAGGCGTCGTACACGGTGTCGCGGGTCACGGACTACGGGCAGGCCGGCTCTCGGGTCAATCGAGACCCAGTTTATTCCGTGCCGACTCAGTACAACCTTAGCCAGTACGAAGCGCCCGCGGATTGGGATGCGAAGCAACGCTTCACTCTTTCGGGAACCTACGAGATCCCGTCTCCAAAAGGGTGGTTCTTAAGGTCCGCGTTGGGGGGATGGGAACTGGGTTCGGTGTGGATTCTGCAGTCCGGCAACCCCATGACCATCTT
>Ga0193726_1003371_pt1 | contig 10196 bp, 11 predicted proteins | sample H2c1metaG_FD_144928 | JGI IMG/M metagenome (GOLD analysis project Ga0193726, IMG submission 144928) | Soil microbial communities from a riparian zone of the East river system, Colorado, United States - H2c1 | ecosystem: Environmental > Terrestrial > Soil > Riparian zone | place: USA: East River... | reverse complement strand
GTCCCTCGACGCTTGTTCCTACTGTCTCGGATTACAACAAGGCACATGCCCTGAAGCTCAGGCGTTTGCTCTGGCGCCGGCGAGAAACGTCTCGCTCATCCGTAATCCCACTGAGACATTGCTGAGCCTCGCCCCTGACAAGCGCACTGAACTATTCGACGCGTTCTCTCTCGCGGCCAAGCTGCACAAGACGTATCTCTCAGCAGCCAAGGAATTGGCCAAGGAAATGCCGGAAGTTGTCCCTGGCTACAAGCTGTTTCCCGGTGGCGAGAAAGAGAGCATCGCGGACATGATGCTGCTTTACAGCCGGCTTGAAAAACTGGGTGCAACCGCGAGTGAAGTATTGGACATTTGCACAATGACAAAGAAGAATCTTGAGGCCATCACGAAGCGTCTCACCGGACTCAAGGGAAAAGCCCTGGCTGAGAAGATGGAAATGTTGCTCGATGGTGTCGTGGATAAAACGCCTATCAGCCCGAGCTTTGAACGCTTATGATTACAAAACTCACAAAAGAACAGGAAGCAAGGTTTCCGGAGTATGTCGAGAAATGGACTAAAATCGGACTGAGTACCGACCCAATTGACCGAGAAAAAATTCCCGGAATATTGGACCTGATATATTCCAAGTGCGGAAAGAAGGCTCCAAAGAAAATAATATTTACGCAGTCTCCGCTGGAGCTGGCGTGGATAATTTCAATTATGAGGAGCGCCAACGTCAGCGCCAACGTCAGCGCCAACGTCCACGACAACGTCATCGCCAACGTCAGCGCCAACGTCCACGACAACGTCATCGACAACGTCAGCGCCAACGTCCGCGCCAACGTCCGCGACAACGTCAGCGAACTGTTCCGATATTATTACGATTTCGGACAATTCGATGCTTCATGGATCAGTTGGTATGATTTCTTTGCCAAAGAATTAGATCAGGATATTTCCAGATTGGATGGACTGGTCAAGATGTGCCTTTGCGCGGGCTATTCAATTCTGTTCTGGGAATACGCATTCATCAGTGAAAAGCCAAAATGCATCCATCGAAATGAAACTGGTCGATTGCACAAAGATGGATCGGCTGCTTTAGAATATTCCGATGGATTTGGGGTATGGGCGTTGAACGGCATCAGAATGAATCCGGATTATATTCTTACTCCAGCAGAGAAATTGAAACCGGAGGCGGTTCTACAAGAGAAGAATGTCGATATTCGACGTGAGTTAATCCGTAAGATTGGAATCGAAAGAATGCTCGCGAAGCTGCCGCATAAGAGTCTGGACAACCGTGGGAATTACGAGCTGCTGTCTGTGAACCTGGGCAACGGGGTGGCGGATGCGAGATTATTGAAGATGATAAATCCCAGTATTTCTTGCTGGCATGTGGAAGGGGTCGCCCCGGAATGCGACACGGTACAAAAAGCCCTGAACTTTAGAAACGGTAATTTCTTTACGGACGCGGAAATTCTCACTTGAGACTTTATGAAAAACAAAATCGCACAGCTCAGTTTTCAGCAGGGAGATGTCGTCGGACGCAAACTTACCGCCATGCCGGAAGGCGAACAAAAGATCACGCGAAAACATTTGGTTCTGGCCCACGGTGAGTCCGGACATTCCCACGTTATTGAAGATGACGAGGCTGAGCTAATCCAGATCGGAGAACGGATGATTCTCAAATTGACAAAGGCCGCGACTGTGAAACATGAAGAGCACCATGCAATTACATTGTCTCCTGGCATTTGGGAGATTGGTCGCGTGCGGGAATTTAGTTGGTTGGACCAAATGGAACGCCGGGTGATCGACTGATGGCCATGGCCGAGAACTCATTTGAAATCCTGAACAAAGTCCCCGTCTCGCCTTTCCGTTACCAGATTGCGGAATTCAAGCGCCTTGTGGCTTGGGGATTTACTCAAGGTTATCTCAGCCTAAAGACGCCGCAGCAATTGCGCGACGTTGACCAAAGCATCTGGGAACGAGAACGTGAAGCCCGGGAACGGCGGCGCAGACAACAACAAGCCGTGCAGGAAACAAGTCCTTGATTCTCTCATTCAACGCCAAGCTGAGGCACGGCGGCGAAAACCAATGACTATGAAAAACGAACAAGACTCCAAATCACCAGCGATCCCGCCGTTGCCTCCAGCGCGTGGTTCGGCACTGGTGGACATGGCAATCGGCGACTACGTAGCGATGCTCGAACGCCAAAACAAATATCTGCGGAAGGAACTCCACAAGAATGAGGCTCGGCTGAAATGGCTGCACGACTGCTCAACTGGCCAGACCGACCCGGAAGGATACGAGTGGGGAATCTACCGTGTGAAATGGGAGAACGGGCAAGCGGTGTCCGTGATGCAAACCAACTCCGATCTTAGCGACCTCGACGCGGAAATGGTGCGCGAACTCGAAGCGCCGAACGATGGAACGCCACCATGATTCTCTCTTTTCAATGGACCGCCCGCGAATTTCTGAGTGGGACCAAAACCGCCACACGCCGCAACTGGGCGGATGGGCAGATTCGCAAGTGGGTGAACGCCTGGGACCAAGGGAAGCTCATTCACGAAGCCACCGATGGCCCCGCATTCTTTCCTCATTTTAAACGCTTGGGCAAATTCAAACTCACGAAGCGCCCCTTTCAGCAGCGGCTCAGTGAGATGACGGCAGAGGATTTGCAGGCCGAAGGCGGAATGTGTGCAACAGTACAGGAATTCTGCAAGCTCGTCTATGCCGACCCCGAGGATGTGTTTACGGTCATCACGTTTGAGAGGATTCCAGAAGAAAGCGCCGCAGTATCGGCTACAAGTGCAGAAGCCTGAAGGTTCCCCGCCATCCCTGCTAACCGCACGCCGATACTGCGGGAATTGGATTAACTCGGGTCTGGCTCTACAGACCACGCCGGCGGAACGGTGCCAGCTAGTGCTGCCGCCTGCAATGCGTCAATGTGATTGTGCATTGCGTCCTGATCCGCTTTCGAAATCACGGCTGCTTCAAAAAGTGCAGTCACAAAATCTTTTGCTTTGGCGTACAGATTCGCAATCTCTGGCGCCGCTGCCACCGCCAACTGGATGGCACTGATTATGGTAGTTACTAGGTCCACAGAATTTCCTTTCAATTTAGACGCGCAAATTCGCCATGTAGTTTCACTGCGATAGCATCATAAGCCGCTTTAGCGTCTTCGATGTTCAAAAACGAACCCAAATATTTTTGCTTGCCCCCGATCTTGATGTTGGCTTCGTACTTCTTTTTTATTTTATGCCAGCTAACACCCTTAATACGCAAACTATTCTTGTGATTTGGGGCGCTTCGGTTGAACAAATTTTGACTCCGAGTACATATGCGCAGATTCTCTTTTCGGTTGTCCAGACCATTCATATTCACATGATCAACATCAAAACCAGCAGGTGCCTTCATAATCACCCGATGCATGCTAAAACTGCGCAGTCGTTGTTCCATTGGGATCCATTGGGAACGAACAGCGTACCCTCTTAATTGATTTTGAAATTGCCAACGCCACTGAGCTAATTCCTCAAAATCCTCATCATCCACGATGGCCACACGGCCTTGCGTTAGCTCTATAACCTTCATGGATTCTGAGCCGGTGTAATCGCGGCCTGTGCAGCCGATGCCAGATTTTGAAGTTCTGCCAGAATCGTTTGCAGAGGGGTCAAACCGGATGGTGCCGGATTCAACATATACGCCTGCCTCGCTTTGGCGTAACGAAGGTTTATGTCAACGGCCTTGGGTCTAATCGCATCCAGACTACCCTTTATCTGAGGCGACAACTTCCAAAGTGCGAGCCGGTTGTTGCGTTCGAAATTGAAGACGGCATCGACGACCGAGAAGGCTAAATCGTAGGATGAATCCACGACAAAAAAGGATTTATCCGCTATTCCAGTGGCAACGAAATTCGTAACTGTGCCGGTGCCGGAAGGGTCGGGCGTGACGATGAATGAACCCGGACTGTATGCCCCGCCCTGTTCCAGATTCGAAGTCCCGATCTTGCAACCCAATCCAACCAGACCGATGCAAACGCTCGTAATCGCCACCAGAAAGGCCAGCCGAAGGGATAAAAGGTTTCTCATACTCTCAACCATGTTCGCCATTGGTCGGGATAGCAACGTCTAATTTCGATTCAGATTTCATATGTTCAGGATAAGGAATCAGTCCTTTTTTACGCATGGTTTTCACCCGATTGTAATATGCGTTGTATCTCATTCCGATGGATCGTGCCGCTATAATTGGCTTACTGTGAAGCCGAAATGCCTGCAAAATTTCTTCATCTGTCTTGGATTTTTGTCGTTTCGAACTGATCTCGGGATCCGGTAGCGCCTCTTTAATGACAGGTTTAGGCTTAGCTTCCTGTTGTACGATACCGGGCTTTCCAATACCCAGGAACATCTGAGTCACTTTATCGATGGTATCCACATTCTGAACGCATTCCGAACAAAGTACGGGGCCACCCAGGTATTGCGCCCATCCATGAGCGCCAAGTAGACCGGAAATCAAAGGGATGCAAACAGCCCCGTCTATCTTTATGTACTGCGTTCTGGGGCATCCATCGCAATTCAATTCAATAGTGAGATTAACCATTTCATTTGGTATTGAGGGTGATTGACCAACCGGCCAGCTTCCCTAAATCGCCAGCCCCATCGTCCTGCACGTAAAGCGACCAGACACCGTTTGGCGATTGCCCGTTAAAAGCAGATAGCGTCGTGGCAAATGGCGCAGACGGTGCTGGCAAAGGAAATTTATCGGTGTTGGTATCGTAATTAGTGGGCTTGTAAGTGCCGCTGGACACGGTGGAACTGACTGGCAGAAGCGATGATGCCGAATCTGAGAAAGTGAGAGTCACGTTGTTGAAAGGATGTCCACCAACGGCGTCAGAAAACACCAGCACCTTTTGCCCGGTTGGACTCACCACCAGCATGTCCACGTCCCCGGGCCAGGTATGGGTGAATCCGCGCAGTGTCACAGTGCATGACACAATCACACCTTTCATACCTACAACGTTAATGCCGGACGGATATGGAACCGCCGGACCTACGGACGGGATGGTCACGATCCCGTTATTGGTAACGGACAGCGTTGTAAGGCCGCCCACAACGGGCTGATTTGTTGAGACAAAATTGCTCGCCAGTGATTCCTGATTCGAGTTGTCCAGAGCCGTTGCATACAAAGTGTACGCTACGCCGGGCATAAGGTTGTTAATAAGCATGTCCAGACTCGTGCCGGTGGTTGTGCCGTAAAGCGCGTAGGTGGACGAACCTCCCGCGAGGTAAATCCGGTACGCCACGATGATGTTGGTTCCGGTGGACGGACCCCAGGCAACGTGGATGGTGTATGCCGCAGCGTTGGTCAGCAGGGCGAGGAAAAGGAACAGCCGCAAAAGGTGCTTCATGCCATCAGTGTGCCATCTGTTCGAAGATAAGCGAGTTTCGATTGGAGGACCCCAATCTATCAGGATTGTCACCCATGAGTTTGTAAAAGTCCTGCAACGTGGCGACCTGTTCCGCGCGCGCCTTCTGATACAGTTGATGCTGAATGGGTGTCAGGGTCTTCACGAACTCGGATTCATTGGCCAGATTGCCGGTGAACGGATGGCGAGCCCAGGTATTCATGGCCTGTGAGATTTGACCGTCATTATGGGTTTTTCTCAAATCAGCTAGCACCTTCGCTGCGTAATCGGTGCGGCCCAGATTGAGTGCAGTCCTCAGCTTCCAATATGACGGCCCCTCACTCGGGATGAATTCTGAACCGGAATCCAGACCTTTGGACTCGCGCCAACTGGATGCGAGCTTCTGCATATCCATGACCGGGGTGTCACGCTGGTTGGAAACGCCCATGCTTTGCAGGAAGGATTCCATCAAGGTCCGGTCCTGCTGGGTAAGTCCCGACAACGGTATGGGAACAAATTGCCGGGCCATATTTTCAACTTTGTCTTCCAGCGTAAGCTTGCGGCCAGTTCTCGGGTCACGACCCCACAAAAAGTCAGAGGCAGTCCGGCTGAACACCGGATTCAAGCGGACGTAAACGAATTGCCCGGGATCACTCCAAGCATGAACCACGTCCCCAAGAACACTGCGCATCGACCACCAATGCTTTCCAATCTTGACCGAAAAGGCACGTTTGATGTCCATCTCAGGATCGCCGTGTGAGATCGAATTAGCTAACCTAGCGCCGAAGTAAAGGGACGCGAAAAGGGTCGCCGCCGCCAGTTGTTCCTCATGTCCCGTCTTGGTCAGAATCTTTCCAACGAATCGACCGCGAGCTTCGCCAAAGTCAGGGGCCAGAAAAGCCAATCTAAGTCCGCGCTGAAAGCCCGGGCTTCGTCCCATCTTACCGAGGAATAGATGGTTCAATTCTCCGTAAGCGTTATTCACCGAATCTCCTGTACGGGCGGCAATCTGTTCATCGCTCAGACCTTTATATGCGCCCATGTTCTTCTTCATCCACTGCGCCCGGGCGTAGGCATTCTCAAAGGTCTTGAGTTTTAGCTTCGGGATGTAATCGGCAAATAGCCATTCACTGAATGCCTTGTTCCAGCGGCCAACAATGGGAAGTTTTTGCGCCCAACTGCCGGAACCAAGTCCCTCAGAAAACACATTCAACTCAGCCGGATTGGGGGCCAGTTTTAGATGTCCTTGCTCAAGGGCGAACCGAGTCGCCGGTGCATCCCACTGAATCGGTTCAGTCTTGAATGGATTGGTCCAATGAAACAGGGCGTGCGTGCCAACGTGTATCGGATGAAAAAGGGAGGGCAATCCGCCCAGCTTCAATCCCTTTACCTCACCGCTGAACTTGAGCGCAGCACGCATCACAGGACCCGACGACAACCGGCTTCGATCCATCAGGCGAGCCAGGCGTTCATGGGCCTCGGGATGGACCAACAAATCACCCTTGAGAAAAATTGGCGTGCCATCCTCAGTCTTGCTGGCCCACTTCCATTTTTGCATCGCTGAGTGTTCAACGGGTCGGTAGTCCGCCAGTTCTTCGGGCTTGGCCTTGGGCTTTATCAAGATGGACGGATTCGTGTTCTCGGTCGGTTCTACGCGCACACCCTGTCCCGCCACGCCCACGACTGGCCGGCCATCCGAGGCATTCACTTCGGTCAACTGGCGGATGAATTCACGACTGGCAAGCGCCCGGTCCATTGCATAGTTGTAAAATGGAATCACTTTCGCTGGATCAATGACGGGTTTCTTTCCCTGAAGAATGCCCTCAAGCAACGTGGGTATTTTTCGCTGTCTGGCGAACTGAAAATAGGTGCTCACCCTTCCGCTGTTCATTGCAGCCCTGAGGCTGTCGGGCATATTGCTCTCTTGTTCCCATACGTGCGTGTAATAATCGCGCAATCCCTGCTCAAACAAATCGCCGTGAACCGCATCCTGCTCACGAATGCCAAAGAATCGCCTCATGGAATCAGCGAACTCACGCATTTCCGGTGTCGCTTTGGCGGCTCGTTCTATAATTCGGCGAATCTTGGGCGATGTCTTTTCTGGCAGTTTTGTCAGTGCATCTGCCAAGACTGCTGGCGTCATCCCAGGTTCCATCAGCAGGGCTGATGCGCTTCGGTCAATCTCATTGGGCATGTAACGTTCCAAAGCACGTCCAGCATTCCGGCTTTCACCCGCTGACTGTTGCAATGTCGCGTCCAACTTAGCCACAGTGCGGTCAACATCACTGATGCTGCGAACACCGCGAGCCGTATCCTTGAGTGATTCAGACCAATTACGCATCCGACCAATGGCGCGGTCCACGAGTGACTTGCCGGCGGACCAACGGTTGACGATTGCCTGTCGCGCCGATGTGCTTTCAGGAGTGCCGGTGGGCGGTTTCGTCTTGAGCTGGTCAACAAGTTGTTGGATGGCTGAATAAGGGGGTTCGCCACCGGCTTTAGCACCGGCAATTGGAGTTTCCGTTTCGGCTTTGGTGACAGGTAAGGGTGGGGGTGTCACTTTTTCGGGCTGGACTTTATTTTCCAATCCCGCGATTACGTCTGCGTCAGTGACTTCGACTTCAGTCGAAAGCTTATTGGGTCGGTAGTACCACTTGCCATCCCTTTTGGTAAATCCATCGGGAACTTCAGGGGGCGCAGATGCGACGGGTGCAGCTTCCGCAGCCTTCTTTACATCTGCCAACATCGCTTCGTAATTCGGACCCTTCTTGTTCGCGATTTCGATGGCACCGGATAGCCAAAAGTTACGAGCATATTCCGCTTTGTAATCGGCTTGAATAGATGCACCAGGGTTCTTTCCTGCAACTTCGGATTTCACCTCAAGCCTACGATTTGATGCCTCAAGCGCCGCCCTGAGTGCAGGTACATCTTGCGGCGTGAATGTGAGTCCGGCGTATGATTCAGCCTTTTGATTGAGTTTCAAGGCTTCGGCATCGGGCATCTGTTCAATGCGCTGAATTGCATCTGCTGCACCTGTGGCTTTTGGCGTGGGTTCATCAGTCTTTCCAACTTCCGGAAGTCCTTCAATCTTCCAACCGTGCAATGCGATGTGCGATGCGCCTGTGGTTCCACCAGGCCCAGTACCACCAACAGTTTTACCGGGTCGCACCAGCGAAGGCACCTGCCTGTCCGTAGTAATCGAAAAATCAACCGGGGGGATATTTTTGCTTTTCAGGTATTCCGGCCCACCATTCATTCCCATTTCGGTCATGCCATCTGCTGCCTGCATTGCCATCGGACGCAAACCGTCGAATCTGGCCGGAATAGATTCACCCGTGTCAGGATTCACCAGACGAATCATTTTTTGACCGGGGGCATCTTCGGTAAGCTCAATCGTCTTTCCATCCCCGGGCGGACCAACAGTCTTATCCCGAAGTGCATTGATATTTTCCGGTTTGTAAATGTGGTCTAGGACTGACTGATAATGCTCAGGAGTGTTGGCCTTGAGTTGGTCAATCAATGATGAAAGTACATCTTTTCCGGCTTCGGCTTTCGCTGGGGCAGGTTCTTCCGTGGGGTTCGGGCGAATTCCTGAGCCACCTTCTTCGATGGGCACTTGCTTCGGGCCTTCCCCGGTGAGTGTTCGCAGATCGCCATGAACTGTTGTTGGCTCTTCGAAACGCTGGGCATTTGGTTCCTGTGGTTGAGGTTGAACTTCCGGTGCTGAAAGTTGTCGTTTTGGTGCTGAAAGCTGACGGTCTGCTGGCATGTCGCCTTGCATCCGTGATCGAAAGAAGTCTCTCGACAATTCCCCTGGGACAGCCTCTTTTGACAATCCTTCAATGGACGGCGCTTCTACACCGGGCGGATGCGCCTTTAGCATTCCTTTGGCGAAATAGGTCGCCAAGGCAGGTTGCAAAATTGCCTCCGTGGTTTCTGGCAGCGTTCGACGAGGATCTTCAACGCTCAATTTCCCGAGATTTTGACCAATGCTCTTTGTGGCGAGCCCGGCCAGCAATCCGCCACCAACCGTAGGATTGAGAAACAGCGGCGTGGAATAAAGAGCCTCTGGCGTAGTCAATGCCGATGCCATCCCAGTGCCGGTGTTCACCGCACCCGCGGCAATATCGAAGTATTCCGGGGCGACTGCACCACCGGTCAACGCCGAAGCAAACTTCCCGGTGTTCTCAGGAATCGCCGGAAGTTTGATTCCTGGTTCCTCGAATGTCTGTGCCGCCTCAGTATTGAATCGCTCCTGTTGTGCCGGGGACATTCCGGCCCAAGTGGATTGGACAGTGGGGAATTTCGGGATTGAATCAATGTTCCCAGTCAGCGGTGCTGGCGCGATGTCCCCAGCATAGAGCGCCGGACGAAGCGAAGGACTATCGGGCAAAGGCAGGCTGTGCGGAAGAGGTTCGGCCTCAAGCAAAGTTTCGTCGAATGCCATACGCGCCTACTGTAACACGTCATACGCATCGGTGGGAACATCGGCGGCATTGCCCCTGTAATTGAAAGTCGCGCCATCGGATTTTCGGCGCACACGAACGCCGGATGAGGCTGCCGGTGCGGATTCGGGCGCAACATTCGGTTGTGTGGCCGGACCCATATCGCCACTGTCCCCGGAAACCGGGTAAAGCGAATTCCAAAGGCCCTTTCCCATATTACCGATTCCTCTGCCGATATTGTCCATGAGACTTGGACCCGCAAGAGGTGCAGGTGAGGCTGCGGCATCAGCTTTGGCTTTAAGCTGTGCGCGATATGCGTTCAACTGGTCCGGCGTGCCAGAAAGCGTTGAGCCATCCAGCGGACTGTGAACCGTTTC